>Ga0207675_100001088_pt1 | contig 26913 bp, 23 predicted proteins | sample KBSSwiS42_FD_184305 | JGI IMG/M metagenome (GOLD analysis project Ga0207675, IMG submission 184305) | Switchgrass rhizosphere microbial communities from Kellogg Biological Station, Michigan, USA - KBS Switchgrass S4-2 (SPAdes) (version 2) | ecosystem: Host-associated > Plants > Roots >...
CCGCGGTGGTGGATGGGATGGTGTACGTGGGTTGCCGCGACGCTCATGTGTACGCGCTCGACGCCGCCACCGGGCGCAAGAAATGGGATTACCCCACATCCAAGTCCTGGGTGAACGGCACGCCCGCGGTGCGCGACGGCACGGTGTACGTAGGCACCTCGGACACTTCGCGCTTCATGGCGCTCGACGCGCGCACCGGGCGGCTCAAGTTCACGTACACCGCCGGGGCATACATCTTCTCTTCGGCAGCACTCGCCGGCGATCTGGCGTACTTTGGCAGCCACAACGGGCGCCTCTATGCGGTGAATGCGAAGACCGGTGATCTCGCCTGGCAGTTCCAGACCGAGGGCGCCAAGCGCGACTCGATGAAAATCCTGAATGCGGATGGAAGCCTGAATCGCGAGACGATGACGCCGACCTTCGGCGACTTCCAGGACATGTACGTCGATTTCTACCGTTTCGTTTCCGTTGGAGCCATCATGGGTTCGCCGGCGGTGGAAGAGGGCGTTGTGTATGTCGGCAGCACCGATGGAAATCTGTACGCCTTGAAGTAATGCTGAGCGCTCCGCGGCGATACCGGGGGATTCGATCATGCGCAGGTTGACGGAATTGATGGCCTCCACGCTGCTGATGACGGCGGCAGGCGTTGCACCGGCGGCTCCGCACACGCCGTCGTCGGATGCCTTGATCGGCCCGATCAGCCTCACTCCGAAAGGCCCCGCGGACGTGACGAAGCAGTGCGACCGCCGGCTTGCGGCGATAAAGGACCAACAAGCGAACCTGGAAGCCATGCCGGTCACCACCGAGCCGGGCTCGCTGCTCGCGGCCTACGATGACACATACAACCTCGTCGTCACCACTGCTTACACCGAGCCATCGGTGCTCAAGGACACGCACCCCGACGCCGCGGTACGCAAGGCGGCCGAGGATTGCGTGCAGCGCGCCGTGGCCGCGGCCACCGCCTTCTCGATGTCGCGTCCGATCTACGAGCGCCTGAAGGCAGTCGATGCGAAAGGCGTGGCACCCGAGTTGCGCTACACCGTCCAGCGCCAGCTGGATAACTACCGGCGCTCGGGCGTCGATCGTGACGATGCCACGCGCAAGCGCATTGCGGATCTCCAGGAAGTCATCACGGCGACGACGCTCGAGTTCGAGCGCAACATCGCCGATGACAAACGTACCGTCGGCGCGCGGCCTGAGGAACTGGCCGGGCTGCCGCAGGATTACATCGCGGCGCACGCGCCGGAGGCCGACGGCCAGGTACGCATCACCATGGCCTATCCGGATGTGTTTCCGGTTTCCCGTTACTCAACGAGCGCTGACCTGCGAAAGCGGTTGCGAACGGCCTTTCAAAGCCGCGCGTACCCCGTCAACGACGCCGTGCTGAGCAGGCTGTTCACTCAGCGCGCGGAGCTCGCGACCCTGCTCGGTTACAAGAACTACGCCGAGTTCGATCTTGCCAATCGCATGGCGCAATCACCGGTCCGCGCGCGGGCCTTCCTGGACGACATTGCCGCCGCCGCCCGTCCCACCGCGAAGGCCGATGCCGCCCGCATGCTGGCCCGCCTGCAGAAAGATGACCCTTCCGTCAACACCCTTGGCGCCTGGAGCACCTCCTATGCCGCTGCTCTCATCCGCAAGGAGGACTACGCGGTCGATCCTCAGCTCATTCGTCAGTACCTCCGCTACGAAAAGGTCGAGAAGGGCATCCTTACCCTGATCCAGGAGCTGTTCCAGGTCGAGATTCGTCCCTGGCAGACGCCGGTCTGGCATCCGGCCGTCAAGACGTTCGAGCTGGTCGAGCGCGACAACGTGATCGGCCGCTTCTATCTCGACATGCATCCGCGTGAAGGAAAATTCACGCATGCCCAGATGTCCCCGGTTCGTATCGGTATCCAGGGCCGGGCGGTGCCCGTGGCGATCCTGGAGTGCAACTTCGCCGAGGGCCTGATGGAGCACAGCGACGTCGTCGTCTTTCTGCACGAGTTCGGCCATCTGATCCACTGGCTCTTTGCCGGTCAGCGGCCGCTCGCGGCGCAGAATTTCTCGGAAATCGAAAACGACGTCATCGAGGCGCCTTCGCAGCTGCTCGAAGAATGGGTGTGGGATTATCCGACGCTCAAGACCTTCGCCACCAACGACGCAGGCGAACCCATTCCGGAGGACCTGGTCCGAAAAATGAATGCCGGCCGGCGTTTTGCCGAAGCTTTTGGCGTCATGGGCCAGCTCGGGTTGTCCGTGGTTTCGCTCGACTATTACTCCACGGACATGCGCGGCAAGGATCTCACCCGGGCTTACGACACCGCGTACAACCGCTACGCGCTGGCGCCGGAGCCTGAGGGTGCGCATCCGCAGGACTCATTCGGCCACCTCGGTGGCTATGGCGCCGCCTACTACACCTACCAGTGGTCGAAGGCGCTCGCGAGCGATCTGTTGAGCCAGTTCCGCGCCGCAGGACTCCGGGACCGGGGCACCGCGCAGCGTTACCGCGAGCAGATCCTGGCGCCGGGAGGCTCGGCGTCGATGAACACGCTGGCGAAGAATTTCCTCGGCCGCGACTGGTCGGTCGACGCGTACCGCCGGGAATTGGAGCTTGGCAGCGGCACGAGCGCCGCCGCTCCCTGAGCTGGCTCGCTTGAAACGCGCGCCGCCGACCACATCTAGCACGCATGCGCGCTCCCTTCGATGCGGGCCAGTCGGCCGACCTGGCCGCACTGGATGCCTACTCGCAGACCGTCATAAGCGCGGTCGAGAAGACGGGTCCGGCCGTCGTCAGCATCGCGGTCGAGGGTGCGCGCGGCCGTCAGGGCGAAGGGTCGGGCGTCCTCGTAACGCCGGATGGCTACCTGCTCACCAATGAGCACGTTGTGCGGCGCGCGCAGGGCCTGACGGTGACATTCGTGGATGGTCACCGCGCGCCGGCCGAAGTCCATGGCCGTGACGCGGCAACCGATCTCGCGGTGCTTCGCGCCCGCGGCAACGATCTGCCCTATGCGAGCATCGCCGAGCAGCCGGGGCTGCGCCCCGGCCAGCTCGTAGTTGCCATCGGCAACCCGCTTGGATTCGAAGCCACGGTCACCGCCGGCGTCGTGAGCGCACTGGGCCGCGCGATGCGAAGCCGCGACGGGCGGCTCATCGAGGGCATCGTGCAGCACACGGCCCCGCTCAACCCGGGCAACTCGGGCGGCCCGCTGACCGACAGCGCGAGCCGCGTCGTGGGCATCAACACCGCGATCATCGCGAGCGCGCAGGGTATCGGCTTTGCCGTCCCGTCGAGCACGGCACACTGGGTGTTCACGGAGCTGCTCGCGCACGGTCGCGTGCGGCGTGGCTACCTGGGTATTGCGGGCCGGGACAGGCCGCTCGATCGACGTCTGGTTCGAGCGCTCGAGCTGCACACCAGTGTCGCGATCGAAGTGATGAAGGTGGACTCGGGCGGTCCCGCCTCGGCTGCGGATCTGAGAATAGGTGATCTGATCATCGGCGCCGGTGGTGAGGCACTCGGTGGTCTCGACGGCCTGCACCGGCTGCTGTCGCGATGGCCGGAGGGCGGGCCGCTCCTCATCGAGGCGCTGCGGGGGCGCAATCGAATCACGGCGCAGATCGTGCCGCGAGAATCGGCGTAATCGCTCGCACAGGGTGAAACGCCAGGCGTTCAAGTTCCGGGCGGAGAAGTAAGCAAGCCGGACTCCGCCGTACAACGGCATCGGCGGGGAGCAGCGAGGCCGCCGGAGCGTGGGCTTTCGCTAGAATGGCCGCCCGCTTGTCGCCCGGACGCCTTGATGCCGATCTACGACGACCACTGCCGCGCCAACGGCGCATGCCGGCTCGAGTGACCGCACCACCCAAAGTCGGTTTCGTCTCGCTCGGCTGCCCCAAGGCGCTGGTCGATTCCGAGCGCATCCTCACGCGCCTGCGCGCCGAGGGTTACGACGTCGTCGGCTCCTACGAAGACGCCAATCTCGTCGTCGTAAACACCTGCGGCTTCATCGACGATGCGGTGCACGAATCGCTCGAGGCGATCGGCGAAGCGGTGGCGCGCAACGGCAAGGTCATCGTGACCGGTTGCCTGGGCGCCAGACCCGAGACGATCACCGATCGCCATCCAAGCGTGCTCAAGGTCACCGGGCCGCAGGCTTACGAGGAAGTGGTGAGCGCGGTGCACGAGCAGCTGCCGCCGCTGCACGATCCGTTCGTCGACCTCGTGCCGCCGCAAGGAATCCGGCTCACGCCGCGGCACTACGCGTATCTCAAGATCTCCGAGGGCTGCAACCACCGCTGCAGCTTCTGCATCATCCCCTCGATGCGCGGCGATCTCGCGAGCCGGCCGATCGGCGAGGTCATGCTCGAGGCGGAGCGCCTGGTGAAGGCCGGGGTTAAGGAGCTGCTGGTCATCTCGCAGGACACCAGCGCGTATGGCGCGGACCTGCGCTATGCGACCGGTTTCTGGGGCGGACGGCCCGTGCGCGCGAAGTTCGCGGACCTCGTTCGTGCGCTCGGCACGCTGGGCGCCTGGGTGCGGCTGCACTACGTCTATCCGTATCCGCACGTCGACGAGGTGATCCCGCTGATGGCGGACGGCAAGGTGCTGCCCTATCTCGACGTGCCCTTTCAGCACGGCAGTCCGCGGATACTCAAGCTCATGAAACGCCCGGCGCACGCCGAGAACACGCTGGCTCGTATCCGGCGGTGGCGCGAAATCTGCCCTGACATCACGCTGCGCAGCACGTTCATCGTCGGCTTTCCCGGCGAGACCGAGCAGGACTTCCAGCTGCTGCTCGACTGGCTCGCCGAGGCCCGGCTGGACCGGGTCGGCTGCTTCCGCTATTCGCCGGTCGAAGGCGCAGCGGCAAATGCCCTGCCGGATCACGTGCCCGAGGACGTCAAGCAGGAGCGCTACGAGCGCTTCATGGAGCTTGCGACCACGATCAGCTCCGAGCGGCTCGCGGCGAAGGTCGGCCGGACGATGCGCGTGCTGGTGGACACCATCGACGCGGATGGCGCCGTCGCGCGCTCGTCGGCTGATGCGCCGGAGATCGACGGCACGGTGCGCATCGCGCGCCCGGGAAAGCTCGCAGCCGGCGACTGGGCCGACGTGACGATCACGGATTCGAGCGCCTACGACCTCACGGCGAAGCTGGCGCGCGTGGCCTGAAGATAAGGTCGCGCCTTGGGGGACACATGAGATCAATCGCAATTACCGCAGCAGCCCTCGTTTTCGCCGCATGGCTCGCGCAGGCCGGCGCCGAAACGGCGAGCTCCACGCCAAGCCCGCAATCGGAGGCTATCCGGATGCGGATCGATGAGCTCCGCTACGCGCAGGAGTTCTCGGTCCGGGGCGAGCGGATCATCTTCGCCGACGCGGTTGCAACGATCTTTGAGGACCGGCAGTTCGCACCCGTGTGGGCGAGTGGCGCACGGCTCGATCACCTGATCGCGGCGCTGCGCGACACGGAGCTCGACGGGCTGAATCCCGCGGACTACCACTACGAGACGCTCCAGGCGCTGCGGACCGAGCTTCGATCCGCAACCGGCCTCGCCGCCGCGGAGCAGGCGGATCTGGAGCTGCTCGCGACCGACGCGATGGCGCTAGCGCTCTTTCACCTGCACGGAGGCAAGGTTGATCCGGTCAAACTGAGCACGCAGTGGAACTATCAGTCGCGGCCGCTGCGCACACCCGACGCGCGGGAACTCCTTGTCAGGGCGCTCGACAGCGGCCGCATCGTCGAGACATTCATCGAGGTACGACCCGAGCACGTTTGGTATCGCCGCGGGCGTGAACAACTGCGCGAGTACCGCCGCATTGCCGCGAACGGCGGGTGGCCGGAGCTGCCCGACGGTCCCACGCTCAAGCCGGGCATGACGGACCCGCGTGTGCCGGTCCTGCGCCGGCGGCTCGAAATCACGGGCGATCTCGGTGTCGCACGCATCACGGAGCCGGAACTCTTCGATCCCTCGCTGGAGCTCGCGGTGAAGCGCTTCCAGACGCGGCACGGCATCGCGCCGGACGGCGCAGTGGGTGCTGCGACGCGCGCCGCGATGAACGTGCCCGTCGGAGCGCGCATCGATCAGCTGCGCGTCAACCTCGAGCGCGGCCGCTGGGTCCTGCACGAGATCAAGGGCGAGTTCGTGCTGGTCGACGTGGCGGGTTTCGACGTCGCGTATTTCCGCGACAACGAGCCAATCTGGACGTCGAAGGTCGTGGTCGGGCGCCCGTACCGCGAGACGCCCGTGTTCAAGTCCGAAATCACCTACGTGGTTCTGAACCCGACCTGGACGATCCCGCCCGGGATCCTGGCCAAGGACACGCTACCCGCGGTGAAGCGCGATCCGGGGTACCTGGCGCGCCACCGCATCCGGGTCATCGATGCCAATGGCCGCGAAGTGCCGCCGTCGTCGGTCGACTGGAGCCGCTACAGCACCTCGATACCCTATCAGTTGCGGCAGGACCCGGGCCCCGACAACTCGCTCGGGCTCGTAAAGATCATGTTTCCAAACCCGTATCTCGTGTACCTGCACGACTCGCCGGCGAAGTCGCTGTATGACCGCGACGAGCGCGCCTTCAGCTCCGGCTGCATCCGCGTCGCACGACCCTTCGAGCTCACCGAGCTCGTGCTCAACGATCCTGCGCAATGGAACGCCGCTGCGATCCAGTCGGTGATCGACAGCGGCAAGACGCGCACGGTCAACCTGGCAAAGCCGATTCCCGTATTGATCCTCTACTGGACGGCGCAGCCGACCCCCGACGGGCAGATCGTCTTCCGCAACGACGTCTACGGTCGGGACGCGCCCACACTTGCCGCGCTCGACAGCGACTTCCGTCTGCCGCCGGTGGAAGTCGAAGACATCGAGACCGGCGTCGCGGCAGTCAGCCCTCGCTAAGAGCAGCTTAGAATCTCAGCTCTGAGCCGAGTATTCCGAGGTCAGCCGTGGTGATGCCCGCCCGGGCCGTGCACGTGACCGTGCTCGAGCTCCTCGGACGTGGCATCGCGCACGTCGGTGATCTCGACGGCGAAGTTGAGGCTCTGGCCGGCGAGCGGATGATTACCGTCGATGGTGACCATGTCGCCCTTGACCGCGGTGACCGTCACCACGCGCGTCTGACCGCGCTCGAGCTGCGCCTGGAATTGCATACCCGGCTTGATGTTTCCTGCCGAGCCGAACGAGCGGCGCGGCACGCGCTTCACCAGCGCGGCATCGCGCACTCCATAACCCTCGGCCGGCTCGACCCGGACGGAAAGCTTCTCGCCCGCCGAGCGACCGTCGAGTGCCTTCTCGAGCCCCGCAACGATGTTCCCCTGCCCGTGCAGATAGGCAAGCGGCTCGCCGCCTTCGGAGCTGTCGAGCACCTCACCCGCGTCGTTGGTGAGTGTGTAGTGAATGAGGACGACCCTGTCCTGTGCAACGTGCATGCGGATCTCCCGATGTAACGGAGCGCTCAGGGCGCGATCGGCTGACGGTCACGCAGTCTCAGCCAGCCGCGGGCGACGCGATAGATCACCCACAGCCCGATCAGCAGCACACCGAGTCCGAATGTAAAAAAGCCTATCAGGATGAGGAACAGCGGCAACGAGAGCACGAACACGATCGAGACCCAGAGCAGCGCGAACCAGAATGTTCGCCGCTGCCAGGCAAAGTGACCCTCGAGCCAGGTGCCGCGAGCCTGATCGCGCTTCACGTAGTTCATGACGATCGCGATGATCGACGGGATGCCGAACACGAACTGCAGGGCAACGGCGGCAGAGCTCACGATCCCGATGAACGCACCCAGGGCATGCAAGGCGTACATCCAGTGCGTGTAGCTGACGAGCGCGGGATCGGGTGAGCGCGGATCTGCGCCCGCGGGCAGCGGATCGTTCATGGACACGGGCTCCTCGAGTTCGTCCCTTGATCGGGCTGCTATTCGACCGTGACGGACTTGGCGAGATTGCGCGGCTGGTCGACATCCGTGCCGCGCAGGATCGCGCAGTGATAGGCCAGCAACTGCAGCGGAACCGTGTACACCGCCGGCGCCTGGAGATAGCTCACGTGCCGTGGCATCTGGATCACGGTCACGCCGTCGGAGGGCTCGAAGCCCGACTCCGGATCGGCGAATACATAGAGCTCTCCGCCGCGTGCGCGCACTTCCTGCAGGTTGGACTTCAGCTTCTCGAGCAGGTCGTTGTTGGGGGCGACGGCGATGACCGGCATCTCCGCGTCCACCAGCGCGAGCGGACCGTGCTTCAATTCGCCGGCCGGGTACGCCTCGGCGTGGATGTAGGAAATTTCCTTGAGCTTGAGCGCTCCCTCCATCGCGATCGGGTGCATCGGTCCGCGCCCCAGGAAGAGGGCGTGCTGTTTGTCGGCGAAACGCTGCGCGAGCTCGCGGATCCTCCCGTCGAGCGCAAGTGCGCTATCGATCAACGCAGGTGTTCCCAACAGGCGCTGCACGAGCCCTCGCTCGCGCTCGGCGTCCGTGCCGTGGTGCTTGGCGAGCGCCACAACCAGCATGCCGAGAGCCACGAGCTGCGTGGTAAAGGCCTTGGTGGAGGCGACGCCGATCTCTGGCCCGGCGCGCGTAAGCATCACGAGCTCCGACTCGCGCACCAGCGAACTCTCGGGCACGTTGCAGATCGCGAGCTGGGATAGATACCCCGCCTGCTTCGCGAGCCGGAGCGCCGCCAGCGTGTCCGCCGTCTCGCCCGATTGCGAGACACTCACGAACAGCGTGTTCCGCGGAACGACCGGATTGCGGTAGCGGTATTCGCTCGCGATCTCGACCCAGCAGGGCAGACGGCAGATCTGCTCGATGAAGTACTTTGCGACCGACGCCGCGTGGAAACTGGTGCCGCAGGCCACGATGCGCACCGCCTCGGTGCGCGCAAAGACCGCGGTCGCGGCGGGCCCGAACGCCGCCTCGAGGAGCTTTCCGCCCGCAACACGTTCCTGCAGCGTCTGCGCGACCGCACGCGGTTGTTCGTGGATTTCCTTGAGCATGTAGTGCGGGTACTCGCCCTTCTCCGCGTAGTCCGCCGAAAGCTCGCTCTGGTGGGCGGGTCGCTGCACCGAGTTGCCGTTGCGGTCGAGGATGCGAACGCTTTTGCGGCGGATCTCTGCCACATCACCCTCCTCGAGGATGATGAACTGCCGCGTGACCGGCAGCAGCGCGGCGACGTCTGAGGCAACATAGTTCTCATCCTTGCCCAGCCCGATGACCACGGGGCAACCCTCGCGGGCAAGTACGATGCGGTCAGGGTCGTGCTGCGACATCACCGCAAGCGCGTACGCGCCTTCGAGCTCCGCCGCGGTCGCACGCACCGCCTTGAACAGGTCGCCGGTGATCTCGAGGTGGTAGTGAATGCGGTGGGCGATGACCTCGGTGTCGGTCTCGGAGGCGAACTCATAGCCCTGGCGGAGCAGCTCGGCGCGCAGTTCTTCGTGATTCTCGATGATCCCGTTGTGGACGATCGCGATGCCGTCGCGGGAGATGTGCGGATGCGCGTTGCGCTCGCTCGGCACGCCGTGGGTCGCCCAGCGTGTATGGGCGATGCCGAGCTTGCCGTGCGCCGGGTCCGCCTCGAGCGCATCTTCGAGCTTTCGCACCTTACCCACGGTGCGCAGGCGCTTGATGGTGCCGGTGCCGTTGAGAACGGCTACGCCGGCGGAGTCATAGCCGCGATACTCGAGACGGCGCAGGCCGTCGATCAGTACCGGGACGATGTCATGGTCGGCGACGGCGCCTACGATTCCACACATGAGCTGATCCTTAGCGCGAGGCTTGAGCCCGGCCGGGACATCTCGCGGCACGACCGGGCCGTTTCACAAATGGGTTGCGGAGGCTACCAGAATTTGTATTGCAATCAAGTGTCTACGAACATCGAACCGGAACTACAGTCAGGCTCGCCGTCGCTGCCTGACTCAACGCTCTCAATACGCTCTCAATCTTGAGCCGGTGCGTGATCTTAAGCCGGTGCGTGCTACCCGCATCGTACGATTTCACAGAATGTGCCAGGGGGGACAGAGGCTAATTCTCTGTGTAGCCTTTACACCCCTTGGGAAGGTCGTCGACGGGCGTATCCTCTCGCAGGAGCAGCTGGCCAGCGGCGTGGCTGGATTTCCCCGCTCGAAGACAACATTTGAAGGGTATCGCCGAAGATCCAGCGACGGTCGTGACGATGCGAGCTGGGCTGTCAGCGGCGCTCCTCGACGCGCATAAAGGAGGCCTCGTGAGTTCCAACGTCGAGAAGTCCGGGAAGCTCAAGCGGAAAGAATACGAGGAAGCACTCGAGGAGTTGCATGCGGAGCTCGTCAAGCTGCAGCTCTGGGTCCTGCATAAGGGACTCAAGGTCTGTGTCGTATTCGAGGGACGGGATGGCGCCGGGAAGGGAGGCGTGATCAAGGCGATCACCGAGCGGGTGAGCCCGCGCGTGTTTCGCGTCGTGGCTCTGCCCGCACCGACCGATCGCGAGAAGAGCCAGATGTACCTGCAGCGCTACGTGCGGCACTTCCCCGCGGCCGGTGAAGTCGTGATCTTCGACCGCAGCTGGTACAACCGCGCCGGGGTCGAGCGCGTCATGGGGTTCGCCGACAAGCGACAGGTGCGGGAGTTCCTCAAGATGGCGCCGCTGGTCGAGAAGGCCGTTGTCGATTCCGGAATCCAGCTCATCAAGTACTGGCTCGAGGTCAGTCCCGACCAGCAGACCCGGCGGCTCGAGGAGAGAATCGACGACCCTCGCAAGATCTGGAAGCTCTCGCCCATGGATTTGAAGTCGTACAGTCGCTGGTACGACTACTCCAGGGCGCGCGACGACATGTTTACCGCGACCGACACGGACTTCGCGCCCTGGTACGTAGTGCGGAGCGACGACACGCGACGCGCCCGCCTCAACATCATCACGCATCTGCTCAAGCAGATTCCCTACAAGAAGCTGCCACGGGAGAAGATAAAGCTGCCGAAACGGCAGAAGCGGGGCGGTTACCGCGAGCCGAAGTATCCGTTCAAGTTCATCGATGAGGTGTACTGAGCAACGGCCGCCGCCGGGCGCGAGCCTGGCCCGGGTCGAGCGGTCGTCCCGTAACCCAGCGAACGGTGCGGGCGAAGACAATCCATGAGGGGCTGGATACGTTGGCTGCCAGGACTGCAGACCCTCCGGTCGTACGACGCCGGATGGCTGCCTGCCGACCTCGTGGCGGGTCTGGTGCTCACCACGATGCTGGTCCCGGTCGGAATCGCGTACGCGGTCGCGTCGGGTGTCCCGGGCATTTACGGTCTCTACGCCACGATCGTGCCGCTCCTTGCGTATGCGCTGTTTGGCCCGAGCCGGATCCTGGTGCTGGGACCGGATTCCTCGCTCGCCGCCGTGATCATCGCCGTCGTGCTGCCGCTTTCGCATGGCGATCCCGCGCGAGCCGTGACCGTGGCGAGCCTGATGGCGGTCGTCTCCGGCCTGGTATGCATCCTGATCGGCGTGCTGCGGCTGGGGTTCGTCACAGAGCTACTGTCCAAGCCGATCCGCTACGGCTACATGAACGGTATCGCGCTCACGGTGCTGATCAGCCAGCTTCCGAAGCTGTTCGGCTTCTCGATCGACGGCACAGGGCCGCTGCGCGACCTGGTGCGGATCACCGAGGCCGTGCTGGACGGCAAGGCCAACTGGATCGCGTTCGCCGTCGGCGCCGGTACGCTCGTAGCAATCCTTCTACTGAAGCCCTTCAAGCGGATCCCGGGTCTATTGATCGCCGTCGTCGGCGCCACGATCGTGGTCGGTGCGTTGGGTCTCGAGCAGACGGCGGGGGTGAAGGTGCTCGGCTCGCTGCCGCAGGGCTTGCCTTCGTTCGTGCTGCCATGGATCGGGTTTGCCGATCTCGCCCAGGTCGTGATCGGCGGCAGTGCGGTCGCGATGGTGGCGTTCGCCGACACCAGCGTCCTTTCGCGCACTTACGCGGCCAGGACTCGCACGCCGGTCGATCCAAACCAGGAGATGATCGGCCTCGGTGCGGCCAACCTCGCCGCTGGCCTCTTCCAGGGGTTCCCGATCAGCAGCAGCTCTTCGCGAACGCCTGTCGCCGAAGCAGCCGGGGCCAGGACGCAGCTCACCGGTGTGTTCGGCGCGGTCTTCGTCGCGCTGTTGCTCATCCTGGCGCCCAATTTGCTGCGCAACCTGCCAAGCAGCGCGCTTGCCGCCGTCGTCATCGCCGCCGCGATCGGTCTCTTCGAGTTCGCCGATCTGCGCCGCATCCTGCGCGTTCAGCCGTGGGAATTCTGGCTGTCCATCGTCTGCTTCGTCGGCGTGGCGGTGTTCGGCGTGATCCCCGGCATCGGCCTGGCGGTTCTCCTTGCAGTCATCGAATTCCTGTGGGACGGCTGGCGACCGCATCATGCGGTCCTCGGCCGCGTCGACGGTATCCGCGGCTACCACGACGTCAAGCGCTATCCCGAAGCGCGTCTCGTACCCGGCCTGGTGCTGTTCCGCTGGGACGCCCCGCTTTTCTTCGCCAACGCTGAGTTGTTTCACCAGAGCGTGCTGAATGCGGTAGCGCAATCTCCGACAAAAGTGCGCCGGGTCGTGGTCACCGCGGAACCCGTCACAAGCATCGACGTGACGTCAGCGGACATGCTCGACGAGCTCGAGCAGTCCCTGCGCGAGGCGGGAATCGAGTTGCGGTTCGCCGAGATGAAGGACCCGGTCAAGGACAAGCTCAAGCGCTTCGAGCTTTACCAGCGGTTCGGCACCTTCTATCCGACCGTGGGCGCGGCCGTCGACGGCCACCTCGAAGACTACTCCCTCGACTGGAAGCCCTGATGAAGGGGCCGGCGCACGATGTGGCCTCGACGAAGGACGAGCGGCTTCGTCACTTCTTTTCGGGACGCTTCCAGCCTTCGACCGTGACCTGTTTGCCGCGCTCCAGGGTGAGCCTGTCGGGTGGCGCGTCCCTGGTGATGGTCGAGCCCGCGCCGATCGTCGCCTTCGCGCCGACCTTGACCGGCGCAACCAGCATCGTGCCCGAGCCGATGAAGGCGCCGTCGCCGATCTCGGTGGGCCACTTGTTCGCGCCGTCGTAGTTGCAGCAGATCGTCCCGGCACCGACGTTGACCTTCTGGCCGACAGTCGCGTCGCCGATGTAGCTCAGGTGGTTCGCCTTGGCGCCCCGCTTGATCCGCGACTTCTTCACCTCGACGAAGTTGCCGATATGCACCTCGTCCTCGAGCACCGCGCCCGGGCGGAAACGGGCGAACGGCCCGACGTTGCAGCGCTCGCCGACGACGGCGTCGTACAGGACGCAGCTGGGGAAGATCTCGGTGTCCGCGCCGATCACGCAGTTGCGCAGCACGACGTTGGGGCCCACGCGCACTCGGTCACCGAGCTTGACGGTGCCTTCGAGGACCACGTTGACGTCGATGTAGACGTCGCATCCAACCTCGACCGGGCCACGCGCATCGAAGCGCGCGGGGTCGACGAGGGTCACGCCCTGCGCCATCAGCTCCTGCGCGCGCCGGCGGCGGTTGACGGCTTCCACTTCGGCCAGCTGCTGCTTGTCGTTCACACCCAACACCTCGTCTTCGCTGTCGGCGACGATCGCCTCGATCGCCATCCCGTCCTTGACTGCCTGTACCACCACGTCAGTCAGGTAATACTCGCCCTGTGCGTTTTCGTTCTTGATGCGTCCGAGCCAGCGCTTGAGCTGCGCCGCCGGCGCGGCCATCAGCCCCGTATTCGCTTCGTCGATCGCGCGCTCCTTCGCCGTTGCGTCCTTGTGCTCGACGATGCGCACGACACGTCCGCCGCGATCGCGCACCACGCGTCCGTAGCCCGCCGGATCCTTCATCCGCACCGAGAGCAGCGCGAGCGTGTGTGCGCCGGCCGCGGCAACCAGCCGCCGCAGCGTCTCCGGCCGCACCAGCGGCACATCGCCGTACAGCACCAGCACCAGCGCATCGTCCGCCACGCCGGGCATCGCCTGCGTGACCGCGTGACCAGTGCCCAGCTGCTCGGGCTGCAGCGCCCATCGCAGCGTGTCCTCGTGCAGCGCCTCGCGCACCCGCTCGCCGCCGTGACCGTAGACGACGTGGATGTCCGCCGCGCCCACCGCGCGCGCGGCGTCGATGACGTGGGTCAGCAGCGGACGTCCCGCCAGCGGCTGCAGAACCTTGGGCAGATCGGAGTTCATCCGCTTGCCCTGGCCTGCAGCGAGGATCATGACGCTGAGAGGCATTTCCTGGATCCACTCCGGGCCAAACGCGTGGATTGTACCGGAGCGAGCAGCCGCGGCTGCTGCACCGCGGCGCAACGTGAGTTCCCGCCGGCCCGGGCGTAGAGTGCGCACTCGCGAGGCAGCCGCCTCGCGACATCAAACGCGGATCTACCGCAACAAGCCGTAAGGGGGTTCTCATGCGTATCGTCAGACGTGCGCTCTGCGCACTTGGAGGTCTTCTCGCGCTCGTAGCGATCACCGGCGGCACAGCCGCGGCAGCGGACCGACCCTACACCGAGGGGGTGGTCATGAACGTCTCCGCAGTCCGGACGGAACCCGGCATGTTCGAGGAGTACATGAAGTACCTGGCCGGGCCCTACAAGCAGTCGATGGAGGAACAGAAGAAGGCGGGGGTGATCATCGACTATGCGATCTATGCCGCCAATCCGCGTAGTCCGCACGATCCCGATCTCTACCTCGTGACCGTCTACAAGAACATGGCGGCCCTGGACGATCTGAATGCCAAGACCGACGCAATCACCGAGAAAGTCTTCGGGACCCTGGATCAGCAGACCCAGGCGACAGTGGCACGCGGCAAGCTGCGCACGCTTCTCGGCAGCGAGGACATCCGGGAACTCAAGCTGAAGTAACTGATACGCGACGGTCTGAGCGAAGGGCCCGCCACGCGGGCCCTTTTTTTCTGCCGCGGTGTCCGGGCGCGTGCCTAGCGACGGGTCTTGCGCAGCTTCTGGATGGCCTGCAGCTGCGCCGAGATGGCCGCGAGCTCAGCTTCCGCTGTCGCGATTCCCTGCTTCTCCGTGCGCGCGCGGACGGCCTCTTCCGCCGCCCGCTTTGCCTCCAGCACCTTGGCCTCGTCGAGGTCCGCCGCACGGATCGCCGTGTCGGAGAGCACGTTGACGTGGTCGGGCTGCACCTCGAGGAAGCCGCCCTGCACGTACACCAGCTCTTCCTCGGTCTTGCCCGGCACCTTGATGCGCACCGTGCCGGCCTTGATCTGCGTGATCAGCGGCGTGTGGCGCGGGTAGATGCCGAGCTCGCCCATGATGCCCGGCAGCACTACGAATTCCGCCTCGCCGGAGTAGATGGACTCCTCCGCACTGACGACGTCGATATGCATCGTGGCTGCCATGGTTCGCTCTCCCCGTCCCGCTACTGCAGCGTCTTGGCCTTCTCGACCGCTTCCTCGATCGTGCCGACCATGTAGAACGCCTGCTCGGGCAGGCTGTCATACTCGCCGGCCACGATCGCCTTGAAGCCGCGGATCGTGTCCTTGAGCGATACGTACTTGCCGGGGCTGCCCGTGAACACTTCCGCCACGTGGAAAGGCTGCGAGAGGAATCGCTGGATCTTGCGCGCCCGTGCGACGGTGAGCTTGTCCTCGGGGGAGAGCTCGTCCATCCCCAGGATCGCGATGATGTCGCGCAGCTCCTTGTAGCGCTGCAGCACGGCCTGCACCGCGCGGGTTGTGTTGTAGTGCTCCTCGCCGATCACGTTCGGATCCACCTGGCGCGAAGTCGAGTCGAGCGGATCGACCGCCGGGTAGATGCCGAGTGAGGCGATGTCGCGCGAGAGCACCAGTGTCGCGTCGAGGTGCGCGAAGGTCGTCGCGGGCGAAGGGTCGGTCAGGTCGTCCGCGGGCACGTAGATCGCCTGCACCGAGGTGATCGTTCCCACCTTGGTGGACACGATGCGCTCCTGGAGCTGGCCCATTTCCTCAGCGAGCGTCGGCTGGTAGCCCACCGCCGAGGGCATGCGTCCCAGCAACGCGGACACCTCCACGCCCGCGAGCGTGTAGCGGTAGATGTTGTCGACGAAGAACAGGATGTCGCGGCCCTCGTCGCGGAAGGCTTCGGCCATCGTGAGGCCCGTAAGCGCAACGCGCAGTCGGTTGCCGGGCGGCTCGTTCATCTGGCCAAACACCATCGCCACCTTCGACTGGCTGAGGTCCTCCTGGACGATGACCTTCGCATCCGACATCTCGTGGTAGAAGTCGTTGCCCTCACGCGTGCGCTCGCCCACGCCGGCGAACACCGACAAGCCCGCGTGCTGCTTGGCGATGTTGTTGATGAGCTCGAGCATGTTGACTGTCTTGCCGACACCGGCGCCGCCAAACAGGCCGATCTTGCCACCCTTGGCGAACGGGCAGATCAGGTCGATGACCTTGATGCCGGTCTCGAGCAGCTCGAGCGACGGCGAGAGCTCGTCGAACTTTGGCGCCGCCTGGTGGATGACACGCAGCTCCTTCGCCTCGACGGGGCCGCGCTCGTCGATCGGCCGGCCCAGCACGTCCATCACGCGCCCGAGCACCGCGGGACCGACGGGCACCTTGATCCCGTCACCGGTGCTGCGGACTTTCATGCCCCGCCGCAGGCCGTCGGAGGAGCCCATCGCGATCGTGCGCACGATGCCGTCGCCCAGCTGCTGCTCGACTTCGAGTGTCAAGCCCTTCTCGGCCAGCGGATTGTCGCTTTCCTCGACGACGAGTGCGTCGTAAACCTTCGGCAACCCCTCGCGCGGGAACTCGACATCGATGACTGCACCGATGCATTGGACGATGGTGCCCTGGACCTGTGCCATGTTCGCTTCCTGGATTGACGTTTCAGTATTGAGAGTGACTGCCGCTAGACCGCCGCCGCACCGCTGACGATCTCCGAGATTTCTTTCGTGATCGCAGCCTGGCGATTCTTGTTGTAGATGAGCTGCAGCTCCTCGATGATGGTCTGCGCGTTGTCCGACGCGGCCTTCATCGCCACCATGCGCGCCGACTGCTCGCAGGCGATGTTGTCGACCGCCGCCTGGTAGACGAAGGTCTCGATGTAGCGGACAAGGAGCTCGTCGAGCACGGTCTTCGCATCCGGCTCGTAGAGGTAGTCCCAGGCGTGTGCACCGGGTTGGCCCGCTGCATCGACCACTTCCTGGCCTTCCGGAGTGGTCCACGTCTGCGGGATCGGGATAATCGTCGAGTGCAGCGGGTCCTGCTTCATCGTGTTGACGAAGCGGTTGCTGAACAGGTGCACCTCGTCGATGCGGCCCTCGAGGTAAGCGTCGATCAGGATCTTCACTGGTCCGATCAGGCGTTCGAGCGCCGGACGGTCCCCGTAGTTGACCACCTGCGAGACGACCTTGCCGCCCATGCGGCTGATGAAGGCGAAGCCCTTGCCGCCGATCGCGCAGTAGTCGACCTCGATACCCTTGGCGGCCCATTCCTTGTGCCGGTTCAGCACCACGCGCAGGAGGTTCGTGTTGAGGCCGCCGCAAAGCCCCTTGTCGGTCGTGATGACGACCACGCCGACGCGCTTGATCGTGTCCCGGCGCGTGAGCAGCGGATGACGGTAATCGGTGCTCGCTCCCGCGGCGTGCGCGGTGATCGCGAGCAGCCTGCGTGCGTAGGGGCGTCCGGCGCGCATGCGTTCCTGGGCCTTGCGCATCTTGGACGCCGCGACCATTTCCATCGCCTTGGTGATCTTGCGCGTGTTCTGCACGCTCTTGATCTTGAGGCGGATTTCCTTCGTGCCAGCCATGATCGGTTACCGGCTCAGTAGGTCCCGTTCTTCTTGAAGTCCTCGATCGCCGCGCTCAACGCCTTCTCGTCGTCGGCCGACAGGTCCATGCTGCTCTGGATCCGGTCGTAGAGATCCTTGAACTTCGACTTGACGTGGGCGCGCAGTGCGGCGTCGAAGGCGAGTGCGCGGGGGACCTCGATGTCGTCGAGGTAGGCCTTGTTGACTGAGAACAAGGTGATGGCCTGCTCGGCGACCGACAATGGCGCGTACTGCGGCTGCTTCATCAGCTCGGTGGCCAGCTTGCCGCGCTCGAGCTGGCGCAACGTGGTGGCGTCGAGGTCCGAAGCGAACTGCGAGAACGCGGCGAGCTCGCGATACTGCGCGAGCGCGAGCCTGATGCCGCCGCCCAGCTTCTTGATGACCTTGGTCTGCGCCGCACCCCCGACCCGTGACACCGAGATACCGGCGTTGATCGCGGGCCGGATGCCAGCGTTGAAGAGATCGGTCTCCAGGAAGATCTGCCCGTCGGTGATCGAGATGACGTTGGTGGGCACGAAGGCCGATACGTCGCCGGCCTGCGTCTCGATGATCGGCAGGGCCGTGAGCGAGCCCGTCCTGCCCTTGACGGCGCCCTTGGTGAAGCGCTCGACGTATTCCTCGTTGACACGCGCGGCGCGCTCGAGCAGGCGCGAGTGCAGGTAGAACACGTCGCCGGGATAGGCCTCGCGGCCCGGTGGGCGGCGCAGCAGCAGCGACACCTGGCGGTAGGCCCAGGCCTGCTTGGTGAGATCGTCGTAAATCACGAGCGCGTCCTGGCCGCGGTCACGGTAGTACTCGCCCATGGTGCAGCCCGAATACGGGGCGACGTACTGCATGGCCGCGGACTCGGAAGCCGAGGCGGCGACGACGATGGTATAGGCCATCGCGCCGTGCTCCTCGAGCTTGCGCACGACGTTCGCGACGGTGGAGGACTTCTGGCCGACCGCGACGTAGATGCAGGTGAGATCCTTGCCCTTCTGGTTGATGATCGTGTCGATCGCGACCGCTGTCTTGCCGGTCTGGCGGTCGCCGATGATGAGCTCGCGCTGGCCGCGACCGATCGGCACCATCGCGTCGATGGCCTTGATGCCTGTCTGCACAGGCTGGCTCACCGACTTGCGCCAGATCACGCCGGGCGCCACCTTCTCGATGACGTCGGTTTCCTTCGCGTCCACCGGGCCCTTGCCGTCGATGGGTTGCCCGAGCGCATTCACGACACGACCAATCAGCGCCGGGCCGACGGGCACCGCGAGGATGCGGCCCGTGCACTTGACCGTGTCGCCCTCGGTTATGTGCTCGTAGTCGCCCAGGATCACCGCGCCGACCGAGTCGCGCTCGAGGTTGAGCGCGAGGCCGAAGGTGTTGTTCGGGAACTCGAGCATCTCGCCCTGCATCGCGTCCTGCAGGCCGTGGATGCGGCAGATGCCGTCGGTCACCGTCACGACGGAGCCGACACTGCGTGCCTCGGTAGCGGCGGCGAAGTTCTGGATGCGGGCCTTGATCAGGTCGCTGATCTCGGAAGCCTTGATGGACATGTCGCTTGCCTCTGCTGGCCGTGCCGCAGCGCGGCCGTACCCTTCGTTTCGGTCAGTTCGTAAGGTCAGTCTCGAGCCGCTCGAGCTTGGTCCGCAGCGACCCGTCGATCAGCAGGTCGCCGGAGCGCACCACGGCGCCGCCGATCAGGCCCGCGTCGGTGCTGCAGCTCAAACGCACCTCGCGCTTCAGGCGCGCCCGCAACGCGGTCGCCAGCCGGCTCTTCTGGCGCTCGTCGAGTGGCACCGCCGAGATGACCTCGACGTCGGCGACATTCTGGTCATCCGCTACCAGTTGCTCGAACTGCAGGGCGATCTCCGGCAGGTAGTCGAGCCGGCCGTTCTCGGCCAGCAGGTCCACGAGTGCGCGGCCGTGCGCGTCGAGCGAGGTTCCTGCCGCGCCCGTGAGCACGTCGATCAGCTGACCGGTGCGTATCCCCGGGCTGCCCTGCAATCGCCGGTACTCGTCGCTCAGCACCGTGTCGCGTGCCCGCCCGAGCCAGGTGGACCATTCGCCGAGCCGGGCGTTGTCCCTTGCGTGGGCGAAGGCCGCCCGGGCGTAGGGTCGTGCAACGGTTGCTCGTTCGGCCATCTGTGCGCTTCCGTCCCTGCTCAGGCCCTGGCCGTCTCGATCTCGCGCGCGAGCTGCTCGATCAGGTCGGCGTGGGCCTTCGGATCAATTTCGCGCTCGAGCAGGCGCGACGCGCCCGCGACCGCCAGGCTCGCCACTTCCTTGCGCAGCTGGTCGCGCGCACGGGTCTGCGCGAGGGCCGCTTCCTGCCGGGCATCGCCCACCAGCCGCTGTCCCTCGGCCACGGCGGTCGAACGCGCCTCCTCGACGATCTCCCCGGAGCGCCGGTTCGCCTGGTCGACGATCTTGAGCGCCTTCTCACGCGCCTCGTTGACGATGATCTGCGCTTCGCCGTTCGCGCTCTGCAGCTCCTTATAGCCGCGTTCCGCGGCGGCAAGACCGTCTGCGATCTTGTTGCGGCGGTCGTCGATCGCGCGGATCAGCGGCGGCCAGATGTACTTCATCGTCACCAGCGCGAGGATGACGAAGACGATGGCCTGGACGATGAGTGTTGCGGTGAGGTTCATTTTGCTCGATGGCCCCGATCAGGCCGCGCGGGCTTCCGGGCCCCGGCGGCGGTCAATCCGATGCCCGTGGTGCCGGGCGAGCCGCGGGCTTCAGCTTGCGAACGGGTTCGCCGTCGCGAACCAGAGCGCGATGCCCACGCCGATGATGAACGACGCGTCGATCAGACCGAGCAGCAGGAAGACCTTGGTCTGCAGAACGTTCATCAGCTCCGGCTGGCGGGCCGAGGCCTCGATGTACTTGCCCGCCATGATGCCGACGCCGATGCAGGCGCCGATGGCGCCGAGCCCGATGATCAGCCCGCAGGCGATTGCGACAAATGCGACGTCCGTCATTTCTACTCTCCAGTGTGGAACGCGTGAGGCTCAGTGGTGTTCGTGCGCCTGGCCGATGTAGACCAGGGTCAGCATCATGAAAATGAAGGCTTGCAGCAGCACGATCAGGATGTGGAAGATCGCCCAGACGGTGCCGGTGAGCACGTGCAGCGCGATCCCGCTGATCGTAGCGGTGGCCCCCAGGCCCGCGATCAGGAAGAAGATCAGCTCGCCGGCGTACATGTTCCCGTACAACCGCATGCCGTGCGAAAGCGTCTTCGAGATGTACTCGATGAGGTTGAGGCCAAGGTTCGCGGTCGCGAGCAGGATCGCGCCGATCCAGGTCAAGGGGTTCACGGTCAGCTTGACCATGCCGAAGGGTGCACAGAGCAGCTCGTGTATCCAGCCGCCCAGGCCCTTGATCTTGATGCTGTAGTAGAGCACCAGCACCAGAACACCGACGGCCATCCCGAGCGTGGCATTGATGTCGGCGGTCGGCAGCGGTCGGAGATAAGGGAGGTGCAGCAGCTTGCCGAGCGCCGGGAGGATGTCGACCGGCAGCAGGTCGATCGCGTTCATCAGGAAAACCCAGCAGAACACGGTCAGCGCCAGTGGCGCGATGAAGGTCAGATTGCCCTTGACCAGAGCGTTCGCCTGCTCGTTGACCATGTCGACGAGCATCTCGACGGCGGCCTGGAACCGCCCGGGCACGCTCGAGGTCGCACGCCGAGCCGCGAGCCAGAGCACGAACAGCACGATCAGGCCGCTGAGGACGGAGAAGAACAGCGTGTCCCAGTGGACGACGGAGAAGTCGAGCAGTCCCCCCGGCTCGTGGTTCTGGAGGTGGTGGAGGTGGTGGTCGATGTACTCGCTTAACCCACCGTGTTCGCCACCCTCACTCGCCATCCGGCTCTCCTCGCACCCACCGCGTTACCGTCCGCACCGCCCACGGCGCCGCGTCGGCGCGTCCGCCCCGGCCGTTGCCTGGCACCTCGAATCGGCTGATTCAGAAACGCGACACCGTGTTCGACTGCTGTCGCCGCATAGCACGCGTCGGCCCCTGAAAAGGCGCGAGAGTATATCCGGTCCTTTTGCAGTGCTTCAAATCGGAGATTCGCCTAACCGCGACAGCTGCGCCGGGACTCGGCAGGTCACGCGTGGAGACAGGTATCGTCGCAGCGGCCACGACCCGCGCAGCTATGCCCGGGAGCCATGGTCGACGAAGCCGTCATCGACAATCCTCCTACGGAAAGCCTGACCACTCGATGGATTGATCAGCTAATGCTGACAATCAGTCCGGGGTCGCTGGCTACTGGATGTGGCCGAGTATTCCGTCGAGCTCGTCGAGGCTGTTGTAGTTGATGACGAGCTTGCCGCGCCCGCTGCTCGTGTGCTGGAACAACACCTTGGCGCCCAGCTTGCCTGCGAGATCCTGCTCAAGGCGCCGGATGTTCGGATCCTCCCGCCTCGGCTCGGCGGGTGGCGGCGGATTGGCGAGCCGCCGGACCAGGGCCTCGGTTTCGCGGACCGACAAACCCTTCTTCGCCACGAGCTGCGCTACCTCCGCCTGCTGACGTGCCGCGGTCAGCCCAAGGAGTGCGCGCGCGTGACCCATTTCGAGCTGGCGCTGCTCGACGAGGTGCTTCACGTCGTCGCCGAGCTCGAGCAGGCGGAGCAGGTTACTGACGGCGGCGCGCGACCGACCGACGGCGTCCGCAGCCGTCTGATGCGTCATGTCGAACTCGCGGATCAGCCGGTCGAGGGCGCGCGCTTCCTCCAGCGGATTCAGGTTCTCGCGCTGGATGTTTTCGATCAGGGACATGGCGACCGCGGCTTCGTCGCCCACGCGGCGAATCACCGCCGGCACGTTGTGCAGGCCCGCCATCTGCGCGGCTCGCCAGCGTCGCTCGCCGGCGATGATCTCGTAGCGGAGCGGCTCACCCGGCCGGACTGCCGCGAGCGGCCGGACGATGATCGGCTGGACGACGCCCTGGGCGCGAATCGAGTCCGCGAGCTCCTGCAGGCTCTCCGGCCGCATGTCGAGGCGCGGTTGATAGCGACCGCGCTGCAAAAGGTCAACCGGGATTCGGGCGAGTTCCTCCCCGCCGGGCGGCGCCGGAGGTGCCTCGGAGTCGATGGTCTCGTGGGAAGCGGCCGTGCTGCCACCCAGCAGCGCTTCGAGCCCGCGGCCGAGACTGGGGCGTTTTGTGGCCATAGCGCGCAGTGTAGCGGAGCCTCAGTCGGCGAGCGTCGGCTCCGGGACAGGAGACGGCTCAGAAAGGGCGGGTGAGTCGGCGGTCGCCGTGGAAACGCCGAATGATTCTCCGGACGCATCGGGAAGGTCGTGGCCGATCGCCATGGCTTCTTCTTCCTCGCGGCGGATCAGCTCGCCGGCCAGCGCCAGGTAGGCCAGCGCACCCCGCGATTCGCGATCGTGATAAAGCGCCGCCTTGCCGAAGCTCGGCGCCTCGGCGAGCCGGACGTTGCGCGGGATGACGGTGCGGAACACTTTGTCGCCGAAGTGCATCAGGAGTTGCGCCGAGACTTCGTTCGACAGGTTATTGCGCGGATCGAACATCGTGCGCAGGATGCCCTCGAGCTCGAGCTCGGGGTTAACGCTCGCGCAGATCTGCTCGATCGTGCTCATGAGCGCAGTCAATCCCTCGAGCGCGTAGTACTCGCACTGCATCGGCACCAGCACGCTGTCCGCCGCAACCAACGCGTTCAAGGTCAACAGGTTGAGCGCGGGCGGGCAATCGATCACCACGACGTCGTAGAGACCCCGGATCGGTTTCAGGGCCTGGCGCAGCTTGAGCTCGCGGCCGATCTTGCTCATGAGCTGGACTTCGGCCGCGACGAGATCCTGGTTGCCGGGCAAGAGCGTAAAGCCGCCCGGGTCGACCGGCAGCAGCGCCCCGGCCGCGTCGCATTCGCCCAGAAGGACGTCGGTCATCGACGCGCCGAGTGTGCGCTTGTCCACGCCGCAGCCCATCGTGGCGTTGCCCTGGGGATCGCTGTCGATCAAAAGCACGCGGCGCTGGGTGGCCGCGAGGGAGGCCGCGAGGTTCACTGCGGTCGTCGTCTTGCCGACGCCGCCCTTCTGGTTGGCTACCGCGATGACCCGCTTCATGGAAGGCGAAGAATAACGTGCTTTTGCGTGCTTTCGCGCCTAATCATTCCCGGCGCTCTTCTCGTGAGAGTGACAGAGTTCGACGAGATGGCGCTCCTCCGCGAGCCCGGGCACCGCGAGATGATGCACGCCGGCGAGTTTCCAGCCATTGAGCCGTGCGGCCAGCTCCGCCTCGGGTAGCCGGCCCTTCATGGCGAGCAGCCGGCCACCGCCGGACACCAGATGTGCGCCTCGCCTCACCAGATCCGCGACCGGTCCCACGGCGCGCGCAATGACCGTCCCGAACCGTAGTGGTGGCCGGTACGCCTCGGCCCGGCTCTGAACGATCTCGACGTTCGCGAGACCGAGCTCACCGGCCGCGTGGCGCAGGAAATCGCACTTCTTCCCGGTGGACTCGATCAATGCGAAATGCCGTGCCGGCTCGACGATGGCAAGCGGTATGCCCGGGAAGCCCGCGCCGCTGCCCAGGTCGGCGACCCGCTCGCCCCGGACCCACGGGCGGACCGAAAGGCTGTCCAGAATGTGCTTGGTGAGCTGCTGCTCGCGGTCACGGATTGCAGTCAGGTTCATCCGCGCGCCCCATTCGTCCATCAGGTCGAGATGGCGGACGAGCCGCGACACCTGCTCCGTCGTGAGCTCGATGCCCAGCGCGCGAGCGCCGTCGGTGAGCGTGGCGCCGCTCAAGAACCCTTCGCCATCACGGCGACGAACTCATGCACGGGCATCGCATCGAGCTTTGCGCGGTCGGCGAACAGCGCGGCGATCTTGCCCGTCTGCTGCGGCGAGAAGTGCGCTGCGACGCTGCCCTGGAACTTCTGCTTGAGAACCGGGATGCCTTCGGCGCGGCGCTTGCGATGACCGATCGGAAAATCGAAGTGCGCGCGCTCGGTCGAGCTGCCATCGCGGAAGAACACCTGCACGGCGTTGCCGATATAGCGCTTGTCCGCCGCGTAATACTCCTCGGTAAAAGTCGTGTTTTCGCGCACGACCATCCGGTTGCGCAGGTCGTCGACCCGCGGATCTCCAGCCACGGCGTCTTCGTAGTCGGCGGCGGTCAGCCGGCCGAAAATCAGCGGGATGGCGACCATGTACTGGATGCAGTGATCGCGATCGGCGGGATTGGCGAGCGGCCCGGTCTTGTCGATGATGCGCACTCCCGGCTCCTGTGTTTCGATCACGATCTGCTCGATATCCGCGAGCCGCGCTTTCACGACCGGGTGCAGCTTCATCGCGCACTCGACGGCCGTCTGCGCGTGGAACTCGGCGGGATAGGAGATCTTGAACAGCACGTTCTCCATCACGTAGCTGCCGAATCCCTGGTTGTAGATGAAGGGCCGGCCCTTGAAGAGCACGTCATAGAAGCCCCATGTCTTGGCCGAAAGCGCCGACGGATAGCCCATCTCGCCGGCGAGCGCGATCAGCGCATGACGAACGGCACGGCTGGTCGCATCGCCCGCCGCCCAGCTCTTGCGCGAGCCGGTGTTCGGCGCATGGCGGTAGGTGCGGAGCGCCCCGCCGTCGATCCAGGCGTTCGACACCGCGTTGATCACCTGCTCTCGGTTGCCGCCGAGCATGCGCGTCACCACCGCCGTGGAGGCGACGCGGACCAGGATCACGTGATCGAGCCCGACGCGGTTGTAGCTGTTCTCGAGCGCGGTGACGCCCTGGATCTCGTGCGCCTTGATCATCGCCGTCAGGACATCGCGCACGGTCAGCGGCTTGCGTCCTTCTGCGATCGCCTTGCGCGACAGGTAGTCAGCGACCGCGAGTATTCCGCCCAGGTTGTCGGAGGGATGGCCCCACTCGGCCGCAAGCCACGTGTCGTTGAAGTCGAGCCAGCGGATCATGGTACCGATGTTGAACGCGGCCTGAACGGGATCGAGTTCAAACGACGTGCCCGGTACGCGTGCGCCGCCCATCATCGTCGCCCCGGGCACCACCGGTCCGAGCAGCTTCGTGCAGGCCGGATACTTGAGCGCCTGGAAGCCGCACGCGAGCGTGTCCATCAGGCAGTAGAACGCGGTCTCGTATGCGACGTCGCTCTTGACTTCGTAGTCGCAAACGTAGCTCGCGATGTCGACCAGGACCTTGTCCGGATCCGGCCGCCTGGCCGACTTGTAATCATGCGCTGACATCAGCTCCAACCCTCGGGAGGAAAACACGGCCGACGGGCCGCAAGAAAATACCAGGCTACTTCCGCTTTGCGAGCGGGATGAACTTCTGGTCCTCGGGACCGACATAGTTCGCGCTCGGGCGGATGATCTTGCCGTCAATCCGCTGCTCGATGACGTGCGCGCACCAGCCCGTGGAGCGCGCAATCACGAACAGCGGCGTAAACATCGCGGTCGGCACGCCCATCTGGTGGTAGGACACCGCGGAGAACCAGTCGAGATTGGGAAACAATTTCTTCGCGTCCCACATGACCGTTTCGAGGCGGTCGGCGATATCGAAGAGTGCCGTATTGCCCGCCTCCTTCGACAGCTCCCGCGCAACTTCCTTGATGACCTTGTTGCGCGGATCCGAGACCGTGTAGACCGGGTGGCCGAAGCCGATGATTACTTCCTTCGCCTCGACGCGGCGGCGGATGTCCTCCGCGGCCTCGTCGGGATTTGCGTAGCGGCTCTGGATCTCGTAGGCGACCTCGTTTGCGCCGCCGTGCTTCGGGCCGCGCAGGGCGCCGATCGCGCCGGTGATGCACGAATAGATGTCGGCCCCGGTGCCCGCGATTACGCGCGCGGTAAACGTGGAAGCGTTGAACTCGTGCTCGGCATACAGATTGAGCGAGACGTGCATCGCCTCGACCCACGATGCGGGCGCGGGTCGGCGGTGCAGCAGGTGCAGGAAGTGCCCGCCGATCGAATCGTCCTCGGTCTCCACGTGCACGCGCTGGCCGCTGTGGCTCCAGTGGTACCAGTAGACGAGCATCGAGCCCAGGCTCGCGACGAGGCGGTCGGCAATCTCGCGCGCGCCCGCCGCGCTGTGGTCGTCCTTTTCGGGCAGCGTGCAGCCGAGCACGGACACACCGGTGCGCATCACGTCCATCGGGTGGGTCGAGGCGGGCAGTGCCTCGAGCGCCGTGCGCACGGTGCCGGGCAGCCCGCGCATG
>Ga0207675_100001089_pt1 | contig 26890 bp, 27 predicted proteins | sample KBSSwiS42_FD_184305 | JGI IMG/M metagenome (GOLD analysis project Ga0207675, IMG submission 184305) | Switchgrass rhizosphere microbial communities from Kellogg Biological Station, Michigan, USA - KBS Switchgrass S4-2 (SPAdes) (version 2) | ecosystem: Host-associated > Plants > Roots >...
GCGGCGCTCACGCTCATCGGCACGTTCGCGTCGATCTACCACCCCGTCGGCATCCCGATGCTGCTGCAGGGCGCGGCGCGGCCGGGCGCGACGATCGGCGTCAACGGCCTGGCGGGCAACCTCGGCATCGCCGTGGCGGCTGCGCTGACGGGCTTGCTGATGCACTGGTTCGGTTGGCGGGCGGCGTTCGCGGTGCCCGGCCTGGCGTGCCTGGCGCTCGGGATCGTCTTCATGCGCGTCGTTCCTCCGGAAACCGAATCGCCGGCCAGGCGCAAGGGCGGCGCCAAGGTGCGGCTGTCGCGCTCGCAGGTCGCGCGGGCGCTGGCCGTGATGACGCTGGCGTCGGCCAGCGGCGGCATCCTGTTCAATCTCACCACCAACGGGAACGCGCAGCTGCTGACCGAACGGTTCCGCGGCGTGATGAACGATCCCGCGACGCTCGGCTTGCTGCTGGCGAGCATCTACGCCATCGCCTCCCTGGCCCAGGTCGTCGTCGGCCGGCTCATCGACCGGGTCGCGCTCAAGCCGCTCTATCTGACCATCGCCTTGCTCCAGGTCCCGGTCCTGGTGTTCTCGTCACAGGAGCAGGGCTGGGGACTCTACGCCGGCATGCTGGGCATGATGATCTTCATCTTCGGCGCCATCCCGTTCACCGACGCGATGATCGTCCGCTACGTCGACGACCACATGCGCTCGCGCGTCGCGGGCATGCGGCTGGCGGTGTCGCTCGGCATCAGCTCGCTCGCCGTCTGGCTGTTGGGGCCGCTGGTCAAGGGCATGGGCTTCGACAAGCTGCTCCTCATCCTGGCGGGCGTGGCGCTGTGCACCGCGTTCACCGTGCTCTGGCTGCCGTCGGAACGGGCCGCGACGGAGACGGCGCCAGCGTAGCGACGACCGTCCCGCTGACATCGGACGCGATGATGAAGGGCATTCGCCCGAGCGCTCTCGGGTCGCCGCCAGTGAGCGCGATCAAGCGATCCTCGGCGACGACGACGGCGATTCGTCGCCTCGGCAAGGCGTCCGGCGACGCTCGAGGTACGGGAGCGCGAACAGCACGAGCCCGCTGATCAGTTTCTCAGCTCCCGTCAACGCCGCGCCTGGACCATCTTCCATCCATTGCCGGACGGATCGCGAAAGCTCGCGTCGACGCTGCCGTACCGTTCCACCGGCGCCTGCGTGAACTCGACGCCGCGCGCGGCCAGTCGCTCGTGCGTGGCGCGGCAATCGTCGACGACCAGCACGAGCGGTGGCATCGCGCCCTTGGCGACGGCCGCCTTCAACGTCTGCGCCGTCGCCGCGTCGACGGTCGGCGGGCCGGGGACGAACAGGCCGAGCTGGAACGACGCCTGCTCGGGGTGCTGCACCGTGAGCCACCGGTAGTCGCCGTTCTTCACGTCGGTGTGGACGCGAAAGCCGAGCTTGTCGACATAGAAGGCGAGCGCCTCGTCGGCATCCCGCACGTACACCCCCGCCACTTGCACTCCTTCGTTCATCGCTCCTCCTTAAATTCGGTGGAGGAGGTTGTACCGAACGATTCGCGGCGACGCTTCTCCGAAACTGCGCTCGTGAGGTCGGGCCGCTGAGCGGCGGCGAGAAAGCACGGCGGCACGCGGGCCAGGCTTTCGGCCTCGGCCCGCGCACGCAGGCGCAGCGAGCTCGGCGTCTCGCCGGTCACGTCGCGAAAGGTCCGACCGAAGGTGCCGAGGCTGCTCCAGCCTGTCTGGAAGGCGATCTCGGTGATCGAGAGGTCGCTGTCGCGCAGCAGCGCCGTCGCCTTCTCGATGCGCCGCGTCAGCAAGTAACGATGCGGCGGGGCGCCGAACGCGCGATGGAACGCTCGTGCGAAGTGCGCCGCAGAGACGCCGCTCACCCGCGCCAGCCGGGCCACCGGCCATTCCTCGTGCGAGGCTGCGTCGATTCGGTCCCGGGCGCGCAGCAGGCGGCGCAGGAGCGCGGGGTCTTGTTCGTCGGTGGCTCGGCTCATGGGTCCGTCACGAGCAGCGATGGAAAATCGGCGTCGCGCGCGATCACGCCGGCTCGACGATCGCCGCATTCACCATCGTCCTGAGCTCGCGTCGTATCGGGTACGTGCTCGACGGCATCAGCTGGGTCATGAAGACGACGCATACGTCCTCGACCGGATCGACCCAGAACGCGGTCGAGGCCATGCCGCCCCACGAGAACTCACCGGGCGACGCGGTGACGCCGTAGCGAGCCGGGTCGGTGATCATCGCGAAGCCGAGGCCGAAGCCCATCCCCTGATAGGCCGCCTCCGAGAACATGCCGGGCGGGGCGAGATCGGCGATGTCCTGGCCGCCGGGAAGATGGTTCATGCGCATGAAGGCAAGCGTCTTCGCGCCGACGAGCCGCACCCCGCCGAGCTCGCCGCCGCGGCGCAGCATCTCGCAGAAGCGAAGGTAGTCGGAGGCGGTGCCGACGAGGCCGCCACCGCCCGAGGGCGCGCGCGGCGGTTCGAGGAAGCTGCCAAGCTCTGCTGGCTTGAGCGTGCCCGCGGCGGAACGCACGTAGCACTCGGCGAGGCGCGCGACCTTCGACTCGGGGACGTGGAAGTCGGTGTCGTGCATGCCGAGCGGCACGAGGATTCGCGAGCGCACGAACTCGTCGAACGGCAGACCCGAGGCGAGGCTCACGAGGTGGCCGACGACGTCGGTCGAGACGCCGTAGTTCCACGAGGTGCCCGGCGAGAACTCGAGCGGCACGCGCGCCAGTCCCTCGACCAGCGCCGCGAGGCTCTCCGCGTCGAAGGCGTCGAGGCGAAGGCTGCGATACGCGGCGTCGACGTTGGTCCGGTTCTGGAACCCGTAGGTCAGGCCCGACGTGTGGCGCATCAGGTCGATCACGCGCATCGGCGCATCGACCGCTCGCGTGTTGAAGGCTTCCGGCTGCCCGGCGCGATACACCGTCATCTCGGCCCAGGACGGAATCCAGCGGGCGACCGGGTCGTCGAGCGAGATCCGCCCTTCCTCGGCGAGCATCATGAGGGCGATGCTGGTGACCGGCTTGGTCATCGAGTAGATGCGAAAGATCGTGTCCTCCTCGAGGCGCGTCTTCTTCGCGAGCGAGGCGTGGCCGAGCACGCACTTGTGGACGAGCTCGCCCTTCCTCGCCACCAGCAGCAGCGCGCACGGCAGGAGGCCCGGCTCGACGTAGCGCTCGGCGAGGAAGCGGTCGATGCGGGCCAGGCGCTCGCCGTCGAGGCCGAGCGCGGCGGGGCGGGCGAGGGGAAGCGTCGTTGCCATGAGCGACTACAGGATGCCCAGTCTACGGAACACGTCGGCGAGCTTCTCGCCGCGCTGCAGCGCATCGCGCGACTGGTTCTCGCCCGAGACCTTCTCGAGCGCGCGGCGCACGACTTCCTGCTCGGCCTCGCGCGGGATGACGACCACTCCGTCGACGTCGCCGAAGACGAGGTCGCCCGGACGGACGCTCACGCCGGCGCACACCACCGGCACGTCGCGCTCGACCATGCGCGCGCGACCCTTGGTGTCGAGCGGCCCGATGCCGCCGCAGAACACCGGGAATCGCATCGCGCGGATCTGCTTCACGTCGCGCACCAGGCCGTCGGTCACACACCCGGCCGCGCTGCGCGCCACGCTGGCGGTCGAGAGCAGCTCGCCCCAAGGCGCGATCCGCTCGGTAGGGCCGTCGCACGCCAGCACGACCACGTCGCCGGGTGCGAGGTCGTCGACGAGCGCGATCTCGACCTCGTAGGGGTTCTCGCCTGGCGCGGGCGGCGCGTACACCGGCATGTACACGCCGGTGCGGGCGCGGCCGACGAGCTGCAGAGTGTCGTCGAGCGGGCGCATGAACGGCTTCATCGCCTGTTGCATCAACGCCAGGCTGTCGAGCGTGTCGGAAAGCACCGCGGCGTTCAGCGATTGCAGCGTGTTCGGGATCGTCGGCATGGTGTCGGCTCCGGGCGAGCGCAATGTGACGCGGGCGCTCCCACCCGTGGTGTGGAGCGCCCGCGGATCCGGCGACGGAACGGACTACAGCACGTAGGGATCCGTCCCGGACCGCGAGATTGAAGACATATCACCTCCTTTCGTGGCTGCTGCGAGGCCTCTAGCGTACTCGCTCGGCCCCAAGGCGCTGCGTTGACACGCATCAACTGCCGGATCTCGCGCCGCGGAATGATTGCTTTCATGTTGATTCGACAGGGAACATGTCATGGACGATTCGATGCAGAAGAAGATCCGGGGCTTGCTCGACGGTCACAGGATCATGACGATCGCGACCCTGCGGCCCGATGGCTGGCCGCAGGCGACGACGGTCGGATACGTGAACGAGGGCCTCACGCTCTGGTTCCTTTGCGGCCTGCAGAGCCAGAAGGCCAGGAACCTCGCGCTCGATGACCGGGTCTCCATCACCGTCGACCACGACACGCCGGACCTGATGTCGATCACCGGGCTGTCGATGGCGGCGCGGGCCCATCGCGTGACCGACAGGGCCGAGGCGGAGAAGGTGATCGCGATGCTGCCGCTGAAGTATCCCGACGCGCCGCCCTCGACGGCACAGATGAAGATGCCCGGGCCCGACGACGTGGCGCTCTTTCGGGTCGTCCCGGAAGTCGTCTCCGTGCTCGACTACACGAAGGGGTTCGCCCACACCGACCTGGTGACCTGCTGAGTCCGCCGAGCGGGTCTTTACGCTCCGCCACACAAGAGACACCTCGGTTTGCCTTGGCGGCGCAACAATCGTGCGATGAACGCCGCGGCCATCGCCCTGAATCGCTTCGGGCTCGGGGCCATCGCGGATCAGCCCGCCCTGGCCGATCCGCCGCGCTGGCTCGTCTCCCAATTCGACCGGTACGAGCCGCTGCCCACGCCGTGGCAGCCGGCGCCGCGCACGCCGGCCCTGCTCGACGCCTGGCTGGCCCAGCAGCGTGCGGCGCGCCAGGCGCCCGACGGCGAGAAAGCCGGCATCCGCGAGACCTATCTTCGCCAGGCTCGCGAGGCCTACGTCGCCGCCGTCGGTGCCCGCGTCGGCAGCGCGCTGCAGACGCCCGCGCCCTTCGTCGAGAGGCTCGTTCACTTCTGGTCGAACCACTTCGCGGTCTCGGTCGACAAGCTGGCGGTGGTCGGCTTGGCGGGCGGCTTCGAGGCCGACGCCATCCGCCCGCACGTGCTCGGCCGCTTCGAGGACCTGCTCCTCGCCGTCGTTTGCCACCCGGCCATGCTGCTGTACCTCGACCAGGCGCAGTCGATCGGCCCGCGCAGCCCTGCCGGGTTGCGCGCAGAGAGCCGGCAGCAGCGCGGTCGCGGCCTCAACGAGAACCTGGCGCGCGAGATCCTCGAGCTGCATACCCTCGGCGTTCGCAGCGGCTACACCCAGGACGACGTGACCGAGTTCGCGCGCGCCCTGACCGGCTGGACGCTGCCGGCCGACGGCGGCGACCTCGTCGCGACGACGTTCCGGTTCGTCCCCGCGCTGCACGAGCCGGGCGCGCGAACGGTGCTCGGCCGCAGCTACGCCGACGGCGGCGAGCAGCAGGCGCGCACCATCCTCCACGACCTCGTCGCCGCGCCCGCGACCGCGCAGCACATCGCGCGCAAGCTGGCGCGCCACTTCGTCGCCGACGATCCGCCGGCGTCCCTCGTGCAGCGCCTGGCCGACACGTTCTCCCGCACCGGTGGCGACCTGCCCAGCGTCTATCGCGAGCTGGTGGCCGCGCCCGAGGCATGGCAGCCGGCGAGCGCCAAGTTCAAGTCGCCCTGGGACTGGTCGGTGTCGAGCCTGCGCGCGCTCGGCCGGCAGTCGATTCCTCCGCCACAAGCGGCCAATCTGATGAACCAGCTCGCTCAGCCGGTGTGGCGGCCGGGCTCGCCGGCCGGCTACGACGACGTGGCGCCGACCTGGGCGGCACCCGACGCGCTGCTGCGCCGCGTCGAAGTGGCGCAGCGCATCGCCGCGCAAGCCGGCGCCGCGGTCGATGCACGGGCGCTCGCGCCGCGGGTACTGGCCGGCGCGCTGAGCGACGAGACGACCGCCGCCATCGCCCGCGCCGACAACGGCGCCGTCGCGCTCGCCCTGCTGCTGGTCTCGCCCGAGTTCCTGAGGAGATGAGCATGACGCTCGATCGACGCAGCTTCCTCGGCGCCGCCGCGCTGCTCTCGGTATCGCCGGTCCTGTTCGCGCAGGCCGCCAGCGAGCGGCGCTTCGTCTTCATCATCCAGCGCGGCGCGGCGGATGGCCTGAACACGGTCATTCCGTATGCGGAGCCGGCCTATGCCGGTCTGCGCGGAGCGCTTGCCGTCGACAGCGCGAGCGCATTGAAGCTCGACGGCACCTTCGCCCTCCATCCGTCGCTCGTCAACGTGCGCCAGCTGTTTGCGGACGGGCAGGCGAGCTTCTTCCACGCGGTCGCATCGCCTTACCGCGACCGCTCGCATTTCGATGGGCAGAACGTCCTCGAAACCGGCGGCAGCGCGCCGTATCAGGTGAAGGACGGGTGGCTGAACCGGCTGGCAGCGCTGTTGCCGCGCACCGGCAAGGAGGCGATCGCCTTCTCGCCCGCCGTGCCGATGGCGCTGCGCGGCGCCGCCGAGGTCACGACCTACGCGCCCTCGGCGCTGCCGCAGGCCAACGACGAGCTGATGATGCGCGTCGAGCAGCTCTACGCGAGCGACGCGCAACTGCACGCGATCTGGTCGTCGGCCCTCTCCGCGCGCGGCATGGCGGGCGGCATGGCCGGCGGCCCGAACCGCGATCCCGCGGTGCTCGGCCGGATGGCGGCGGGCTTTCTCGCTCGCGCCGACGGGCCGCGGATCGCCATGATCGAGACCGGCGGCTGGGACACGCACAGCGGGCAGAACGCGCGCCTCGCCGGCCAGCTCAGGTCCCTCGACGGCCTGCTCGCCGGACTGCACGAAGGGCTCGGGGCCGCCTGGGCTGAGACCGTGATCCTGGTCGCCACCGAGTTCGGGCGCACCGTCGCCAGCAACGGCACCGGCGGCACCGACCACGGCACCGGCGCCGCGGCGATGCTGCTGGGCGGTGCCGTGCTGGGCGGCCGCGTCGTCGCCGACTGGCCCGGGCTCGCGCCTGCCAGTCTGCTCGAGGGGCGCGATCTCAGGCCGACCCTGGGATTGGACGCGCTGATCGCGTCTGCGTGCGCCGAAGCGTTCCAGATCGAGCCCGAACGGACGACGCGCGTGCTCTTTCCCGACGTCGCTCGAGCCCGGCCGTTGTCGGGCCTGCTGCGCAGCTGACGGCGCCGCGATCGACGCGGACCGGTTTCGCGCCGTCCACGGAGCCGTTCGCGACCGCTGGAGCCCTTTCGTCGCACCCGCTGGCCGCCGGCCCGCGATCTCCCTACAGTCGCGGGATGGCTGCGTTGTCGGTGGCGATCGAGGAGCCGGCGTTCGGACGGGCCCGGCGCTCGCTGCGCAACGACCTGCAGCTGATCGCGCTCGTCCTCGGCATCTCGGCGTGGGACGCCAGCGTCGTCTTCGTCGTGCACATCGCCGCCAAGCCGATCGCGGTCGACTGGCTCGCGCATCTCGGACGCCTGTGGCTGGGCGGCCTGCTGTGCGTCGGGCCCGGCGTGCTCGCGGTTCGACTGCTCTCGCCCCGCTACCCGGCGACGCCGAGCGGCTGCGTCCGCACTTTCGCCGCGTTCGTCCTCGGCTCGGCGATCGGCCATGCGTGCGCGGGTCGCTGGATCTATTTTCCGCAGATCGAAGACGTCCTCGCGATGCTGCCGAAGATCGCCTGGAGCCTGCTGATCTACTCCCTCGGTGCCGCATCGATCGTGGGGGCGATGTACTGGCTGCGGCGCGGGTCGGACATCCGCCACGAGCTGCATCGCACCCGTCTCGGCCTCCTCTCCCTGCAGGCGGATCGTGCCGAAGCCGAGCTGATGCGATTGCGTACGCAGATCGAGCCGCATTTCCTGTTCAACACGGTGGCGACCGTCGTTCAGCTGGTCCGCACCGACCCGGTCGCCGCTCACCGCACGCTCGCCCGCCTGATCGACTACATGAGCGCTTCGCGCGCCCACATGCGGCGCGAGGAGACGACCCTGGCCGAGGAGCTGCGGCTGACCGAGGGGTACCTCGAGATCCAGCGCCTGCGCATGGAATCGAGGCTGCGCTATGCGATCGACGTCGCCCCGGATCTGCGCGGCAACCGGGTTCCGCCTGCCGCTCTGCTGACCCTGGTCGAGAACGCGATCAAGCACGGGTTGGCGCCGCGCCATCGCGGCGGCACGCTGCGCATCGCCGCACACGAGGAGGACGGCTGGCTGGTCGTCAGTGTCGCCGACGACGGCGTCGGCTTGCGAACGACCACCAGCGGACGCGGCTCGGGCCTCGCCAACGTGCGGGCCCGGATGCGCGGCCTCTACGGCGGCGACGCCTGGCTGCGCCTGGCGAGCGGCGCCGAAGGAGGCACGACGGCGATGCTGCGCCTGCCCGTCGGCGCGCCGCTCGCCGCGGAGGCGGCATGAGCGCGCGCCGACCCAGGGCCGACTGGCGCGGCTGGCGATCGGACGTCGCCCGGCGCCTGGATCGCCCTGTCATCGTCGGCGCATTCGGGCTCGCCGTGTTCAGCGTGGTCCTGATGCACTTCGAGCACGCCAACGTCGATCCGGCAGTCCTCGCGGCGCGCTCGCTGTACTGGCTCGCCGTCGTGACCGTGACCGTGCTCGCGCTGGCGGCGTCGATGGTCGCGGTCGCCCGTGGCGCCAGGCCCTGGATGGCGTACGCGCTGGCAGGCGTCGTGATCGCCGCCGCGGCGGCCGCGGCCGACCTGGCGTTCGCGCCCTACGCCTGGAAGGTCGGCACGGAGAACCGCCAGATCCCGGCCACCGTCGTCGCGCACCTGACGATCCTGTCGATGCTGCTGGCCCCGGCCGCCGTCTTCTATGTCTGCGCCAGCAACGCGGCGCACGAGGCCAGGCTGCTGCGGTCGCTCGACATCGAACGGGCGGCCGAGGCGGAGCGTCTGGTCCAGCAACGCTTGCAGACCGAGCTGGCGACGATCGACCACGACCAGGTGTTGACGGGGATGCGGCTCGCGCTGCCGCTGATGGCGCGCGAACCCGCGCACGCTGAGGAGCTGCTCGGCGCCGTGACGGCGTACTTGCGGGCCGCGCATCAGCGTGGCGCCATCGATGGGCGAGGCGTCACCGCCGCGCTCGACGAGCTGCGACAGCTCTGCACGGCGCGCCGTGCAGCCGCTCAGCCGGGATGAGCTCATGAGCCACGAGGCACGCGCAGTCATCGCCGAAGACGAACGCCTGCTCGCCCAGGGCCTGCGCGACGCACTGGCGGAGCTCTGGCCCGAGCTGGTCATCTGCGCCGCGGTCGAGGATGGCATCCAGGCGCTGCGCGCGCTCGACGAGCACGCGCCCGACATCCTCTTTCTCGACATCCAGATGCCCGGCTTGTCGGGGATCGAGGTGGCGCGCCAGGTCAACGGACGGTGCCACGTCGTCTTCGTGACCGCCTTCGACGAATACGCGGTCCAGGCCTTCGAGCAAGGTGCGGTCGACTACGTGCTGAAGCCGCTGTCGACGGCGCGGCTCGCCACCACGGTCGGTCGCCTCAAGAAGTGCATCGGCAGCGCGCCGGCGCGCCTCGACGGGCTGCTGGATCGTCTCGCCGAGCCGCGCGAGAACGGCCATCTGCGCTGGATCACCGCAGCGCAAGGGTCCGAGGTCCGCCTGATCACGGTCGGCGAGGTGTGCTATTTCCGCTCGGACAACAAGTACACGTCGGTGGTGACGGCAGACGGCGCGGCGTTGATCCGCGTGTCGTTGCGCGAGCTGATCGAGCAGCTCGATCCGGCGGTGTTCTGGCAAGTGCACCGGCACACGGTGGTGAACGCCAACGCGATCGCCGGCCTGCTGCGCGACGCCAATGGCCACCTCTGCATCAAGCTGAGGCAGCGCAGCGAGACCTTGCCGGTGAGCGACAGCCATGCCGCTCGCTTCCGGGCGATGTAGCCGTCGCACTCGTCGAGAGGACGCGGCGGGCGCCTGACCTCGTCATGGCGCGTCGTCCTACGGCCCGGCCCCTGATCACGGGATTCGTGATCGCGGCCTCGCGCTCTACTCTGTCGCTGCGTTCCGAGTTGCGACGTATCCACCGAGGTTTCACCATGAAGAGAGTCTTATCGGCGCTGGCCCTGGCCACCGTCGCCGCCGCTGCCCAGGCCCAGGTCACGTTCGTCGACGGCACGGAACGCCCCGTGTTCGCCAACTACAACCCGAACGGTGCCGCCGGCACCCTCGGCCCGGTCGTCGGCGGTCGAGAAGACGCGATGATCAACACGACGGCGGGAATCCTGACCGCCACGTTCCTCGGCTTCGAGGCGATCGATACCGACACCTTCACGTTCACCCTGAGCAGCGGAACGCTCAGCAACAAGGGCGCGCTGAACGCATCGATCTCCGGTCCTGTCGTCGCGGGTCCGCTCAACTTCACGTTCGCCGACCTGTTCCAGGGAACGGCCATCGGCAACGGCCAGAACCTCGGCGACTTCACGTCCTACGCCGTCCTCGGCTCGTTCGCCGGCGCCGTGTTCACGCCGTTCACCCTCGGTGGCGCGTACGACCTGATCCTCGGCTTCAACGACGGCCTGCGCGTGGACAGCGACTACGACGACATGGTGGTGGGCCTGAAGGTCGTCGCCATCCCCGAGCCCGAGACCTACGCCTTGTTGATGGCCGGCCTCGGCGCGGTCGGATTCATCGCCCGGCGCCGCAGGAAGGTCTGAGCCTTCTTCGCACGACGGCCCCGAATGCGCTTCGGGGCCGTTTCCTTTGGCGTGGACAAAGAACGCCGCCCGGGCTGGTGGCTAACGGATCGCGTCGACGCTCACGCCGAGTCGCTCGGCGGAGAGGGCGAGCGTGCGCTGCCAGGCCGGTCGCGCCAGGCAGCGTTCGTAGTAGGCCTTCAGGCGCGGGAAAGGGTCCATCAAATCGGTCTTGCGGATTCCGCGCAGGACGCACGCCATCATGATGTCGGCCACCGTGAAATCGGCGCAGGCGATCCATTCGCGGCCTTCGAGGCGCCGCTCGACGTCGCCGAGCCAGCGGCGGGCGAGCTTGGGCAGCTCCGCGTGGAGCTTGGACGCGGCCTTGTCCGGGTCGAACATGCCGATCAGGTCGATGCCCACCAGGGTCGTCCCGACGGTGGCGACCGCGGCGAAGCACCACTGGACGACGCCGGTGCGGCCGGCGACGTCGCTCGGGATCAGCTTGCCGGCCTTCTCGGCGACGTAGAGCACGATCGCGGCCGACTCGGCGACCACGAAGCCGTCGTCGTCGATGACCGGCACTTGGCGGAAGGGGCTGATCCGGCGGTAGGCATCGCGGTCGAGCTCCCCTCCGGTGTGGTCGAGCGCGTGGACCCGATACGGCAGCCCCGTCTCCTCGAGCGCCCACTGCGCCCAGAGGTCTTTCGTCTCACCGTGCCCCTCGGGAAAGATGCGTCCGAAGCCGTAGAGCGTGATCATGTCGTCCTCCGCGGACATTGTCAGCGACCCGCGGGGCGCAAGCCGTCGGCGAGACCGCAGCAAAGTGCCAGAGGACCGGCGCCACCGTGCGGCGCATGATCGCGATCGTGACGCGTCGACTGTTCTCCGGCAAGCGAACCGACGGCACGCCGACGCCGCGCTGGTTGCGCATCGGCGCGATCGTGCTGGCCGCCATCGGACTCTTGATCGGCGCGATCTACGTCGCCATCGTCGTCGCCTTTCCGCCGGCGCGCCTGGCGGTCCTCCTGGCCGACAAGGTGAAGGCCGCGACCGGCCGCGAGTTCCGCATCGACGGCGGCCTGTCGATCCGGGTGCTGCCGAGCATCGCCATCCAGGCCCGCGACGTCGTCCTGGGCAACCCGGCCTGGGGCTCGCGCGCCGACATGGTGACGGTACGCCGCGCCGCGATCGAGGTGTCGCCCCGCGCCCTGCTCGAGGGCGAGCTCCGCATCCTCCGCATCGACATCGAGGGCGTCGATGCGCTGCTCGAGTCCGACGGCGCCGGTCGGTACAACTGGCAGTTCACCGCGGCCAAGCCGCGCGAGGCCGACGCGAAGCCGGCTGCCGAGGACGCGCGAGCGCCGCGTTTCGAGCTCGAACGAGTCGTCGCATCCGAGGTGCTGGTCGCCTACCGCGACGCCGGCAAGGCGCCGCTGCAGACGCTCACGATCGAAACCCTCGACCTGCGCAGCAACGACAAGGGCAACGAGGTCGCCCTCGCACTCGCGGTCGGCAAGCAGCGCTGGAAGGTCGACGGCCAGGTCGGCTCCGGCGCGATCCTGCTCGAAGGCAAGGGGGACTGGCCGTTCGACCTGCGACTCGTCGGCGACGGCGCCACGGCCTTGGCCAAGGGCGCCATCGGCACGGGCGAGCGCGCCGGAAGCGTGGTCGCGGACGTGTCGGCCGAGCTCGCGACCACGGCGGCGCTCGCGCCTTTCGGCGCCGCTGCTGCGCGCGTCCCGATGCCGCTGGCCGTGCGCACACGCGTGCAGTACGCGGGGCGGGATCTGCGTGCCGATCCGCTGCAGGTGTCGATTGCCGGCCAGGTCGTCGACGGCTGGGTGGCTCTCAAGACCGCGCAGCCGCGGCCGCGGCTCGACGCGGCGCTGGCGTCGAAATCGATCGACCTGACGAAGCTCGCCAGCGCGTCGACGGGCAACACCACCGAGCACCTCAAGGGCGCGGCGAAGGCGCCCGCGCCGCCGTTCGCCGGCACGCCGTTGCCGTTCGCCGCCGTTCCAGCGGTCGATCTCAACGTCGAGCTCAAGACCGAGAGCCTGCGGCTTCCCGACACGCCGCCGCTCTCCTCGCTGCGCGTCCGGCTCTCGTCGACCTCGGGCCGGGTCGCGCTCGACGATCTCGAGTTCGGAGTCGCCGGCGGCCGGGTCCGCGGCCGGGCGAACCTCGCGCTCGCCGCAGGTGCGCCGCCGCGCATCGACGTGTCCTTCGATGCGAAGTCGGCCTCGGTCGAGGCGCTCGATGTCGCGCTGGCAGGTGGCGGCCACTTCCACGGTGGCCGGGTCAACCTTTCCGCCAATCTCGCGATGGCCGGTACGACCCCGAAGGATCTCGCCGCGTCTGCCAACGGCAACGTCCTGCTCGCCGCTTCCGACACCACGCTTGCCGGCGGCACGGCGGCGGCGCTCGATCGCAACGTTCTCATGACGATGCTCAGACTGCTGATACCGAAGGGATCCACGGACCGGGCGCTGGCGGTGCAATGCATGGTGGTGCGCCTGCCGCTGCGCCGGGGCATCGCTGCGGTCGATCGCTCGATCGCGGCCGAGACCCGGGAAGTCGCGGTCGTGGCCAGCGGTGTGATCAACCTGGTCGAGCAGACCTTGCGGCTGGAGCTGAGACCGAGCGTCAAGAAGGGGCTCGGCCTGAACCCGGCCAACCTGGCGACCGATTTCATGGAGATCAGCGGCCCCTTGCAGAACCCGCAGATGGGCTTCGGCGCCAAGGGCGCGGTCCGCGGCGCGGCCAAGGTCGGCGTCGGCGTCGCCACCGGCGGCCTCTCGCTGCTGGTGCCGTCGGTGGTGGGCGCGAAGAACGACCTCTCGGCGTGCGCTCAGGCCGCAGCGCAGGCTCCGGTGCAGCCTGCACCTCGCGGGAAAGCGAAGCCCGGCGAGTAGCCCGTGATCAGGGCACCTCGACGGCGTATCCCTTCTCGATCCACGCATCCATGCCGCCACCCAGCGGGCGCACGCGCTTGAAGCCCAGGCGCATGAGCTTCTTGGCGATCGTTGCGGCACTCGCCTCGTTCGGACAATCGCAGTAGACGATGACCTCCTGGCCGATCCGGTCGCTCAGCCCCCTGGCACGCAGACTGTCGTCGAACGCGTGGCTGTCGATCCACACCGCTCCGGGAATGCGACCGCGCTTCTGGCTCGACAGCGAGCGCACGTCGACGATCAGCGGAGGCTCCTGGTGCGCCAGCAGATCGTTCAGCTCGTCGACGCTCACGCGCGACATGCGCAGCGAGCGGATCAGCTGGTAGCGCTGCAGGGCCTTGACGGCGATGAAGAGGGCCAACGCGACGATCAAGGCGATGAGTCCCCAGCGTCCCGCCTGGGAAAAGACCGCGAGGACCTGCGCGACCGCATCGCGGAACAGCCAGCCCAGCCCGACGGCGATGCCGCTCCAGAGCAGGGCGCCGATCGTGTCGAAAAGAGCGAACTTCCAGAGCCGCGTGCGCACCATGCCGGCCATGCTGGTCGCGACGGCGGCGAAGCCCGGCACGAACTTGGCGATCACGAGCGAAGGCGCGCCCCAGCGCTCGTAGATGTTCTCGGTCTGGCGAACGCAGCTGTCCGGCGACAGCGACAGCCGGCACATCAGGCGCAACACGCGACGGCCGTGCCGCGCCCCCGCGAAGTACCAGGCGAAGTCGGCGATCAGGCTGGCCGCGGTCGCGACGGCGATCACCTGAGCGATGGTGATGTCGCCGCGCGCCGTCATCGCCCCGACGACGATGAGGGTCGGGTAGGCCGGCAGCGGCAACCCGCACTGCAGCGCCAGGACGTTGGCGAACACGAGCCAGAGGCCGTACTGCTCGATCAAGGTCAGGAGGACTTGCATCGACGCGATTGTGGGACGGCCTCGACGGTCTCGTGCATCCGGGTCGGGCGCCGCACCGTCGACTTGACGTGCATCAACGCGATGCCCGCCGCGCCCCTCTAGCATCCATTAGATGCAGAACGAATGCAGCTTCGCCGGCTCGCGCCGCGTCGCGCCATGAGGCTGACGAGCTTCACCGACTACAGCCTGCGGGTGCTGATCTTCCTCGCGGCCGAGCCGGGGCGCCGCGCGACGATCGCCGAAGTGGCGTGCGCCTTCGACATTTCGGAGAACCACCTGACCAAGGTCGTCCACTTCCTCGGCAAGGAGGGCTGGCTTGTCAACGTGCGAGGCAAGGGCGGCGGCATGAACCTGGCGCAGGCGCCCGAGACGATCGTGATCGGTCGGGTCGTGCGCGCGACCGAAGGCGCGCCGCAGCCCGCCGAATGCTTCGGATCGCATCCCGACCGCTGCCGCATCCACCGCGCGTGCCGGCTGAAGGGCGTGCTCAAGGAGGCGACAGATGCCTTCTATGCCGTGCTCGACCGCTACACCCTGGCCGACCTCGTGCACAACCGCCAGACGCTTGCTCGCATCCTGCTTTTCGCCTGATGGCCGTCATCCGCATCGAGGAACCTGCGCGGCCGGGCCTGCCGCGACGAGGCTTCGCGCTGTGGCAGCTCGGCTTTCGCCCGTTCTACCTACTCGCCAGCGTGTTCTCGGCCCTGTCGATCGCGCTCTGGGCTGCGCAGTTCTCGGGCTGGCTCGGCCATGCCTATCTGCAAGGGCCGCTCTGGCATGCGCACGAGATGCTGTTCGGCTTCGTGCTCGCCGTCGTCGTCGGCTTTCTCTTCACCGCCGGGCGCAACTGGTCGAACCGGCCGACGCCGAGCGGCGCGGCGCTCGCCGGCCTGGCGGCGCTGTGGCTCGCCGCGCGTCTGCTGGTGCTGACGCCGTGGGTCTGGGCGTCGGCGATCGCCAGCGCGGCATTCCCGATCGCCGCAGCCGTCGGCCTCGCGATTCCGCTCGTCGGCGCCGGCAACCGGCGCAACTACTTCTTCGTCGTCCTGCTCGTGCTGCTCGGCTGCGCCGACCTCGCCCTGCATCTGTCGGTGCTCGACGTGTGGACGCTGCCGCCGCGCCTCGGCCTGCAGATCGGACTCGACATCGTCCTGTTCATTCTGGCGGTGATGGCGGGCCGGGTCGTGCCGATGTTCACCAACAACGGCGTCGCCGGCGCCGGCGCGAGCCGGAACGGCGCGGTCGAGAAGGCGGCGCTCGGTTCCCTGATCGTGCTGGCCGGGCTCGACGCCGCCGGCAGCGACGGTGGCGGTGTCGCCGCGGTGGCGGCTTTCGCCGCGCTCGCGCATGTCGTCCGCTGGCTGCTCTGGCGCCCCTGGAAGACCGCCTCCGCGCCGCTGGTCTGGTCGCTGCACGTGGCGTACGCGTGGGTCCCGGTCCACCTGCTGCTTCGCGTCGGCGTCGAGTTCGGCGCGGTCTCTTCCTCGCTGGCGAGCCATGCGCTCACGGCGGGCGCGGCGGCAGGGCTGATCATCGCGATGATGGTTCGCACGACCCGCGGACACACCGGCATGCCGCTGCGCGCCGACCGCGTCGACGTCGCCTGTTTCGCGCTGGTGATCGCCGCGGCGCTGGTCCGGGTCGGCACGCCGCTGCTGGCGCCCTCGCTCACGCTTGCCGCGATCGTTGTCGCGGCGGCGCTCTGGTCGAGCGGCTTCGCGCTGTTCGCGGTGCGCTACGCGCCGATCCTGATGCGGCCGCGCCGCGACGGCAAGCCGGGCTGACGCGACGAAGCTGAAGCGGCTCGCACGGCGTGAGCGGTGCGAATGCGCGCGCACGCCAGATATCGCCGCGGAGGCCCGTCTTGCTTGATGCGCATCAAGGTGCGCTCGAACTCGCTTCCTACGATAGATGCATTCCGAATGAATCTTCGATCGACAACAAGGAACGCATCGTGACGACTCGCATCCACCGCTTCGGCAGCGCCGCTTCGATCCTCGTCGCGGCACTCGTGTGCCTCGGTACCGCCAGGGCGGCGCCGCCGGTGCCGGCCCGCGACGCCGGCGACCTCGGCCCGGCGCAGGGTGCTCCGATCCGCGCCGTGCTGACGAGCCCGCCGAACGTGCCGCCGCCGATCACGCGCAAGACGCCCGCCAAGGTAATCGTCGAGCTCGAGGTGGTCGAGAAGGACATGGCGATCTCAGAAGGGGTCTCGTACACCTTCTGGACCTTCGGCGGCACGGTGCCGGGAAGCTTCATCCGCGTGCGCCAGGGCGACACGGTCGAGTTCCACCTGAAGAACCATCCGGGCAGCAAGATGCCGCACAACATCGACCTGCACGGCGTCACCGGCCCGGGTGGCGGCGCCGCCTCGAGCTTCACCGCGCCCGGCCACGAATCGCAGTTCACCTTCAAGGCGCTCAACGAGGGCATCTACGTCTACCACTGCGCGACGGCGCCGGTCGGCATGCACGTCGCCAACGGCATGTACGGCCTGATCCTGGTCGAGCCGCCGGAGGGCCTGCCGAAGGTCGACCACGAGTACTACGTGATGCAGGGCGACTTCTACACGGCCGGCAAGTACCGCCAGAAGGGCAAGCAGGCCTTCGACATGGAGAAGGCGATCGACGAGCGGCCGACCTATGTCCTCTTCAACGGCGCCGAGGGCGCGCTCACCGGCGACAAGGCGATCACCGCCAAGACCGGCGAGACGGTGCGCCTGTTCGTCGGCAACGGCGGCCCGAACCTGGTCTCGAGCTTCCACGTCATCGGCGCGATCTTCGACAAGGTGCGCTACGAGGGCGGCACCAGCGTCCAGCAGAACGTGCAGACGACGCTGATTCCCGCCGGCGGCGCGGTGTCGGTGGAGTTCAAGGCGAAGGTGCCCGGCAGCTACGTGCTCGTCGACCACTCGATCTTTCGCGCCTTCAACAAGGGCGCGCTCGCGATCCTCAAGATCGACGGCGCCGAGGACAAGGCCATCTACAGCGGCAAGGAAGTCGATGCGGTCTATCTCGGCGACCGCTCGCAACCGAACCTGAACGCCGTCGCGACGGCGACCAAGAACGCCGCCACCGGCGTGCTGACGGTCGAGGACCAGGTGAAGGCGGGCGAGGCGCTGTTCGCGGGCACGTGCTCGGTGTGCCACCAGCCGAACGGCGCGGGGTTGCCCGGCGTGTTCCCGCCGCTCGCGAAATCGGACTACCTCGCCACCGACCCGAAGCGCGCGATCGGCGTCGTCCTGAACGGCCTGAGCGGCAAGGTCACCGTCAACGGCGCCGACTACAACTCGGTGATGCCGCCGATGAACCAGCTCAACGACGACGCGATCGCCAACATCCTGACGTACGTGATGAACAGCTGGGGCAACAAGGGCGGCCGCGTCCTGACGGCCGACGTGCAGAAGACTCGCGCCGCCAAGAAGGCGCCCGCCGTCGCCGCCGGGCACTGAGAGCGCCGTGCCGCTGTGCTGCCTTGTCGTGCGAGCCGTGCCGGCGGCGGCGCGCGGCGCGGTCTGGTGGCTGGCGATGGCGTCGGTGACCGCGCCGCTCGCGGCGCCGACGACCGGCTATGTCCAGCTGCCGGCCGGTTCGCTGAACAGCGTGCTCGCCGGCGAGGCCGACGCCGGGCCGCTGACGATCGCGCCGTTCGCGATGCGGACGACGCCGGTCACGATCGGCGAGTTCCGTCGCTTCGTGCGGGCGCATCCGCAATGGCGCCGCGATCGCGTCGCCGCGACCTTCGCGGACGCCGGCTACCTGCAGGCATGGCGCACCGCCGACGCTCCCGGCGATGCCGGTGGCGAAGCGCAACCCGTCACGCAGGTCAGCTGGTTCGCCGCCCAGGCCTATTGCGAGGCCGAGGGCGGGCGGCTGCCGACCTGGTCGGAGTGGGAGTACGCGGCCGCTGCCGATGCGACGCGCCGCGACGCGCGCGCCGATCCGGCATGGCGCGCACGCATCCTCGGCTGGTACTCGAGGCCGGCGAGCGACCCGCTGCCGAAGGTCGGCGCCAAACCGAACGTCTACGGCGTACGCGACCTCCACGGCGTCGTCTGGGAGTGGGTCGACGACTTCAACTCGCTGCTCGTCGACGGCGACAGCCGCACGGGCGGGGATCCCGACAAGCTCAAGTTCTGCGGCGCCGGCGCGATCAACCTGCAGGACCGCGAGAACTACGCCGTGCTCATGCGCGTGGCGCTGCTGTCGTCGCTCAACGCCTCGGACAGCACCGGCAGCCTGGGCTTTCGCTGCGTCCATCCGACTCATTGAGGAGATGACCGTGCAAGCAAACCCGAGCCGAGCCCGTTTCGCGATCCACCGGGCCGCCACCACCGCCGCGGTGCTGGCGCTGGCCCTTGCCGCAAGCGCCCAGGCTGCGCCCGCAGCAGCGCCGTCGAACCGGGCCGTTGCCGGAGGAGCCGTCGCCGCCTTGCCGGCGAACTCGGTCTACCAGCTCGCCGTCGCCCTGACCGACCAGGACGGACACGACTTCCGCCTGGCGGATCGGCGCGGCAAGCCGATGTTGGTGAGCATGTTCTACAGCTCGTGCCAGTTCGTCTGCCCGATGCTCATCGACACGCTGCGCGACACCGAATCCAAGCTCGACGCCGGTGAACGCAACCAGCTGGGCGTGTTGATGGTGAGCATCGATCCGGCGCGCGACACCGTCGCGGTGCTCAGGCGAACGGCCGACGAGCGCGCCATCGCGACGCCGCGCTGGACGATGGCGCGCACCGACGCCGCGAGCGTCCGCAAGCTCGCCGCGGTGCTCGGCATCCAGTACCGTGCACTCGCCGACGGCGAGTTCAACCACACCACGGCGCTCATCCTGCTCGACGCCGACGGGCGCATCGTCGCCCGCAGCTCGCAACTCGGCAACGCCGACCCGGCGTTCGTGCTCAAGGTTCGCCAGACGCTGCAAGCCGCATCGCACTGAGCGAGGCGGCAACTCGCCGTCGCTCAGGCGATGCGACCGAACCAGCGGATCGACAGCGACGCCGCTGCGAGCGCCAGGACCGCCCCGGCCAATGCCAGCAGCGCCGTGAGCTCGGTCTCGCGCGTCTGCACCTGCAGGCGCGAGCCGAGGCCCTGGTAGACGCTGCGCAACTCGTCGGCCGTGCCAGCATGGTAGTACTCGCCGCCGGTCATCCGCGCCACCTCGCGCAGGGTCGGCTCGTCGAGCTGCATGAAGATGGACAGGCCGCCGGGTCCGCCGACGACGCCGTCGACGCTGCCCAGGCCCACCACATGGATGCGCACGCCGCGATCGGCGGCCATCTTCGCGGCGTCCAGGGTGTCGACGCCGGTGGTGCGGCGGCCGTCGCTCAACAGCAGGATCGCGGCGGAGTCGTACGAGCCGGGTGCCACGGGAGTGATCTGCTTCGCCTGCGCGGTGTCCGTGTCGTCGCGGCTGCGCGTGCGCTGGCGCGGACCGAAGGTCATGTCGCCGAGATGGATGCCGTGGTCCGGGAACAGCTCTGCGAGGCAGACGACGATGGCATCGCCGATCGCGGTGCCGTACTGCATCTGGAAGGCGTCGATCGCGCTGACCAGCGAGGCGCGATCGAGCGTCGCCGCCTGGGCGACCTGCGCGGTGCCGGCGAACGTGACGAGGCCGACGTCGATGTTCTTGGGCAAGTCGCGCAGGAACAGCTTCGCCGCTTCCTGCGCCGCCGCGAGGCGGGTCGGCTTGACGTCGCTCACGCGCATGCTCAGCGACACGTCCATGGCGAGCATGATCGATGACCTCGCCCAGGGCAGCGTCAGCGAGGCCGACGGGCGCGCGGCGGCGAACAGCAGCAGCGAACAGGCGACCAGCAGCAATGCGGGCGGCACGTGCCGCCGCCACGGCCGCTCCGATGCCTCGCGAACGACTTCGAGGTTGCTGTAGCGCAGCGCCGCCTTGCCGCGGCGGCGCAGCAGCCATGCGTAGAGCACCGGCAGCAGGGGCACCGCCAGCATCAACCACAGGTACTGGGGCCACAGGAACTTCATGGACTGCCGCTCGCCGATTCGATCGTACTGACAAGCCTCGGTTTCTGCTGGGAGTTCGTCATGCGCCGTCGACCGCCGCAGGGGCGAAGGGCCCTTCTCCGGTCGCCCGCAACCCTGCGACTTCACGCTCCCTTCGCGCCCGCTTCGAACCGCGCGCACGGCTCGGCATCAAGCTGCAGCGATGCAATTCGATCTCATCGTCGTCGGTGCGAGCTTCGCGGGCATCGCCTGCGCACGCGAGGCGGCGCTCAAAGGCCAACGCGTCTGCGTCATCGACCGCAAGCCCCATCCCGGGTCTCGCCTCCACACCACCGGGCTGCTCGTCCGCGAGGTCGCCGAGATCGGCTGGCTCCGGGCGATGCCACCGGCACTGACGCGACCGATCCCCGCGGTGTGCGTCTACGCGCCCTCGCTGCGCCACGTCCGCCTCCAGGCTGCCGGCTACCACTTCCTCGCCACCGACACGGCCGGGTTGCTGCGCTGGATGGTCGAGCAGGCGATGCGCGTGGGCGTCGTGTTCTGCTGGCGCATCGCCTTGTCGTCGCTGACGCGAGAGCAGGGCGGATGGCTCGTCAACCGGTCGTTCCGCGCCCGCTACCTCGTCGGCGCCGACGGGCCGCATTCGAAGGTGGCGAGGCTCTCGGGGCTGAGCAGCAACCGCGAATTCCTCGCTGGCGTCGAGCTCGAGTTCGCGGGCGGCAAGCTGCGCGACGCGGGAGCGCTCCATTGCCTCGTCGACCGCCGGCTCGCCCCGGGCTACATCGGCTGGGCGTTCGAGGGCGTCGGCGTGTTGCAGGTCGGCGTCGCGCGCCGGCACGCGCGCGGCAGCGCCCCGGACGTCATGCGCCTGCTCGATCGTTTCGCGCCGCTGATCGGCGAGCGCGCGGAACGGCCGAGCGGCACGCGCGCCGGCATGATCCCGTGCGGCGGCGTGCTGCCGCGCGTGTTCGGCGACCGCGTGCTCCTGGTCGGCGACGCCGCAGGGCTGGTCTCGCCGCTCACGGCGGGCGGCATCCACACGGCGCTTCGCTACGGCGGCCTGGCAGGCGCGGCGGCCGCCGACTGGTTGCGCGGCCGCGCCGCCCAGCCGGCGGAAACGCTGCGCGGCCGCTATCCGCGGTTCGCGCTCAAAGGCGGCTTGCGGTGGGCGTTCGATCGCCTCCAGTCCGATCGGCTGACCGAGTGGGCGCTCAAGTCCGACCTGGCCCGATCGGTGGTCGGCCGTCTCTACTTCCACAAGCGCAGCGCGGCGAGCGACATGCTGCCCGCGCCCGAGCGCGCGCCTGCGAAGCCGCGCGCCGAGACGGACCGGGCAGGCTGACCGCGCGACCTCGGAGGCGCGACCTCACGCACCGCGTCGGGTCCGTTGCCCGCACGCACCATGCCGGCGGCGACGCCATCGCGCGCGACCCGCTATTGTCCGAGCGTGTCCAGCAGCCGCGACCGCGAATCCGAACGCATCCTGGCGGGAATCGGCCTGGTCGTCGTCGCGGTCGCGTGCTTCGCGACCCTCGACACCGCCACCAAGGTGTCGACCATCGGCGTGCCGATCCTCATGGGCCTGTGGTTTCGTTACGCCTTCCAGGCCGTGGCGACGACGCTGGTGCTGTTGCCGCGCTACGGCCTGGCGGTGCTGCGAACCGAGCACCCGCGCTTTCAGCTCCTGCGCGGCACGCTGCTGCTGGCGTCGAGCACGCTCGCGTTCCTGAGCCTGCGCTACATGCCGCTCGCCGAGTTCACCTCGATCGTCCTGATCGCTCCGCTCGTCGTGACCCTGCTCGCCGCCACCGCGCTGAAGGAAGAGGTCTCGCGCCTGCGCTGGGCGCTGGTGGCGGGCGGCTTCGCCGGCACCCTCGTCATCCTGCGGCCGGGAGGGACCGTCTTCAGCTGGGCGATCCTGCTGCCGCTCTTGCTCGTGGTCACCAACGCCTGGTTCCAGATCCTCACCAGCCGCCTGGCGCGGACCGAAAAGCCGATCACCATGCACTTCTACACCGGCTGGGTCGGCACCCTGGTGGCGACGATCCCGCTGCCTTTCGTGTGGACCACGCTGCCGAGCTGGAACTGGTGGGCGCTGCTCTGCCTGATGGGGCTGATGGGGACGGTCGGCCACTTCTTCCTGATCCTCGCCTACCAGCGCGCGCCCGCGTCGACGCTCACCCCGTACCTCTACGCGCAGATCGCCTTCGCGATGATCGGCGGCTGGCTCGTCTTCTCGCACGTTCCCGACGCCGCGTCGCTCGTCGGCATGGCGCTGATCGCCGTCTGCGGTGGCGCCGGAGCCTGGCTGACGGTGCGCGAGCGACGCGAGCCGATCGAGCCGGCGGAGTCGTAGCCCGGCGATCGCGCGGCAGCCGGCGATCACGTCTTGCGCCAGACTACGACCTCGACCCACGTGCGGAGAACGCCATGAACGAAGAGACCTTCAACCTCAGCATTCGCAAGTTCCTGAAGATGGTCGGAGTCAGCTCGCAGCGCGCGATCGAGCAGGCGGTCGCGAAGGCGGTCGCTGCCGGCGAAAAGGGGACCTCGTTCCCCGCGACGATGACGCTCGAGATCCCGGGCCTCAAGCTCGACGTCAAGTTCGACGGCGAGATCAACCTCGGCTGAACGATGTCGCGCCGAACGCTGAGCGTCGACGACGACCTCTACCGCTACCTGCTCGACCACTCGCTTCGCGAGCACCCGGCGCAGGCCGCGCTGCGCGCCGCGACCGCGGCGCATCCGCACGCGGGGATGCAGATCTCGCCCGAGCAGGGCCAGTTCATGGCGCTGCTCGTCAAGCTGCTGGGCGCGCGCCGCGCCGTCGAGATCGGCGTGTTCACGGGCTACAGCGCATTGACGGTCGCGCTCGCGCTTCCCGACGATGGCCGGCTGCTCGCCTGCGACGTCAGCGACGAGTACACGCGCGTCGGCCGGCCGTACTGGGAGCAGGCCGGCGTCGCCCACAAGATCGATCTGCAGCTCGCGCCGGCGCGCGCCACCCTCGACGCGCGCCTCGCCGCAGGCGAGGCAGGGCAGTACGACTTCGCCTTCATCGATGCCGACAAGACGAGCTACGACGCCTACTACGAGCGTTGCCTGCAGCTGCTGCGTCCGGGCGGGCTGATCGCGATCGACAACACCTTGTGGAGCGGCAAGGTGGCGCACCCTGCGGCTGGCGATGCCGACACGGCGGCGTTGCAGGCGCTCAACGCCAAGCTGCGCGACGATGCGCGAATCGACGTGTCGCTGCTTCCGATCGGCGACGGCCTGACGCTCGCGCGCAAGCGCTGACGGGGGCGCCCAAGCGCGGATCGGGCGCGAAGCGCCCGGCGTTCTGGCGCGGCCGCTGCGGATCGCATGTCCGATTGCGGCCAGCCGCGCGGCGTCGAGCGCACGACCATCGGGCATCGACAGCTTCCATCGGACTTGCCATGCCCTCCTTCCAGATCGTCGGCTTGTCGCCGGCGCCCTTCGAGCCCTTGTTCGCGCTCTCGTCCGACGAGCTTTCGGCGCGTGGCATGCGCCGGGTCCGCGCCAGCGCAGGCGCCGGCTATCCGTGCCGCGTCGGCCTCGCCGATGCCGATGCCGGCGACGAGTTGCTGCTCCTGCCGTACCAGCACCAGCCGGCGAACTCGCCGTACCGCGCGTCCGGTCCGATCTACGTGAAGGTCGGCGCGCGCCAGCGCACGATGGCCGTCGGCGAGATCCCGGAGTCGGTGCGGCGGCGCCAGATCTCGCTGCGCGCCTACGACGGCGACGACATGATCGTCGACGCCGAGGTCTGCGCGGGCGAATCGGTCGGCGCCGAGATCGAGCGGCTGCTGCGGGACCCGGTCGTCCGCTATCTCCATCTCCACAACGCCAAGCGCGGCTGCTACTCGTGCCTCGTTCGACGCGTCCCATGAAGCTTGGCTAGGATGCTGCGGTCGGTGCCTCGGCCGGGAAGTCCTCGGCGCCTGGAGCGCCGCCGGACACTCGAACGGAGACAACGATGATCGACTCACGATGGCTGGGCGCGCTCGCGCTCGCCGGCGCCGCTTCCGTGCACGCGCAGCCGCTTCCCACCGCCGCGCCCGAGAGCGTCGGCATGTCGAGCGAGCGGCTGCGTCGCATCGAGACGTTCTTCGCCGGCGAGATCGAGCGCAACCGCGTTCCCGGCGCCGTCGTCGCGATCGCGCGCCAGGGCAAGCTCGTCTACTTCAAGGCGTTCGGCTTCGCCGACAAGGCGCGCGGCGTCGCGGCGACGACCGACACCGTCTTCCAGCTGGCGTCGATGACCAAGCCGATGGTCGCCGTCGGCGCGCTGGCGCTGACCGAGCAGGCCCGCCTGCCGCTGCAGGGCAAGCTCGCCGACTACTTCCCGGCATTCGCGACGATGCAGGTCGGCGTTCCCGGCGCCGACGGCAAGTTCACGCTCGAGGCACAGAAGCGGCCGATCCTGATCCACGACCTGTTCCGGCACACCTCGGGCCTCACCTACGGCGGCCGTCCCGATGCCGGCAGCCCGATCGCCGCCCTGTGGCCGAGCGGCGGCGCGGCGTCGTACATGGGCACCGCGGTCGAGATGACCGAAGCGCTGACGAAGCTGCCGCTCGTCTACCAGCCCGGCACGGTCTTCGAGTACGGCCTGTCGTTCGACGTCCTCGGCGCCGTGGTCGAGAAGATCACCGGCAAGCCGCTCGGCGGCCACCTCGCCGACACGGTGTGGAAGCCGCTGAAGATGAATGACACGACGTTCCGGCCGAGCGACGCGCAGCGCGCGCGCTTCGCCCACCCGTTGCCGATCAATCCGATCGACGGCAAGCCGCAGCGGATCGGGGGAATCGACCGGCTGGCGACGTTCGACTGCGGCGGCGCGTGCGCCTTCGGCACGATGGGCGACTACGTCCGCTTCGGCCAGATGCTCCTCAACGGTGGCAGCCTCGACGGCGTGCAGGTGCTGAGCCCCGCCTTCGTCCAGCTGATGACGAGCAACCATCTCGGCGCCGGCATCCAGAACCGCGTCGCCGCGGTCGAGCCGCACCGCGACGGCTACGGCTTCGGCCTCGGCGTCGCCGTGCGACTGCAGCCCGGCCTCGCCGCCGTGCCGGGGAGCCCGGGCGAGTACAGCTGGAACGGCGCCAACGGCACCGGTTTCTTCGTCGATCCGAAGGAGCAGCTCGTCGTCGCCTTCGGCACGGCGGCTCCCGGCGAGATCCGCAAGTACTACCGCGAGCAGATGCAGGACCTGGTCTACGGCGCGCTGACGCGAAGCGCGCTCTGAGGGCAGCGCCGCCGCTGCGTTCCCGAAGTCCGGCGATTGCGCTGGACGTGACCGATGTCACGTCGGGCGCGCGCCGCGGCCGCGCGGCCGGCGCGATCCCCCTTGGTCGCAGGGGGGCCGGCTGTCGGGATCCCCGCGCGCACGGGGGTCCTGCGCCGCGCGGGGCTCGCTTACGCTGCGGGCCTTCGTCGAGCCCAGGTCGGGTGTCGATTCCACCTGCGGGGCTGGTCATGCTGAATCGATTCCTGTTCCTGCTCGTCGCCGTCATCTCGCCGGCCTCGTCGGTCGCGATGCTCTTCCGCGGCCATGCTGCCGACGTCAGCTTCGCCGAGCGCGGGCCGTGCCTGGCGCTGGCGGTGGTCGCCTTGATGCTCGCGGGCCTCCATGCCCGCCCGACGACGGATCGTTCAGCGCCCTTCGAAGCCGCCATGTGGCTCGGGCTCGCGAGCTTGCTCGGCGTCGCCGCGTTCGCCTCACCGCAGCTCGGCGTCTGGTCGATCGTCGCGCTGGTGACGCTGATCGGGACGTCGATCGTCCGTCTCGCCGGTCGCGCCCGCAGCCGTTCGCTGGCCGCACGGGCGCTGCGCCGTCTCGCCGCCGCCTGACGCTCAGGCCTTCAGCAGGTCGTTCTGCTCCTCGGCGACGAGCCGCTCGAGGATGCGGCGGGCCTCGAACCCACCCATGTCGATGTTCAGGCGCATCAGGTGGCGGCTCGGCTGCTCGGCGAGATTTCGCTGCTGCGCCTCGAGGATGCCGACGTCCTCGCCGAAGATCGCCGCCTGGCCGTCCCGGATCGTGGCGGTAAGCGCCTCGTCCCCGACGTTGAAGTTGCGCGCCATGCCCCAGAAGTACCAGATCGACGTGTCGGTCTCCGGGGTGATGAAGTCGACGACGACGCTCGACACCTTCTTGTCCGCCGGCGCGTCGTAGCCGCCGTGGCCGGCGTGGGCGACGCCGACTTCGATCATGACGTGGCTCGGCGGCGTGAACCGGCAGATCTGCCAGCGGTCGACCGGAACGTCGTCGGCGAGCCGGTTGCCGCGCAGCGCGGCGCGCCAGA
>Ga0207675_100001091_pt1 | contig 26880 bp, 13 predicted proteins | sample KBSSwiS42_FD_184305 | JGI IMG/M metagenome (GOLD analysis project Ga0207675, IMG submission 184305) | Switchgrass rhizosphere microbial communities from Kellogg Biological Station, Michigan, USA - KBS Switchgrass S4-2 (SPAdes) (version 2) | ecosystem: Host-associated > Plants > Roots >...
CAAGACATTGTTCGAAGTAGCACGATGTGGGCGCTGGGGGCGGGAGCGGTGCCGGTGCCTTTCGTCGATGTCCTCGCGATTGCTGCCGTCCAGCTGCGAATGGTCAAGCAGCTGTGCGTTCTGTACGGACTCGAGTTCAACGAACGCGATGCCAAGAGCCTGACTGCGGCCTTGATGGCAAGCCTGGGGAGCGTAGCGGTAGGGACGACCCTGATGGGGAGCCTGCTCAAGTCGGTGCCTCTGGTGGGTCAAGCGGTGGGCGGCGCCGCCGTCGCGCTCACGGCAGGTGCTGTCGTGCACGCGATCGGCAACGTCTTCGTCCAGCACTTCAGCGCCAAGGGCACGCTCGAGAGCTTCGATCCGACGCAAATGTGCGGCTACTTTCGCGAGGAATTCGCCAAGGCCAAGAGCAGCATCGAAAAGGTCTGGTAGGGGCGCTCGAGGGTCCCGAGACGACGATCCGGAGCGGAGCCATTCATGATCCCGACACTCGTCTTCTTCGCAGCCGTCGTCGTATTGAGCTTTCTCGGCACGACGCGCCGCCTCGGCTTCTGGGGGACGTTCTTTGCGTCCATCTTGCTGACACCGGTAGGCGGATTGCTGCTTCTGCTGGTCGCGGGTCCTTCCGCCGCGCAGCGCAGATCCGCAGCACAGCGCAGGGTCGCGCGACGCACCTAGCCCTGAGACGAAGCCATTTGCTTCTGCAGGCTGAGCGGGCGCATGTCCGTCCAGACCTCCTCGATATGAGCCAGGCAGGCCGCCTTGGTACCCATTTTACCGACATCTCGCCAACCGAGCGGCATCTCCCGATCGGCTGTCCAGATCGAGTACTGCTGCTCGTCGTTGACCACCACGCGATAGATCGTGTCGTCTTCGTCTGCAGACATGGTCCCTCCCCGCGGCTCTCTCCTCGAGGCTCTCTGCTCGAAGACGGGCCGACCCAGCAAGCTAGCACGCGCCCTTTGCATCGCGCGTGAGAAAAGCCTGTCAGCTGCGCCGGCCCTCATGATACCTTCTCAGTGCCAGGGGACTCTACGCTTGGGCTCTCTGCGCAGGGTCTTGTCTAGGACCAACAGGAGGGGCACATGGCGACGAACGGAAGCAAGGTAGATACTGCGACGATGCAGGCTCAAATTCGCGAGCGCATCGAGGCGGCGAGGGCCATCGTGCGCCCGAACGTCATGTGGGCAATGGGCGCGGGTATCGTACCGCTGCCGATTGTCGATGTCCTGGCGATCTCTGCCGTTCAGCTGAGGATGCTGAAGCAACTGGGCGACCACTACGGTGTGGGGTTTCGCGAGCATCGGGTGAAAAGCATCGTGGGCGTGCTCATCGGCGGGCTCGGGAGTGTTGGTTTGGGATCACTCGCCGCGATGAGCCTGCTGAAGCTCGTTCCTTTCGCAGGTCAAGCTCTCGGATCGGTCGTCGTCCCCATCGCTGGCGGCGCGGTCACGCACGCCCTCGGCCAGGTCTTTGTTCAGCACTTCGAATCGGGTGGAACCTTCCTGGACTTCGATCCCATGGCGATGCGCGAGCACTTCCGCCGCGAGTTCGAAGTCGCCAAGGAAACGGTCAAGGGCTACCAGGCCGAGAAGACATAGCCCGCTGCTTCCCCGCCCCGGACGCCGCTCGAGGATCGGCTCCATTCGGCGACAACGCCCTCGAGGCTCAGCTATGGACTTCTTGACCTTTCTCAAGGAGGAATCGGAGGTCGCGCACGCGCGGCTTTTCTGGCTGGCAGCGTTCGCCGGCGCGGCCAACGGCATCCTCATCGCGGTGATCATCTCGGCGGGGCACACGGCGGCTAGCGGCTCCGTGGGGCTGCGCTCGTTCGTCCTTTTCGCGGTAGCGTTTCTGCTGTTCATTTCCGCGCGCAAGCGGATCCTCGATCAAACCTCCAAGGTGGTCGAGGCCATCATTCGCAAGGTGCGCCTGCGCGTCACGGATCGGCTTCGCCACGCGGAGCTCTCCGGCTACGAACAGATCGGGCGGACGCCCATCTATACCGTGCTGTCGCAGGACACTCAGACGATGTCCGAAGCGGCGCGCCTGCTCATCGGAGCGCTGGCGTCGGCGATCCTGGTGGCCTCCGCCTTCGTGTACATCGCCACGCTCTCGCTGCTGGCGCTGGCGGCCATGGGCAGCTTCGTGGTCGTGGGAGTCGGCCTGTATCGACGCGACAGCATCCGCCTCGATCGCGAGCTATCCATCGCCATCGACGAAGAGAATCGCTTCTTCGGTGCGGTCGATCACCTGCTCAGCGGTTTCGCCGAGCTCAAGGTCAGCCCGCAGAAGTCGGACGATCTGTACGTGCGCGATATCTGCCGCATCGCCACCAACAGCGAGCGCCTCAAGCTCGACGCAGCCAGCAAGCTCAATTGGATGATGGTGTTCGGTCACGCCTTTTTTTACGCGCTGATCGGCCTGGTCATCTTCGTGCTCCCCGGATTGTCGACCAGCGACAAGTTCCCGGTCGAGAAGCTGGTCACGGTGATTCTCTTCATCATCGGTCCGCTCTCCGAGGTCGCTACGGTGTTGCCCCAGATCGCGCGGGCGAACATCGCGGCGCAGACCGTGAGGCGTCTGGAGCAACGCCTGGCGGCGCTGGAGGTCTCGTCGACCGCGCTGTCTCCGATCGCCGAGCCCTTCGAAAATCTCCAGTGCGAGCGGCTCACCTTCGCTTACGCCACGGAGGTTGGCCGGCCCTTTCAGGTGGGGCCCCTCGAGCTCGACGTGCAGCGCGGGGAGGTAGTCTTCCTGGTCGGAGGCAACGGCGCGGGCAAGTCGACCCTGCTCAAGCTGCTCGCTGGACTCTATCGCCCGACAGATGGGGAGATCCGCATCAACAAGCGAGCCGTGAGCACGAGTCACCTGCCTGCCTATCGCAGCTACTTCTCCATCATTCTGCAAGACTTCCACCTGTTTCACCGGCTGCTGGGACAGCAGCGAATCGACGTCGACCGGGCGGAGCAGCTGCTGCGGATGCTGCGCATGGACAAGGTCACATCGGTGCTCGACGATGGCCGGTTTTCCAACCTCAATCTATCGACGGGGCAGAAGAAGCGCCTCGCGCTCTTGGTGGCCGAGCTCGACGATCGCGAGGTGTACATCTTCGACGAATGGGCGGCCGATCAGGACCCGCAGTTTCGCCGCTTCTTTTACGAGCACTTTCTCCGCCACCTGACCGAGCGCGGCAAGACGGTGATCGCGGCCACGCACGACGACCACTACTTCCATCTGGCGAGCCGGGTACTCAAGATGGAGGACGGCAAGCTGCTGCCACATGTTGTACCGGTGCGGGAGCAACTAGTTGAAACAGCCAGCTGACGCCGTGAGCTTCCAAGCGGCAGAGCCGGCTCAGCCCGACGACGCCGAATTTTCGCGCGGGCTGCGGGGCGTGCGCGAGCGGGTCGACTTCTGGTGGGATGAGCATCGATTCTACATCTACCTGGGCGGCCTCGTGGCGCTGCTCGGGCTGGCGGTGCTCTGGCCTCGCGTGTTCATCACGGTGCCGGCCGGTCATCGCGGTGTACTCTTTCGTACGTTTCGCGGCGGCTCCGTCATCGATCGCACCTGGGACGAGGGGCTGCATGCCTTCGCCCCCTGGGACCACCTGACCGTCTACGAAACCCGCGTCATGCAATCGGATCTGACGTTCCCGGTTCTGACCAAGGACGGGCTCGAGATCGAGATCGCTGCGGCAGTCCGTTATCGCCCGGTGGTCGAGAGGCTCGGCATTCTGCACCAGACGGTCGGGCCCGAGTACTTCCAGCGGGTGGTGGCGCCCGACATCCAGGCCGATCTGCGCATCACCGTGGGGGACCGCACGGCCTACGAGCTCTATTCGACCGAGGGCGACATCTTGCAGGAAGCGCGGCGGCAGGCGACGTCGCAGCTGGCCAAGCAGAACATCGAGCTCGAAGAGCTCTTGCTCAAGAAGATCGTCCTGCCCGCCATCGTACGCGAGGCCATCGAGCAGAAGCATCGCCAGGAGCAGATGGTGCTCGAATACACGTTTCGCTTGCTGCGCGAAGAGAAAGAGGCAGAACGCAAGCGCACCGAAGCCGCGGGAATTCGCGACTTTCAGAACATTCTGGCGGGAGGGATCGCGCCCGACGTGTTGCGCTGGCGGGGTATCGAGGCAACCCTCGAGCTGGCCCGCTCGAACAACGCGAAGATCGTCGTGATCGGAGGCGACGGGAGGCTGCCGGTGCTGCTCGACACGGCGTCTACCGGGGCGATCGAGCGACCCAACTCCAAAGAGGCCAACCTCAAAGACACCAACCTCAAAGACACCAACCCCAAAGACGCCAACCCCAAAGACGCCAACCTCAAAGACGCCAACCTCAAAGACGCGAAGACCTCGGGGGCGAACCCTCCGGACCGCGACCGCGTCGCGCACAATCCCCGCGCCCCTGAACCCCTGGAACCATACTGAATGTCCCTTGATTCAGGTTTTCACCCGTAAGCACGCCCGTGCCCGAAGCTGCAGCGCGCAGCCTGCCGCACGGGGCCCGACGCGCTCGGGTGTGGCTCTTTTGAGCAGGGGCGCGGGAGGACCCTATTTCTCTCGCGAAACGTGGTTTGTGTACGAACCACGGATCGATACGGCAGAGGGGCCCTGGGCGGGGCCCTGGCAGCGCCTGCGCCATCGCCTGCGTGGGGCTCGGAAGCGAGCGGCGCCGTGCGTCTCCAGCAGGTGCCCGCCGAGCGGCCCCCTGCAGGCCGCCCTCCAAGCTAGCCCGATTCAGCGGAGTACAGGACGCACTTGAATCGTAACGGTCTCGCTGCCAACCATGAACTGTGGAATTTCGATGACGTGACGCTGCTCCGAGCGAACGGACTGCGGCGCAAATGTCGACGTGCGCTGTTCAATCGCATCCAGAGCTCCGGCCGGAAGATGCTCGACAACCCGCCCCTTGAATGCCACGCCAGCGCCGGACGAATACGATACGACGATCGACTTCGGAGGGTAGCTCGGGTCTTCGAGGTTTCTGATGAAATCATCGAGGTTCTCGGGCTCGGGTTTTTCGCGCTCGACTTGGTGACCCGGCCGAATTGACAGCGTCACCTTCTTCCCCGCTAACGAGGGAGGTATTGGAATGGTGATCTCACGGGTGAATGTCGGTCCTGCAAACGGCACGAGCAACAGCAGCAGCTGGAGTGGACGCCCTGCCTCTACCTCTGACGCGACCACTCGCGCCCCCCGCAGCCTGACCAACTCCCGGGCGTACACCACCTTCATTTTCGTCTGAACAGACTCCACGAATGCGTGCTTCCAGGGGTTGTTGAGGATACCTCCGACGGCGGCCACGACGCTCCAACGAGCAACGTCGCGTGCGTTGGGTGTCCCGCCGCTTGAAATTCCGAAATCCTGGATGGTCACCTCGCCGTAGCCACGGACCTTCACCTTGCTTTGCACAGTCCACGTCACGTCCTGCCTCTCCGCCGCCGTTGCCTGCAGGGCGTTGCCGAGAGCCATGGCCAACAACGACGGCGTCATGAAGGGCTCCTCGGCGAGATCGAAGTCCCAGTTGTTCTTGGGCGCGCCGAGTACCCCGTCCACCTGTAACGTGACGGGAATGACGGGGGCCTTCACGGACTCGGAAGCCACGATGGACGCCTGACGGTCGCTGATCAACGCACCCACCGGTCGCGCGGGAACGGCAAACTTGAAAGAGGCTTCCTCGCTAGCCCAAACCCACAACACTCGTGCCACCGCCGTCGGTAGTGACGTAGCGCCTGCGTTCATCATCGTATGACCAAATGCCAGCAATCGGTCTCCCTCGACTCGCGTCACCGTGCCGAGGCTCATGGCGTTGATATCGCCGCGAATGAGCTGTACGCCGATGGCGCCCCCGTTCTCAAAGTGTTCGGGGGCGCCTGCCTGCTCACCACCCCCACCGCCCCCTGCGTGCAAAGGCTTCAGACCGAGCGGCGCGAACAGGTCCTCGGCAATGTTCAGCCCGATGCTGCCAAACCCCCCCAGCAAGACCGGGGTGGCGAGGGGCCGCGCTGCACCGGCGCCAGCGTGTGAGACAGGATAGCTTGCGGCCAACTGCTCGGCGTGCCGCTGCAACACATATTCGGACGGCGTACCAACGTACCGGTCAGCAGACTTGCGGATGTCCACGGCGACAGACGACCGATGGTGGCTCTTGCTCGAGAGAGGCTGCGGGGCGATGGGCCACCCGAATATCTCCTTCGGGGCCGGCCGATCGAGATCAGCGATCATGTTCGCGATCGGGGTGACCCCGGCGACGGGCTCGCTGCCAAACGGCCAGCCATAGGCATAGGCGCCCACCATCTTGCCGGCGATGAAAATGGGGCTACCGCTCATGCCGTGAACCGACTTCACGACGTCCAAGCGGGGGTGTTTCACCTTGATCAGAATGAGGTCCTGCGCCGGGAAGTAGTTCCTGGAGACGTTGATCACCTCGACGCCGAAGCGCTCGGGCCGCGTCCCCTCGAAAACGGTCAGGCCATAGCCCTTCATGCCGCTCTGGATGTCAGCCACGGGCATCGTGTCGGCACGGAAGGCACGCCCACCTGCACGCGCCGACGGCGCTCCCAGAAACGCTTCCGCGATCAGGGCCACGACCGGTAGGGTCATCAACCAGCTAGTCACACGCATGACCGGGCTCCAGCTTTACATGATGGACCTGTGAGGAGACTTCACTCGAGCTCTGCGAGTTTGCCAGCGCTCAGCGGCGCTCGTGCTCGGCGGCACAGCTCGTGTCGAGACGTCTCACATAGATCGAGCTCGCGAACTCGCGCTCTAACTGGCGTCTGGCATCCAGCGCCTCTGCGACGCGGTCTCCCTGGCACAGCGCCAGCACCAGCGTGGTCAAGCGCTCTTCGCGCAGCAGCGCAGGCCCTGCGCGCCGATCGAGGTCGGACAAGCTGCGGAGTGCGAGCTCCGTGTCGCCGGCATACAGCGCTCGTTCGGCGCGGTGAACCTGCTCGAGCGCTTCGGCGAGATCGAGCTGTGGAGAAGCGGCCGGCGGCAGCGAGCGATCGGGGGCCGCGCGCCCGCTCCACTGGGGTGTGGGCCGCGCGCCGGAGCTGCCTCGAGGGCCTGCCGTGGTGTTGGTGTCTTCATGGGCTGCTGCGACCGCGGCGCCGCCGCCGGACGCGCTCGGCGCCGCATCGCGCACGCTGGGCACGTGATCCCAGCCGACCCGGATCGCGAGCGTGGTGCTCGCTCCGATCAAGACCCCTCCGAGCCAAGGCACGAGCGGGCGTAGCGCGGCTGCCCAGGGCCGCCGGTGCCGGGCGACGCCCGCGGCCCGCTCGGACGGCAGCGCGCACGCCGGGGTATCCGCATGAGCGTGGATGCTGGTGCGCAGCGCGACGAGCAAGCGGCGCTTATCGGCTGCCGTCGGCTCGGCAACATCCCGCAGCAGCGCCAACCGAAGATCCAGCTCGGGATCCACGTCATTCATGGCTACTCACCGATCGAGCCTTTTTCTGATCGCGCGCCGCAACGTGCGCACCCGCTGATAGACACTGTCGACCTCGATCCCGAGCGCCCGCGCCGTTTCATCCGCGCTCATTCGCTCGATCACGTTGCAGACAAAAATCCAACGGTCATTGTCGTCGAGCGTTTCGAGGAAGGATTGTACGGCGATCCACGTCTCGCGCGCCGCGTGCGCCGCCTCGGGATCGAGCCCCGGTGCCGCGAGCGAGGCGGGCAGCGCCGGATCGCAACGGCGGCGAGCGGCGCTACGGCGTTGGTTGCGTACCACGTTGACGGCGACCCCGAACAACCAGGTCCGCACCTGGGCATGCAGCGCGACCGTCGGGAGGCGTCGATGCACCACCAGCCACAACTCTTGACAACCGTCATTGAGGCTCGCGCCGCCGAGGCCCAGGTGGCGCAGCACCCGCCAGGTGAACTCGAAGTGCTGTTCGTACAAATTTTCGAAGCTCGCTCGGTCCGACCCGAGTGGAGCCGCAGCGGGTTGCGATCCGCCCGGCGGCAGCACAACGGGCCGCGTCAACGCCGGGTCGCCCGCAGCGGGTTCGATGACCTCATTGGGGACGACGCGCAGTCGAGGGGCCAAGGCTCGTTAATGTCCGCCGCCTCAAAGATTCGTCATGAGGATTCCGATGGGCCGCCGATTGTCGTGCGGCCAACGGGCCCTGCCACGAAATCGGCCGTTTAGCGGCTCCTGGCAAGGCGCAGCAGGACCGGCGGCGTCTCCTGGACCGATGGTGCCGTGTTGACGACGTACGCTTCGCGCAGGGGCGACATGGCAGCTGGCTGCGGTGCCGGCACCCGTGCCGGTGGGACAGCAGCGTTCGGCTGGGCCGCCGGCGAGTTGCCCTTGCCGGCTGCTTCCTTCAACAGCAAGGCGAGCGCCAGCGCAGCGGCGTGCGCGAGATCCGTACACTGCTCCGATTCCAGACGTCGGAGCTTCGGTCCCGTCTCGTCCCGCACCTCGAGCTCGAGGACCCAGCGCTCGCCGTCACGCCGGATGCTGCCCCGCGCCCGCGCTCGCGCCAGGACTGACTCGGCACTCGCCGCACTGCCAAACCCGAGCACATCCGCCAGCTGCTGCAGCACGAGAGAGCGCCGCGGGCATTCCTGCGGCGCCTCCCACACGAAGCCGGCCGGCTCGGGAGCAACGACGGCACCCTGTGCCAAGCCAGCGAGGGATGCCAGACACAGCGGCCGCGCCAGCCAACGACAGACCACCGATCTGAGGGTCGACACCGGTCCCATGATAGCTCTGCTCGCGCTGCGGTCGAGCGCAACTCAGATGCGATACCCCCGATCAGCGGGCTCATTGCATCACCAGGGCTCGCGCCGCTGACCGACGACGCGCTCGCGGAGCGACTCGAGCTTGGCCCACGTCAGGGTGCCGTCCGGGCTCCAGACCCACGCCCCCCGCCGGTTTGCCGGCGTCGAGGCGTGGGTGAGTCGTGCTTCAGTGCGGATGGTCGACGACGGGCTGTCCTCCGAGTGTCCTCTGCACTCGGCGCGAGCTCCTGCTCGCCAGCCCCGGGCCAGCGTCGGAGGAGGGCTCTGGCACACCGGCGTCTCCGGGGAACGGGGTTGTGCCGCAGCCCGATGAGGGAGCATTCATGAAGTTCTGCTGCACCTCGATGCGATGGGGCAGAAAGACGGTGCGCAGCGCTTCGGAGACCAGAAAGCAGGTGCCGTTGCCGGAGCCGAAGCAGGGTTCGGTGGCAAACTCCGAGATCTGGACGAAGTCGTTGGAGTTGGGCGCCGTCACACCGCGGCCGAGGCTCACGCCGCTCGATTCGATGTGGCAGCCCATGCAGGAGCCGGCGAAGCGTGCTCGGCGAGCGATGTCGGTGGCACTGAGCCCAGTGCCGGCGACGCGGTCGTCGATCTCTGCGGCGAACTCTCCGCTGCCCGAGGCGAGCTGGCTGGCGTAGTCGTGGCGGCCGAAGTCGTTCGGACTTTCGGCGTCTTCACACTCGGGGGCCACGGGAAAGCCAAAGGTCGCCAGGTTGTCACTCTGGAGATTGGAGATCGAGTCCAGGAAGCTATTCCTGCAGGCTTCGCCCTGCGCCAGAGCCGAGAGGTCATTCCAGAGCTCGCCGTTGGGGGCTTCGCGCACGGCGTGTGGCAGGGGCAGAATCGCGGGCGCAGCCTGCATGTGAAACTCGCGCATCGTCCACGGGGAGCTGTCGAAGTTGTTGGTGCGGATCTGGCCCCCGTCCGGACCGAGCTGGTTGGCATTCATGAACGGACCAAAGGGGCCTGTGCCACTGATCAGGAACGCGTCCCGCAGCCGATTGCCGCGCTCTATCGGGTCATTGACGGCGGCCAGCGAGGACCAGAATTCGGCGATGGGGCGACAGCTGTCCACGCCACATTCCGGCGTCGGGTTCGGCAGCTGCGCCTCGACGATCATGAACATGCGGCCGTTGCCGATGAAAACGTTGTTGGCAAAAATGATGCGCTGCTGACCACAGTTGGCGCCGTCCGTGGGCGCGAGGTCGAGCCGGTTGACGAAGGCGATCGGGAACCAGGCGTCGAGGTTGTCGAACTGGCTCCCCTCGAGCCGCGGGCAAGCGAGCGGGTAGCCGTTCAAGCTCGCCTGGCCGTTGGTTTGCTGGTCGTCGCAATGCGCCAGGCTGGCGTCGTTGCCGGGCGACGAATTGTAGCTGTCGATGATGGCGTGATACACGTCGTCCGCAGCGAAGGGCGTGCCGGTGCGCGCGTTGCTCAGAGCCGCGTCCAGCGTCTCGCGCAGGGAAAGGCCCGCGAGCGCATCTTGCCCCGTCTCGATCACGGTCCGCCGTGCTTCCCCCGCTCGTTCCGCGACGTCGAGCGTGATGATCAGTCGGCCCTGCCCGAAGTCGACGACCTCGCCGTTGGTCTCGAAGCGGTAACCGACCTGCGTCTCTTCATTGCCGCGAATCGTGAACGTCTGCTGAACGGGCGACAGCAGCGTGGCGCGCACGCGCGTGCTCGACCCGTTCTCGATCTTCTCCAGCGTGAAATTGCCGCCGCTCGAAAAGTCGGGCTGGATGTTGATGAAGAAGTTGCCCACCGGCAAGGTCGCTTCGATCGTGGTGGCGAGAGGATCGCTCTCCGTGGACAGCGTATTGAAAAAGCCGAAATCGTCTTTCTGGATGTTGAAGGTCGCATTTCTGAGCCGATACAGCGTGCCGGACTCCGCGCGCGCGGACAGCGCCATGCGCAGGCTGCCCGTGGCGCTCGGCGCCTCTCTGGACTCGTCGCTCGCATGATCTTTCTTGCTCGCGCACGCGGGCGCGAGCGCCGCGATCACCACGCTGAGCACCCCAAGTGAAATGGCCGATAGCGAGTACACACGAATTCTCATGTCAAATGCCTCTCTCCCAGATACTGACGAAACCGCGGCGGCTGGCTGCGCCAGCCGCGTGCGCGTCCTGTGCTGCTGGTTAGCACCGCTCGTGAGCGTAGGTCGAGCTCATCGCTGGGGTTTTCCATGACCCACCCGCTCGCGATCGCGGCGCGTTCGCGTGGATCGCGGTGCTCCGCGTCCGACGTCGCGCGCTCGTGACGCGATCCATCTCGACGCGATGCATCGCGTCTCGATACGCGGCCTTGGACGGAGCAGCTTCGGTGTTAAGAACGCTCTCTACGCTCGATGTTGCTTGACTGAATCACAGGCACGCGCCGCCTCGTATGCCGCCCCCGTTCGCGCGCTGGGCTCTCCTGGCGACGCGCGGCGTTGCGCGGCGACGAGCCCTCCCTGTGCTCCTCGCGCGGCTCGCGCTTGCTCGTGGACTGTGCCGAGCTTCGGCAAGAGCTCACTCGAGTCGGCCGTAGGCGTTGCGCGCGGTTTGCAGCAATTTCGCTACCACCGGGCCCTCGGGAGGGACGATGGCCGTTTTCTCTCGCTCCAGCCGCTCGCTCATTCCCCTCGAGTGGGCAACGAAGGGATTGTCGGCGGGCTGGGAAAACAGCGAGATCGCTTCGTCTGCCGGCCGAAAACCATAGCGGAGGGCCGCGAGCTGCGCGGCGTGACTCTTCAGGTAACGGATCCAGCGCAGCCCAGCCTGCTCTTGCTGTTCGGAATTTTCTGGCAACTCGAGCACCACGGCAGGGTGATCGCTCCAGACGAGCCTGGGGGGATAATAGATCACCAGCCGCTCCCAGCGCTCCTTGGGGGTCTCGAGCGCCTTCAGCGCCAGTGTTTCGTAGGTCACCGCCAGGTCGTAGCGCCCGGGGCCAAACTGCTCCATCCGCTGGATGAGGTCGTGCTCGGTGGCGAGCGGCGTCAGGGGGGAGGCCGCAGCCGAGCGCAGGAGCTCGATCACGCCGGGGTCGTCGAGCTCGTCGGCAGTGAACCGGGGCGGGCCGTGCAGCTCATCCAGACAGGCCAGGTAGAGGGTCCAGAGCCCGATCCCGGTCTGGAATGGATCCGTGTAGGCGAACTTCACGGCGCCCCACTCCGCCGGACCGTCGAGCCCTTTCCAGCCTTCCCGCGACACCGTCGCCTCGATCAGCCGTTTCCAGAGCCGAGGTTGGTCGCCATCGTGCTTGCGCAGATAGGCGTCGAGCACCTTCGCGCGGCTCTCCCAGGCGAGCAGCACCACGGCGGTTCGGAGCAGGCTCTCGGGGGCGTACTCGGGGTCGCTCGAGTAGAGCGCGTGGCCCGTCTGCTTCTGCCAGCGTTCAGCGACATCGCTCAGCTCGAGCATGCTCTCCGGCGACCAGACGACAGGCTTCTCGTTACCGAGCAGGATGGCATCGATGCTCAGGACCGATGCCATGGCAGTGAGCTTGACCTGGACGCCCGGATTGTCGCGAACATATTGGTCTCGAGCCCACTCGATCCACGCCTGCTTGGCCGGGCTGTAGAGCATGCTGATCACGACGGGGTCGACCGGCAACTGGGACTGGACCGCGGTCACGGGCGGGGCGCTCGCCGGGGCGCCACTCACGGGGCTACTGGCGCGCAGCCACAGGGCGATGGCGCCCGCCAGCAGCGCCAACGCGATCAGCAACTGTTTCATGTTCGCCCTTCTCGACCTTCGTCGCGCGCTGCGCTTCAGCGCAGCGGTAGCTGGAGACGTAACCGCTCCGCCAGCGCCTGAACGTGGGGGTGCCTCATCATCGTGAGGTGGTCTCCCGGAACATCGTCGACCGACACCTGGCCGGCGGCATACGGCTGCCAGCCCCACGTGGGATCGGCCCGGAGCGCCTCCGGCACTTCCTCGCTCTCGGGATTGAGGTCGCTCGCGCGAAACAGCGCGATCGGGACCGGGCGTCCCGGAGGGCGCCGGTACTCCATCTGAGCTTGCGTCCGATACACCGCGACGAGCCCCTGAATGTGCCGCCGCTCGGCACCGGGCGGCATGAAGCCAACCGCTTGCAACGCCTTGCACAGCTGCTCGAGCTGCTCGTCCCAGGAGCGATCGAGCAGCCGTTCACGAGAGACCGCCAGGGGCTTGCCGAGAAAGCTGCCCACGATGCCCGCCAGGGTCAAAATCCAATCGGCTCCCGTATAGCCGCGATACACCGAGAGATCGCGCTGGGCGGGCGCGACGGTGTCCAGAACGACGAGGCGTTCGATGGGCTCGCCCAGCTCGAGTAGCTGCTGGCTGAGCTCGTAGGCTACCCAGCTGCCAAACGAGTGCCCGCCGAGGTAGTAGGGCCCGTGGGGCTGGATCGCGCGCAGGGCGGAGAGGTAGCTCCTGGCGATCTCGGGCACGCTCGAGCGCGGCGCTTCGAGCCCGTCCATTCCGACGGGCTCGAGCGCATAAAATGGGTGCCCGGCAGGCTCGAGTTGGCTCGCGAGCGGCTGGAAATAGAGCACGTTGCCGCCGGTCCCCGGCACCCAGAAGAGCGGCGAAGCGTGACCCCGAGGCGAGATGGGCACCGCGGGGGAGCGCGGCCCGGTCTCCGGCTGCTCGAGTCGCGCAGCGAGCTCGACGACGGTGGGGCTTTGCAGGAGCAGTGCGGGGGACAGGTGCTGGCCCACTTCCGCCTGCACCCGGGCAACGATCTGGATCGCCGAGAGCGAATCGCCCCCGAGCTCGAAGAGATCGTCGAAAATGCCCACGGTCTCAAAGCCCAGCACGGCAGCAAAGATGCCTGTGACGCGCCGTTCCAGCTCTGTGCGCGGGGCCACGAAGGGGGCGCTGAGCGCGGGGCGAACGTGGCGCTGCTGCTCCGCTGCGGCGCTGAGCACGGACCGCGCGCTGCCCTGCGCCTGGACCCAGCGAGCCAGCCGGGGCTCGAGCGACGCCGTCGCGATGACCAGGTGGTGCGAGCCACCACGGCGAACGGCGCGATCGAACGCCGCGACGCCTTGCTGCGGCGTCATCGCCAGATCGAGCGGGTCCTCTCGGTCGAAATTCCAAGCGTCCCAATCGATGACCAGCCAGGTCCCCCGATGGGCCTGTCGCTGCGCCTGCACGAATGCATCCAGGAAACGATTGGCGGCGGCGTAGGGCCCCAGCCCGAGCCCGCCGAGCAGCGCGGAGGTGGACGAGAGCAGCAGGCAGAAATCGAGCTCTCGCTCGCCGAGCAGCTCGTGCAGCACGTAGGTGCCCTGCACCTTGGGTCGGAAATGCGCTTCGCACGCCGGGGGATCGGCGTGACTCAAGGGCGTGATGAAGCTTCCTTGGCTGCGTGCGCCCGCCGCGTGTATCAGCCCGTCGAGCGGTCCGAAGCGCGCTTCCGCCAGCGCCAGCGCCTGGCGCATCGCCGGCGCGTCGGCGACGTCCGCCTCGAGCACGAGGACCTCCGCTCCGAGCTCTTCCAGCGAGGTGAGAGCCGCGATGCGCAGGCGGGTGACGTCGCCTGCTGGGTGCTCCTCGAGCCAGCGACCCCAGGCCGATCGCGCGGGGAAGGGGCTGGGCGTGGTGAGGACCAGCCGAGCCTGGACCGCGCCCGCCAGGTGGCGCGCCAAGCAGAGCCCGATCCGTCCGAGCCCACCCGTGATCAGATAGACGCCGCGGGGGCGAAACTCGCGCACGATCGGAGCCGCGTCTGTCAGCCGCAGCGGCTCTAGCGCGGGCAGCCAGCGGTCGCCGTCCCGGAGCGCGACGCTCGGCGCGGGCGGATCGCTGAGGATTTCCGCCACGAGGACAGCCATCAGCTCCGCCTCCTCGCGGCTGGCTGGCTCCGGCAGCTCGATGTCGATCGTCTGGTAGCCGAGCTCGGGATACTCCTGAGCGATGACCGGGCCGAGGCCCACGAGCGGCCCCTTCTCCGCCCAGAGCAGGCTGCCGCCGTGCGGATCGAACAGGTGGTTGGAGACCACCGAGATCTTGCAAGAGACGCGAGGAGCCGCGCTGGAGAGCGCGCGGCTGAGCGCGATCAAGCTGTAGAACCCGCGCTCCTGACAAGCATCGAAGCGCGCTCTGCCGGGCGCTTCGGCGGCGAGCGAACAGCTCCACAGATGGATGATCCTGTCGGGCGGGCTGTCGGCGAGCGCTGCCAGAAGCCTCTCGTGATCCTCGAGCGAGGCAGGGCGCAGCGAAAAGGCGGCGTCGCCGAGCTGCGCGAACCCCTCCCCGACCAGCACCGTCACCACCTCTTGTCCCGCTCGTTCGAGAAAAGCGCGGAGCGCTCGGCTCGAGCTCGATCCGTCCCCGAACACCCAGAACCGACGCCGCTCCTTCAGGTCCCGAGGGCGGAGCGCCGGCAAGCGGAGCGCCGGCTGGAAGGAGGGAAGATAGAACCAGTCGCTGACATCTGGCCTCTTCGCCAGAGCGCCGCCCAGCGCGTCGGCGCCCGCGCGTAGCTCGGGCTTGTCGATCCAGTAGCGCTGGCGCTCGAAGGGATAGCTGGGGAGCGGGATGCGGTGCCGCCTGCCGTCACCGGCTCGGGCCGCTCGGGCCAGCTTGGCTCCGGCTGCCCACAGCCGTCCGAAGCTGCTGTTGATGAAGCGCGTGTCCGCTGCGAGGTCGCCGAGAGCTCGGCGCTGGTCGCTCGCACCCGGGAGCGATGCGACGATGAGACGCGGCTGTCGCTCGACCGGCAGGCGTCGAGCGAGGCCAGCCAAGGTTCGCCCGGGCCCGACCTCCAGGAACAGCACATCAGGCACTGCCGCGAGCGTCGCCAGCGCTCCGGCAAAGTCGACGGTCTCGCGCAGCTGCCTGGTCCAGTAGTCCGGCGACGTCGCCTGCTCGGCGCTGATCCAGGCCCCGGTGACGTTGGAGGCAATGGGGATGCGCGGCGGGGACAGGCGGACGGCGCTCACGCGTTCGCGGAACCGGGCGAGCACCGGGTCGAGCATGGACGAGTGGAAGGCATGCGACGTCTTCAGCCTCGTGCCTTCGATTCCGCGCGCGCAGAGCGCGGCGGCGAGCCGCTCGATCGCCTCCACAGGGCCCGACGCCACGCACTGCGACGGGCCGTTGTGCGCGGCGAGCGACAGCTCGGCGCCGAGCAGCGGCTGTGCTTGCGCGAGCTCGAGCGGCACGGCCAGCATGGCCCCTCTGGGCAGCGACTGCACGAGCGCCCCGCGCGCCGCGACCAGAGCGAGCGCGTCCTCGAGCTCGAACACACCCGCCAGGGTCGCCGCCACGTACTCGCCGATGCTGTGCCCCAGCATGGCTTCCGGGAAGATGCCCCACGACATCCACAACTGGGCCGTGGCATAGGCGACCGTGAAGAGCGCAGGCTGCGCATGGCGAGTCTGGTCGAGCTTTCGGCTGGCGCGTTCCCACTCGCCCGGATCGCGGCAGTCAACGCCGGGGTAAAGAAGCGCGCGCAGGTCGAGCCCGAGGTGCGGCTCGAGTATTTCCGCGCAGCGGTCCACTGCCGCGCGAAAGCAGGGCTCCGCCTGATACAGGTCCTGGCCCATGGTCGGGTACTGCGAGCCCTGTCCGGGAAAGAGAAACGCCACCGGCCTGGCCACGAGCTCAGCGACGGCGCCGGGCTCGTGCAGCTCGAGCGCGCGCAGCGCTTCGTCGACGTCGGCCGCGATGACGCTGCGGCGATGCAGGTGCGTGCGCCTGCCGACCCGCAGCGTGAAGGCGACATCGGCGAGGTCGAGCTTCGGGTGCTGGCGCAGGTGCGCGACCAGATCGCGCCCCAGCTGTTCCAGCGCCGACTCGCTGCGTGCCGAGAGCAGCAGCAGCTGGCAGCGCCCCCGCTCGCTGTCTGGCGACTGAGTGGTTGCTGGCTCGAGCCTCTGCTCTTGCAGCACAGCCTCTTGTTGCACCATCTCTTCCCGCGGGGCCTCTTGCTGCATGGCCTCCTCCAACACGACGTGCGCGTTGGTTCCGCCGATACCGAACGAGCTGACGCCGGCCCGCCGCGGGCCGCCCTGCCTCGGCCAGGGCAGGAGCCTGTCGTTGATGTGAAATGGCGTCGAGCCGAGCTCGAGCTGGGGATTGGGTCGCTCGAAGTGCAGCGTGGGGGGGATCTCGCCGTGTTGCAGGACCAGCACCGTCTTGAGCAAGCCAGCGATGCCGGCAGCCGCATCGAGATGGCCGATGTTGGTCTTGACCGAGCCGAGCGCGCACCAGGCAGCGTCACCCGCGGCCCTGGGTGTGGCCTCGCGCAGCGCCGCGAGCTCGATCGGGTCGCCCAGCTGCGTCCCGGTCCCATGCGCTTCCACGTAGCCAATGCTGCGGCCATCGACGCCGGCCGCCGCCCGCGCGCGGGCGATCACCGCAGCCTGACCGTGTACGCTCGGCGCCATGTAGCCCACCTTGCGAGCGCCATCGTTGTTCACGGCGGAGCCACGGATCAGCGCGTGCACGGTGTCGCCGTCGCGGATGGCATCGGACAAGCGGCGCAGCACCACCATGCCCGCGCCGCTGCCCCAGACGGTGCCCTGGGCACGCTCGTCGAACGCGCGGCAGTGGCCATCGGGAGACGCGACCATTCCTGCTTCGTACAGGTAGCCCACCCGATCCTGCACGCACACGCCGCCGGCCAGCGCCAGGTCGCACTCCCCACGTCGCAGGCTGGCGCAGGCCAGATGGACTGCGACGAGCGAGGAGGAGCAGGCCGTCTGCACGCTCAGGCTGGGACCCTGGAGATCAAACGCATACGAGAGCCGGGTGGCGAGGTAGTCTTTGTCGTTGCCGATCATCGCCAGGTAGCTGGTGTCGGCGCCGCTGCCCTCGGGCGGGACAGCGAGGTTCGAGAGCGCGTACACGCTCTGACTGGCGCTCGCGAACACGCCGGCCAGAAACGGCAACGGGAGCGCTGCGTAGCCTGCGTTTTCCAGTGCCTGCCACGCTACCTCCAGCAAGATCCGCTGCTGAGGATCCATGAGCTCGGCTTCGCGGGGCGAGAAACCGAAAAACGCGGCATCGAACAGCTCGACCTCCTCGAGGACCCCTCGCGCCGGCACGTAGCGTGGATCGTGGAGCTGCCGCTCCGACACGCCCGCGGCGAGCAACTCGGCTTCGGAAAAGACCCGGATGCACTCCAGCCCCTGGCGCAAATTCTGCCAGAAAGCAGCGAGATTGGCTGCGCGCGGAAAGCGGCCTGCCATACCCACGATGGCGATCGGCTGCTCGCTGCCGAGCGCCGGAGCGGCCGTGCAGGGCGGCGTGGCCGCGGCCGGAGCGCGCGCGATGTGCTCGGCCAGGCTGCGCACGGCGGGGAAGCGAAACAGGTCCAGCAGCGTGAGGCCCGGATCGATCTCGCGCTTCAGGCGCGCGTGCAGTCGAACCAGCAGCAGCGAATGCCCCCCGAGATCGAAGAAGTTTTGCTCCAGGTCGACGTCATCGCGCTGCAGTAGCTCGGACCAGATGTGCGCGAGGCGTTGCTCGAGCTCGGTGCGCGTGGGGCTCGCAGCCGCGTCGTTCGCGTCACCGCCGCGCGCGGGCGACGGCAGCGCTCGGCGGTCGAGCTTGCCGTTGGGGGTGAGCGGAAGCGCACAGAGCTCACAGAACGATGCCGGAACCATCACCTCGGGGAGCCGCTCGCGGAGCCAGCTGCGCAGCTCCTCGGAGGAGATCTGTCCGTGCGCCGGCACGACGTAGGCCAGCAGGCGCGCGTCTCCCGGCTCGAGCTCGCGCAGCACGACCGCAGCAGCGCGCACGCTCGGGTGCTCGCCGAGGCGTGCTTCGATCTCGCCGAGCTCGATGCGCTGCCCGCGCAGCTTGATCTGCTGATCGATCCGCCCGAGAAACTCGAGGCTGCCGTCCGCGCGCAGCCGAGCGCGATCGCCCGTCCGATACATGCGGGCGCCCGGCACGGCTCCCCCCGGCTCGGGAGTGAAACGCTCCGCGGTGAGCGCCGGGCGCCGAAAATAGCCGTTGGCCAGCCCAGCGCCGGCAATGCACAGCTCACCGATGACGCCCGTCGGCACCAGCTCGCCATTGCGATCCAGCAAGTGGACGCGCGTGTTGTCGATGGCTTGCCCGATGGGGACCGTGCCCTGCGCCGGATCCGGACGGCCGCGCGCGGCGACTCGCTGCGCGGTCGACCAAATGGTGGTTTCGGTGGGACCATAGACGTTCCACAGCTCGACACCGTGGCCGAGCAGGTCGTCGGCGAGCTGCCTCGACAGCGCCTCGCCGCCACACAGCACGAGGCGCAGCGAGCCCGTCGCGAAACCGGCGGCGACCAGCATCTGAAAGGCGGCCGGCGTGCCCTGGAGCACCGTGGCCCCCGACAGGACGATGGCTCGCGACAATCGCGCCGGGTCACGGCTCACGTCGGGCGGCAACAGGACGATGCGCGCCCCCACCAGCAGAGGGAGAAAGAGCTCCAGCCCGGCGATGTCGAACGAGATGGTGGTGATCGCGAGCAACGTGTCCTGCCGGCGGAGCCCGGGCAGGGCGCGCATGGACAGCAGCAGGTTCAACAGAGCCCTGTGCGGCACCTCCACGCCCTTGGGCAGCCCCGTTGATCCAGAGGTGTAGATGACGTAGGCGGGGGACGAGTCGCAGAGCGCGCGCGGGGGCGGCGCGCTGGACTGCTCGGCGATGGCGGCGCGCTCGCGGTCGACGAGCACCACGCGCAGGGTCCCGCAATCCAGCTGCGACAACCAGCGCTCTTCGGTCAGCACCAGCCGGGGACGGCAATCCTGAAGCATGAACGCGAGACGGCGCGCGGGGTAACCGGGATCGAGTGGCACGTATGCCCCGCCCGCGCCGAGCACACCGAGCAGCCCCACGAGCAGCTGTTCCGAGCGCTCGATGCAAAAGGCGACCCGCTCCCCTGCCCGGAGCCCCTGCGCACGCAAGTACCAGGCGAGCTGGTTGGCCCGTTCGGAGAGCTGGCGATAGCTCAGGCTGCGCCCGTCGAACTCGAGCGCGATGGCCTCCGGACGCGCGGCGACCTGGGCCTCGAAGGCGTCGAGCAACGTGGCGCTCGGGTGCTCGGTTCGGCAGCCCCGTTCGAAGTCGAGGAGCCGCACGGCCAGGTCGCTGCGGCTCAGTAGCGGCAGGCGCGCGACGGCCGTGTCGGGCTGGCAGACCATGGCGGTCAGCACGTTCTGGTAGTGCTCGATAAACCGGTCGATGGTCGGCGCGTCGAAGAGATCGGAGTTGTATTCCAGCGCGCCGCGCAGCGTCTGGCCCTGAGCGTCCATCGACAGCGTGAGGTCCAGGCGCGCGCTGGTCCACTCCGGGGTGAGCCACGAGACGCGCAACTCGGGGAGCTGGAGCTCTTCGGCAGGCGCGTTGTCGAGGCTGAACATGAACTGAAACAGCGGGTTTCGGCCGAGATCGCGCTCGGGCCGCAGTTGTTCGACGAGCTGCTCGAACGGCAGCTCCTGGTTGGCGTAAGCGTCGAGGCTCGTACGACGCACCGCTCGGATGAGCTCGCGCACGCTCTGCTGGCGGCCGGGCCTCATGCGCAGGGCGAGCGTGTTGACGAAGCAGCCGATGAGCGGCTCGAGCTCGACTCGGGTGCGGCCCGCAATGGGCGTCCCCACCACGAAATCGTCCTGCCCGGAGTAGCGCTGCAAGAGCACGGAGAAAGCCGTCATGAGCAGCATGAACAACGTGGCTTGGGTCTCGCGCCCCAGCCGCTCGAGCTCGGCGCCGAGCAGAGGATCGAGCTCGAACGAGCGGGCTGCCCCCCGGAAGGTCGAGAGTGCCGGGCGCGGCCGATCGCTGGGGAAGTCGAGCGCGGCCGGCACGCCGCGCAGCTGCTCCCGCCAGTAGCCGAGCTGCGCCGCGAGCGCCGCGCCGCCGAGCCGTCGTCGTTGCCAGCGGGCGTAGTCGGCATACTGGATGGACAGCGCAGGCAGCGGCGACGGGCGGCCGCTCTGCTGCGCCGCGTACAGCAGCGAGAGCTCGCGCAGGAAGACTCCCGTCGACCAGGCATCAAAGGCGATGTGATGGGCGGTGATGAGCAGCGCATGGCGCAGCGGGGCGAGGCGCAACAGCTCCATGCGCAAGGGCGGCGAGCGCTCGAGATCAAAGGGCCGGCAGGCCTCCGCGCTGGCCAGGCGCTGAAGCTCGAGCTCGGGCGCAGCACAGGACTCGAGCGAGCGCTCGACCAGGATGCACTCGGTGGGCGGCACGACGACCAGCGCGGGCTGACCCTCCGTGCTGCTGAAGCGAGTGCGCAACACCTCGTGCCGGCGCCAGATGTCGGCCAGGGCGTGGCGGAGGGCGCGAGCGTCGAGCTGCCCCTCGAGAACCATGCCCAGCGGCATGTTGTACGTGCTGCCCCCTTCCAGCTGGTGCAGGAACCAGAGGCGCTGCTGAGCGAACGACAGCGGGAGCGTCCCGGTCTTTTCCGCGCTGACGATGGCCTCGTCGGCGCCGCTCTGGCCCTGCCGTTCCTCGCGCAAGTAGGCGAGGATCTCCGCCTTGCGGCGCGCCAGCTCCTGGGTCAGCTCCGACGTCAGCGCTCCCTTGGTGGCGCGCAGGCGCAGCTGGTCGCCCTCGGCCCAGACCGAGATCTCGCGGCTGCGAAGTCGAGAGACCAGCTCGCCAGCGGCAGTCACAGGCTGATCTCCTCCTGCCCCTCGCGAGCTGCGTCTGCCGGCGCCGCTCCGGCAGCGAGCCGGCGCTCGATCTCGGCGGCGAGCTCGACGATGGTCGGATGCTCGAAGAAGTACGCGAGCGAGAGCGGCACCTGGAACGTCGCGCGGATTTGCGCGACCACCCGCGTGGCCCGCAGCGAGTGCCCTCCCACCTGAAAAAAGTCGTCCTCGATTCCTAGATCGGCGCTGGCCAGGACATCGCTCCAGATCTGCAGCAGGCCGACCTCGGTCGCGCTCGCTGGGCGGGCGGTCCGCTGGGCAGCGCTGGTGCGCGGCACGGCAGGCAAACGTGCTCGGTCGACCTTGCCGTTCAGCGTGAGCGGCAAGGACGCGACCCACACATGGCTCGACACCGACATGTACGGGGGCAACCGCTCGGAAAGCCACGCCCGCAGCTCGCTGTCCGAGAGCGCGGGGCCCGCGCGAGACACCAGATAGGCTGCAAGCTCGGCGTCCTCGCCCTGGCCCTGCACAGCCAGGGCGGCGCTCGCCACCCCGGGGTGCGCCAGAAGCACGGCCTCGATTTCACCGAGCTCGACGCGATGGCCACGCAGCTTGATCTGGTCGTCGCTGCGACCCAGAAACTCGAGCGCGCCGCCCTGCCCGCAGCGGACCCGATCGCCCGTGCGGTACATGCGCGCACCCGGGCGCGGGCCGAAGGGATCGGGCAGAAAACGCTCGGCGGTGAGCGCGGGGCGGCGCAGGTAACCGCGGGCTACGCCGGCGCCAGCGATGAACAGCTCACCTGCGACCCCCGCCGGCACCGGCTGGAGGTCGCCATCGAGTACGTAGACCTGAGTCTGCGCGATGGGGCGCCCGATGCGACACGTCGCGTCGGGAGCGGCGACGGCGTCCGTGGGCTCGACTCGCTGCCGCGTGGACCAGATGGTCGTCTCGGTGGGCCCATAGAGATTCCACAGCTCGAGGCCACGCGCGAGCAGTCGGTCGGCGAGCGCGCGCGGCAGTGCTTCCCCTCCGCACAGAGCCCGCTCGAGCCGGCAGGCGCTCCAGTCCTGCTCGAGCAGCAAGCGCCAGGTGCTGGGTGTCGCCTGCATCAGCGTCGCACCCGACCGCGCCAGCGCCGCGACCATCTGGCTGCCGTCGCGCGCGGCACGAGCGGGGAGGATCTCCACGCGAGCTCCCACGAGCAGCGGCAGGAGCAGCTCGAGCCCGGCGATATCGAACGAGAGCGTGGTCACCGAGAGCAGCACGTCATCCGGGCGGATCCCCGGCGCGGCGCGCATGGAGCAGAGAAAATTGCGCAACGAGGCGTGGCTGATGGTCACGCCTTTGGGGCGGCCCGTCGAGCCGGACGTGTACAGGACGTACGCGGCGTCGAGGGGTTGCACGGCGCGGGTGAGCGGCGGGAGGCCTGCGCAGCCGGCAGGTTCGGCGCTCGCATCGAGGCACGCAATGTCCGCTTCGCAGGCGGGCAGCTGGGCCTCGAGACTCGTCTGCGTCAGCACCCAGCGGGCGCCGGAATCGCGTAGCATGAAGCCGATGCGCTCGGCCGGGAACTCCGTGTCGAGCGGCAGATACGTGCCCCCGGCGTGCAGAACCGAGAGGAGCGCGACGACCATGTCGACCGATCGCTCGAGGTAGAGCCCGACGATGACCTCGCGACCGACCCCCAGCCCCACCAGGCGGGCGGCGAGCGTGCGCACGCGCAGGCAGAGCTCGCCATATGTGAGCGCCTGGCCGCCACACGCGACGGCGATCGCGTCGGGGGTGCGCGCCGCCTGAGCGGCGATCGCAACGTGCACCAGCGGCTCGTCGGAATCGTCCTGCTCGGGCCCCTGCAAAGCTTCGAGGATCGCGTGCCGCTCGGCGGGCGAGAGCAGGAGCAAGCGCGACAGCGGCGCGCCAGGGTTCTCGGTCATGGCCAGGAGCAGATTTTCCAGATGACCGAGCAGAGCCGCGATGCGAGCGTCCTCGTAGCGAGCCCGGTCATAGGAGACCGAAAACTCGAGGCAGTCCCGCGGCGAGACAAAGAGCGTGAGCGGGTAGTTGGTCTGCTCGATGGCGCGCACTTGCCCGACGGTCAGCGCGCTCGGCTCGGTGTCAGCAGCAGCATCCGCCGCCGGATAGTTTTCGAACACGAGCAGCGTGTCGAAGAGCGAAGCACCCGGCGGCAGCTCGCTCCACGCCTGGATATCGACCAGCGGACTGTGGACGTGCGGCTCGCGAGCGAGCTGTCGAGCTTGCACCCCGCTCAGGTACTCGGACAATGACAGGCTCGGCCGCGGGAGCTCCCGCACGGGGATGGTGGCGATGAAGAGCCCCACCATCGACTCCACGCCGGCAATCGACGCCGGACGCCCGGCGACGGTGGCGCCGAAGACGACGTCCCGCTCGCCGCTGTAGCGAGCGAGCAGAATGGACCACGCCGCCTGCACCACCACGCCGAGCGTGACGCGCGTCCGGCGGGCGAGATCGCGGAGCCGCTCGCTCAGGCGGGGGGAGAGCGCCTGCCGCCGTTCAGCGAGCGCGGACGACGGCGCCGCGACCAGCGCTCGCTCGATGCCGAGCTGGGTCGTGGCGCGGAACCCGGCGAGCGTCTCCCGCCAGTACGCTTCGGACGCGGCAGGGCGTTGCCCGAGCCACTCGATGTAATCGCGGAAGGGCCGCCGGCGTGTCAGCGCGAGCGGTTCGTTCCGGAGCAAGGCTTCGTACGCTCGCAGCGCCTCGGCGAGCAGGCTGGACAGCGACCAGCCATCGAGCAGCAGGTGATGATGAGTGAAGACGAGCTGCCACGCCGCAGCGACCCGAACCAGCGTCAGTCGCAAGAGCGGCGCCTGCTCGAGCTCGAAGCCTCGCCTGCGGTCGCTCTCGAGCAGTTCCTCGAACGCTTGCTGGCGCCGCTCGAGAGTGGACTGGCTCAGCTCTGACTCTTGCCAGGGCAGCGTTACTTCCGTGAGCACCACCTGCAGCGGCTCGTCCGTACCGTGCAGGAACGCGGTCCGGAGCGCGGGGTGGCGTTGCACCAGCTCCCGGAAAGCGCGGGCGAGCGCCTCCGGCCGCACGTCGCCGGAGAGCGCAGCCACGAGCTGCTGGCAATAGGCGCCGGAGGCCGGGTCGTACAGGCTGTGAAACAGCATCCCCTGCTGCACGGGGGACAGCGGATAGGCATCCTCGACACGGCGTCCGAAGCGCTGCGAGAGCCGCTCGAGCGCGCCCGCAGACAGCCGCGCCAGCGGAAAATCGGAAGCCGTGTAGCCCCCCACCCCGGGTGACGCACAGTGCACCGCGATGGCTTCGAGCTCCGAGGCGAACATGTCCGCCAGTCGCTCGATCGTCGGCGTGCGGTGTGCGGCAGGGCTATACGTCAGAGCCAGGTGCAGCTGACCTCCGCCCACCCAGGCGTTCAGCTCGAGCAAGTAGCGTCGTCGTTCGTCAGGCCCAAACGGCGACCCGGGTGACTCGTCCGCCTCGCGCGCGAACAGCGCCCCGCTGCCGTTGCCGTCGAAGCGACCGAGATAGTTGAAGGAGAGCTCCGCCGGCTCGACGCGAGCGAGCAGGCTCTGCGCCGAGTCAGGGCCGAGGTAACGCAGCAGGCCATGGTTGATCCCGTGCTTCGGGATGCGACGCAGCGACTCCTTGGTGGCAGTGAGCGACTGCGCCAGCGTCTCGTCGGGCGTGGCCACGAGCAACACAGGAAAGATGGTCGTGAGCCAGCCGACGGTCCGTGACAGGTCCACGTCCTCGAAGAGCTCTTCCCGTCCATGCCCCTCCAGATCGATGCGCAGGCGTCGCACGCCCCACAGGCGACCGAGGCTGCGAGCGAGCGCGGTCAGCAGCACATCGTTGATTTGCGTGCGATAGGCGCTGGGGGTCACGAGCAGCAAGCTGCGGGTCGTCGTGACCTCGAGCGTCCTCGTGCAGGTGACCGCGTCGCACGTCCGGAGCCGGGCCCGTTCCAGCCCGGCGTCTCGCGGCAGCACGCCACTTGCCCCCGACACCTCCAGCCAGTACGCGAGCTCCTCGGTCACCGGCTCCGATGACGCATGGCTGCCGAGGCGCTCGGACCAGGCGGGAAACGGCGTCGTCCTCGGTCCCAGCGTCACGTCGTCGCCCCGCTTGCACTGCACGTAGGCACGCTCGAGGTCCTCGATCAGGATGCGCCACGATACGGCGTCGACCACCAGATGATGGAGCACGAGCAGCAGCCGATCCGGCTCGTGCTCTCCGCCTCGATACAAGATCGCCCGCCCGAGCGGCCCCTCGGATAGATGCAAGCTCGCTTGCCAGCGTGCCGCGCTCGCCTCCAGCTCGGCCCGGCCGCCATCGGCCCGCCCTTGCTCCGAGACCTGCTCGAGCGTGAGCGGAATGGGCTCGGCAGTATCAACCAGTTCCTGCCTCCAGGAAGCCCCCTGACCGTAAAAGCGCGCGCGCAACATGTCGTGCTGGCGCGTCACGTGACCGAGCGCTGCGCGCAGCACCCGGGGCTCGAGCCGCGCTCCGGCCTGGATGAAGAGCGATTGGTTGAAGTGGTGCGGGTTCTCCGGAGCCCAGGCAAAGAACCAGCGCTGGATCGGCGTGAGCGGCAGCGCGCCCGAGACCGCGCCCTCGGCAGCGCGGGGGAGCTCGGCCACGCCGGCCACGGCCGCGAGCTCCGCCACGGTCTGATGCTGGAACACTTGCTTGACCGTCAAACCGAGCCCGGCCTGGCGGGCGCGGCTCACGACTTGAATGCTGACGATGGAGTCGCCTCCGAGCGCAAAGAAGTTGTCGCAGGCACCGACCTGTTCCAGCCCGAGCAGGTCCTTCCAGATGCCCGCTAGCGCCGCTTCCACCGGGTTGCGCGGGGCCACGTACGCTGCCGCCCGAGAGCCATCGAGCGCCTGCGTGTCGAACGCGGCCAGCGCCTCACGGTCCAGCTTACCGTGGCGCGTGAGAGGCAGCGCCGAGATCAGCAGAAAGGTTCCCGGGACCAGCGGCAAGGGCAGCCGCTCTTGCAAAAACCTCCGCAGCTCGTCGTGCGAGGCGAGCGCACTCGACTCGAGCACGACGAAGGCGACGAGCCGCGGCTGCCCGGGTCGCAGCTCGCGCAGCAGGACGGCACACTGCTCCACGGCAGGGTGGCTCGACAGAGCCGACTCGATCTCGCCCAGCTCGATCCGGTTACCGTGCAGCTTGACCTGCTGATCGGTGCGACCGAGAAATTCCAGGCGCCCGTCGCGGCTCTGGCGCGCGAGATCTCCCGTTCGATACATGCGGCGGCCCGGCTCCGAGCTGTGCGGGTCGGGCAGAAACCGCTCGGCGGTCAGCGCCGCCCGTTGCACGTATCCGCGCGCGAGCTGGTCCCCTCCGATGTAGATTTCACCCGCTACCCCGAGCGGAACCGGCTCGAGCTGCTGATCTAGAACATAGACACGAGCCCCCGCAATGGGGCGACCCAGGTGCACGGCGCGATCGTCGGGCAGGATCTCTCCCGCGCTGGCCGCGACCGTGGTCTCGGTGGGCCCATAGGCGTTGAACAGGCGCCGCC
>Ga0207675_100001094_pt1 | contig 26845 bp, 22 predicted proteins | sample KBSSwiS42_FD_184305 | JGI IMG/M metagenome (GOLD analysis project Ga0207675, IMG submission 184305) | Switchgrass rhizosphere microbial communities from Kellogg Biological Station, Michigan, USA - KBS Switchgrass S4-2 (SPAdes) (version 2) | ecosystem: Host-associated > Plants > Roots >...
CTATATAAAGCGAGTGATTGTCGAGACGATAACCAATTTGGAAAAAACCCGAAAAATCGGCCCCATCTTTTGGTTTCCCTTCTGAAAGGTTAGCCGCTATTGGGTATCTCGCAATATTGGAGGGCCAATCCGAAAAATTACCGTCAACTTTGATTTTCCCGATTGGGTAAGCATAGGCTACACTCCCGTTATGGGCAAGCAATGATTGTTGTATGAGAAAGCAAACGAAAAGAAAACAAATGGTTTTGATGGATGCATATGACATATTATTATTCTGGGTTTTTACCTGATTTGGAGATGTTGCACAAATTACCAATTCGCTCATACGATCCAGGCTTAAAAATGTTACAGAAATAGAATAAACATCACTTAAGAGTAGCAATTACCGGCAAGATGTTGCATTCCCGAAGATTTGGGGAAATATATTGTGCAGCAGTAGCAGTTTCATCTTTTAGGCAGCCCCGTTTCGAAACACCTTCAGATTCTATTCCCTGGCCGGTTAAATTCTTCGGCCAGGACGAGAAAGAAAAAGTCCTCCTCCAACCGATATGGTTTTTGCAGCTATAACATCATGGGAAGTAAAAAAATGATCACTCTTTCGGCCTGCCGGCTTTCGCTTAGGCTCTCTCCGTTGGTTCATACTAAAAACGCAGGGAATTACACTGGCTGCTTCGTCAAATTTCCGGATGCAAAATATTAGTCAATATTGTTCCGGCAATTGCCATACAGACCGCCAACAAAAAAGCCGCAGCCCAGCTTTTGACTTCAAAGCCTCTGAATAATTTATCGGCAAGTTTAATCATCAGTGCAGTCACAATTAATCTTACCACAAAAGACAATAACCCGAGTGTGATTAAATTAAGAGGAAGCCGTAAAAGAAAACCAATCGTTGCATTCAGAATACCAATTACAAGGGCCACGCCTATCGCTGTTCCGTAGTTTTTGATATTTACTGATGGCAAAATAGCAGCAAGCAGGAACAATATTCCTGCATTGATGAGTAATTCAAAAATGAAATTCATCCTGTCGTATTGTGTTAATTTAAGCTATCCGATTTTTAGGCCCTTCAGAACTCTTGATAATAAGCCCCCGCTGTTTGCAAATCCGCGTCCCCCGCTTAGTCCTCCGATCAAGGATCCCAATCCACCTCCCGATTTACCCAGCATCGGGCCGATCCCGGCACCGCCCAGGCCACCAATCAATGAGCCTAACCCTCCTCCAGCTAAAACATTACCTGCACTGGCTCTTCTTCCTGACATCATCCTTGCCAAAATCAGCGGACCAACTATACCAAGCAATCCTTTTCCAACCGTTTTCCAGTCAATACCGGCTTTTTTAAATTTTTCATCAAGACCCAGTGAAGACAAAAATCCTGGTTTTGTTACTTCTTCCGGCGCAATTTCCGCCCGTGATGTTTTGTTAACAAATTGATCCAATAAGGAGAATTGTTCCCGGTTAATTTTTAAATAGTCGGCTATTCTTTCTACCTTCTTTTTTTCTTCTTTGGAGTAATCCTTGTCAGATTGTCCAAAATTCATAAGATCGGTAATTAGGGAAAATCGTAAGTCGCTTGTTTTTAGAATATCAAGGCAACGGATCAGTTCATTGCCGGATAATTCATGTGCAGCCCGAACAACGCCTTGTTGTTGCTCTTTGGAAAGGTCGGTGGACTCCGCCAACTGAGTTATATATTCTACTTCCTCTTCCGATGCTATATGATCGGCAGTGGCGATGGAGGCAATGGCTCCCAGATAAGCACCTTTTTCCTCATCGGAATGATCTTTCAAAAACCTTTCATTTAGTTGCATAATCTAAGAATTAGTTATTTCCAGAATTTGCGATAAGCATACCTAACGCGGCGCCGGAAGTTATATGATCCTCTTTTCGCCGCCCGATTCACAAGGGGCCTCCATTATGCATGACTTTTTTATCTAAGTATGTTTGACGCAGAGATGCCGTGTATTTTTAATACATCTATTTTCATATGGATGATAAAATACTATAGGTTACAACCACAAGGAAAAACAGAAGTGTTCAAACATCAACAAACATACGAGGACTGATGAGATTATCTTTAGTAGTACTAAACAAACGAATATCTACATGGCAGAAAGGCGAGGAAATACTTCAACTAATTTTTTTTAATAGGATGTAGGTTGTGGTCATGGCCGGAGTCCGTCACAGCTTAATGAGCAGGATAAAGCCAGAAAGATCTGCGAAACCAGGGTTTCACAGATCTTAAGTAGTGGGTTCAGAAGTTCTGACCCCGGTTCTCTTACCAATTTTTATTGTCTTGACGAGGTGTTTTTTCTTTCGCTATTGTAACCGACAAGGCTCTTCCTTCAATTTCCCTGTTGTGCAAGCCTTTCATTGCGGCCTGCCCTTCTGATACCACGTCCATCTCCACAAAGCCAAATCCGCGGCTCCTTCCGGTTTCCCTGTCGGAGATAACTTTGGCAGAATTCACGGAACCAAATTGAGAAAATAAAGTCTTTAATGCTTCCCCATCTGTATGGAAGCTAAGATTTGAAACATACATGTTCATAAATACATAGTTTAAAATGAAAAATTAAAATGTCTCCCGCATTGGCGGGGCAAGTTGCGACTAAAGCCAGATACAAAGCGTAAAGTAGAAAAAACTATTACTGAAGAAAGAGTAAGAATTTGAGCGGCTAATACTAAGTGTCAGAAAAACTAAGAGTCACAGTGTAAAGATAGCTGAATAAAAGACAGCAACAGTTTTTATTTTATACTGCTCTTTAGTCAGTGCATGCGTAAAGCTTGTTATACTTATTGTTCACAAGAAGCGATGACGCTTATGATGATATCCTTGCATGTATCATTATAAATAGCAGGCGGCAACCGTTAATGATGCTTAATATATGACGGTATGATTCTACAAGAGTACACCAGTTCTTAATTTGTAAGCTCTTTAATCCGGATAGCGCTGGAAGAAATGCCGGGGCCAATATTGTTGAGCGATCCCGGGAGTTAATCCGGCAGTCTTTCGCCTGCGACGTACACCGTTTTTTCTATTTTATTTTTTACCGGCTTAAGCGACCTTAGATACCGGTAAAGGGCCTTCAAATCCACCTCATTCATTCTTGAAAATGATCCCCATGGCATGGGTGATGTGGCATGCACCCGACCCGAACGAAACCGGTTAATAAACATCGTTTCGGTCCAGCTGCTCAGGATTCCCGTCTCGGGATCAGGTGTCAGGTTGGGACTTACATATTTAACTCCCTTATAAGATTCTTCGGACATTTCCATGCCGCCCGCAAACAAAGGACCGATCATTGCTCCCGTCTTTAAATCTCTTTTGGTATGACATCCCACGCAATTAGCAACACTGTTTGCGAGGTATGATCCACTCGTGATTGTTGAGTCGATAATCATAGATTTCGGTGGTGTGTTCTTCGGAGCCTCCGGCTTTATCATTCCGAACGCCATGATCGCCTTTCCCAGAAACGAATACTCTGTTCTTTTGAGGGCATGTTTAACAGGCTTTTGAGCGCGCAAATATGAGATAACAGCTGTAAGATCCGCATCACTGAGTTCCTGGAAAGGCATGAATGGAAAAATGGTTCTGCCATCGTGTCCAACGGAGTACCGTAACACTCTTGCCACTTCAGCGTCCGTTAGTTTTCCGATCCCGGTCTCATCGTCAGGAGTGAGATTCGGGGCTCTGAACGTTCCCGGCGGAATGCTAAGTTCCCACCCTCCACTCAGAGCAGTCTCCAATCCCTTTTCAACGTCGGCTGATTTTTCCATTGGTACATGACAGCTGGCGCAATGAGCGGGGCCAAAAGCGAGGTATTTTCCACGAGCTATAACCGCTGAATCGGTAGTGGCTTTTATGTCTGGATAGGGAGCGTCGTGTTTTTTGTTCCAGGCAATGAAAATGAAGATTACCAAACCTGCTACAATGATTAGTAATACAGCAAGTACCCTTAAGAGAATCTTTTTCATAATTGTTGGTTTAGTTCGGTTCTAATCTGGTTATTCCGCATTTAAGGAGATCATAACCCTCCTGGTAGCATTGCTCTGCAATTCGTACATCAATCTCACGATACTTTTGTTTGGGTGATGTCTGGCTTTAATAAGAGTGACGGTTGTGATGAGTTGTCGCTAAGATAAAGATTTCTGATTATAGAAAAGTTTCGTTTAAAAAATCGAAACGAACACAAAATCCCCAAAAAAGGTATCAACTCAATTTCTCAATCCAACCTTTAGTTATGTCGGCGAGAAGCCCGATTATGTCCTGCTTTCCCGCTTTGAATCCGTGATTGGCCCCTTCGATTTTCACTAACTCAGCCAACGGAAGCGACGCACATACTTTTTCGATCAGTTTCCATGTGGCAAACTCATCTTTTGATCCTGAAAGAAAAAGCATGGGTACCTTCACGTCTTTTAGATGCTCGGCTCTTTCGATTGAAGGTTTGCCGGGAGCATGAAGAGGGAAGCCATAAAAAATAATTCCTTTTACAGGAGTCTCATGATGGGTTGACATGTATTGGGAGGTCATGCGACCGCCAAATGATTTGCCGGACACAAAGAGTGGGAGCTTCGGAAATAACTTTTCAGCTTTGTTTATTGCAGCTTCAATAGTTTGATGCGCGACCGGGGGTGTATCAGGTCTTCCTTTTTTATTTTCAGTAAAAGGGAAATTGAAACGCATTGTAGCTATGTCTTTCGCCGATAGCGCTTTTGCCAGTTCAATCATAAATGAATGATTCATTCCGGCACCCGCTCCGTGTGCAAGGGTGAGAATACATTCACTTTTTTGCGGAATAAAACATTCTGCGGAAACACTTCCAATCGGGCCAGAAACTTTCAATGACAGTGATCGGGTTTTCATCATTATTGTTTCAATACATTAAAAATAAGAAGGATTATCTGAACTCAGACCTACCTGATGCGGCTTGGCGAAGCGAGGCGGGCAGCCGGGGTTTCTGGATCAAAGGGACTAATCACGAAGTGGATCATGTGATTCAACCTATTCAATTGTACCCTGTACCATGGGAACGAAGCTGAAACGATTAAAGGTTTCTTTAATCAGGCCGCCGTCAATTGACTTTGATATGCGCATCATGATTTGATACTGATCTATTGATCCGAAAGGCAGCACCAAAAAGCCATTTATCGCTAATTGATCTATTAACGCCGCAGGAATTATTTGGGATGCAGCAGTGATGAGGATTTTATCAAATGGCGCATATGCTGATAATCCTTCGTGTCCGTCACCGTAAAAAAAGTGAATGTTGCGAATGTGCTGCAGGTACCTGGAATTCCTGTATTTTTCAAACAATTTTCTTTGCCTTTCTATGGTAAAAATTTCCCCACCGATCTGCGCCAGGATGCAGGCCTGGTAAGCGCTTCCCGTTCCAATCTCCAAGATCTTATCATTGTAGTTGACTTCCAGCAATTGAGTTTGATAGGCTACGGTGTAAGGCTGCGAAATGGTTTGGCCGTGGCCGATGGGAACGGGCCGATCAGCATACGCGAGATCCTGGAGTCGTTGATTGATAAAGAAATGTCTGGGTACTGCATTGAGAGCAGACAAAACTCTTTCATCTGTAATTCCTTTTTCTTTTACTTCAGCAACCAGTCTTTCACGCTCCAACTGATGTCGCACTGTGTCAATTCCACCAATTTCCATAATGCGCTATTTGCCCGATCCCTTTTCAACATAATGTCAAAAGGCCGGTGATAATGGTGCCCACTCCAAAGGTTACCTCCAAAATGTTGCCGAAATAATTCACGCGCTTTTATACCCACGCAATGTAATGTTGATAAGAAGGATGCCGGACTGGCATATTTGTTGGAATTACAATTGAAAATGAGAACTATGCCAGACAAATCAACAATAAAGAAGGCGAGACGGGATAAAGCAAAAGGAAAATCGCCCGGCACCCAGGCAGGTGAATTCGTACATGACGAAATAAAGAAAATCAGGAAAGGAAAACATGGTGCGCGTTCTGCAAAGCAAGCAATCGCAATCGGCTTATCTGAAGCAAGACGAGCAGGTGTAAAATTACCTCCGCCAAAAACCGGGGGTGCCGAACTGAAAAGGAAAGCGCAGCGCGACACTGAAAAAGGAAAAACACATGCCCCGGTCTCACGTACAAGATCGAGAGCCAGGATCAAAGCACTAAAAAAGGAGCCGACCACGTCTGTCTCATCAAGTGCTTTATCACGACAAGCGAGCGCAGCAGCAAAAAAAAGAAGTGCGGCAAGCAGATCGGCATCGGCACGCAAGGCAGCCCGGACACGGGCGAAGAACCAGGCTTAAGAATATATGTCAAATTTTAGGCAAACATCGTGAGATAACCGATATCGATACCGTGTTAGTCAGCGTGAACACTATTGGTCGATAATATTCTATTAACGGTGTCGCAAGTGTTTTCCCTCAATAATTATTGTCCCAAGGTTACAGGTCCTAACCATTCCCAACCTTTGCTCCATTCGTCAGTGATGAGTCCATTCTTAATTCGGAAAATATGCATTGTTTCGCCGGTAAGCAGTTTATTATTGGAGGCCAGCGTTACCTTCCATGTTTCCCTTGTGGCTACCATATCTCCTTCTGCAATGATGTCATGCGTTGATATCTCAAGTGTGGAAAACATACCCAGAAATTCCGTGACTGCTTTTTTAAAACCTTCCCTTCCCTGCTCCTGCCCTTCGAAGGCACTATGATCAAATATATTGGTGGCATAAAATGAATCAATGAGCCCATAATTGCGTTTATTGGCCAAGTCGGCGTAAACGCGTTTTATTAACTCTTTATTTTTTTTCCGCCGGAGCTGGTTTGCTCTTTCTTTGATGAGCATGCGATAAAAAATAGTACAAGGCTAGTTGTGCGTATAAATTTCATTGCAGTTGGTTTGGATGAATCGTTTATGCGATTGAATACTGTAAATATACCTCGTGGGCCCGGTTAGTATTACGGTAAACTGAATACGAACGTTATTTTACCAGAAGTCCATCTTTCACGGATTCTGGCATTCTTACAAATGCTTCAGCGGCGGGAACATTAATCTCGATTCCCCGGAATTTTTCAATCGTCGCATGATTGCAATCAGCAGCGTTATAAATGCTGTCCGGCCTTTGACTTACATGTACGTAAACTGCCTTTCTCTTTTGTTCTTGCGTGCCGGTGATGTCGACATAATCGGTAGGTTTAAAGCTCATCGTCTGTGATCCCGTACACGCTTCAAAAAAATATAATTCGAACTGGCGACCGCTGCGCATCCAGCTTTGAATGGTTAAGAAGCTGGCGGCCTGGTGGTCTTTATGAGAATCAATTGGCCAGTGGGTAAACACGATCGACGGATTTTCTTTTTCAATAAGCCCTTTTATTTTATTTACCCATTCATTGTTGACAATACTGTCACCGTCGATCTGTCCCGCAAACACAGGTTTAGCTCCTAATATTTTGCTTCCGGCAGTGGCTTCTTTAGTCCTGATTGCGGCAGCTTCCTCATGTGATTTCCCTGCAATACCTGCTTCGCCACTTGTAAGATAAATGATCGTAACATCCCAACCTGCATTTGCCATTTTTGCCAAAGTACCGCCACATCCACTCTCTGGATCATCCGGGTGACCTCCCACACAAACTACTTTATTGTTTTTTCTACCTTTTACAGGTCCTGCCTGGATAAATGATGACAAGCCAAGAGCGGCGCTAGCGGACAATGTATTCTTAAAAAATTTTCTGCGGGGTGAACTCATTTTCAAATTTTCATAAAAATAGATATTTCCAGGCGATCAAATTCGCATGCCTTAAATAGACTGACAAATGAAAACCATTAGAACAATCTAAACGTGTGACTCTTAATTCTACGTGCAGTGATGGAAGCGATACTCTATGTTGCAGCTTATTAAATGTTTCTTTTGCTCGGGATCCGACAACAGCAAACTGGAATCCTACGTTGAGGATGGTGGTAGTATACGGCGTTGCCGGTTTTGCTTTTACAACTCCCCTCGCCAGCAACGGCACGAGCAATGCAAAAGTAAATTTCTTAACTACCGATATAGGCGCGACTGAACGGAAGACTATTGTTTGATAAGCTGCCCCCTTATCTCTCCAGCCGGGTTTGCTGTTGTATGAATGTTTACGTAGTAAAGATTGGCCATAAGGTCAGCTTCCTGGGCAGCATCCAATGCAGGACTTGTATAATTAATCGGAGAGGTGAACGTTGCAAACGGGAAAATAACTCCTCCCGAAGTCCCTGCTGCTCCTTTGTGAATATGCCCATTAGTGGGTGAAGCAATGGTATGCGTCACAGTAATGGTAAAGACCTTTGTAATTGTGTTAAAGGTAAGCGTGGCATTTCCCGTTTCAGTAGTCGTAACCGCGTTGGGCGCTTCCTGCGCACCATCTAACGTCGCTTTAAAGACCACATTAGGATCAACAACATCTTTGTCGTCATCTTCACATGAAATCAGTCCCGTTAGAGCAATAGAAATCACTATAACACTCAATAAGCGTTTCATACTGGTTAAGTTTAAAAGTCAGGAATATTTGCAGTTGCTCACTCCAAGCTGCAAATAAACTATCGCATTAATAATGCTGAAGGTTGCCCGGCTGTAGTAACGCTGATTAATTGTCAACTGCTGTTTTGGTGATTGATCAAAACAACTAACAATAAAAACAAATGATTAACCGTAAATCGTGGACAGCATCGATGTATATGGCACGTTGTATTAAGTTCTTTATATTCTCTTGAGCATCTCTTCATATTCTTTTTTGATCAAGGCATTTGTTTCCTTTTGTACCAAATACTCTAATGCGAGATGGTGAGCTTTTGTTAATGCTTCTTCAGAACCAACCTGTATATCGGGTTTGACGCCTTTGCCTTCCCAATTACCTTTGGTAATCGGGTTTACCACATGCGCCATCGAAACGAAAAGGCCCAGGCGGGAACTATCTTTAAAGGTATAAATGGGGACTATACCACCCGGGTTGGCGCCGCCTCCGGTAGTTTCCCCGACAATCGTCACTCTTTTCAAAGCTTGCAGATCATAGGCAAATTCTTCTGCCGATGAGAAGGTGCCCTTGTCTGTTAACAGGTAAACCGGTCTGTCAAGATATCTCGGTCCCGCGATCTTCCGATGAGTGAAGATGCTGTCCGTTCTGTCATTCCAATAAATGGTGTTTATAAGAATGGAATCTTCGGGCAGGATGTAACTCGCAGCCAAATTGGAAAGCATGCCGCCACCATTACCCCGCAGGTCAATGATCAGTGCCCGTGTTTCTGACAAAAACTTAAAAGCGGCAGGAAGTATTTCATCCATGGATCCAAATGCCTGTATACGCAAATAACCTATGTCACCTTCCAGGATCTCCGCTTTATTTAATCCATTATTTAAAAACTTCGGATTGATCAGGCCCCAGGGCATGTTTGGGCCTTTTTCCTGCTCCCTGGCTTCGTCAGCAGTGGCGTAAAAAAAATTCAGATGATTGTCTTTCGCAATTTCCTTGAGATTATTTGATATTTCGTTAGTGAACTCTTCGCGTTTGTTCAGCTGTGCATAATGTCCCGCTTTCCAGTTTCGATCAAGCTGGTTAAGTATGTTGGGCACCTTTTCTTTAAAATGATAAGTTTTTTGTAATGCATCTTTCACATTATCAAAAATGATTTGCTTATCCTGCTGGCTCAAAACTTGTGCGAAGCAGAGAACGGGCGCCAGTACGGCAAGAAGTGCAAAAACTTTAGTTTTCATATCAGCTTTTAATCATTGGACGAAATTTGTTTCCGGCTGGTTACCGTTAACTACAATTCTTGATTGACATCATCAATCCATCAGCACGGGCATAAGTACCGGCCGTTATTAACCCACAATGATGATACCCTGACAATACGCTAAGGAATTAATTTTTAGGTCCGTTAATGGTATCTTAAATTCACTCGCAAAGACCATTTATCTTTAGCTATGCGATCTTATTTCAATTTCGAACAATATAAGACCAACGTTCAAACCGAAGTTCTCGCAGGCACCGCAACCTTTCTTGCCACGGCGTACATCATTATCGTTAATCCATCCATTCTTTCTAAAACAGGGATGCCATTTAATGCAGTTTTGACTGCTACTGTCATTGTGTGCTTCTTCAGCTCCTTACTAATGGGGTTATACGCAAAAAATCCAATCGTTGTGGCACCGGGAATGGGGCTGAACGCCTTTTTTACCTATACGGCTGTATTGGGAATGGGTGTTCCATGGCAAACTGCACTGGGTGCAGTCTTTTGGTCCGGAATTTTATTCCTGCTGTTGAGTGTCTTTAATATTCGCACTTATATTGTTAAAGCTATTCCAAGGCCGTTACGTTATGCATTAGCAGCAGGAATAGGTTTATTTATCACGCTTATTGGTTTGGTTAACGGCGGATTTGTTATAAAAAACGATTCAACTATTATTGGTCACGCACCTAATAGTCCGTCGCTGGTCATTTTTGTGACAGGCTTATTCCTCACGGCCATATTACTTGTGAAAAGAGTAAAAGGCGCCATTATTATCGGGATCATCGTTACCACTATTCTTGCATATGGCATCGGCAGGTGGTGGAACGAAGGAGTCACCATTGTTAATTTCAAAGGTTTCTTTGCTGCGCCGGACTTTAGCCTGGTTGGCAAATTGGATCCATGGGGGTCGCTTAAATTGTCCGTCTTGCCTGTCATCTTTGCTTTTGTCTTTACGGATTTGTTTGATAGTTTGTCGACCCTTGTTGGTGTAGCAGAAGCAGGTAACCTGCTTGACGAAAACGGCGACCCGAGAAATATTAAAAAAGCTCTTATTACAGATTCACTGGCAACACTGATTGCCGGAATTGCGGGCAGCAGTCCTGGTACCGCTTATATTGAATCAGCTGTCGGAGTTGAACAGGGCGGCCGCACCGGGTTGACTGCCGTTGTTGCCGCATTGTTGTTTCTTCCATTCCTGTTTTTAGCCCCATTATTAAGCATGATTCCTTCGATTGCAACAGCTACTGCCTTAGTATTGGTAGGCGCATTCATGTTGCGGCCCGTTACCAGGATCAACTGGCAGCAAAGCGATGAAGCTATACCGGCATTTATTGGCATGGTAGTGATACCATTTACTTATTCAATTACCCAGGGGATCATTTGGGGATTTTTAAGCTGGACGGTAATGAAGCTGGCTGCCGGAAAGAAAAAAGAAATCACGTGGACACTGCTGGTAATTGATGCTTTTTGTATTGCCGCGTTACTGATGAGCTGAAGAACAATCAACTTTTATTTTCATTATAGAATCATTAATTTGCCGCGTTGCAAAACTTTTCCATCTGCACCGATCAATTTAAAAATAACTATACCAGCTTGCATGGATGACACGTCAATGCTTCCGGGCATTTCCGAAAATTCTTTTAGCAATCGTCCGCTTATATCGAATAATTGGAGCCGGCTGCTGGTTAGGACTCCCTGCTGCAAAACATAAGTCAATACACCACTCCTGAGAACAGGATTCGGGAAAAACAAAATGTAATTTTTTCCCGAGGTTACGACAGCAATTTTATCGGTATACACTAGGGCACCATTTTTCAGAGTTATGCTGGCGCGCCAATATGTAGTGCCGGAAGCCACATTATCGATCAACTGCTGATAAATGAAAGCCGGCCCAGCCACCTTCATTGCGCCAAATGCTTGAAGCACCTGTCCAGTTTCAGTTAGCTGTTGCCAGTAAATAGAATCTGTATAGGCCGGCTCGCTCAGTTCCAACACGAGCTCAAGCTTATTTTGATCCAGCAAATTGTAATAGAAAGTTTTGTAAAAACAATTCACGCCCTGTTGCGTAATATCAAAGGCAATACTCCTTGCTGCCGCAATTTTATTGGTTAATATGGGTTCAACAGCATAAACGAGCCAGGGAAAGTCCGAACGCCTAAATACTACACTGGTATCCTGAATAGTCAGGATATGTTTCAAATAGGGGCTGTCGGTCAAAGCAAATAATTTGTAATTACTGGCGTATACGTGTTTACTCCATGAAATGCCGAATGAATCCGCGCAGTTAAAATCCATTCTGGGTCTTGTTACTTTGCCAATGATGAATTCCTTTGATAAATATTCTCCAAAGCCGGTTTCCATTTTTAATACTGCCGTGCTGTTGGTGTCCTTGACTTCCCATTTGCACCGGTTGTTGTAAATTTTATACCCTGCTAGCAACAATGACCAACTCGCACCGCGATCATAACTGATGTATAAATTCCCGGTTTGATTTGTGTCAGCAACAAATGTTTTCCACCGAATAAAAATGCTGGCATCCTCATCCCTGTTAACGTCTGAAGCATGTTGCGGACTGGTAAATTGAAAAGTATTCAAGGTGTCAACACGCCAGCTCATGTGAAAAGATATCGCTGGAGAACTTATATCGGCGCCAATGACTTTAACCTGGTAATCGCCTGTAGCCGGTAATGGTATGCTAACCTGTTCCGCAGTATTCAGCGAATCGCGCCGACGTATTGCCGGCTTTGATAAGGAATCGGGATTTGAAGCTGAATTTAGTACCCAGGGTTTGTAGATAATGCCGCTGTTCACTTCCTGCACTTCCAGGTCAAGGTCGTTAACAATGGCTTTGACATCATTTACATGCGCAGCACTGTCCGTCCATGCGAGGGTTACTTTTAATTGAGCGGCGTTGAGAGGTATCGAAATAGTCCGGGTCCATTGCTCACCGGCAGATAAGAACCCACTATCGAAATCATTTCGTTGGATGGCCTGGATTGATGCATAACTATCGAGCATACCATACCCCGTCTTGTAATCGATACCCTTGGAGTGAATGTCCTCGGCATTGTTGTATAAAATGGCCCTGATTAATGAAGCTTCGGGCAATGCCTGGTTGTTATGGTCAGCATAGACTTGTTGCATGACGGCGATGGTTCCGCTTACAATTGCCGCGGCGTCGGAAGTGCCGTTTGGCCCGAGCGCAACCAATTGCGGAGCCAATCTGCCATCATATAATGGCCCGGCCGAACTTTCACCGGCAATCAACGACTCGTTGTCGACGGCACCCACTGTGATGACATTTTTTGCCATTTTAAAATTGCCGGTAAGGTTTGCATAGCCGGCAATATTCGCATACTTTCCTTCAGTCGAAAAGGACATGCCCTGGTTGCCCGCAGAGAAGACGGGAACATAATTTTTATTATTCCAGGACAGGTTATCATAACTGACTGCTTCTGTTCCATAAAATTGTTGAATTACCGTGCCATAAGAATGATTTTGAACGGTGACCTTATTTGAGTTCAATACCGATGGGTCATCTGCAAACAGGTTTTCGAAAGAACTCGGAAAAAACCGGCAACTATAAGCAATTCCCCTTCCAGTATAGAATGAATTGCCCGCCCCGCCGATTATCGAAGAAATAACAGTTGCATGATTGGTTCTACCCGGTGCTGCCAGTGGCGACGGTAGCACTCTTTTATAAAGATCAATATCTGCTTCGTCCATGGTCTGTTCTTTCACGCCAACCACAACATTTTTTCCGTTAGCGTTGGGAAAAGAATAATCTACTGCGTTGATACCATGAAAGCTCCTGTTATAACCTATGATGTTGATTTCAGAATGGGGATTTTCCCGGACATCGACAAAGATTATTTCCTTGAGCGGAAGCAAATGATCATTGACAAATTTCGCCGTTGAGCTGACGACCACCGTATTCGAAAGCTTGTCAACTGAAAGTATAGACAGGCTGTTGGTCATTTTCTTTAGGACTTCCACCAGCGAATCCAAATCAACAGTCGTAACCAGGTACTTTTGATGACCCGATCGAAATTTATCCATCACTTTTCCAGCCGCCGGCGATAATTTCCAATTATGCATGGCAGGGGCGATTCTTGCGCGGGTTTCCAGTTTCCTCAATTCGGATTCGGTCCGTACTTTAATGATGGCTGTTTTTTCATCGAGACGCCGGATAATATCTACATTTTTTGGGTGCGCATCATTCCATATCGCAATAAAAAAAGGAGCTGATTCGACAAATGGCCGAACAGTGGTGTCGGCTAATTTGGTGAATAAGCTGTCGGAAAACAATGAGGGTTTTTGCTGAGCGAATGCATTTAGTTGCAATAATGAAAGGCAAAGAATAAAGCCGAGGCGGCCAGGCGTTTTCTTTGGTAGGTATTTCTTCATTAAAGCTGTTGCTCAATTATTTTTGGGCGCGATACTGTTCAATATTTGTTAGACCCCCTCAGGTAATATAAAAAAAAATCCCTTTCTCGGCAAGAAAGGGATTTCAATCGTGAAATGAAGTTAATAAACATATTTAAGCGCGATGACGTCGTCGGCATTGAAATTGGGTTTGCCGTTTGTGCAAGCCATCATCCATGAATCATAGCTTCCAGATACATTTGTAGGAGTTCCCGGAATCCATACAGCGCCAATACTACCTGAAGATTCACCAGGTCCCGGACCACAGCTATTTCTTCTTTTATAATCAGTATGCCTGAAGCCGATACAATGACCAATCTCATGGGCCATGACCTCGTCAGCTTTGTCAGCAGTATTTATATAAGTAGTCGCACAACTGCTGGTACTGAGCGTAAAACCGGGAGAAGGGTTACCATTTGAATCCGGAAAACCAGAAGCGCGGCCTAAAATGCAGCCACCGCCTGATGTGCCAAGGTTTGCGCCAGAAATTACAATATTTCCTCCGCTGGTGACCCGTGAAAATGTAATATTTAATCCATAACTGTTGTAACGGGCTATTACATTATCCAATGCTGTGGAATAATAACTCGGAAAACCACTACCTAATCTTATTGAAATGTCTCTTATTCCACCCGAAGTATTCACAACATTAAAAGTTCTGTAATGCTCTTCATCGCCTACAATAAAATTATGAGTGGGTGTAGCACCAGCCATTTCTTTTAGCTGTGCCTTGTTTAAAAAGATATCGCCTTCAATTAGATATCCTCCGTCAGAGGATCTTTCGGCCCAAAGGTTATTGAAGCCGGCTGAAGCAATAAGTGCTTTTTCATCATCCGTCAATAGTGCTGAATCCGCAGAATTTGTTGCGGATTTCTTGCAGCTTAAAATGGCAAGAGTAATCAAGGCGGCAGCGGAACCTGCATAAATAAGCTTTCTCATGTTGTTTGTGTGATTAAGGTTTAAGGTGAGGAAAAATTATCCCTGAAACTAAACAATATTTTTGTGGTTCACAGATGAAGTACCGAGTTTTTGAATTAAAATAATTCACATTTCTAAAATCAATAATTCAATCTTCCAGAGGTTTTATTGCATCGCGATGGTTTCTTTCATCGATTGGGAAGGTCGTAGAAGCGGTTTTCAAGTTACTCAAAGATTGGCATATATGCAAGGCCTTCACTATAAAGAAGACGAATTCCTTAACGGCAATTTATCCGGTTAATTCTGTATAGGTGATGATTGCAACCTTTGGGCTTCATTTTGTGCAGTTTAGAAAGTTGGAAGGGAATGTAACCAACAAAAGTTTTAATAATCGTGCAACCTGTCATTCAAATCAAGGGCATTGTCCAATGCTGTTTTCTGAGCAAGTTCGTAACCTGCGTCGGCATGACGTATTACTCCCATCCCCGGATCATTTCGTAAGACTCTTTTCAGCCTTTGTTCGGCTTCATCAGTTCCATCCGCAACGATTACCATTCCTGCATGAATGCTATATCCCATCCCTACTCCACCGCCATGATGCAATGAAACCCAACTCGCTCCGCCCGCAGTATTTACCAGCGCATTTAAAAGTGGCCAGTCCGCCACGGCATCACTGCCATCAAGCATAGCTTCAGTTTCACGGTTAGGGCTTGCTACAGAGCCGGTATCCAAATGATCACGGCCAATTACGATTGGCGCACTGACGGTACCTGTCCTGACCAGTTCGTTAAAAGCTAATCCCGCTTTTTCTCTTTCACCCTGTCCCAGCCAGCATATCCTTGCCGGCAAACCCTGGAAAGCAATCCGCGTTTTGGCGAGTCGAAGCCAGCGTTGTAATCCCTGGTTTTCGGGAAACATATTAGCGATTAATTTATCGGTGATTAGTATATCATTAGGATCGCCGCTAAGCGCTGCCCATCGAAAGGGACCTTTGCCTTCGCAAAACAGCGGACGAATATATGCAGGCACAAAGCCCGGGTAGTCGAAAGCATTTTCCAGTCCTGCTTCTTTAGCTCTTGCTCTTAAATTATTTCCATAATCGAATGTGATCGCACCGCGCGATTGCAATTCTATCATCAGTTCTACATGATGTTTCATGCTCGCATACGCCAGTTCCAAATATTGTCCAGGATTCTGTTCACGCATAATGTTTGCCTGCGTATTATTAATTGTATGCGGCACATATCCTACCAAAGGATCGTGGGCAGAAGTTTGATCAGTGAGGGTATCAGGTACAATATTTCTTTCAATTAATCTTTCCAGCAAGCAAACAGCATTGGTCAGGACAGCTATTGAAATGGCTTCTCCTTCTTCTTTTGCCTCAAGAGCCCGGTCAATGGCCTCGTCAATATTTTCAAACCATATATCACAGTATTTTGTTTCAATTCTTTTTTCGATGCGCCACCGCTCCACTTCTGCAATCAATGCCACGCCTTCATTCATTGTTATGGCCAAAGGTTGGGCACCACCCATTCCGCCTAAACCAGCAGTTACATTCAGGGTGCCTTTTAGTGAACCGGCGGTTTGAGGTTTGAGGTTTATGGTTTGAGGTTGGTCGTAGCCATTCGAGAAGTGCTTACTGGCAATTGCGGCGTAGGTTTCGTAAGTGCCCTGGACGATCCCCTGTGAACCGATATAGATCCAGCTTCCTGCGGTCATTTGCCCATACATCATCAGGCCTTTCTTTTCGAGTTCATCAAAATGTTCCCATGTAGCCCAGTTGGGAACAAGTTGCGAGTTGCTGATCAAAACCCGTGGCGCATCACGATGTGTTTTTAGTATCCCAACCGGCTTGCCGCTTTGAATTAATAACGATTCATCATTTTCAAGAATTTTCAATGCCTTTATAATATTATCGAGTGCTTCAAAGCTTCTCGCCGCTTTTCCTCTTCCTCCATAAACAATCAGTTCATCCGGCCGTTCAGCCACATCGGGATTGAGATTGTTTAATAACATCCTGAGTGCGGCTTCCTGGATCCAGCCTTTACAACTTAGTTTGTTGCCTGTAGGCGTTTTGTACCTCGCAGCATCATATTGAGATTTTGTAATTGTGCTCATATTTTATTTTTTTGGATCATGAATCCTGGAGGCGGAAAGTTACGCAAAGTGAAAATAGCGCCTGGAGTCCTGCTGCCAGGATTCGATCTTCTGCAACAAAAAGTATTCCGTCCTGAGTCGTTCGTCTCATTGGTCTTTAGTAATTCAAAACATTTATCTTCATTGAACAGATTGACTTTATGAGTATTCACATCAGCGCAAAAAAGGGAGAAATCGCAAAAATAGTTTTGATGCCGGGCGATCCTTTACGGGCAAAGTATATTGCCGATAATTTCTTGAAAGATATCAGGCAGGTCAGCAGTACCCGAAACGCATTTTATTTCACAGGGGTTTATAAAGAAAAACAAGTTACGATTGGCGCCAGCGGGATGGGTTGTCCCTCCATTGGCATTTATTCCTATGAGCTGTTTACTGAATACGGCGTGGAGTGTATTATCCGCATAGGCACTTGCGGAGCTTATACGACAAACTTAAAATTATTTGACTTGCTCAATGTCGATGCAGCGGTGAGTGAATCGACCTTCGCTAAATATGCGTGGGGTATTGAAGATGTAATCATTTCCCACCAGGGAAAGGCATTCGATATGATCAACTACACGGCTGCGGCTATGAATCGGGCGGTTCAAAGGTCATCTGTGCATTCAAGCGACATTTTTTACCGAAAGGAAAAAGACACACCACAAATTGCCATCGTTAATAATTGTGTCGCTGTAGAAATGGAAGCATTTGCCCTTTTTGCCAATGCAAAACATTTAAATAAGACAGCTGCGACCCTGCTAACCGTTTCTGATATTATTCCAACTCACGAAAAAATATCAGCCGATGAGCGGGAAAGATCATTGTTGCCGATGATGGAATTGGCGTTGGAAAGCAGTTTGAACCTGGATTTATAGGATTATTCGGATTTTCGGTGTATGGCCGTTTCACTAACGTAAATGCCGGTATCACAACTATCTGGTTCCAATACTAAATTTCTCAAATCCGTTGTTGAGCATTATTCCTTTGGATTCAGCAAATTCATTGACTTTTCTTACAAAAGAAAAATCTTTAATGAATCCTGCAACCTTGTTAATATCATCGGCGAATATCCTGTCCTCTTCGGCAAACCCGACATGACTTCGAACGAAACTGTGTGCATACTCTAAAATCTCACTGCTTCTGAAAGGTCGCCTAAATTCAATTGCCTGCGATGCACTCAATAATTCAATGGCCAGGATAAATTCAAGGTTATCCAATACCTTTCCCAATTTTCTTGCGCTGATACTTCCCATGCTAACATGGTCCTCCTGTCCCAATGATGTTGGAATACTATCGGCGCTGGCGGGAAAACAAAGCGTCTTATTTTCCGTGACCAGTGCAGCCGTGGTGTATTGAGGAATCATAAAACCGCTGTTCAGCCCCACGTTCTGCATCAGGAACAATGGTAAACCCCACTTGCCTTCCAGTAACAAATAACACCGTCGATCCGAAATATTACCGATCTCGGCGGCGGCGAAGCTGGCGTAATCGAGCGGCAAAGCCAGGGGCTGCCCATGAAAATTTCCGCCACTGATCGTATCATTGGCTCCCAAAATAATGGGATTGTCAGTAACCGAATTAAGTTCTGTTTCGGTTAGCTCTTTAAGGTGTAGCCAGGCGTTTCGCGATGCACCGTGAACCTGGGGCATGCAACGCAATGAATAGGGATCCTGAACGCGACCACAGTCAACATGACTCTGCATGATGGCGGAGTTGTGTAACAGCAAACGCAGTCGCTGCGCCACTAATTTGTTCCCCGCAAAAGGCCTTAGCTCATGCAGTCGTTCGTCAAAAGGGGCTTTGGTGCCCGTCAGTGCTTCGAGACTCATGGCGCCGATAATGTCGGCGGCTTCAAGGCAATTATGCATTCGCTCAACTGCGTTAACAGAAAAAGCAAGTATAAACTGGGTACCATTAATTAAGGCCAATCCTTCCTTAGGCCCTAATTGAATCGGCTTAAGGCCTTCTTTTTGAAAAACTTCCTGTGTCGTTTTCCGTTCGTTCTTGTAATAACATTCGCCTAAACCTATCAGCGGTAAAAATAAATGTGCTAACGGGGCGAGATCCCCACTAGCACCAACACTTCCTTTTTCCGGTACAACGGGAATGACGTCGTTTTCAAGATGCCAGTTGATTCTTTCCAAAGTTTCCAGTTTGACACCTGAATATCCCTGTGACAGGGCATGCATTTTTGTAACCAGCATGATCCTGGCCACTTCAACCGGAATGGGATCGCCGACCCCCACGCTATGGCTTTGAAGAATTTTATGTTGAAGCGTCGCCGTGTCGTCTTCGGAAATTGCAGTATTCGCAAGGATCCCAAACCCGGTATTGACTCCGTAAACTGTCCGTTTTTCCTTGACTATTTGTTCTACATAGCGGTGGCTGGTTTTAATTTTTTTTACCGCCGCGTCATTGAGAATGGCGCTGGTTTTTCCACGGGCAATATCAATCGCTTTTCCAATCGTTAACGGATCAATTCCGTAGTTAAAGGTTTCATTCATGGCTTTCAGAAAGACCAAAAATAAACGATTAAGCCAAACCGATGCCCATCATCGTACCCCGCAAAGATTTGATCAGGTTTCAGCGATTAACGGGAACACTCCACTCTATCATCAGCCATCAGTCATCAGCCACCAGTCATCACTCACTAATTCAACCTCACAAAATCAGGTTTATTTATTATCTCCTTGTTGTATTTAAAGCGGATCCCGGTCCTGGCTTCAAATCGCCAGCTTTCGTGGTAGAAATTTTTTCTTGGAAAATACATGCCCCTGAATTCAATCGTGCCGAATATCAGGCTTTCGTTTCGAATCCTCACTCCACCTCCGAGCGATGAATATATTTTTCCTTCGTATTGATCATTATCGAGTTTGAAATTAAAATAGGCTGCATTTGCAAACACAAAGGGAGCAAATCTGAAAAGCAACACCGACCACGGACTGTAGAAGACAGATTCTCCTTTTAATGTGAGCCTCATATTGCCTCCTATATAATTATTTTTTAATTCCCTCAATCCAAAATCACTTTCTAATCGCAATGGTTCGCTCAATGAACTATTGATCTGGCGCGCTGCACTTGCGGTTAAAAAAGTGCGGTGTTTCCATTTCCTTTTCATCTCGTGCAACCGCGTGAAAAAATCAATTTTCCCGATCACGTCAACGTCATCGGGTTTGTTCTTATATAGAAAAGCGCCGGCCCCAACCAGGAAACTAAAATAATCCTGGCGCTCAGTAAAGTAGTACCGTTGAAAATCAAAGCCTATGTATCCCCTCTTACGGCCATCCTTCTCGGTCCATCCTCCAGTGAGGGATGCATCCATTCCTTCTGGTACGTCCTCGTTTCGTCCAAACCCGTAAACGTATTTAGTTTTGTAAGTGTTCTGTTTGAACAGAGAAAAATCAACCAGTGCTCCTCTCAGGTCAGCATAGGCATAAAAATATTCATTAAAATATTTGTCGGGCTTGTCTGTAAAATCCTGCTGCAGCAGCCGAACACCAATCATTTTTCTCAGGCGAAGCTTAAACACTCCTGTATCAGGTTTATGCGCGTCGAAGTTCCATCCTGCCCATAGATCGATAATATTGTACTTATACTTGTAATCTGCATCGTATAGTGAATCGGAAAAATAGAAATTATTGGCGCGATGTTGTTCAATAACCCCGCTATAGGTCCATTTCATATAACGACTGGCCAGCGGCCTCGTCACACGGAAATAAACCATGCTTTCTTCTTTTTTTCCGTTGCTGAGCGACTTACTATAGTTATTAAAACCCACGTCCGCATTGATAAAACTGCCACCAACATTTCGTTTACCATACGAAAAACCGTATCCTAATTTTTCCTTTCGCTCAGCGTCAAAAAGGGAGCGGGCTTCTATGACATCGCCCCAGCCCATAAAATTATCTTCACTCAGCGCAACGGATGAACTGGTATTGTTATGCACCTTCAGGCTACCTCCAAGTGACAACACATCTTTAGTCAGGATCAATATATCTACTGAATCCGGATTATCACGCAGGGGAATCACCCGAATCCTTGCATCGAGCAAATAAGGCAGGTCACGCAGATATTTTTCATTATCTCCAAGAAGGTATGGGGATAATTTTTCCCCTTCCCTGAAGAAAAGATTGTTGCGGATAACGTAGTCCCTGGTATCGCTGTGAAGTTTATTAGCAAGGTGTTTGAATTTGAATTTTGCATGTGCGGATGTATCAGCGATCGGCACGCCGAATTCAAGCACCCGAACACTAATGTCACGAATAATGCGCCCTTTGTAACGCTGAAAAGGCTTATCGTTCCGAATCAGAGCTTGATTATCTTCCTTTAAAGTATCCGTTAAAAGATTCTTGCCGAGTTGTCCTATTATCCCTTTCTGGCGCAAAATAATGCTGTCCATTGACTGCTTTCTATGGCTATCGTCCTGGGAAAAAACCTGAAGGTTTAACGAAAAAAACGCAACTATCCATAATACAAAAGAAGAGTACTTCCGTAAATGCATTGTTGCCATTTGTATTATTAACGCAAAGTCAGTGCCATCGGTTGGTTGGGACCGGTCGAACAAACTTGTACAGGATTTGAAGATTGAAGTGCTTCCCGGAAAGACTGGTAAATTTAAAGCCATTGACTCACAACCACACTTGCATACCTGAAGGTACTCATTGTTTCCTTGCCTTTGCTAACTAACCTGGTTTCCCAATTCCAAAAACTCAGGTTTTACCAGTGGCAGCGTCACAGAAAAATGGTGATCCGTTTTTTCTACTGCGATCGACGGCAATTTCATCAGTTTGTAGCGGCGATCTATATTTTTGAGGCCAATCTTATTTGATGGTGCTTTGAACCCTTTTGCCTGGATATTATTCCTTATTGTCAGCTGAGCGTTATCTTCCCCGGTCGTGAATATTTCGATAATTAATGGATTCTCTTTTAAAACCGCATTATGTTGTATCGAATTTTCGATCAGCAATTGAAGCGTAAGCGGCGGCAACAGGTAATTCATCCGTGACTCTTCAACCGAAACTTTAATATCCACCTTATCGCCAAAACGTGTTTTTAGTAAATGAAAATATGACTGGATAAAGCGGAGCTCCGTAGCAAGGTCGGTAAATGCTGTATCCTTATAGCGGAGTACATAACGATACACCTTGCTCATTTCTGCAACAAACTTCTCCGCCTCTTCCGCGTTGTCACCGATAAGCGATGATAGCGAATTCAAGCTGTTAAACAGGAAATGGGGATTTATTTGTTGTTGCAGGCTGTGCAGTTGCGTTTGCAATGTTTCCCTTTTCAATCGCTCTGCCTCCAGCTCTGCATTTTTGGGGTGTTCATTGCCAGACATTGCTTCATTCATTGCAACCGCAGCAAGATTGACTATAAAGGCAACAACCAGCGCCCCGAAATAAGATGTTATGTTCATCGAAAAACCGAGAAAATGACTGGTACCATACCCAATGAATATCAGGGAAACGATAGTAGTCGTCAGGACGATAAAAAATATCAGGGCAAAGATGACGCGCCTCGTCGTCCGGCCCCTGGCGCCAAACCTTTTTCGAAGATAAATAGCAACAAGGGTTTGAATCTGCCATGCCATGAGGCCCAGCACCCCGGTCACCAGCGTAGCCCGAATAAAAACATTTCCCCTGGTAAAATACTGCTTTCCAAAAAAAGAAAAATTCAGACCTATAACAAGCAAAGGAATAACCACAGCTAATGTCAAAAAATCAATTTTTCTAAAATGCCCGTATTTCATTCGTTTTAATTCGGGTGATTCCGAAAGCCCCTGACTATTTATTTCCTATTTATAAAGTGAAATTATCAATTAACGGCCTATCCGGTTTGTTTTTTTGACAATCGAATGTGTGGCTTGTATATACCCTGACAGACTTTGGTTTATTAGAAAAAATGCAAGAAATAAGCTTGCCATGTGGACAAAAATCAAGAATTTTGCAAACCCGTTTTAAAATATTCATTCAGTTAGTAGCAAGGATAGTTAACAATGGCAGTGGAGCAACGTTATATTGAAATCATGGATACAACACTCCGTGACGGTGAGCAGACCAGTGGCGTATCGTTTTCGGCACCCGAGAAACTTACCATTGCGCAACTTTTGCTAACAGAAATCAAAGTCGACCGGATTGAAATTGCATCCGCCCGCGTATCCGAAGGCGAGTTTGCTGCTGTAAAAGCCATTACAAAATGGGCGAAGGCCAATGGATATTTGAACAAAGTGGAAGTACTGACCTTTGTGGATGGCGATGTGTCTATTCAATGGATGCAAAAAACGGGTGCCAAAGTCATGAACCTGCTAACCAAAGGTTCACTAAATCATCTCACGCACCAGCTTAAGAAAAAACCGGAACAACATTTCGCGGACGTGGCTACGGTAATTACATTGGCACGAAAAAAAGGGTTGGAATGTAACGTTTACCTCGAAGATTGGAGCAACGGGATGCGGCATTCAAAAGAGTACGTTTTTGAATATCTCGATTTTCTTGCCGAACAACCTGTAAAAAGAATTATGTTACCGGATACACTGGGCGTGTTGGTTCCTTCAGAGGTCTATGATTATGTTTCTTCAATTGTACAACGTTACCCCGATATACACTTCGACTTTCATGCTCATAACGATTATGATCTTGGAACCTCGAACGTTCTTGAAGGCATAAAAGCCGGCGCGCGGGGCATACATCTGACGGTTAACGGCATGGGTGAACGCGCAGGGAATGCGCCGTTGGCCAGTGCCGTTGCAGTCTTAAATGATTTCATGCCCGGAATAAAAATTGGCGTAGACGAAACATCATTGTATAACGTGAGCAAGCTGGTCGAAACATTTTCCGGTTTTCGGATTCCTGTTAATAAGCCTGTGGTTGGAGAAAACGTATTCACACAAACGGCTGGAATACACGCGGACGGGGATAAGAAAAATAAATTGTATTTCAGCGACCTGATGCCGGAACGATTCGGGCGCCAGCGTCACTATGCTTTAGGAAAGACAAGCGGAAAGGCTAACATCGAAAATAATTTGCACCAGCTCGGCATTCAACTTTCTGAACCCGATCTCAAAAAGGTGACCGAGCGAATCATCGAACTGGGCGACAGGAAAGAAGTAGTGACCCAGGCTGATCTGCCCTATATCATTTCTGATATTCTCGATAGTAATGCGATTGATCAAAAGGTAAGCATTGAGAATTACGTGCTGACTCATTCAAAGAATCTCCGGCCCTCGGTAACACTTGAAATATCCATCAATGGGGAATTGTTTGAGGAACATTCCCAGGGTGACGGACAGTACGATGCGTTTATGAATGCCCTGAAGAAAATATACAAGAAGCTCAAACTCGATTTACCCACGTTGGCCGACTATGCCGTTCGAATACCTCCCGGAGGTAAAAGTGACGCGTTATGCGAAACGATTATCACGTGGAGTCACAACAATAAGGAGTTCAAAACAAGGGGGCTTGATAGCGACCAAACCGTTTCAGCGATAAAGGCGACTCAAAAAATGTTGAATATAATTTAATCGTTTCCGGTTACCAGTTACCTGTTACCGGTAACCTGTAACCCGGAACTGGTAATAAACATACAAATGGCAACAAAACATATTCTAATTGTTCCGGGAGATGGCATTGGACAGGAAGTAACCGCAGTTGGTAAAAAGGTATTGGATAAGGTGGCCTCAAAATTTGGTCACAAGTTTACCTACGACCAGGCATTGATAGGTCATGTTGCCATCGAAGCCACAGGCAATCCATTGCCTGATGAATCGCTCGAAAAAATGAGGAAATCGGATGCCGTATTGTTTGGTGCAGTTGGGCATCCGAAGTATGATAATGACCCGTCTGCAAAGGTGCGACCTGAGCAGGGTTTGCTGAAAATGCGCAAAGAGCTCGGCCTTTACGCTAATATTCGCCCCATCAAATTATTTGATGAATTACTTGGCGCTTCCAGTATAAAACCGGAGATTTTAAAAGGCGCGGACATTCTTTTTTTCCGGGAGCTGACAGGAGACATTTATTTCGGTGAGAAAGGCAGAAAAAATAATGGCGATACAGCTTTTGATGTGGCCGAATATAGCCGTTATGAAGTTGACCGCATTGCCCGAAAGGCGTTTGATGCAGCAAGAACAAGAAGAAAAAAATTGTGTTCCGTTGACAAAGCCAACGTGCTTGAAACATCCAGGCTTTGGAGAGAAGTAATACAGAAGGTTGCTCCTGAATATCCTGATGTGGAAGTGGAACATCAATTTGTAGATGCCACGGCCATGCTGCTGATAAAAGATCCCCGTCGGTTTGACGTGGTGGTAACAGCTAACCTGTTTGGTGATATTCTTACTGATGAAGCATCGCAAATCGCAGGTTCAATGGGTATGCTGGCTTCTGCATCCATCGGTGATGGCACTGGTGTATACGAACCCATTCACGGGTCGGCACACGATATAACCGGTAAGGGTGTGGCAAATCCATTGGCATCTATCCTTTCAGCCGCGTTACTGCTGGATATTTCATTTGGAATGAAAAGTGAATCAGAGGCGGTTATCAGCGCAGTTGACAAAGTATTGAAGGCCGGTTTTCGCACAAGGGATATTGCAGATGGGCACGCAGCCGCAGAAAAGATTCTCGGGACAGATCAAATTGGAGCGGAAGTCCTGAACTTTCTCTGATACACTTCCATTTGTTTCTTTTATGGAGCAATAACGCTTTTCCTGCTGATCGTGTGTGCACTAAAATAGCCCATTGCGCCACCTGCAATATTTGTGACAGGATTTGCTGGTGAGGCCGTATTATCATTCCCATCTCCCCCACCGGTGCGCATGGTGTACCAAAATTCATAGACTGGATCATCCAGGCATAACATCTCCACCATAACTTCATCGCCTGTTTTTATATTGCGGGGGTCATCCTTTTCCGATGCCGAAGCATCCAGCTGCATGTATACCCGCTGTCCGTCTGTAAATTCATCATTTTCCCAAAAAATAGTTGGTTCCTTGACACCGTTCACGTACTGAATAAAGCGATAGCCGTTATTAACTCCCGCCGGGTCGGTGTAATAAAGGGTAGCAAATTTGTACTGGCCGAATGGCCCGGGAGAAACATAAAGCGTATCCATCAAAACCGGTTGCGGCATTGTTGAGGTTGCCGTAAAAACCTGGCCATTGACAGTAACCACAAGCTGGTAAACATGACCGGGCGTACCATTAATGAGACTTGTCTCATACAAACCGGGTTCGGTTTCCGATAGAATTTTTTCAACGCCGTTGTCGCTAACTGCCACGACAGCATTACTCACCTTGCTAAACTGGTTGTTTTCGTTGAAGTTTTTGGACTGCGTAATATAAACTTTGCATACGCCCGGTTCGTTCGTGATAATACCTTCGATCACATATTTTATTTCGGCTTCGCGCAGTTCCAGGTCTATTACCTTTTGACAGGAAAAGAAAACCAGCAAACAGCCAATCATCATATATTTTATCAATCGCATATTTAAAACTTAAAATTGTAAGTAATAGAAGGAACAAAGTTGAACAGCGATGTTTTCACAGCTTCTGTTTTATTCGGATCGTCCTCCGCCTCCCTGAAGCTAATTGCGTAGGCATTGGCTCTGCCATACGCATTAAATAGGCT
>Ga0207675_100001095_pt1 | contig 26835 bp, 28 predicted proteins | sample KBSSwiS42_FD_184305 | JGI IMG/M metagenome (GOLD analysis project Ga0207675, IMG submission 184305) | Switchgrass rhizosphere microbial communities from Kellogg Biological Station, Michigan, USA - KBS Switchgrass S4-2 (SPAdes) (version 2) | ecosystem: Host-associated > Plants > Roots >...
ACGCAATTCGAAGTGCAATTGCACGATGATCAGCCGGATGACGCCAGGAGATTCTTGTCGTCGCTGATCGACGATGGCTTAGTGCAAGTTCAAGATCAGAAATTGATGCTCACCGAACGTGGCCGGCCATTTCTGCGCAATGCCTGCATGTTTTTCGATTACCGTCTGCGGCGGCAACAGCCACAGGCCAAGACGTTTTCGCAGGCTCTGTGAGGACTGGAGCGCAAGCGTCCCGCTTGCTGGCTTCACTGCATCCGGCTAACGAGGCAAGCGAGACGCTTGCGCTCCAGTCACCAACACCTTGACGCTCAAGCCCATTACAGTCGCCGGCGCAGGTTTCTCGGGACTCGTCACCGCGTACCTGCTCACGAAATCCGGCCGCGAAGTGCGCGTCGTGGAAAAGAAGTCGCGTGCCGGCGGACTGATTCAAACGATTCGGACCGAGCATGGGCTCGTCGAAACTGCGGCGAATGGCATCCTGAACTCCGCGCGCCTTGAAGCGATGTCAGCTGACATTGGGGTGCCGCTCCTACACACGAAGCGCGATGCGCGGAAACGATTCATCTTTCGTGGCAGGCCGAGGCAATTACCGCTGAACCCATTCGAAGCTCTACGCATCCCCGTTGGCTTCGCGGCCAACGCGATGCAGTTACGGCCGCGACCGTTCGAGACGATTGCCGAGTGGGGCAGACGGGTGGTCGGCAGGGGAGCAACAGACTATCTTTTGGTCCCAGTACTCGGTGGAATCTATGCAGGAGATTCAGAACGACTAAGCGCAAGTTTGATTTTCGGCCGTGCCGAATTGCCCGCACATCTGCAATCGTATAGACCCGCCAAAGCTAAAGTGCGCGGGACTGTCGCGCCGCCAAATGGAATGCAGCAGCTGATCGACGGACTGCACGATTATCTTCAAAGAAAGGGCGTTGAGTTCAGTCTCGAAACAGAGAGCGAACTAGATACTTCTGAACCAACTGTTGTCTGTTTGTCGGCAAGTGCTACAGCCGACTACCTCGCCGACCTTGCGCCGGATGTTGCGGCCGACCTCGGTAGCATAGAAATGCTTTCCCTTTTGACCGTGACCTGCTTCTTCGATTCAAGCTGCACGAGACTCGATGGGTTCGGCTGTTTGTTTCCGCGCAACCAGGGTTTTCGTGCGCGAGGTGTACTCTTCAATACTTCGATCTTCGAGGGACGTGGTCCCGCTCACGCGGAGACCTGGATATTCGGCGGCGCGCTCGATGGTGACATTGTCGACTTGACCGGCGACGAGATTCGCGAAACCGTCATTAGCGATCGCGAGCGATTTTACGGCAAAGTCGACGCACCTTTGGCATTTCACATAACCCGATGGCCAAACGCGCTACCTCATTATTCCGTTGACGTGGAGAGAACCCTTTCGCGCCTGCCGGCGCCACCCCCAAATGTTGCTCTCGTAGGCAATTACCTCGGGCGAATCGGGCTGGCCAAGATTCTCGAACGGGCCGCGTTTGTCGTCGAAAATGTCGCCAAAGACTGGAGCTAGGTTTGTTAAATGTTGTGAAATCCCAGCGGCCGCGTCACAAGTCTATTGACACTGCCGATCGTCGCAAATAAACTTGCCGCAGTTCTGAGGGTTCACAATGACGCTGGTCAAACTCATCGTTATCACGGTTGTAATCATCCTCAGTATCCTGCTGTTCGGCCGCTTTCTGTTTTAGCGACCTCAGGATGGTTCGACGGAAACTGCTCTCGCAGGCAATTCACTGCGTCCCCGCAAGTCCTTCAGCATTTGGATGTCTCATCAGCATCGTACTGGCGTGCGCCGCTTTGACGTCTCATACGGCCGCCCAGACCAGTCAGCCGCAGGATGATGATGAGGTCCTGCGCGTCAGCACGGATCTCATTGTGTTCCCCGCGCGCATCCGCGACCGAAAAGGGCAAAGACCGAACGGATTGACGGAAAGCGATCTTCGCCTAAAGGATGCGGACCGCGCCACGAGGGGTCTGTACCTTGCCGCCGGCGTCGATCGCGTCGCGATGGTTTTTGCGCTCGATGAATCCGGCAGTCTCCGGGACATCATCAACGAACAGAGGGACGCGGCGCTTCAGCTCTATGATCGTTTCGGCAGCCGGTCTAGCATCGCGGTTTTGCATTTCGCAGAGACTCCGCAAGTTGCTTCAGCCTTCGCTCGCGATTCGGCGGCCGCGCGATCGGCGTTTGAAGTGTCGGTAAGATCAAACCAACACACCGCCATCTTCGACGCCTCCGCGAAGGCCGTCGAGATGTTCGCTTCGCTGCCACGTGTCCGGAGCGAGCGCCGCATCGTCATCCTCATCAGTGACGGATTGGACAATCTGAGCAAGACAAAACCTGGCGCGGTGGTCGATGCGGCGCACGAAAAAAGTGTCTCGTTTTATGTGATTCACCTGCCGCTTTTCGAGCCACGGGATGGCCGGCTGGTAGTGCGTCCGGCGGCCGAAGGCTTTCGCGGACTGGCGGAAAAGACAGGCGGCAAATATTTTCTCGCGACGGACTCACCGCTCGCGCCGCGCGGAAAAGTCGATCTCGGGCCTATCTTCCGAGCGATCGAAGACGACTTAAGAAGTCAGTATCTAATCGGCTTCTACCTCGCCGAGAAAGCCCACGACGGCCACCTCCATAAACTGTCTTTGAGTTTGCCTGAGGGCCTTGAATACGAAATTGCCGGGCGCGGTTACGAGAATACTCACAAGTTTGTCGTGCACTAAATCACGAACTTGCACGCACTCAGTGATTCGGTGAAGATACTCCCTCGCGCTCACAAACAATTACATGATTGAAAAACAAGATGCAGGGCTCCGCAAGATTCGGCGTGCGCTCATCAGCGTTTCTGACAAGACCGGTATTGTCGATTTCGCGCAAGAGCTGAAGAGCTTCGGCGTTAAGATCATCAGCACCGGCGGCACGGCCAACACATTGCGCGAAGCGGGCATAGATGTCCTCGACGTTGCCGACATCACCGGCTTTCCGGAAATGATGGATGGCCGGGTGAAGACGCTGCACCCAAAAATCCACGGCGGGCTGCTGGCGCTGCGCGAGAACTCCGAACACATCGCGGCAATGGAAAAGCACGGCATCGAGCCCATTGATATGGTGGTTATCAATCTCTACCCGTTTGAACAGACCGTTGCTCGCGAAGACATCAAGTTGGAAGAGGCCATCGAGCAGATCGACATCGGCGGGCCGTCGATGATTCGTTCCGCCGCTAAGAACTATCGCGATGTTGCGGTAGTGACTTCGCCAGATCTTTACCGCCAAATCAGAACTGAAATGATTTTGGATGATGGTGCGCTGACACTCACGACGCGCGAACAACTGGCGCGACTGGCTTTCATGCGCACAGCTTTTTATGACTCCGCGATTTTCCCGTATTTCACCGCGCATCTTGAGGGCGCAAAAGACTCGAAGATGTTTCCGCCCGTTCCGGAAATCATCGAGCGCATGTCGACTTACATGAATTTGTTCTCGACGGCGATGAAGGCCCTGCATGGCAACGACTTGGAACAGGCGGATGACGAGAAATTCCCTGAACGCCAGCAGCTTTCACTCAACAAAATTTCGGACCTGAGGTACGGCGAGAATCCGCATCAGGCGGGCGCGTTGTATGAACTGAGTGCGAATGGTTCGGCTGGTCTCACCTCGGCCGAACAACTGGGTGGCAAAGAGATGTCCTTCAACAATTATGTTGACGCGGATGCCGCCTGGCAGCTTGTGTGCGACTTTGAAGAAACGGCTTGCGCCATCATCAAGCACACGAATCCTGCGGGCGCGGCAATCGGCGCAACAGCGGAGGAAGCCTACCGCCGGGCTCTCGCGTGCGATTCCACTTCAGCGTTTGGCGGAATCGTGGCATTCAATCGACCTGTTGATGTCGCTGCCGCCCACGCCGTCGTGGAAATCTTTGTTGAGGTAGTCATTGCTCCCGATTTCGACGACGACGCAATTCAAGTGATGAAGGCGAAGAAAAACCTGCGCGTCCTGCGCGTCGTTCAAGCAAAAAGCACTGAAGGTTTTGAGTACAAACAAATCTCCGGCGGAATGTTGGTACAGGAACGTGATACGCATAAGCTTTCTCGCGCAGCGCTGAAGTTCGTAACGACGCGAACACCCTCCGAACAGGAGATTGAAGATCTTTTGTTTGCCTGGACGGTCTGCAAACACACGAAGTCGAATGCGATTGTTTACGCGCGAGGTAAACAAACTGTCGGTGTCGGCGCCGGCCAAATGTCGCGTGTCGATTCGGTGAAAATTGGCGCTGCGCGCGCGCAATTGGCAGTTGCGGGTTCCGTCCTGGCGTCGGACGCGTTCTTCCCTTTCCGGGACGGCCTGGACGAAGCCGCGAAGTACGGCATCACCGCGGTTATCCAACCCGGCGGGTCAGTTCGTGATGAAGAGGTCACCGCCGCGGCAAACGAACATAACTTAGCGATGGTCTTTACGGGCGTTAGGCATTTCAAGCATTAGTGTTCGAGCCTGCGGAGCAGGCGTGAGCGTAAAACCCGGGAGCGTAAGCTCCACTGCATCAGATTAGCAGTAGCGGGGACCGCGGATGGGGGACAGCGAAAGGTTAATTTGGAGCAGGGTTCAAGATATGCTGAGCGCGATTCTGACGCCCGCTAAAGCGGGCTTTTTCGTTTTTGTTACCTGGCCCCATGGTTAAGCTCGCTTCGCTCGCACACCCTGGGCTAAACTCTTTCGCCTGCTTCGCAGGCTCGTTGAATCTTGAGACGGAGAGAAGCGTTCATGAGGCTGCTAATTACTTCTGCTTTCATCGCGCTGACGCTATGTGCAAATTCTTTCGCGCAGAATCGAGACAAGAAAGATCCGTGCGCCGATGCGCAGAGTCAGGCAGAGATGAATATGTGCTGGGGGAAGGAGTACAAAGCTGGGACGCGCGACTAAACGAAGCCTATCGGCAGTTCATGGCAAAGCTCAATGACGAAGAGAAGGCGCAGCTCAAGAAAGCGCAACTCGCATGGATCACCTATCGTGACGCGAATTGCGATTTTGTCGCCGACGAATACAAAGGCGGCACCATGCGCCCGATGATCGCGGCGATTTGCCTCGCTGAGACGACCAACAACCGTACGACTGAATTGAAAGCTCAAATGAAGGAGCGCGAACCATAAATCTCAACATGCTGAACAACAAAAACGGAATCATTTTCGGCGTTGCGAACAAACGATCGATTGCGTGGGCGACGGCGCAGGCACTGCACGAAGCGGGCGCACGTCTGGCGTTTGCATATCAGGGCGAGCGACTGAAGGAAAACGTCGAAGGTTTGACGAATGCTGAGATGGCGGGCTCACCGCTTTATTCGTGCGATGTCACCAAGGAGGACGAGGTTGAGGCGACCTTCAAAAGTGTCGCGAAGGATTTCGGTCGGCTGGATTTTTTGGTTCACAGTATCGCGTTTGCGCCGCGCGAAGCGCTGGAAGGTGAATATATGAAAGTCGAGCGCGACGGCTTTTTGTCAGCGCTGGAGGTCAGCGCATATTCATTGACACAGCTGGCGCGCGCCGCCGCGCCGTTAATGACGGAAGGCGGAAGCATCGTCACGATGACGTTTCACGGCGCCGAGAAAGTCTATCAAGGCTACAACGTGATGGGGGTTGCCAAGGCGGCGCTGGAATCGAGCGTTCGCTATCTTGCGTCCGACCTCGGTCCGAAAAACATCCGCGTGAACGCAATCAGCGCAGGACCAATTCAAACGCTCGCAGCGCGCGGCGTTTCGGGATTATCGACCATGCTGAAGCATCACGCGGAACGCGCGCCGATGAAACGCAATGTCGAAGTACGCGAAGTCGGCAACACCGCGCTGTTCCTTTGCAGTTCCCTCTCCTCCGGAATCACAGGCGAGACAATTTTTGTTGATTGTGGTTACAACGTGATGGGACTGTGATGCCCGACGACACTTATCGAAAACAAATCCCGGGCGGCACTCACGATGAGCGCCTGCTGGAAACGCCGAGGCCGGACGAGTTTCTGCACACCGACACTTGGCGCGTCTTCCGTATCATGGGCGAGTTTGTGCAGGGGTTCGAGGATCTCGCGCACATCACGAACGGCGTCAGCATCTTCGGGTCCGCGCGAACCTCACCGGATGATCCGGTCTATCAGGCCGCGCGTGAAACCGCGGGGCTGCTCGCAAAGGCGGGCTTTGCGGTGATCACTGGTGGCGGTCCCGGGATTATGGAAGCTGCTAACCGCGGCGCGTTCGAAGCGGGCGGGGTCTCCGTGGGCTGTAATATTGAACTGCCGCACGAACAGCGGTCGAACGACTATTTGACGCTTTCGCTAAAGTTCAAGTACTTCTTTGTGCGCAAGATGATGTTCGTCAAGTACAGTGACGCGTTCATCATCTTTCCCGGTGGCTTCGGCACACTTGATGAACTGTTCGAAGCGCTGACACTGATTCAAACACACAAGATTCACAACTTTCCGGTGGTGCTTTACAGTTCGGAATACTGGAAAGGGATGCTGGATTGGCTGAAAGGTCCGATGCTCCAGGAGTCGAAAATCATCGATGAAGATTTTCGCCGGCTTCACTTGGCCAACTCGCCCGCCGAAGTTGTAAAGATCGTTTCGGATTACAAAACTGCCTTGGGATCCCCAGGCCTCACTTAGTTACCGGCGCCCACACTATCAATCAACCACATTCGATAGGGCTCAGAAACGTCCGACATTCGCACGGCAATAATCTCGGGCGTTTCGTAGCTATGAATCGCGCGGACTGATTTTTCGAGTTCAGCAAACTTGTCCACACCTGTCTTCGCAAGTATCAGCACTTCCTTCTCGTGCTGAACCTCGCCTTTCCATATGTAGACTGATTCGATTTCCGGGAGCACCTGGACGCAGGCGGCCAGTCGCTGTGCAACGAGATGATCGGCGATGCGCCGTGCTTCGTCAGCGCTGCCCGCAGTCAGGAAGACGACGATTGCGTCAGTCATTCGGCTTCCGTGTCGTCCTCACCTGCATCGGCCGGACCCGTCAACGGCGAAGTATCATCGCCGAAAAACGACGCATAGATCTCTTTTGCGCGATCCAAATCGCGTTCGTCGACCAACACCGCGGCGCCGGGCGAGACCGCGGAAAACACGGGCGAGAAGGCGTCGTTGCCGCCAGATTGCACGGCAGCGCGGATATCGTTTTGCCGCAGAATGTCGGTCACCATTTCGGCTTCCACCGGCGAAGAAAGCGTGTGCAGGACCACAAACTTAGCGTCGCTGTCGTCCGTAGCTCCGTTTTCGGGAGAAAGGCGTTCGACCAACTCAGCGTTGTCGTCCGGACACCGGGTGATTCCGGCTTCGTATTCAGATTCGCAAACAGGACAGAACATGGCTCTCCAATGTGGTTCTAAGCAGTTTGATAAATATGATCCGATTTTACCGATCTACCGAGTATTTGTTCCAGTTGCCGCCACACAGTTGCCGGCGTCAGCGATTCAAAACAGGCTGGTTTGAAGCTGCTTTTCGTAAAAGTGCAATCCTTCTCGTGACAGCCTACACATTCGAAACCGGACTTGATGTGAATCTGATTCTCACCAATAGCTCCGCACAAATTCGGATCAGTCGCGCCGTAGAGCGTTATCGACGGCACACCAAGCGCGGCAGCGATGTGACTCAGACCGGTGTCGAGACCTATAGTCGCCGCAGCGCCGGCGATGATGGACGCCTTTTCGGAAATAGAAAACTGCGGCAGAACGATCGTTTTCGGCCGCTCAGCCGCGATTCTAACTGATAGTTCGCGTTCGGCTTCAGTTCCCCAGGGCAGCGCAACTGAGTAACCCGCGTCGCACACAGAGGCAGCCAACTCTCGCCAGTATTCCGCAGGCCAATTCTTCGAGGCCCAACTGGTGCTGTGAATGAACACTACATACGGAAGATCGATTGTCAGCGGGGTGACCGGCAGTAAATTGCGATCAATTCCGTAATCTACAGTTTTTTCGTCGTAACGGTAGCCCAGAGCCTGCGCCAGAAGTTTACGCATGCGGGCCATCGAGTGGGCACCCTTTGGGACGCCAACCTTCTGACCGTAAATCGCATGAGCGCCCCATTCGCGCGCTGACGCGCCGTCATACCCATAGCGTTTGCCCTTCGCCAGACGCGCGATGAATGCACTCTTGAACTCGCCTTGGAGATCGACGATGGCGTCGTACGATTCGCGTCGAAGCTCAATCAACGAATCCTTGACTTCCGCGCGCCCCTGGCTTGATGACAGGCCTCCTCGCCAGCGTCGTAACGCTATGGGAAATACTCTTTCGACATTTAGATGCCACGCGGGAATATCCGCAAAAGATTCGTCAACGGCCCAATCGAATTTGATCGCCGGGATCGCACGGGCCGCATCGCTCAACGCCGGCAGCGTGTGAACGACGTCACCCATCGACGATAGCCTAACGATCAGAACTCGCATCGTCTGAATTCTACCAGTCAGAGGCTAGAGACTGGAGGCTGGCCCCCATTTAACTAACTTGCGCAGCCCGTTCGAAAGGAATCTCTTCGAAGTTAGTAATATGCTTGAAGTCGCTGAACCGTCGATTAATCTCTTCGTGGGTTAGTCGCTGAACACGCTCAGTGCCGAACTCTTCCACGTTGAACGATGCCATGACTGACCCGAAGATCATCGCGCGACGCAACGCGGCTTCATCGAGTTCCTCCTGGCTGGCAAGGTAACCCATCAAGCCGCCGGCGAAGGTGTCACCGGCGCCGGTGGGATCGAAAACAGATTCAAGCGGGTAAGCGGGAATCGCAAAATACGCGTTCTTCGTGAACATTGCCGCGCCATATTCACCTCGTTTGACGATCAAAGTGCGCGGACCCCACGACAGAATCTTGCGGGCGGCCTTGATCAGATTTGGCTCTTCCGTGAGTTGACGCGCTTCGGCGTCATTTACAACCAGGAGGTCCACAACCTCAATCGCCTTCTGCAATGCTTCGCGCGTGGTATTTATCCAAAGATTCATCGTGTCGAGTGCCACCAGCTCGGCGTCGGGCACTTGCTCGCGCACGCCGCGTTGCAAGTCGGGCTGAATGTTTCCAAGAAACACCAAACGCGACTTCTTCGATCCTTCGGACAGCTTCGGCTCGAAACCGGCGAAGACATTTAAATGCGTGTCAAGCGTGTGCGCCACGTTCAAATCGTATTCGTAGCGGCCGAACCAGCGGAAAGTCTTGCCGTCGCGCACGACTTCGAGATCGGTAGTGTCAACGTGGTGCCGCTCGAACACGGCGCGCTCTTCCGGCCCAAAGTCTCCGCCGACGACAGCGACCACACGAACGTCCGTGAAGAAACTCGCGGAGATGGAAAAGTGCGAAGCAGAGCCTCCCAGCATCTGCTCGCGTTTGCCGAATGGCGTTTCTACGGCGTCAAAAGCTACGGAACCAACGACAAGAAGAGACATAGTTGAATTTTGATTTGCGAATGTGGAATTTGGAATTTGAGATCTTCGGCTTTAGGTCTTTTGTCTCAGGTCTTTGGACTTTGGACTTTGGACTTTGCAGCTAGCTGCTTACTGCCCACCGCTCTTCGGCTTAGCTCCTCCGAGCGAACGCAGGGACTCTTCGGCCTGACTGCGATACGTGCTGTCGGGATAACTGTTAACGAGTTGCGATAAATAATCGCGCGCAAGATCGCGAAACTGATCAGGCGTCAACGTTTTCTTCGTATCGCCATCGTGGATCACGTAAAGCGAGGCCTCTTGCTTGCCTTTGCCTTGCGCGAGATGGAGGCTGCTCTCACCCGCCATAAAGAGTACTTCATCAATTTTCGAAAACGCGGGATTGGCGGCCATGATTTCCTCGCATCGTTGCAACGCGGCAACGTAGGCTTTCCTTGTTTTGAAATAATGACGCGCGACCTCGAGGTTGTGCAGAGAATCCTTTTCAAGATCCAAATCGCGTGTGATCTGCGGCCCTTGCTTGGCCCCGCCCTGCGCGCAAACACTGGATGAGAGGCAAAACAAGAACGCTAATGCCGCAAACAGTACTGAGAACTTCTTCATGATTACTCCAAACTTGAAACGTGAAACCCGAAACGCGAAACTTCACTTCTGGTACTTTCCAATGATGGCTTGCAGCTTCCTCGTGGTTGCTTCCGGCCATAGATTAGGTGCCGTGAAAATAGCATTTTTCAGCGCGCTTCCGCACTTGCAGTCTCGGGGAGCGGCAGACAATCTCCTGACCGCACCACGAATGATCAATTGCGCGTTGCGTACGTTTTGTGTCAGGTAATTGATCACTGTTTCCACCGTAACTGCGTCGTGTCCTGGATGCCAGCAATCGTAGTCAGTCACCAGCGCCAGCGTCGCGTAACAGATTTCCGCTTCGCGCGCGAGCTTGGCTTCCTGCAAGTTCGTCATGCCGATCACGTCCATGCCCCACGATCGATAGACGTTTGACTCGGCGACGGTCGAAAATGCCGGCCCCTCCATGCAAAGGTAAGTTCCCCCGCGATGAACGTTAACCTTGACCCCTTTGCATGACGCTTCCAGCGCATCCCCCAAAGCGGAACAGACCGGGTGCGCAAACGCGATATGCGCCACAACGCCCTCGCCGAAGAAAGTCGATTCGCTCACACGCCCGCGCGTGCGATCGAAAAACTGGTCGGGAATCACCATGTCGAGTGGCGCATACTTCTCCTGCAACGATCCGACCGCGGAAGCAGACAAGATGCGCTCGACGCCGAGCAACTTCATCGCATAGATGTTCGCGCGAAACGGAACTTCAGTCGGCGTGAACCGATGTCCAGCGCCGTGGCGCGGCAGAAACGCCACGCGCTCACCTTCGAGCGTCCCAAGAACAAATTTGTCAGACGGATTTCCGAATGGAGTCTGCACCGACATCTCTTCGATATCGGTGAGTTCCGGCATCTGATAGAGACCGCTACCACCGATGATTCCAATTTTCGCTGCTGTCATCGATTTGTTTATGAAATTGGCTTTGCGATGAACTTTCCGTCTTGTTCGACAATCCGTGCCAAAGGCTGATCCGGATCGTGGTAGAACAGACAAGCCCAGTCTCCACGGGCCGCTTGCGGCAGCAATCTCTTCTTCGCCTCGACCGTTTCGACGGGGTAAAGATCGTAGCCCATCACCCAGGCGAACGGCACATGCGCGCGCATCGGCACCAGATCCGCAAACCCGAACAACGTTTTACCATTTGTGTGTAGACGCCAGCACTGCATCGAACGATTGTGACCGGGATGTGTCTCCATCGTCAGTCCGGGCACGACTTCATAACTTTCCGGCTTCAGCTCCAACTGACCGCTGGCTTTCAATGGCCGCCAGTTCTCAGGAAAGTAACTGGCTCTGTCTCGATCGCTTGGCGACTCTGCGTGTTCATACTCAGCCTGCGAAATGAAATAGCGAGCATGCGGGAACTGCGCTCGTGCCTCTCCTGATTGGGTTTGCACGGTGTTGCCGCCGCAATGATCAAAGTGCAGGTGCGTGTTGACGACAATCGTGACGTCCTCAGGCGCGGTTCCGGTGCATGCCTGCACCGACTCAGCCAGTGATCGCTTTCGATCGATGCCATACATCGACACATGCTTTTCCGACCATTTGTCGCCAATGCCCGTTTCGATCAGCACTCGCTCGTTTCCCGTATCGATGAACACGCAATTCATGCTCATGCGAATTCGATTTTGCTCGTCTGGCGGGCAGAATCGCGACCAGAGGTTGCGCGGGACAACGCCAAACATTGCCCCGCCATCAAGCCGAAATTCGCAATCGGGCACGATCTCGACGCGATAATCTCCGAACTTCATCGCGGACCGGAATTAGTGCTTCTTGGCCGGTGAACTCTTCCCTTTTGGCGCAGGAGTCGATGCCGGCGGCGGTTGCGTTGCGAATGGCAGTCCTGGTTGCATTTGCTGTTGCGGCGGCGGCTGCACGGCAAAGTTTTCAGCGATCGTGATGTGACCGCTTTGTCGCTTCACGATCTCGTCGATCAGCTTCTTCTCTTTTTCCTGTTCGACTTCCTGTGCAGCAGCCTGTGGATCCCCGTTGCGACGGCCTTCGACTTTGATGATGTGAAAACCGAACGGCGATTCAACGATGTCGCTGACTTGTCCCGGCTGTAACGCAAACGCGGCCTTCTCAAAATCCGGCACCATGCGACCGCGGCCAAACCAACCAAGGTCGCCGCCGTTCTCTTTGCTGCCAGGATCTGTCGAGTACTCTTTCGCCAGCGATTCAAAGTTCTCGCCGGCCTTAACGCGCTTCAAAACTTCTTCGGCCTTCGCCCGCGCCGCTGGTTTGTCGAGACCTTCTTCTGTCGACGCCTCAGGTGACTTAACCGAAATCAAAATGTGCCGCGCGTGCACCTGTTCTTCAGGGTGCGACTTCATGTATTCATCAATTTCAGCCTGCGACGCTTTGACTGATTTAGCGAGGCTCTCTTCTTCGTACATCGAAGCGAGCAAGCGCGCCTGTTGCAGCATGATTTGCAACTGCGTCTTTCGCTGCTTATCGACGCCGGCAGCGAGTCCCTTGCGTTCGGCAAGCAACACCTGCCCAAACTGTTGCCGAATTTCCTGCATTTGCTCAGGCGGAATCTGTTGCCCCTTCATCATGGGATTCCGCGCTTGTGCGTCGGCGATGAATTGTTTCAGTCGATCTTCCTGACCGGGCTCTTTGAAGAAGTTTTCCACATCTGCGTCTGACGCCGGCGCGGCATTCTGGCTCGTCGAGTAGTTCTGCGAAATGATGAATGCGCGCATCAGATCGAGCTGTCGTTTGACGTCAGGCCGATTCGCGAAACCCTTCGCACGCGCTTCGTCGGCAACCGCAAACAAGTCACGCAGGTTCTTGGCAAATTCGCGCCGCGCAGTGTCATCTGATGACAAACGCATACGCATTTGCGGCGCCTGATCGGCGGCAATCAAAGACATGTCGTCAGCGTTCAGGTTGATGGGCGCCGCATGGCTGGCGCGCACCTGCCAAAAGATGAGGGCGACTGAGAAAACAATGCCGACGCCGGCGGCAATCCAGGCTTTGGTAGTTGAGTTCAAAACAACAAATTTCCTTTCAAGATGGGACCGTCAAGGCGACGGCTCCTGTACCAGTTCGAGTAAAACTCCGCCCGTTGATGATGGATGAATGAAGGCTACAAGGCAACCGCCCGCGCCTGCCCTCGGCTCTTCGTCTATGAGCCGCGCGCCTTTCTGCTTCAAATCCTGCAGGGTGGCACGGATGTCTTCGACGCTGAGCGCGATGTGATGGATACCACCACCGCGTTTCTCCAGAAACTTTGAAATTGGCGAATCGGGAGACATTGGTTCGACCAACTCCAAACGCGACTCACCAAGGGGCAGCATGCAGACTCGGACCTTTTGTCCGGCGACTTCTTCAGTGTGATCTGCGCGCAATCCGAGAAGATCATCCCACATTTCAGCCGCGCCGCCGATTTCACTTGTCGCGATTCCAATATGATGAATCTTCATAAAAGCAGACATCAGACGTCAGAAATCAGACATCAGAGACGGGCGCGTCTGACGCGTTAGCCGCGTTAACTGACGTCTGACCGCTGATGTCTGACTTCTATTTCATCAGTTCCTCAGCCGCCGAATATGGATCGCGCTGCTTCGACGCCACCTCGTCAGCCAATCGATCGAGCTTCTCCGCAGAACCGTTCTTGCCCAACGCGCGCTCGACCAGCCGTTCGCGCAACAATTCGAGAATTCGCCAACGCGCAATCGCGCGACGACGGTTGGTCGATTCGGGCCGAGATTTTTGAAACTGCGAACTCTGATTGATCGCTGTCGCCAGATCCTCGATTCCCTTGCTCTCAGTCGCGACGGTTTTCACAATTGGGGGCTGCCAGGTGTCTTCACGGACAGCCAGTGTCAAGAGCGCCTGCAACTCTTTTTCGGCGCGTAGGGCCCCTTCGCGATCGGCTTTGTTGAGTACCAGCACATCTCCAATTTCCATGATGCCGGCCTTCATCGTCTGCACGTCGTCGCCCATGCCCGGAACCAGCACGACGACGCAAACGTCGGCAGTCTTCACAATCTCGACCTCATCCTGACCAACACCAACTGTCTCCACCAGGATTTTCTGGTAACCGGCCGCATCGAGAATCGCCACCGCATCGACAGTACCGCGCGCCAGGCCGCCGAGATTTCCGCGGGTCGCCATCGATCGAATGAAAACGTCTTTGTCGAGCGAGAGGGTCTGCATGCGAATACGATCGCCGAGAATTGCGCCGCCCGAAAATGGGCTCGATGGGTCGACCGCGATAATTCCTACGCGTTCGCCGTTCGCGCGATAAAAAGCCGCGAGTTTATCGACGATTGTTGACTTCCCTGCCCCCGGCGCTCCGGTGATTCCCACGACCAGAGCTTTTCCCGCACGCGCGAAAACTTCCTTCATCAAACCCGAAGCATCAGCTGCGCCGTCTTCGACGCGCGAAATGGCGCGCGCCACAGCCGTGGTTTCACCGGCAATGATGCGATCAATAAGAGTGCTCATCGGAAGACTCAGGCCTGTTTGAGGATTTCCCGCGCGATGATCATCCGTTGAATTTCAGAAGTGCCTTCCCCGATCGTGCAAAGCTTCGAATCGCGCCAGTATTTTTCCGCCGGATAATCCTTGGTGTAACCATATCCACCGTGAATCTGAATCGCTTCTTCGCAAACCTTGACGCTGATTTCGGACGCGTACAGTTTGGCCATCGACGATTCTTTCGTCGTTTTCTTTCCCTGATCCTTTAGCCAGGCAGCGCGATACATCAGCAGACGCGCGGCGTCGATTTGCATCGCCATGTCAGCCAGTTTGAATTGAATCGCCTGAAATTCGCGGATTGGTTTGCCGAACTGTTGTCGCTCGCCTGAATAACGCACCGCGGACTCGTACGCGCCCTGTGCAATTCCGACCGCGAGCGCCGCAATCGAGATTCTGCCGCCATCGAGAATCTCCATTGCATTCACAAAACCCATTCCCTCTTCGCCGATGCGATTTTCGTCAGGAACAAAACAATCCTCGAAAATCACACTCGCTGTTTCCGAGGCGCGCAACCCCAGCTTGTTTTCTTTCTTCGAGGGCGAAAAACCCTTCGTCCCTTTCTCGAAAATAAAACCAGTGATTCCTTTGCTTCGCTTCGAGCGATCGCTCGAAGCAAACGCCACGCAGGTGTCGGCGTGAATCGCGTGGGTGATGAAATTCTTCGCGCCGTTGATGATCCACCCGCCATCCTTCCGCAGCGCGGTTGTGCGCGTGCCCGAGGCATCTGAGCCGGCCCCCGGCTCTGTCAGTCCCCAGGCGCCGAGATGTTCGCCACTGGCGAGCGGCAGCAAATATTTCTTCTTTTGAGCTTCGTTTCCGTATTGAAAAATATGGTTCGAGCAAAGTGAAGTGTGCGCCGCGACCGAAATGCCTACCGAGCCATCGACCCGCGACAATTCTTCAATCACCGTCGCATATTCCACGTAGCCCAGTGCCGCGCCGCCGTATTCTTCCGGAAACAGCACGCCGAGCAGTCCGAGTTCCGCGAGTTTTGGCTTCAGCTCAATCGGAAAATGTTGGGTCTCGTCCCACTCGGTGACATGCGGCGCGATCTCGCTCTCGGCGAATTCGCGCACGCTCATTTTCATCTGTTGTTGTTCCTCGGTTAATTCGAATTCCATGTTATTTGGATCCGCCGGTCGCTCGCTCTCTCTCCGGTTCTGACATGCCCTTCACAGTCAAACGACAGGCTCAATCGCCTGTCGCCGTGTTAATCGAACCAAACATTCTAACCTAACGCGAGGAAAGTCGCAGTTCGCGGCGACCTGTTTTGTGTTCGCGGGCTGAGCTTCGTGATCGGTACAACTTTCTTACTTCGGCCGGGGTCAGTAAGCGCGATTCACCTGTTTGCAACCTGGAGTCGTCAATTGAACCAATGCGCACACGCGAAAGCTTCAACACTGAATGGCCGACGGCATCGAACATGCGTCGAATTTGTTGATTGCGACCTTCGTGCAATGTTACTTCGAACCAGGCATTGGTTCTTGTTTCTTCCAAGTGCCGGATCTGCGCGGGCGCCGTGCGATGTCCGTCATCCAAACGTATGCCGCGGCGCAGTCGCTGAATCGCACTTTCCGAAGGAATTCCTTTAACTTTCACCTTGTATGCTTTGGGTATGCGGTTGCGCGCAGAAGTAACGTAATTCGTAAAGTCGCCGTCGTTCGTCAACAGCAGCAAGCCTTCTGTGTTGAAATCTAAACGACCGACAGGATGCACCCGCCCCAGCGCTTTCGGAACCAGATCCGTCACCAGTGGTCTGCCTTTCGGATCGGCAAGGCTGCTGAGATATCCCTTCGGCTTGTTCAGCAGCACATAAACTTTGTCACGCGGCTTTAGCTGCGGATTGATCAACCGGCCGTTAACTTTGATGTGATCGGTTTCGGGATCGGCCTTAGTGCCGAGCGTGTCAACGATTTTTCCGTTGACGGTCACCCGGCCTGAGGTGATTAGTTCTTCGGCGTGACGGCGTGAGGCGATGCCTGCGGCGGCAATAAGTTTTTGCAGGCGCTGTTCCATCGAGCAGTGCTGTCATTCGTTTGCGATGCTGCCGGCAAGGTCCTGGAAGTCTTCAATGCTCGGCAACTCTGACAAATCTTTTAAACCAAATTGAATCAGAAACTCCTTTGATGTGCCATACATCATCGGACGGCCGACGGTTTCCTTGCGCCCCCTGGCGACGATCAATCTCTTATCCAGGAGAGTTTTAATTGCCGAAGGAGATTGGACGCCGCGTATCTCGAGAATTTCGGGCACAGTGACCGGCTGTTTGTAGGCGATTACCGCAAGAGTTTCCAAAGACGCGAGCGACAATTTCGCGCTGGGCCTGGACTTCAGATACGCGCGCACCTGCTCATGATGTTCAGGCCGCGTGGAAATCTGCCAGCCGCCGGCGATCTCGCGGAGTTGCAATCCACCACTGCGCTCTCCGTAATCCTCGACGAGTGATTGAATCGCCTCGTCAATCGCGGCTTGCTCGACGCGTAACACCTTCGCAATCGTCTTCGAATCGATTGGCTCGTCGGCGACGAAGATCAGCGATTCGGTAATTCCCTTCAACTCGGTCGCAGAAATCTCGCGCGTACCCTGTACTTCATCGTCGGCTTCGAACGCTTCGATAGCTTCCGGCTCGAGTTCCGCCGCCGTCTGTGAGTGCTCAGCCATATCGTCTATGCGGGCGCGACTGCTCGCGCGGTAATCTCGCCAAATGTTTCACGCTGGATCAGAGAAATCTCCGCCATCCTCACGAGTTCGAGTACCGAAAGAAATGCGACGACAAGTTCCCGCCGCGACTGTGCGCGTTCAAAAAACTTGACCAGATTCAACTCGCCGGCTGATCGGATCATATTTCGCAGCCGTTCGATCATTTCGGCCATCGTGACTTCCTCGCGCTCGATCTCCATTAGCACTTCTTCTTTGTGCCGCGCGAGAATTTTTTGAAACACGGTCAGCAAATCAAAAAGTCCAACGGCCACTTCGGGATTGTTCTTGTCCGTTTCGATTTCGGCGCGGGTGAAGACGGCCTGCTCGACCGTCGCGCGTGACCAGAGCATCTGTGCCGCCGCCTTGAATTTTTCGTGTTCGAGCAACCGGTCGACAAGTTCTGCGCGCGGATCTTCGATCTCCTCTTCTGCGGCGAGCGGATCGCGAGGCAGAAGCATGCGTGACTTTAACTCGACCAGTTGTGCCGCCATCACCAGAAAGTCGCCAGCGACCGCCAGATCGAGTTCTTCCATCAGCTTGAGGTAACGCAAGTACTCGTCGGTGATGCGCGCAACCGGAATGTCATAGATGTTTATTTGGTCCTGGCGAATCAGGTACAGCAAAAGATCGAGCGGCCCTTCGAACTCACCAAGCGTCACTTTCAGCTGATCGGTTTCATGATCCGGAGCGATGGCGGGGGCCGCGCCCGCGACACTTATAGATGGCGCAGGCTGGGCCTTTGTCGTATTCGCTGCTTGCGGCGTTTCCGAAGTTTGTGATTCGTCCGTCATTTTCGCGCGCCGGCTAAACCCATTTTCGCCTTCGCCTGGCACAGAGTCGCTTGTGCAATCCCCTGCGCATGTGCTGCGCCGCGTGCCAGAATCGCGTTCAGTTTATCATCATCGATTGCTTTCACGCGCTCCTGAATCGGTTTAAGAAACGCGATTGTGATATCCGCAAGTTCGCTCTTCAGCTTCGCGTACCCCTGGCCACTGAAATGCTCCTCGATTTGTTCCGTGCTCTGGTTGGTGAGCAGATGATAAATCGTCAGAAGATTGTTGATGGCCGGCCGCTTCGGATCGAAGCGGATCTCCGTCCCAGAGTCGGTAACGGCTCGCTTGAACTTCCGCTGCACCGCGTCATCACTATCGAGCAACATCACGCAGCCGGCTTCGCTCTCTTCGTCTGACTTCGACATCTTCTTTGTCGGATCTGCGAGAGACATGATGCGCGCTCCAACCTTTGGAATGAAAGGATCGGGCACGCGAAAGGTCTCGCCGTAATCACGATTGAAGCGAATGGCAATGTCGCGGGTCAATTCCAGGTGTTGCTTCTGATCTTCACCGACCGGCACGAGATCGGTCTGATAAAGCAAAATGTCCGCGGCCATTAACACCGGATAGTCGAAATAGCCGACGCCGATATTCTCCTGCTGCTTCCGCGCCTTGTCTTTGAATTGTGTCATGCGCTCGAGTTCAGACATGCGCGTGATGCAGTTCAAAAGCCAGGCCAGCTCGGCGTGTTCACCAACATCAGATTGGATGAAAACGGTAGAGACTTCGGGATCGATTCCGACGGCGAGGTAAATGCGAGCTAATTCCCGGCTTTTCTGAGCGAGAACTTTTGGGTCCTGAGGAAGCGTGACCGCGTGTAGATTAACGATGCAGAAGAAACTCTCGTACTCGTGTTGTAGCGCAACCCAGTTGCGCAAAGCACCGAGGTAATTACCGAGATGAACATTGCCGGTGGGCTGCGCGCCGCTAAAGATTCGTTTCATTTAACTGGCACCCAAAAACAAGATCGTCACCGCGAGCGGCATCACAACGCTGAATACCACACGAAACACTCCGGTGAACATCGCGACGATCAGCAGAAGAAATCCAAACCGTTCGAGTGCTTCAAAGCCGGACTCCATGCTCTGCGGGAGAATGCTCTGTAACACTTTGCTGCCGTCGAGCGGTGGAATTGGAATCAGGTTAAAAACGCCGAGCGCTACATTCAAAGTGAAAAATCCCCACAGTAAATCGATGGCCCCGACAGCAATCATTGAATCCGTCGTTATCGGCGCTAACGATCCGTTCACAATGCCAATTAAGCCAACTGAATAAAGCACCCGAATAATTACGCCAGCAACAATGGCGATAATGAAGTTGCAAATGACGCCCGCGACCGAAACCCAGAAGTTTGCGACCCGTTTGTTGCGCCAACGCAAAGGGTTCACTGGCGTCGGCTTGGCCCAACCAATCACCGGCGCATGCGTAAAAAACGCCAGCGCCGGAAACAAGAGCGTCCCAATTGGATCCACGTGCGCGGCCGGATTTAAGCTGATGCGGCCTTGCAGACGCGCGAGATCATCACCAAAGTAGTTCGACATCCAGGCGTGCGCAGACTCGTGCACAGACAGCGAGAAAATCAGTGCCACCATGAATAGAAGAAACTGGCCGATTACGCTGCCGTCAAGGTTGCCCATTTAGAGGTCGTTGGTCGGTCGAACTCTTCGCAAAGACTCCGCGAAAGTAACATCACGATCTGTCACGCGTCAAAAGCGGAATCTACGAAAGCAAAAGCCCTCTGATTCCTATCTTCAAGCGATACACGGAATCATTCGTAACCACAATCATGTCACCATCCCGGCCAAAAGCGATGCCGATGACGTTCATCCCGGCGACCAGGACTTCTGCTGTCTTTGCGTCCGATGAAATTCTCACGATTCCCCGGCGTCCTCGCAGCGACGCAGCCACGTAAAGGTTGCCGTCTACATCAAAGGCGAGTCCTTGCGGCCGCCCGAGACCATGAAAGAAAACGTCGGCGGTACCAGATTTGTCGAATCGGGTAATCGAATCAAAGCTCGAAACAGTTGGGCCGCTGACATACAACGCTTCGTCCGGTCCAAACGCCAGATGATAAGCCGAAACCGAAGGCTCGTGTGTTGCCCATTCGGTTGCTTCGCCAATCTCATTGACCTTGAAAATCGTTCCGGCGCGATCGCCGACAAACATATTGCCGTCGGCATCGAATGCCAGCCCTGTTGCGACACCGAGTTCACTCGCGAATACTGAACAATCGTTCAAGGCCGATACGCGATACACCGAGCCGTCGAGCCTGCTTGTCACGAACATTTGTCCGCGTGGCGAGAACGCGATTGCCGTAGGATTCGTGATGTCACCCGAAAAATCCTCAACGGTGTTTTCAGATGTCACCCGATACAATGAGATTGGAACGTGTTCACCGCGCGATCCCGAGCGGGTCACGTACAACGAGCCATCAGCCGGATCGAAAGCTGGATTGGCAACGGGATGAAGATCACCGGCGAGCTTGGCGCCCACGATGAGCTTTGCGGTCTTGAATACTTCCGGCGTCTTTACTCCCAGTACGACCGAGACTTCTCCATCCGTAATGTTGTCAGGAACAATCGCGAGAAAGCGTCGACGCGACGCAGCGACGATGTGAGCGCTAACCCCGTCAATCGTAACCACTGCTGCAGCTCGCGCGGACGACGGCGCAAGCTCGAGTTCAACCTCTCCGCCGGGAATCGCCGCTCGGGGCCGAATTTGATCAATGCTGGGGTGCGTGCTCATTCGAACAAAAGCTCATGGTAACGACGGTCGGCAGCATTGTCGAACCAGCAGCGCTTAGAAAACTTCGGCGGGACGGCTAGAATGATATCGAGCTAGATGAAGAGCCTGCACGGAAATACTCACGGTCTGAAACCAAACCAACTGCGACGCATTCAGAAGCTTTACCAGCGACGCGTCAGTCCCAGTGAAATCGTTACGCCCGAGTTCGCGCGGCAGTTGGCCGAACTGTCGCATGAGACCAATCGGCAAATCGGCGTTCTGATCGATCGCAAAGGCTACGTTGAGTACGTAACGGTGGGCGACGCGCGCCGAATTGAGCTTCCGGACTTCAAGCGCGTGCGCGTCGCCACGGACCGTTTTCGGGGCCTGCGTTGTGTGCACACTCACCTGCGCGGTGAAAAGCTTACGCGAGACGATCTAACCGACTTGGCTCTGCTGCGGCTCGACCTGATGGCCGCGATCGACGTTGATGCAGGTACGGGTTTGCCGGGGGTAGTGCGTGCGGCTCATATGTTGCCGAGTACCGAGGCAAACAACAGCAATAGTAACGGCGAGCAGTTTGGTTTTCTTACGCCGGCCGTGCCGAGTCAGCTGCAAGTCGATTTTCTCGAGCTAATGGAAGCGCTCGAGGCTGAAATGGGACGGAACCGTCGCACGGTAAAACGAACCGGCGCAGGTGAGGCAGCTATCCTCGTACATGTAACTACCGGCGCGATTAGCGAGGCCGAGGATTCGATGGCCGAGCTGCGTGAACTCGCGTTGTCGGCTGGGATCGCTATCGTTGACGAAATCATTCAACGGCGCCCGGCAATCGATCCACGAACTGTCATGGGCAAAGGAAAGTTGGATGAGTTGCTGATTCGCGCGATGCAAATCGGAACAGATGCCGTCATTTTCGATCGAGAGTTGCAGCCGGCCCAGGTGCGATCGATTTCTGACGCGACGGACTTGAAGGTCGTCGATCGTTCACAACTGATTCTCGACATCTTTGCGCAGCGTGCTCAATCGCGAGAAGGCAAGATTCAAGTCGAACTCGCGCAACTTAAATACATCTTGCCGCGCCTGGTGATCGGACAGAATTCCGCGTTTTCACGGCTTGCCGGAGGCATCGGCGGACGCGGTCCGGGTGAAACGAAGCTCGAAACAGACAGGCGTCGCGTACGCGATCGCATTCATCGGCTCGAGAAGGAACTCACCGCGCAGCGTGGTCATCGCGAACAGCGCCGCAAAGAGCGCTTGCGTCATCAGGTGCAAATCATTTCGATTGTTGGTTACACGAACGCGGGCAAGTCGACGCTCTTGAATGCCTTGACGGCCAGCCACGTCGTCGCAGAGAAGCGAATGTTTGCGACACTCGACCCAACGTCACGGCGATTGCGGCTTCCGCGCGAACGCGAAGTCATCATCAATGACACCGTCGGATTCATTCGCGACTTACCTCCGGACCTGCTGGCCGCTTTCCGCGCCACACTCGAGGAGATCGAAGGCAGCCGTCTATTGATTCATCTGGTCGATGCATCGAACCCGCGGTGGGAACAGCAGATTGCTTCGGTAAATCGGATTCTGAGCGAACTCAGTTTCGACCGAATACCCGTGCTTCTAGTCTTTAATAAAGCTGATCTGGTTGACAGCAGTACGCTTGCGGCAATGAAACGAGAAGCGGCGCTTCGTTATCAAACTCAGCCACTAAGCATCTCGAGCGTTGATTCGCGCGGTCTTGATCCTTTGCTCGACCAGCTTGAGCGAGCACTTGGCACCTAGCCAAAGACCGCGGAAAATTCTTCACTCGAATCCGAGGCCTGCTAAGTCATTGTAAACGGCGCAGAAAACTGTTGACCCTCTCGCATGGCTCAACTATTATGCGCGCCAACTCGCTTTCGGACACAGGATGTGCGGATCCACCGTGCCTCCGGAATCGCTTTATCACAAACTCAACGAGGAGAAGACTGTCATGTCCCTTCACGCGGCTTCACGCCGAACAAAACATGTTCTGGGTATGCTCTTCATTTTTGCAATCTCGTTCGTGGCAATTACCGGAACTGTCGGTCACGCACTCGCGCAAGCTGATCACACAACTGATCATGTGATTGAGCCGTTCGATATCGTGGTGCCGGCATCCGACACTTGCACTGGAGAAGACGTTCACATCTTCGGAATTATTGTTGATACATTTCAGACCACGATTGACAAGAAGGGTGGCGAACACCTGTCATTGCAGTTTGTTCCTTACTTAGTCGGTGAGGGCGAATCAACAGGTGCGGTTTATCTGCCGAAAGGTCCCGCGCATGTCACAAGTTTGACCGCCCCTTCCGGAACGACGGTCTTTGGCGCCACCAACGTGATTCGTCTGATCGCTCCTGGCAGTGCGGGAAACCTGATACTCACAGAGCAAGTTCATTTCACCGCCAATCCGGATGGAACCATAACCGTCGATCGTGACTATATCAGCGTTGCGTGTCGCGGCTAGAGACAGGATCTCCGCACCGCCAAATCGGCAGTCGAGCTAAATCTTGCCTACTAACTTCTTGTAGGTAGTAGGTAGATCTTCCGGGAGCACTCGCGTGTCGCCCACCGTCGACATGAAGTTCGTGTCACCCGCCCAACGCGGCATTATGTGGAGGTGGAAATGGTCGGCGACTCCGGCTCCCGCCGCGCGTCCTAGATTCATTCCGATATTAAATCCATCAGGGTGATGAGTTTCACGCAAGGCTGACTGACACCGCTTCGCGAGATCCATCATTTCGTCAGTAGTCGGTTTCGGAGCCCCGTCGAATTCGCTAAGGTGCGAGTTCGGCGCAATCATGAGGTGACCACTGATGTAAGGATAGCGATTCAGAATGATGAAATTGCTGGTGCCGCGATACAGAACAAAGTTCTTCGCGTCATCGGCAGGATTGCTATGGGCAACACAGAAGATACAGTCCGCCTGGGACATTTTGGATCCGGCTGTGGCGATGTATTCGTGCCTCCAAGGGCTCCAAAGTCGATCCACAGTGGTGAGACAACTTTACCCGATTCCGTTGTCGGTCTTTGAAGAATTCGTAGCCGAGTTTTGATTGATCAGTTCCTTGAGCTCTTTACCGGCTTTGAAATACGGAACTTGTTTGGCGGGAATGTTGACGGGTGCGCCGGTTTTTGGATTGCGGCCGCGCCGCGCGCCGCGCCCGCGAACACGAAAGCTTCCGAATCCGCGCAGCTCGATCTTTTCGCCTTTGTTCAGGCTCTGGATGATACTGTCGAAGACAATCTCAACCAGCCGCTCGGCATCCTTCTTTGTCAGTTCCGCAGCGTTTGCTACATCATCAACGAGATCGGCCTTAGTCATTGCGAGTACCCCGTTAGAAAAACGACCGCGCGAAAAAACGGTTGGCGAATGAGCATTCCGTTCCTAATCTTTGGGTGAATTAGGTTATCAAACGGCCGGTGTTCCGGCAAGGGTGAAAAGCTTGCACCGCAAGAGCTTACGGTCGTAACGGTGCGGCGACGGCTTATGATTCGTCGGACTCGTTCGTGGTCTTGCTGCCAGTACCGAAATCGGCTAGCTCCGCGAGCGAAGCCATTCCGCCTTTAGCCTCGGACGTATAAACCTTGGTTTCGACAATTGGCTCGTCGTTCGAGGCGGCGCGGGCTGACAGACCGATCTTTCGGTTTTCAGCATCAATACGCAGGATTTTGAAGTCCATCTCCTGTCCCAACTGAACTGCGTCTTCCGGCTTATTGACGCGATCGTCAGACAATTCAGAAACGTGACATAAACCTTCGAGATTGTCGCCCAGCTCAACGAAGGCACCGAAGCTTGCAAACCGTGCGATCTTTCCTTTGACCACGTCGCCGGGTTTGTGCGAAGCCACAAAATCGTTCCAAGCGTTGGGCTCAAGATCTTTAATCGACAGCGACATCCGTCGATTTTCTGGATCAATCGCCGTAATCACCGCATCGACGGCCTGCCCTTTCTTCAGAAGCTCGCCCGGGTGTTTGATTCGTCGCGACCAGGAAATGTCGGAGACATGAACCAAGCCATCGACGCCATCTTCAACCTCGATAAAGGCGCCAAAATCCGTCAGGTTGCGCACACGGCCATGGACGCGATCGCCAACCTGATATCGCTCCGCGAGTGTTCGCCACGGATTGTCCTGCACCTGCTTCATGCCGAGGCTGATACGACGCGCCTTTGGATCAACGCTGAGGACTTCAACCTCGACCGTATCCCCCGGGCCCACGAGCTTGCTCGGATGCTTGACGCGTTTGGACCAACTCATCTCGGAAACGTGCACGAGTCCCTCGACTCCCGGTTCAAGTTCGACGAACGCGCCGTAGTCAGTCACGCTCGCAACGCGACCGTTGACTCGCATGTTAGGAGGAAATCGCTCTTCAATTGTTTCCCACGGATCGGGCAGAAGCTGTTTGTAGCCAAGTGAAACCCGCTCACGATCACGATCAAAACGAAGCACTTTCACTTGCACACTGTCGCCCACCTTGAACATCTCCGCCGGATTCTGCAGCCGCCCCCATGACATGTCCGTCACATGCAGCAATCCGTCGATGCCGCCGAGATCTACGAACGCGCCGTAATCGGTCAGGTTCTTGATCTGGCCTTCGACGATGATGTCCTCTTCAATTTGGCCTAGCGTCTCACCTTTCTTATCGGCGTTGCGCTCTTCGAGGACAGCTTTGCGTGACAGGACGACATTCGAACGCTTTCGATTAAGCTTGATTACCTTGGCTTCAATCTCTTTGCCGCGCAAGGAATCCAAATTGCGGATCGGCCGGACATCCACTTGCGAACCTGGCAGGAACGCGGGAATGCCTTCCACGTCGACGCGGAGACCGCCCTTGATCCGTTCCATCACCTTGCCTTTTATTGAAGTACCCTCGTTGAATGCCTTCTCAACGTCGTCCCAGGCCCGCAACCGCACTGCATCCGCGCGCGAGAGCACGGGGAAACCTTCACTGGTTTCCATGGCTTTGACCAGCACGTCAACTTCATCACCGCGTTTGACGACGACTTCGCCGTTCTCCATGAACTCTGCAGGATTGACGATACCTTCCGACTTGTGGCCGAAATCGATCAGCACGCCGCGTTCGGTAATTCCGACAACGGTTCCGCGGACAACCTCGCCTTCTTGCAAGGCCGACTGTTCCTGCTCAAATTGATCGAGCAATTGGCCAAAGTCTTCGCTCGAAGTCCGGCGCTCGTCCTCATCTCGCGGCTCATCTATCGCGGACGCGGGCGTGGCTGGTTCTTCGGTTTGCTGATTCGTTGGTGAAGTGGCGGCATCAGTAGCCGCGTTAAGTTCAGTTGAAGGGTTGGAAGCCTGGGCTTCGGCAACCGCGTTGGTTTCGTCAGTGGACATGAACACTCCTGCTACGCTTGTCGACAGTCCCGGCACGGCGCGTGAGACGCCGACCACTACTTTCTAGCGGCGCGTTCTTTTGGTGTTAGTCGGAATGAAGTGCGAGGCGAGCGTTAAGAAGTTGGAAAGAGGTTTACAGTTTCGATTTTCCGTCGTGCCCGTAGTCTCCCGCTTGGTCCGACTAACACCGATCGCGTGACCGGATGTTTCGGACTGTACACGTCGCCCTAACGGGGTGTCAAGCGACTGCAAATCGTTTCTGCGGCAAAACTTTAAAGGATTATTAGCGAAGTGAATTGAGCGATGCTTCGCTGCCGCGTGATACGACGTACACACCCGCTGAATGCGATCCAACGAACAACGTATTTTGATCGCGCGGGTCGAGCGCCAAAGCCCAAATGCGCATGCTCGGCAGATGCAGATCGCGAGTGTCAATTCGTTGCCAGGTCATGCCGGCATCGGCAGAACGGAAGACGCCACCGCCTTTGTCGCTGGTTTGATAAGCGTTGCCGGCGAACACCTCGTTCGGGTTGCGCGGATTTATCAGAATGCTGGTGAAATCGCCATAAGGAAGATCGCCACCGCGACGTGACCAATGCTCGCCACCGTCATGCGACAGATAAAACGCCTGTTTCGTGCCAACATAAATGTGTGAGGAGCGCGTTGGATCTTGCGCCACGA
>Ga0207675_100001099_pt1 | contig 26794 bp, 25 predicted proteins | sample KBSSwiS42_FD_184305 | JGI IMG/M metagenome (GOLD analysis project Ga0207675, IMG submission 184305) | Switchgrass rhizosphere microbial communities from Kellogg Biological Station, Michigan, USA - KBS Switchgrass S4-2 (SPAdes) (version 2) | ecosystem: Host-associated > Plants > Roots >...
TGTCAAATCGTGAGTGCTTGTTTTTGTTTGTTTTTCGGAGGTTTGGCTGTTGCAATCGTCCAACGAATGAGTCCAGGCGGGGGCCTTTTCGGGCCTGTCTTCACGCCATGTACATGCCGCCGTTGACGTGCAGGGTCTCGCCCGTGATGTAGGCGGCGCCCGGGCCGCACAGGAACAGCACTGCCGCGGCGATGTCGTCCACCGAGCCCAGCCGTGCCATCGGCACCTGTGCCGTCAGCGTGGTTCGCTGCTCGTCATTCAGGGCCTTCGTCATGTCGGTGTCGATGAAGCCCGGCGCGACGGCATTGACGGTGATGCCGCGCGAGGCGATCTCCTTCGCCAGAGACTTGGTGAATCCGAGAATGCCCGCCTTTGCAGCCGCGTAATTGGTCTGGCCGGGGTTACCGGTAAGGCCCACGATGGAGGTCAGCGAGACGATCCGTCCACGCCGCTCTTTCATCATGCGTTTGAGACAGCCCTTCGACAGACGGAACACGCTGGTGAGATTGGTCGCGATCACCGCGTCCCAGTCCTCGGGCTTCATGCGCAGGAGCAAGGTGTCGCGCGTGATGGCGGCATTGTTCACCAGGATGGTGGGCATCTCGTTGCGCGCGTCCAGATCGCCTAACAGGGTGTCGATCGACGCTGCGCTGCCCACGTCGAGCACCGCGCCGCGGCCGTTGTTTCCAAGCCACGAACTGATGCCATCCGCGCCCGCCGGCGAGGTGGCCGTGCCAATAACCCGGGCACCGGCAGCCGCCAATGCGCGTGCAATCGCCTGTCCAATTCCACGGGATGCGCCGGTGACCAGCGCGATGTCGTTTTGAAGCATTTTGAGGTTCCGTTCAGGCCGCGGCGGCGGTGGTCGCGGCGGTGAAGTTGTCAGGGGATTCGAGGGCAAAAGTCTGCACGTCGCTGCCACGCGTGATGCGTTTGACCAGTCCGGCGAGCACGCCGCCCGGCCCACACTCGACGATGCGTTTTGCGCCCGCGCTTCCCATGGCATCGACCATGGCGGCCACGGTGGCCGTCCAGCGCACCGGGCTCGACAGCTGCCGGACCAGCAGCGCCCGGATGTCGTCCGGCGCGTCGTGTTCGCGCGCATCCACCGCGCTGAGGTAGCGAATGCGCGGCGCGCGGATCTCGGTCGACGCCAGCCGTTCGCCGAGTCGGGCGCCGGCCGCCTTCATCAGGCTGCTGTGCGACGGCACGCTGACCGGTAGTTCGATGGCGCGCTTGGCGCCACGTGTTTTGGCAACCTCGATGGCACGCAGTACCGCGGCCTTGTCGCCGGCGATGACGACCTGCCCGGGGGAGTTGTAATTCACGGCTTCCACCACTCCCCCACTGCCTTCCTTGAAACATTGGGCGGCTTCGGCGCAGGCCGCTTCCACGTCGGCATCCTCGAGGCCTAACAAGGCCGCCATGGCGCCGTGGCCCGCCGGCACGGCTTCCTGCATGGCGCGGCCGCGAAAGCGCACCAGCTCCACGCAGGTGGTGAAGTCGATGGCGCCCGCGGCCACCAGCGCGGTGAATTCACCCAGGCTGTGGCCGGTCACGAGCGCGGGAGTCGCACCGTTGCGTTCCTGCCAGACTCGCCAGGTCGCGATGCCCGCGGCGAGCATCGCCGGCTGCGTGCGTTCCGTGGCGTTGAGCTCGTCGGCCGGACCTTGCTGGCATAACTGCCAGAGATCGTAACCGAGCACCCTGGAAGCCTCGTCGAAGGTGCCACGCACGGCGGCTGACTGCTCCGCGAGCGCGGCCAGCATGCCGACCGCCTGCGAGCCCTGACCGGGAAAAACGAATGCGAGTGACATGGGCGCGAAGTATAACCACTCGCCCTATTGCGGCTGACCCCGCGAACGCAGGAACAGGGCCATGACGAGGCCGCCCAACGCTCCGTACAAATGCGCATCGACGACCGTCGTGCCCGCATCCTGGAACGGCATCGCGCCCGCCAGCTGCTCGTAGGAAAGTTTCGCGGCGATGAACAACACGAGAATCCAGGCGACCAGGTCGCGGCGGCGCAGGTGCGCGAGCGTGCCGGCCGTCATCACGCCGTGCAGCGCACCCGAGGTGCCGCGATACCACGTGACCTCCGGGTCGAAGAACCACAGGCACACGCTGATCGTCAGCGAAGCCGCCAGATAGATAGCCAGCCAGCGCAGCGGCGAGAAATCGCGTGCGAACAGCGCCCACATCAGCACCAGGCCCAGCAGGTTGAGCAGCGTGTGTTGGGCATCGAGATGCACGAAATGTGCGGTGATCGCCCGCCACCACTCGCCGTGCGCGAGCGCCTCGCGGTCGAATCCCAGCGCCATGCGCAGTGGGTCGCCGCCCACGAATTCCAGCAACAGCAGCAGCCCGCACACCCCCAGCAGACTCAAACCGTAGCCGCGGTCGCAATTGAGCGACTCAAGCACGCCGGGTAACCCGCGGACGGGAGGTTCAGCGTTCATTTGCTATCATTCGCCACCCTCATTCCCGGCACTTTCCGCCCCACGGGGACTTCATGACGCGCCTGTACCGTTCCGCCCGCGGCTTTACGCTCATCGAGATCATGGTGGTCGTGGTCATCATCGGCCTGCTGGCGGCCGTCATTCTGCCCAAGGTCTTCGGTAATGTGGGGAAGGCGCAGGCTTCCAAGGTCAAGGCCGACATACAGGCCATCGAAACCGCCCTCACGATGTACCGGCTGGACAACTTCAAATATCCGAGCACGGACCTCGGGCTGCAGGCGCTGGTGGAGCGTCCCAATGACCCCACGGTGCGCAACTGGCCGGACGGCGGTTACCTGCAGCGGCTGCAGAAAGATCCCTGGCAAAGACCTTACGTGTACGTTTACCCGGGAACACACGGCCAGGAATACGATCTCTACACCCTGGGCGCCGACGGCCAGGAAGGCGGCGAAAAGGAAAATGCCGACATCGGTAACTGGAATCTCGATCAGTAACCAGCCGCGGCCCTCCCGCATGCGCGCGCGCGGGTTCACATTGATGGAGATCATGGTGGTCGTGGCCATCATCGGCCTGGTCACGGCTGGCGTGTTGATCAAGTTTGCCGGCAATTCGCGCGATACCGAGCTCGACCAGGAAGCGCAGCGCCTCGACGCGCTGTTCGATTACGTGCGCGAACAGGCGGAGTTGCAGACCCGCGATTACGGGTTTCGCCTGAACGAAACCGGCTATTCCTTCGTGGTGTTCGACGTGCTCGGCAACCAGTGGCGGCCGGTGGACGAGGACGACGCCCTGCGCGATCGCGAGTTGCCCTCGGATGTGAAGACGGAGCTGGCGGTGGAAGGCCGCACCGTAGTGTTGAAGCGCAAGAAATCGGAGAAGGAAATCGATGACTTCGCGCCGCAAGTCATGATCTTCGCCAACGGCGATCTGTCCTCCTTCGAGTTGTCCCTGCAGCGCAAGGACGCCGAGGGCCGCGCGCGCCTGTACACCGACGACGACACCAACATCCGCCTGCTGCTGCCCGGCGAAGTCGAGCAGAAGAATCCGCCGGTGCGGGCTACGGCGGCCCGATGAACGCACCGGTCACCAGGCACGCGATGCGACGCGGCTTCACGCTGCTGGAAGTGCTGATCGCGCTCGCGATCGTCGCCATGGCCGTGGGCGCGTTGTTGGGCACCATCACCTCTTCCGCCTCCAGCGTGTCCTACCTGCGCACCAAGACGATTGCGGAGTGGGTGGCGCTGAACCGGCTCACCGAGATCCGCATCTCGCAGCAGATGCCGGACACCGGCAGACGAACCGGCAAGACCGTCATGGCCGGCATGCGCTGGCAATGGGAGCAGGAAGTGGTCGAACTGCCCATCAAGGGCATGTTTCGCATCGACGTACGCGCCCGCAATACCGGCGAGACGGTGGACGATTCGCGCCCGGAAGACAAACCGTCGGCGCAGAAGGACTCCGACAGTGAGGCCAGCGGCAACTCGACCGACAAGCTCTCCTGGAGCACCACCGTGACCGGCATCATTTCAACGGCGCGCTCGGATCGCCGCGATGCCCTCGCAACCGTGATGCGCGGGGAAGACACGGGCAACGGACCCGGCAATCCCCAGGGCCCCGGCAATCCGGGCGGACCCGCGACGCCGGGAGCGCCGGGAGCGCCGGGATCGCCAGGCGGCAAGCCGGGCAATCCCAACAATCCGGGCAATCCGCGTATGCCGTCACCCCAGCCGCCCCCCTCGCTGGACCGCTGATGCGCCGGGCTGGTTTCACCCTCATCGAAGTGGTCATCGCGATCTTCATCGCCGCGGTGATGTTCGCCATCGGTTATCGCGCGCTCAACCAGGCGCTGAAAGAGCGCGATGCCATCAACGTCACGCAACAACGCGTCACCGAGATCCAGCGCGGCATGCGGGTCGTGGCGCAGGATTTCGCGCAGATCGAGGCGCGCGCCGCGCGCGACACCCAGGGCAACGGCGAGTTGCAGCCCGCGTTCGTGGCCGCGGGTCGCGACGACGTCCTGCTGACCTTTTCGCGCGCCGGGTGGAGCAACCCGGCCGGACTGCAGCGCCCCGCGGAGCAACGCGTGCGTTACCGCTTCGTGGACGGCTCGCTGGTGCGCGAATACTGGGTGTCGCTCGATCCCGCACTCAACACCGAGCCACGGCAGCGCGTCGTGCTGACACGCGTGAAGTCGGTGGAAGTGCGTTTCCTGGATCCGGTGTCGCGCAACTGGCGCACCGACTGGCCGGCCGTGCAGGCCAGCGGCCCGGTGAGCCCGATGACCATCGATGACGTCCTGCTGCCCCGCCCGCTCGCCATCGAGTTCACCGTGGTGCTGGAAGACTGGGGCCGCGTGCAGCGCCTTTTCGAGATTCCCACGTGAGTCGCGCGCGCCAGCGCGGCGTGGCGTTGCTGGTCGCGATCATCATTTTCGCGATCGCGACCATGGTGGCGGCGGCGGTCACCTACAACAAGGCGATGGCGGCGCGCCGCGCCGCGGCGACGTTCACCCTGGAGCAGGCGCTGCAGGCCGGCATGGCGGCCGAAGCGCTGGCGAGCATTGCGCTGGAGAACGACGCCGGCCAGAAGACCGATACCTCGCAGGATTGGGCGCAGGAGCAGCCGCCGCTGGAGATCGAAGGCACGGGGGTGTGGATCCAGGGAAAAGTCGAGGATCTCCAGGGCCGCTTCAACCTCAACAGCGTGCTCAAGTGGGAAAACAATCAGCTCGTGACCGATGATCATCAGGTCGAGGTGTTCCGCACCCTGCTGCGCGATCTCGACATCGACATTCGCTACGCGGATTTGCTGGTCGACTGGATAGACCCGGGCATCGAACCGTACGGCTCCGCCGGCGGTGAAGACACGCTGTACCTGTCGCAGGCGCCTCCCTACCGCCCGCCGAACACCTTCATCACCCATACCTCGGAGTTGTTGGCCATGCCCGGCTTCGGGCGCGAGAACTATCTCAAGATCGCGCCCTACATCACGGCATTGCCCAATGACGCGAAAGTGAACGTCTGCACGGCCAGCGGCATCATTCTCGACGTGACGCTCGATGAGCAGACCAGCCAGTTCGCCGGCATGAACCTGCCCGAGGAGCGCGAGAAGGGCTGTTTTCCCGCCATGACCACCTATCTCGGCGCGATCGGCGATGGGACGAAGCGGGACCTGGTCCAGCGCCGCGTCGTCGAAAACTCCGACTGGTTCCGGCTGCGCACCAACATTCGTATTGGCACTGCGGACTTCGTTTTGTACAGTGTCCTCTATCGTGAGAAAACCAAGAAGATCCGGGTCGTGCAGCGCAGTTTTGGAAGTGAATGAAGCATGGCTGATTCGCTGATCATTCAATTGCGCGACGCTGTCGCGCCACGCTGGATGGTGTGCAACGCCGACGGCCAGGTGCTGATCAACGCCGTGTCCGGCGAACTCGCGCAGGCCGCGCCGCTCGCCGCCGGGCGGCGTGTCGTCGTCGTCGTGCCCGCCAGTGACGTGCTGGTCGCCGAGAGCGACGCACCTGCGAAGAATGCCGCCAAGCTCGCGCAGGTGATCCCCTACGCGCTCGAGGAACGCGTCGCCGACGAAATCGAGAACCTGCATTTCGCGATCGGCGAGCGCAACGAAAACGGCCGCGTGCCGGTGCTGGTCGTGTCGCGCGCGCGCATCGACGCCTGGGTCGGCGAGCTCGCCGCCGCCGGCCTCGCGCCGCAGGCTATCTACTCCGAGGCGACGTTGCTGCCCGGCATGCCGGGGCAGATCATCGGGCTGCTGGATGGCGACACGCTCACGCTGCGTCCGGCCGAAGGCCCGCCGCTGGTGATGCCGGCGTTCGCCATCGGCACGGCTTTCGACATGGCGCTCGCGGCGCAGGTCTCGCAGGTGGCCGGCCTCGAGCCGCCGCCGGTCGGGTTGCTGCTGTACGCCACGCACGAGGAGTGGCAGACGCACCAGCAGGAAGTCGACGCGCTGCGCGAGCGCTTCACCGGCGTGAAAGTGCAGTTGCTGAACTCCGGCACGCTGAGCGTGCTGGCGCCGGCCGCGGCCAGTGGCGACGCGGTGAACCTGCTGCAGGGCGCGCTGGCGGTCGCCTCGCCCATGAAACAGAGCTGGAAGGCGTGGCGCGTGGCCGCGGCGCTCGCGGCCGCACTGCTGTGCCTGCACATCGGCGTCCGTTATTACGAGCTCAACGGACTGCGCAAGACCGAAGCCGCGCTCGACGCCGGCATCGAGGATGCCTTCCGCGCCGCCATGCCCGGCCAGCAGAACGCCATCAACGCGCGCAAACGCGTGGAGCAACGCGTGGTGCAACTTCGCGGCAGCGGTGGCGGGAGCACATTGCTGCCCGCGTTGCTGGCCGTGGCCAATGCGCGCAACGCCTCCCCTGCCTCGGTCATCGAAGGATTCCGCTTCCAGGACGGCTCGCTCGAGCTGCGCTTGAACGCGCCGGATGCGGCGAGCGTCGATGCCATCGGCCAGCAGCTGCGCGCGGCCGGTTGGCAGACCGAGCTCGGCGGCAGCGCCAAGGGTGACGGTTACAGCGGCCGCCTGCAGATCCGCAAGGCGGGTGCCTGATGCTCGAGTGGTACAACAGGCTCGCCGAGCGCGAACGCCGCTTCGTGCTGTTCGGTGGCATCGGCGCCCTGCTGGTGATCATCTTCGGCGTGGTGTGGCCGCTCAACACCGATATTGCCGATGCGCGCCAGCGGATCACCGTCAAACAGGCAGATCTCGCCTATATCCAGAGCGTCACGCCGCAGCTGCAGGCCGCGGGACCCGGCACGAATTCGGCCCCGGCAGGATCGCTGGTGGTACTCATCGACAGCTCGGCGCGCGAAAGCGGTCTCGGCAAATCGCTGAGCAACAGCCAGCCCATGCCGAACGGCGGCTTGCGGATCCGTCTCGACCACGTGCCGTTCGACGGCCTGGTCGCCTGGCTGGCGCGCCTGTCGCAACAGCACGGCGTTCGCGTCGAGACCGCGGAAATCGAAAGCGCCAATGAAGCCGGCTTCGTGAACGCCGGACTCGTGCTTCGCTCGGGCTGAATCCAGGTGAAACGCCGCACGCTGGTGCTCACCGTCCTGGCCGGTGTCGCGGTATTCCTCGTGGTACTGGTGCTCTATCTGCCGGCGAGCTGGCTGGCCTCGCGGCTGCCGCCGCAGGTGCAGTGCACGGAGATCGGCGGCTCGGTCTGGAATGGCGAATGCCTGGGTCTGCGGTTCCAGGGCAGCGCCCTGGGCGACGCCACCTGGAACTTCGCGCCCGGCCGCGCCCTGACCGGCAGGTTGTCCGGCGACTTCGACCTGAGGGGCAAGGCGATCACCGCCCGTGCGGATGTCGACACGAATTTTTCCGGTGTCGGTGAGCTGCGCAATCTCAAGCTGGCGCTGACCCTGGATCCCGCACTGCTCCCACAGCTGCCGCGCGACCAGCGCGGCACGGTGAACGCCGATCTGAAACGCCTCGAGTTGGCGGCGGGCCCGGCGCCGCGGGTCATCGAAGGCAGCGTCGAGTTGCATGACCTGCGGCAGCTGGGCGCGCAGCCCATGGAACTCGGTTCCTACCAACTGATGTTCGACGGCAGCACGCCGCCGGACGGCGTGCCGGTCGGCAAGCTGCGCGATCTCGGCGGGCCCTTCAGGGTGGAAGGCACGGTGAAACTCACGCCGCCGAACGGCTACCTGGTCGAGGGTTACATCACGGGCCGCACCGCCGCGGCCGAACGCGTGGTGCGCGACATCACGCTGGGCGCGACGCCGGAGACTTCCGGCCGCAGCCCGTTTTCCTTCGAAGGAACCTACTAGTCCACGTCGACTTCGCGCCAGGCGCCGAGCAGCGGGAAGTACAGTCCCGCGCGCACCGGCTCCGGGCCGAGCGCCTTCGCCAGGTGCGTGTAGCGGCGCAGCTGCGGCGCGTAGCGGCGCGCTTCCTGGTCGAGGAATTCTTCCAGGTTGCCCCCCTCGTGCGGACTGGTTTTGAAATCCACGATCCAGCGTATGCCGTCGGCGGAGACGAAGGTGCGATCGATCACCGCATTGACGATGCTGGCGCCGCGCACGCCGGTGAGCGCCAGTTCCGACTGCGCGTCGCGGTGGCTGGCGTCGAACAACCAGCGGCCGCGCGTGTCCTCGAGTGTGCCCCGCAACGCGTCCAGCGCGCGGTCGGCGCCGCCGCGGGCCGCCTCGGCTTCCACGCCGAGCGCCTGCAGTCTCGATTCCAGCCGCGCGCGCAGCTGCGGCAGTTCGGCGACCGCGGGCAGCGGCCCCCGGCCGAATTTTTCCAGCGCCTCGTGCACCACGGTGCCCACGCGTCGGGCGGTCTGCCGTACCCAGCTGAACTCGATCGCCTCCTCTTCGACTTCCTGCGGCAGCAGCTCGCCGCGCAAGCCGATGTCCGCGGGCGGAGCGGGACTCACGAAGCGCGGCACCAGGCGCCGCCGAGTCTGCGTCACGGCCGGCGGAACGGCCTCCGCTGCATCTTCGTCCGGTGCACCGATCACCGGGAGATGCGCGATCTCGTCGGCGATCGCCGGCCAGAGATTGTGCAGCAGCGTGCGGGTGTCGGCGTTGAAGTCCGGTTCGCCGTCGGATTCGGTCTCCACCGGGTGGAGGTATACGTGCAGCGAACGCCGCGCGCGCGTCAGCGCGACGTACGCCAGTCGCGATCGCTCCGCGAGTGCGCGTTGCTTGTGCAGCAGCTTGATGAACGGGTTGATGGCATCCTCTTCGTGTTCTTCGTCCTCATCGCGCACGCGGATCGGCGCCATCAGCAGGTGATCGCCGCCCGATGCCCGCGGCAGCTCCAGCCAGTTGAGCAGGCGCGCGTCGTCGCCGCGCCCGCGCCGCCCCACGCCGAGCACGAACACGTGATCGAATTCCAGTCCCTTCGCGCCGTGAATGGTCATCAGTGACACCGCACCAGGATGGGCGGCATCCTGCGCATACAGGCTATAGCCGAGTTGCTCGAAGTCGGCGGGCCGGCCGCGCAGGCGTGCGCGATCCTGCTCGTCGAGCGCCAGCAGGAAACGGCGCGCACTGGCGAGTTCGCCGGCGCGCGCGCAGGCGGAAGGACCGCCGAGTGCCAGCCAGGCGCGTTCGACCATGTGCGCACGCGGTTCGAGCTCGCGCTCGAACCAGGCGCCGAGCAGCACCGCGGTCGCACGCAACAGCCGCTGTTTGCCGTCCGGGGTCAGGCCCGCGATGTTGTCGCGCAGTGCCGCGGGAATGCTGGTGTCGCGGGCCGCCTCGGCCACCGCGGTGAGATCCGGCAGCGCGAGTCCGACGAACGGCGCGCGCAGCACCGCCAGCCAGGCCACGCGGTCCATCGGTGACTCCAGCGCGCGCGCCAGCGCCTCGAGATCGCGCACCACCGACACGTCGCCGAGTGGCTCGAGTTTCACGCCGATGAAGGGCACGTCGCGCGCCGCCAGCGCGGCGCGAATACCGCGCAGGTGCGTACGGGCGCCGGCCAGCACTGCGATGCTCTCGCCCGGCCGCGTGCGCAGCAGCTCCGCAATCGACGCCGCCGCAGCCTGGGCTTCACTTTGCACGCCGCCGCGCGCGTCGACGCGGTACAGACGAGGTTCTCCCTCGAGCTGGGTGCGCGCGGCCACACTGGCGAGGTGTTTCACCGCGCTGCGGCGGGCATCATCGACTCCCGGGAAGACGCGCGCGAACACCGTGTTGCACCAGTTCACCAGCGCCGGCGCCGAGCGGAAATTGCGCCGCAGCTCGAGCGCCTGCAGCCGCACGTTTCCCAGGCCGGCGGCGCGCACCGTCGCGTAACGTCCCACCTCGGCGTTGCGAAAACCGTAGATGGACTGCATCGGATCGCCCACCAGGAACAGGGTGCGGCCGTCGCCATCCGACCAGTCCTGGGTGAGCGTCAGCAGCAGGTCGTACTGGTCGCGGGAGGTGTCCTGGAACTCGTCGACCAGGATGTGGCTGAGCCGGGTGCCGAGCCGCTCCGCCAGTGGCGTCGGGCCCGAGTCCTCCGTGAGCGCGCGGCGCGCCGCCCCGGCCACCTCGGTGTGGTCACATTCCCCCTGCTCTTCGAACACCAGCGTGAGCTGCGCCGCCGCCAGCGTGAGTAGTTTGGCCAGTGCATCGAGCGCGGCGCGCGCATCCTCGGGAATGACCGGCAGGGGCAGGACCGCGATGGCCTCGAGCGCCATGAGGTGCCGGTGTTGCAGGCGCGCAAGCCTTTCGGCAAAGGCCACGCCGGCCGCGCGCGCATCCGGATCGTCCGCCGGGAAGCCCTGTGTCTTGTTGAAGCGCGAGCGGAATGCACCCTCGCTGGTCAACGCCAGGTCGCTTAATGCCCGCCAGCGCGGCAGGTCGCGATGATGCACCACCAGCGCATCGCTCGAGTCGCGCCAATGGGCCAGGTCGGCGCCCGCCTCCGCGCCCCTGTGAAAGACGGCAATACGCGCCGCCTGGGACGCCATGGCGATGAAATCCGCGGGTAATGCCGCCGCGGCCGCCGCGAGTTCCTCGTTGACGATGCTTTCCAGGCTCTGTTCGATGAGCGGTACCAGCGGCGTGCCGGAGAAACGCGGCAGGTTCGGCAACCACTCGGCGCGGCGCGCCAGCATGCCGGCGATGAGCTTTTCGAGCAGCGACCAGTTGTCGTCCAGGCGCCGCAGGATGCGCTCGAAGGGCGCGCGCAATTCCTCGTCGCCTTCCGCGTAACGCAGCGTCTCGCGCGCCGCGATGGCGTACAGGTCTGCGGGCTCGTCGGCGATGCCGCGGCCAAAGCCGGTACGCGAGGTGATCGGCATCGCGTTGGCGAGATAGGCGTTGAAGGCGTCGATGGTCTGGATGCGCAGGCGCGCGGCACTTTCCTCGAGCCCCCAGCCACGCGCGGCCGCATGGCTGCGCGCCGCGGCGGCCAGTTCGAGCGTCACGCGGTCGGCATCGGTGCGCACGGCCATGTTTCCTTCCAGGGCCTTCTGCACACGCTCACGCATCTCACCGGCGGCCTTGCGTGTGAACGTGATGGCCAGCACCTGCTCCGGTTCGTCCACGGTGGTCAGCAATCTCAGGTAACGCTGCGTGAGCACCGTCGTCTTGCCGGAGCCGGCGGGCGCCTGGACCATGAACGAGCGCGAGACATCCAGTGCCCGCTCACGGGCCTGGGCATCGGCCTGCGCGAGTGCGGCGAGGTCCTGGTCAGTCATCGCTCTGATCCACGACCGCTTCGGCCAGCTCGACCCGGCGACACAGCACCGTGAGATGGCAGTTGCGGCACACATCCGGCGCCGGTTGCACCGTCGCATCGCCGGCGAGGTACCGTGCGGCAACCTGGCGCAGCGATTCGAGCCAGCCTTCGACTTCCTCGTGCCAGGCGGCATCGATGTCCGCGGCCGGCACCTCGCGGGGATCCAGCTTGCGTACGCCGCCGACCTCCGGCAGCAGCCGCGGCTGCGCCGCCTTGCCGACGAAGCGGGCGCGGCCGCGCGTCAGGTGCACGTTGGCGAGCGCCTGCACGTCGCGGCCCCTTTCGGAAAGCAGGTAGGCCAGCAGCTGCGGATCGCGGAATCGTTCGGCGTCCCAGCGGATCGGACGCGGCTCGCCGGACTTGTAGTCCAGGATGGCGCAGCCGCCTCCCTCGAGCGTATCGATGCGGTCGATGCGCACCTCGAAGGTGCCGCCGGCGATGTGCACTTGGCGGCAGACTTCCATGCTGTCGATGTCGAACGCGGGTCGCGTGAGCTCGAGCTGCAGCAGCTTCTCGATGAGCCGCTCGATGCGCATCTTTGCGCGCCGCACCGCGGGCTGCAGTTCCACGGGCACGAAACCCCGGAAGGTGTACACCTCGGCCGCCTCGACCGCCTGGTGAATGGTGGGCTTGAGCACCTGCAGTCCGGCCGCCTCCACGCCGAAGCGGTTCTGCAGCTTCAGCCAGATCATCTCCAGCGCCTTGTGCAGCATGATGCCGCGGTCGCGCGGGTCGATGCCGGGCGCGGGCGCCTCCAGGCGTACGCCGCGCAGCCGCACTTCGCCGTAGGCATGAAAACCGCACTCGGCCTGCAGCGTGAGCGGCTTGACGCCGCCCCTCACCGTGACCGCCGTGTCCACGGGATCACCCTGGGCATCGTCGAGGGATTCGAGCAGCGGTGTGCGCAGCCGCGCGGCCAGCGGCTCGGCCACCGCTGCCTGCGACTGGTAGGCGGCATGCTCCACGAGGCGGGCCAGCAGCGGGCTCGGCGTGCGATGCGCGTCGCCATCGAGCTGAGCCCAGGAACACACCAGCGAGTCGGTCGCCGCGCGCCAACCCTGGAGCGTGGCGCGCGCCCGGCGACTTTGCCCCGCGGCACTGGCCGCCGGAATGCCGGCCGCCACCTGCAGCCGCAGCGGGATGAACACGTCGGGCCGCGGCGGTGGCGGCCACTGCGCGGCATCGAGCCCCGCCACCCAGATGCCGTCGTAACGCACGATCGGATCGTCGTGGGAATCGGTGAGTGTCACGGGAGCCGCGACGCTTGCCGGGTCGAAACTGCGTTCGCGTGCCAGCTCCCCGAGTGTCGCCACGGCTTCAGCGGCGGGACTGCGCGGCAACCAGCAGCCCAGCGCCGCATATTCGTCGAGCAGCGCATACCAGCGGGTCACGGTCTGGTGTTCGTCGGTGCGCAGGGCGCGCGAGCCGTGCCAGCCCACGGCACGCAGCGCGGCCAGCAGGCGTGGCGCCCAGTCCGGCGCGCTGCGCCGTTCCGTGCCGAGCAATGCCATGCCCTGCTGCAGTTGCGCCGCGAGCGCACGCGCGGGCTCGACCGTGGAGCGTTCGAGAACGGCCGCCAGCGTGGCGGCGTTGTATTCGAGCCGATGACCTTTGCGCAGCACCGCTTCGATGGCGGCACCGGCGAAAATGTCGTTGCGATCGGTGAAGGGCATGCGCAGCCAGGACGACAACTCGTCGAATCGCAGGCTGGCGGTGAACAGGCGCAGCGTCAGCAAGGCGTGCGCGATGATCGGAAAGTCGGTCAGGGGCTGCCCGCCTTCGATCGAGAAGAACGTGGAGAACGCGCGCGCGGAACCTGACAGCCACTCCGAGGGCGACAGGGTCTGCGACAGGATGCGCTCGTACTGCCGGCGTCGCTGCCGCAGCCGGCTGTCGACCACCAGCAGGCGCCGGTCGGGCTGCTGCTCGAGTTGCGCGCGGCACCAGCCGGCGATCAGCTCGAGTTCGTGTTCATCGTCGTCGGCCGCCGCAACGGCAACCGTGGCCACGGGCGCTGGGCATTCCAGCGGCTTTGCGCCGATGCGCTCCAGCGCGTCGCGTTGCGCCGTGGGCAGCACGTCGCGACTGGCCACGAACAGCTCACCGCCGGGCGCCTCGAGCTCATCCAGCCAGTCGGACAAGACCTTGCGGCCCAGATCCCGCGACTGCTTTTCGAGCGCGGCCAGCGCCTCGAGCAGCAGATCGCCTTCCGGTGATCCGGCCAGGGCGCCGCGGGACCGGGGAATCCGCCAGTCACGCAACAGGCGAATCGACGCCAGCAAGGCGCGCGCTTCACCGCTGCCTGCGGCGTCGGGTCGCAGCTCACGGATCCCTTCCCGCAGGTGCGCCCACTCCGCTCCCGGCGGCAACAGGCGGTCGGGAAGATTGCCGGCCGTCCATGCGGCGGCCAACCGCGATTCGGCGAACTGCGTGAATGTCTGCACGCGCGGGGTGTGCCACAACGCGTTGCCGGCGCTGCGTTGCAGGGCCGACCAGGCGGCGCGTACCGCCGCCTGGCGCTGGGTACTGGGCACGAGCAGGGTTGCGCCGGCCTCGAGAGCCCGACGGATCGGGTCTGACAGTCTTTGGTTGTTCAATACCGCTATTTGAATCGGGCTTCGGCGCGCACCACGCTCGAACGGTCACCGGGCGCGCGGCCGGCGTACGAGCTGAGCAGCTCGTCGATCCGCGTGAACACCTTCTTGAGCAGCGCGGCGTCCGGCAGCAGCGTGGTGCGGAAATGATCGCGATACGGAACGTTGAAGCTGGTGCCCGGCGCAAGCAATACGTGTTTCTGCTCGAGCAGGTCGAGCGCGAACGTCTGGTCGTCGAAGTCCGGCAGCTCTTCCGTCTTGACGCGCACGAAGGCGTACATCGAACCCTTGGGAGGTTCGAGGTGCAGGAAGCGGCTGGCCCGGGTGGCTTCGAGAATCGCCCGGCGCGACTCGTACAGCCGGCCGCCCGGCGCCAGCAACTCCTTGACGCTCTGGTAGCCGCCGAGCGCGGTCTGCACCGCCCACTGCGCCGGCACGTTCGAGCACAACCGCAGCGAAGTCAGCAACTCGAGGCCGGCGAGGTAATCGCTTGCGCCGCGCAGGTTGCCGGAGAACGCCGCCCAGCCCACGCGGTAACCACAGGCGCGGTAGATCTTCGACAGTCCGGACATCGTGCAGCAGATCGTGTCGCGCACCAGCGTCGCCATGGGGATCGACTCGGCGCCGTCGTAGGTCATCTGGTCGTAGATCTCGTCGCTGAACACCACGAGCTTGTGGGTCTCGGCGAGCCGCGCGATGGCCTCGCACACCGCGCGCGGATACACCGCGCCGGTGGGATTGTTGGGGTTGATCACGACGATGGCGCGCGTCCGGTGCGTCACCAGCGCGGCGAGCTCGGCCGGGTCGGGAACGAAATCGTTCTCCGGCCGGCACGGATAGTAAACCGCCTTGCCGCCATTGAGAGTCACCGCGGCGGACCACAGTGGGTAGTCAGGGCTGGGAATCAGCACTTCGTCGCCGGAATTGAGCAGCGCGCGCAGGCACAGGTCGATCAGCTCGCTCACGCCGTTGCCGATGAACACTTCCTCGGCGCTCATGCCGGAAATGCCACGCGCCTGCTGCTGCATGACCACCGCCTCACGCGCGGGGAAGATGCCCTTCTGATGGCAATAACCTTCCGCCGCCGGCATGTTCTCGATCATCGCCAGGCGCATGGTCTCCGGCGTGCGGAAACCGAAGGCGCCGGGATTGCCGATGTTCAGCGGGACGATTTCGTAGCCCTGGCGCTCGAGCTCCTGGGCACGACGGGCGAGCCGGCCACGAATTTCGTATTTGACGTGGCGCAGGCCTTCACTGGGGCGAATCTGGTTTTCCTGGGACATGGCGGGAGGATAACGCGCGCATGTCCGCCGCGCAGCCCGGCGCGGCGCCGAATAAGGCGATTTCGCGCTCAGTTTTACAGTTCGCGCCACCTCAGGCAGGCCACCTGGTGTGAATCTCCGGCATTTTCCGGCTCTGGACTCAGCGTCGAACATTGCGCCCGGGCCGCGGGACACCGCAGGTGGAAGGCGCAGCCGCCGGGCCGGTCGATGGCCGACGGCGTTTCACCCAGCGCCGGCTGGCGCGCGAGCCGCTCACGCTCGCGTGCCGGATCGAGCAGCGGCACCGAATCTAACAACATGCGCGTATACGGATGGCGCGGCGCCCGGAACAGCGTTTCGGTCGGGCCGGACTCGACGATACGGCCGAGATACATGACCAGCACCCGTTCGCACAGCCGGCGCACGACGGCGAGATTGTGGCTGACGAACACCAGGCTGGTGCCCGCGGAGCGCTTGATGCCCTCCAGCAACTCGAGGATCTGCGCCTGGATCGACACGTCGAGCGAGCTGACGGCCTCGTCGCACACCAGTAGTTTGGGACCGATGATCATGGCGCGGGCGATCGCCACGCGCTGGCACTGGCCGCCCGAGAGCGTGGTGCTGCGCCGATCGGCGTACTCCGCTCCCAGCCCCACGCGCTCCAGCATGGCCACGACGCGCGTGCGCCGGGTCGCGGCATCCAGCTCCGGTCGCAGCGCGCGCAACGGCTCGGCGATGCATTCACCGACGCTCATCATGGGGTCGAGACTGGCGAAGGGATCCTGGAACACGATCTGCAGGTCGGCGCGCAGCGCGCGCAGGGTCTCGCCGGCGAGGTGCCGCATCGGTTGACCGAGCCACACGATCTCGCCGGCGGACACCGGCCCGAGCCGCAGCAGCGCACGCGCCAGCGTCGACTTGCCGGAGCCGGATTCTCCGACGATGCCCAGCGCCTCACCCGCGCGCACTTCGAAAGACACCTCGCTGACCGCGAGCAGTTCCCGTGGCGGGCGCAGCCAGCCGTCGTGCAGCGGGTACTTCACCTCGAGTTGGCGCACCTGCAGCGCTGCAGTCGCGGGTTCCGGTGCGGCAACGCCCCTGCCTGCCGAGGCCGACGTGGCCGACGCCATCGTGGCCGGCTCCATCTTTGGAGTCGCCGCCAGCAACGCGCGTGTGTACTCGTGCTGTGGCGACCACAGGATCTGCGTGACGACGCCGCGATCGACGATCTGACCGTGGCGCATGACCAGCACATCATCGGCCAGCGCCGCGATCACGCCCATGTCGTGCGTGATCAGCGCCATCGACATCCGCCGCTGCGCCATGAGCTCGCGCAACAGCTGCAACAACTGCGACTGGACCGAAACATCCAGCGCCGTCGTCGGTTCGTCCGCGACCAGCAGTTTCGGGTCGCAGCTCAGGGCCATGGCGATCATGGCCCGCTGCCGCATGCCACCCGAGAGCTCGTGCGGATACTGCCGCAGCCGCCGGGGCACATCGCTCATCCGCACCTGGTCGAGCAGTTGTGCCGCGCGCTGGCGGGCAGCGCTCCAGCTCATGCCGCGATGTGTTACCAGCGGCTCGGCCACCTGGTCGCCGATGCGCAGGTGCGGCGTGAGCGCGGTCATCGGATCCTGGAAGATCATCGCCACATCGCGACCGCGCACCACGGCGGACGCGGCGGGTAACAGCGCTGCGCCATCGAGCCGCGCGACACCGCGCACGCTGGCGCTCTTCGGCAGCAGGCCGAGCAGGGCCAGGAACGCCTGGCTCTTGCCCGCGCCGGATTCGCCGATGACGCCGAGGCAGCGGCCGCGTCCGAGCGTGAACGAAACGTCCTGCACTGCGTGCTTCGCGCCATAACTGACCGCCAGCTTGTCGACCTCGAGCAACGCCGCCTCAGCCATCGATCTGCTCCAGTTTCGCGCGCAACGCTTCGCCGAGCGAATTGAATGCGCCGAGCACCAGCATCAGCAGGACCGTGGGCACCAGCAGCATCCAGGGCGCCGACTCCATTTCCTGGGCGCCCTCGTTGATGAGCGTGCCGAGGCTGGCATGCGGCTCCTGCACCCCGAGGCCGAGGAAGCTCAGGAAGCTCTCGAACAGGATGACCTGGGGAATGGTCAGCGTGGCGTACGCGATCACCGTGCCGGCGACGTTGGGGATCACGTGCCGCCACAGGATCATCGGGACGCGCACCCCGCCGGCGATGGCGGCGGTCACGAACTCCCGGCTCCGCAGGGTCAGCGTCTGGCCCCGCACGATGCGCGCCATGGTCAGCCAGGCCACGGCGCCGATGCCGATGAACAGCGCCGACAGGCTGCCGCGCGGAAACAACGTCGAGAGGATGATGACGATGAACACGTACGGCAGTGCGTACAGGATGTCGACGGCGCGCATCATGGCCGCGTCGATTCGTCCGCCGAAATAACCCGCTGCCGCGCCCCAGGCGACACCGATGCAGACGCTCACCAGCGAGGCGAGTACGCCGAGCGCCAGCGAAATGCGCAGCGCCTGCATGCCGCGCGCGAACAGGTCGCGCCCCAGGCGGTCCGTGCCCAGCCAGTGCACGCTCTCGAACGTGGGCGGAACCGCGAGGTGGTCCCAGTCGAGCATGCCGTGGTCCCAGGGCGTGAACACCGGCGCCAGCAACGCCACGGCGCCCAGGAAACCGAGCACACCCAGCGCGATGCGGATGCGTGCATTCATGCCAGGCGCACCCGTGGATCGAGCCAGCCGTACAGCAGGTCGGCCAGCAGGTTGCAGATCAGCGTAAATACGCCGTACACCAGGATCATGCCCATCACCAGCATGTAGTCGCGGTCGATGGCGCCCTGCACGAGGTAACGTCCCGAGCCCGGCAATCCGAACACCGACTCGACCACCAGCGAGCCCGTGATCACGAATGCCACGGCGGGCCCCAGGTAACTCATCACCGGCACGAGCGCCGGGCGCAGCGCATGCCGGAACAGCATCACCGCCGGGTGGAGTCCCTTGGCGCGCGCCGTGCGGATGTAGTGCGTGGCCAGCACCGTGCGCATGCTGTCGCGCATGAGGCGCGCGATGTAGGCGCACACCGGCAGCGCGAGCGTCACGACCGGCAGCACCAGGAAGCTGGGATCGCCGGGTTCGTAGCCCCCTACCCTGAACACCGGCCAGTAGATTCCGAAAACCAGCGCCAGCAGCGGCCCGGTGACGAACGCCGGCAGGATCACGCCCAGCATCGAGAAATTCATCAGCACGCGCGCGACGCGCGATTCACCGAGCCAGGCGGAGAACGCGCCCAGCGGCACGCCGGCCAGGAAGGCCAGCGCCGCCGCCGCGAGCCCGATAGTTAGGGAGACCGGCAGTCCGCTGCCGATCAGTTCGGAGACGCGCGTGTCGCGATACCGCAGTGAAGGTCCGAGATCGCCGCGCACCACTCCCCAGAGGTAGCGCCCGTACTGGACGACCAGTGGCCGGTCGAGACCGTAGGCCGCATCGAGGTTGGCGCGCACCGCCGGCGACAGCGCCTGCTCCTGGTCGAACGGGCCGCCGGGGGCCAGGCGAATGATGAAGAAGGAAAGCGTCACCAGCACGAACAACGTCGGCACGAGTCCGGCGATCCGTCGCAGCGCGTAGCTCAGCATCCGCTCTCGAACACGTGCGCGTCTCCCGTTACACTCGCTGCCAATGGAAACTTCCCAACCCCGGCGAATTCTCGTCGCAATCAAACGTGTCGTCGACTACAACGTGCGCATCCGCGTGAAACCGGATGGCTCCGGCGTGATGCTCGACGGCGTGAAACTCAGCATCAACCCCTTCGATCAGATCGCGATCGAAGAAGCCCTGCGCATCCGGGAAAAGGGCCGGGCCGACGAGGTGGTCATCGCCACCCTCGCGCCTGCCGATGCGCAGGCCACGCTGCGGAACGCGCTGGCCATGGGCGCGCAACGCGCCCTGCACGTGGTCACCGACGCCGCGCTCGAGCCGCTGGCCACGGCGCGGGTGCTGCTCAAGCTCGTGGAGAAGGAAAAGCCTTTTCTCGTCATTCTCGGCAAACAGGCCATCGATGACGACAACAACCAGACCGGTCAGATGCTCGCGGCCCTGTGGAACCGGCCACAGGCCACGTTCGCGTCGAAGCTGGAACTGGGCGACGGCACGGCACGCGTGACGCGTGAGGTCGACGCGGGGCTGGAAACCCTCGACGTGGATCTGCCGGCCGTGATCACCACGGATCTGCGGCTCAACGAGCCGCGCTTCGTGAAGCTGCCGGAGATCATGAAGGCCAAGACCAAGCCGCTGGAGACCATCACCCTCGCCTCGCTGGGTGTCGGCGGAGTGCCGCGCGTGAAGACCAGCAAGACCGAGCCGCCGCCCGGCCGGCAGCGCGGCATCATGGTCAAGGATGCCGCCGAGTTGTTCGCCGAGCTCCACAAGAGGAGCCTGGTATGACGCGCGTACTGATCGTCGCCGAACACGCCGGCGGCAAACTCAATGTGTCCACCGCCAAGTGCGTCAAGGCGGCGTCGGCGCTCTCCGGCGCGGATATTTCCATTGCCGTGTTCACGACTGCCGGCTCGCCGGTGGCGGCGCAGGCGGCCCGACTGAGCGGAGTGGCGCGGGTACTCGAGGTGACACACGCGGCCAATGAGCACGCGCTCGCGGCGACGCTGGCGCCCCAGGTTGCCGAACTCGGCAAGGACTACACGCACCTGTTCGCGCCCTCGACCACCTTCGGCAAGGACCTCATGCCGCGCGTCGCCGCGCTGCTCGATGCGCCCCAGGTATCCGACGTGATGCACATCGAAAGCGCGACGCGCTTCCGGCGGCCTATCTACGCCGGCAATGCCATCGTCACGGTGGACGTCGATGCCGGCACGAAAATCGTCGCCACCATTCGCACCGCGTCGTTCGAAGCGGCGGCCGCGGGGGGTTCGGCGCCGGTCGAAGCGGTAACGCCAAAGGCGGACCTGCCCACGCACACGCGCTTCGTCTCGCTGGCAGCAGCGGCCGCCGACCGGCCGGACCTGCAGAGCGCGAGCAAGGTGATCTCCGGTGGCCGCGCACTGGCGAGTGCCGACGCGTTCAAACTCATCTACAGCCTCGCCGACAAGATCGGCGCGGCCGTGGGCGCATCACGCGCCGCGGTCGACGCGGGATACGCGCCCAACGACATGCAGGTGGGCCAGACCGGCAAGATCATCGCGCCCGAACTGTACGTCGCGATCGGTATTTCCGGCGCGATCCAGCACCTGACGGGTATCAAGGATGCCCGCACCATCGTTGCCATCAACAAGGATTCCGAAGCCCCGATCTTCGAGGTCGCCGACATCGGAATCGTCGGCGACCTCTTTACGATCGTGCCCGAGCTGGAAAAGCTGATCGACGCCAGCCGGAAATAGCTCAGAGACTGGCGAGTACGTGTTCGGCCGCGGACACCTTGAACTCCCGCGGCGCTTCGACGAACACGTTCTTCGCGACACCGTCCTGCACGATGACGGCGAAGCGCTGGCCGCGCAGACCCATGCCGAAGCCCGAGCCGTCCATCTCCAGTCCCAGCGCCTTCGCATAGGTGCCATTGCCGTCGGCGAGCATCAGCACCTTGTCGCCCACGTTCGAATGTTTGCCCCAGGCGCCCATGACGAACACGTCGTTGACCGCCATGCAGGCGATGGTATCCACGCCCTTGGCCTTGAAGTCGGCGGCCTTCTCCACGAAGCCCGGCAGATGTTTGGCATCGCAGGTCGGGGTGAATGCGCCGGGCACCGAGAACAGCACCACCTTCTTCCCCTTGAACAGCTGATCGGTGGTCAGATCCTGCGGCCCGTCCTTGGTCATCGTCTTGAAGGTGCCCGCGGGCATCTTGTCACCAGCCTTGATTGGCATGTTCCGGTCTCCTTGTTGTGAATCAGTTTGGCGTCGTGGCGGGAAACAGGCCCGCCTTGACCAGCATGCCGGGCACGGCATGGTCCAGCGTTCGCTGCAGCCAGCGGCTGGTCTCGAGCAGCGTCGGCAGGTCGACACCCGTGTCGTAGCCCGCCCGATGCAGCATGTAGATCAGGTCCTCGGTGGGGATGTTGCCGGTCGCGGCCGGCGCGAACGGGCATCCGCCGATGCCTCCGCAGCTCGCATCCAATGCCTGGACGCCCGCCTGCGCCGCAGCCCAGGCATTGGCGAGCCCCGTGTTGCGCGTGTTGTGGAAGTGCGCGCGCAGCTTCAGCTGCGGCAGCGCGGTCTGCAACCGGCTCACCAGGTCCGTGACCTGCGAGGGCACGGCCACGCCAATGGTGTCGGCGATGGCGATCTCGTCGGGTTGACCCTCGGCGGCGCGTTCGGCCAGTTGCACCACCCGCTCGGCGGGGACTTCGCCTTCAAAAGGACAGCCAAACGAGGTCGATATGGTGAGTTGCGCACGAATGCCGGCGGCGCGCGCCGCCTTCGCGATTTCGTGCCAGGCCTGGACACCCTCGTCCACGCTGCATCCCTGGTTGCGCTGGCTGAAGCTCTCGCTCGCCGCGATGGCCATTCCGACTTCGGCGCAGCCTGCCGCGCGTGCGCGCTCGAATCCCCTGAGGTTCAGCACCAGGCCGATGAACCCGCTGGCTGCCGAGGGGCCGAGCTCCCTGAGCACCTCTTCGGCGTCCGCCATCTGCGGTACGCGCTTGGGGTTCACGAAGCTCGCAACTTCGATGCGCCGCAGCCCCGAGACCGCCAGCCTGCGGATGAACTCCACCTTCTTCGCCGTCGGCAGGACCTGCGACTCGCTCTGCAGCCCGTCGCGGGGGCCGACTTCGACGATTTCGATGCGGGGCGCATTCATGGCGGCGGATTCTATCCCCTGGGATCGCGTGTTCCGGGGTTGTGATACAAACGCGCCGCCATGAACGAGCCGAAACCGAACAACCCCGGCGCGCTCGCCGACCTGCGCGTACTCGAGCTCGGCACGCTGATCGCCGGACCGTTCTGCGGGCAGCTGCTGGGGGATATGGGTGCGGAGGTCATCAAGATCGAGGCGCCCGGCCAGGGTGATCCCATGCGCCAATGGGGGCCCCAGCCGCGCGGCCAGGCGTCCGTGTGGTGGCCGGTCATCGGCCGCAACAAGAAAGGCATCACGCTGGATCTTCGCCAGGCCGATGGGCAGAGCCTTTTCAAAGACTTGGTGCGTAAATCTGATGTCGTTATCGAGAATTTCCGGCCCGGCACCCTGGAGAAATGGGGCTGTGGCTGGGAGCAGCTCTCGACGCTCAATCCGCGGCTGATCCTGGTGCGCGTCTCGGGGTATGGGCAGACCGGTCCGTACTCGCAGCGCGCCGGTTATGGCGGCATTGGCGAGGCCATGGGCGGACTGCGCTACATCGTCGGGGAGCCCGACCGGCCACCCTCACGCGTCGGCATCAGCATTGGCGATTCGCTGGCGGCGGTGCACGCCTGCATGGGAACGCTGGCCGCCCTGCATCACCGCGAACGCACCGGCAAGGGCCAGGTGATCGATGCCGCGATCTATGAGTCGGTGCTCAACATGATGGAATCGCTGGTGACGGAATTCGACCAGCTCGGGCACGTGCGCGAGCGCAGCGGTCCCATCCTGCCGCGCATCGCCCCTTCGAATGTCTATCCCACCCGCGATGGCATCGTGATGATCGGCGCGAACCAGGACACGGTGTTCGCGCGTCTCTGCGACGCCATGCAGGCGCCGGCGCTCGCGGCGGATACCCGCTTCCGCGATCACCAGGGGCGCGGCGCGCACCAGGCCGAGCTCGACCAAGTCATCGCCCACTGGACCGCGACGCTCGGCACCCGCGAGCTGCTGTCCTTGCTCGAGCAGCACGGCGTTCCTTCGGGGCTCATCTACCGCGCGGCCGACATGCTGGACGACCCGCACTTCAAGGCGCGCGACGCCATCGTCAGCACCCGGCATCCGGACTTTGGCGAACTGCGCATGCAGAACGTGGCGCCGCGGTTCTCGGCCAGCCCGAGCGCCATACGGCGGCCTGCGCCGGGGCTCGGCGAACACAACGACGAGATCTACGGTGAGTGGCTGGGGCTGTCGGCGGCGGCGCTCAGCGACCTCAAGACGCGCGGCGTGATCTAGCGTGGCGAGCGGCTCTCAGGTCCTCAGCAGCCAGAGCTTGGCAATGCGCACCATGGTGGGATCTTTCTTCACCAGCCTGAACGCCTTGCTGGCTTCGGCCTTGTTGTTGTTTTTCATGTGCGCGAGTCCCAGGGTCAAATAGGCCTCGTCAATGCGCTCACCCTGCTTTTCCTGGGGCACGTCCGGCGCGGTCACTCCCTTGGTCACGCCTCGCTGCAGCGCCTCGACGGCCTTGGCCGCGTCACCAAAGCTGAGATATTGAGTACCTAACTCCACGTCGGCGTCGCCCGTCTTGGCGGCGCGCGCGGCGGCGTCCGCCTGCGCGATGGCGGCCTTTTCCTTGGCGCACTGGGGCTGCGCGGCGTTTTTCAACAGGCGATCGTTGACATCGATGTCGCGTTTTTCCACGAAGACCTTCTTCGCGAAGCCCTGTTCCAGCACGGTCTGCGCTTCGCACGCGAACTTGCGCTCGAGCGTGAGTTGCGCCATTTCCTTGTAGTCCTCGGGCTTCTTGAGCACGTCCACCTGCACGGCGAGGCGCATCACGTTGAGCTTCTGGGTATCGTCCGTGTCGCCGCTCTTCAGCGCCTTCATCAGGTGTTCCCAGTACTCGGGCTTCGGGTAGTACACCACCATTTTCTCGAGCACCTGCGACACGCAGGAGTTGTCGCCGGCGCGATCGCAGGAGGTGCGGATCAGCAGCAACTGCTGTTCCTTGGGCCGCGCGCCGCCTTGCTCGAGTTTGGCGAGCAATTCCTTCATGACCCGGGCGGCTTCCTTGTTGTTGCCCGACAGGTAATACGACTGGGCCAGGGTGACCTGCGTCTCCGAATCGTTCTGGATCTTCAGCGCGCGATTGCTGTAGTCGATGGCCTTGGGATAGTTGCGCAGCGAGAAATACAGGCCGGCGAGGCTCTTGTAGCGCTCGAACTTCTTTGACTCGGCCATGCACGGCGAATTGAGCGCGCTTTCCATCTCGCGCGCGGCGTCCGCATCCTGGCGCAGGTTGTGATACGCGTAGCCACGAAACTCGGCCATGTTGTACAGATCGAATGCCGACTTGCCACCGGGCACCTGCTCGGCTTCGCGCACTTTGGTCAGCATGTCCTGCCACTTGCGGTTTTTCATCGCTTCCTGCGCCGCGATCATCTGTTTTGCGATCTGCTTGCTGATCTTGCTATTGGCCGGGCAGCCTGCGCCCTGTGCCGCGGCGGTGGAGGCCCATCCCGCGCCCAGGATTCCGATCGCAGCAATCAACACACCACTTCGAATTGACACGCAAATGCTCCGCTTTGAAAACTAACTATTGAAGGCTACCGCGTCCCGATCAGCCCGCGGGGGCCGCCGTCATGTCCACCATCCAGAACTTCGCGACCCGGACCAATACCGGGCTCTTGCTCACCGTGGCGAAGGCCTTGCCCGCTTCATCGCGCTTGCCGGTGCGCAGGTAGGCGATGCCGAGCAGCATGCCCGCTTCGTCCGGATCCTTCACACTACCCTTGCCGATACCGCGAGTCAGCGCCTCGATGGCCTTGTCGTTCATTCCGTAACTGAGATAGGCGGCACCGAGTTTGACATCGGAGTCGCCGGTAGTCTTGGCGCGCGCCGAGGCGTCCTGCTTGTCGAGCGTGGACTTGTCCAGCGTCACCGCGTTCTTGGAGTCCGCCAGCAGGCGGGTTGCCTGGTCCTTGTAGCGCGGCAGGTTGTACGCGTTGTTCTTGAAGCCTTTTTCCAGGATGGTCTGCGCTTCGCCGGGCAGGCCCTGCGCCAGCGCGTGGTTGGCCATTTCGACGTATTCGCTGCCGTCGCGCATCATGTTCATGCCGTCGGCGAGCCGCAGCACATTGAGCATTTCCTTGTCGCTCTTGCTCGCCTGCAGCATCGTGCCGATGAGGTTGTGCCAGTACTCCGGCTTGGGATAAGCCGCGACCAGCTTCTCGACCAGCTGAGACACGCATTCGTTGTCCTGCAGCTGCAGGCAGGCGCTCTGCAGGATGCGATAGGTCGATTCTTCGGGTTTCGTGCCGTTGGCTTCGAGCTTGGCGATGACCTCGGCCATCACCTTCTTGGTGTTCGGGTAGTCGTCCTTGATGTAGTAGGCGTTGCCGAGATAGAGCCCGGTGTCCACGTCGCCGGTCGCCTCGTAATGTTTGGCGCCGTACTCGATGGCCTTGCCGTAATCCTTGCTCTGGTAGGCCAGCTGCATCAGCACCTTGGTGCGGGTGAGCTTTTCGGCCGCCGGATAACAGGGCGATTCCATGGATGCCGCGAGTTCCGGCACCGCTTCGTTGTACTGCTTCAGGCTGGCATACGCGACGCCCTGGAATTCATGGATCAGGTAGCTCTCGTAGACGTTCTTCTCGTCCGGGAGGGCCGCAGCCTCCTTGGTCTTGGCGAGCATCTCGGCCCAGTTTTTCGCGTCACGGGCTTTCTGGATTTCGTTGAAGGGCTTTTCGAACGCCTTGCCGTACTTCTTCGGACAGGCAGGATTCTCTTCAACCGCGGGCTCGGCCTTCTTCTTGGCCGCCAGGACCGGGGTGGCTCCAAACAGGGCGAGGACGGCGGCGGCCGCCACGAGTTTCAATCGATCTGACACTTCGGACGCTCCTTACAAGTGAGCCGCGGTCTTTTGGACCGCGGCTCGGTGTCAATCAACCCACCGTCAAGACATCCATTAATTTGGATACCTGCACCGACGGAAAGTTTCTCAATGGAATCAGGCGCTTCGCTAGTCGCGGAACTCCGAGGTGTTCACGAAGCCCATCTTCTTCATGTGATTGCGCTGCGCGGCGGCCATCACCAGGGCCGTCGTCTCGTAGCGCGAACGGCGATCGGGACGCAGGTGGATCTCAGGCTGCGGCTCCTTGTCGCGTTCGGAACGGAAGAAGCTCTCGAGCTGCGGAATGCCACTGACCACCGTACCGTTCCAGACGATCGTGCCATCGAAATCGATGTCGATCTGGATCACCTCCGGACGAACCGGCGGTGGCGGGTTGTTGGTCTGGGGCATATCCAGCTTGGTCGCGTGCGTCATGATCGGGATCGACATGATCAGCACGATGATGAGCACCAGCATGACGTCGATGAGCGGAGTCGTGTTGATCTCCATCATCGGTGCGCCACTCTCGGCGGCTCCTGTACTCATTGCCATGAAAAACTACCTCGAGACGTTCAGCGCGTGACGCG
>Ga0207675_100001103_pt1 | contig 26696 bp, 25 predicted proteins | sample KBSSwiS42_FD_184305 | JGI IMG/M metagenome (GOLD analysis project Ga0207675, IMG submission 184305) | Switchgrass rhizosphere microbial communities from Kellogg Biological Station, Michigan, USA - KBS Switchgrass S4-2 (SPAdes) (version 2) | ecosystem: Host-associated > Plants > Roots >...
CTCGACCGCCGGTGGGGCGAGGACCGGGATCGAGAAGAGCGACCTGGTCACGCTGACCATCGACGGCATCGAGGTCAGCGTCCCCAAGGACACCCTGGTGATCCGGGCCGCCGAGGAGGTCGGCGTCCAGATCCCGCGCTTCTGTGACCACCCGCTGCTCGATCCGGTCGGCGCCTGCCGCCAGTGCCTGGTCGACATCCCCGACGCCGGCAACGGACGGGCGATGCCGAAGCCGCAGGCGTCATGCACGATCACCGTCGCGCCCGGCATGGTGGTCAACACGCAGGCCACCTCGAAGGTCGCCGACAAGGCGCAGCAGGGGATCATGGAGTTCCTGCTGATCAACCACCCGCTCGACTGCCCGGTCTGCGACAAGGGCGGCGAGTGCCCGCTGCAGAACCAGGCGATGAGCAACGGCCGCGGCGAGACCCGCTTCGACGTCAAGAAGCGCACCTACCCCAAGCCGATCAACATCTCCGCCCAGGTGCTGCTCGACCGTGAGCGGTGCGTGCTGTGCGCGCGTTGCACGCGGTTCTCCGAGCAGATCGCCGGTGACCCGTTCATCGCCCTGATCGAACGCGGTGCGCTGCAGCAGGTGGGGATCTACGAGAAGCAGCCGTTCGAGAGCTACTTCTCCGGCAACACGATCCAGATCTGCCCGGTCGGGGCGCTCACCTCGGCGGCGTACCGCTTCCGTGCGCGGCCCTTCGACCTCGTCTCCACCCCCTCGATTGCCGAGATCGACGCCTGCGGCGCCGCGGTCCGGGTCGACCACCGGCGCGGCAAGGTGATGCGCCGCCTGGCCGGCGACGACCCCGAGGTCAACGAGGAGTGGATCACCGACAAGGACCGGTTCGCGTTCCACTACGCACACCAGGCCGACCGGCTGACCACGCCGCTGGTCCGCGACGAGGAGACCAGCGAGCACCGGGTGGCGTCCTGGCCCGAGGCGTTCGCCGTCGCCGCTCGCGGACTGCAGGCGGCCGGCGCGGTCGGTGTGCTGACCGGTGGCCGGCTGACCGTCGAGGACGCCTACGCCTACTCCAAGTTCGCGCGGCTCGCGCTCGGCACCAATGACATCGACTTCCGGGCGCGCGCGCACTCCGCGGAGGAGGCGGCGTTCCTCGCCGCCGAGGTGGTCGGCCGCCGCGACGTGACGTACGCCGACCTCGAGTCCGCGTCCGTCGTGCTGCTCGCCGGCCTGGAGCCCGAGGACGAGGCCGGCTCGCTGTTCCTGCGGCTGCGCAAGGCGTCGAGGCGGCGCACGCGCGTGGTGTCGATCGCGCCGTACACCACTGCGGGGCTGCGCAAGATGCGCGGCACCCTGATCCGTACCTCCCCCGGCCACGAGCCCGAGGCTCTGGCCGCGCTCGCCCACGACGGTGAGGTGATGCTCGACGCCGGCGGTGTGATCCTCGTCGGCGAGCGCCTCGCCGAGGTTCCGGGAGCGCTCGGCGCCGCCGCCGACCTGGCCCGCACCTCGGGGGCTCGGCTGGCCTGGGTGCCGCGCCGCGCGGGCGACCGTGGGGCGGTCGAGGCGGGCGTGCTGCCCAACCTGCTGCCCGGCGGCCGCCCGGTGTTCGACTCCGCGGCCCGGGCCGACCTGGCCGGTCACTGGGGCGTCGTCACCCTGCCCGACGGTGAGGGCCGCGACGGCGACGCGATCCTGGCCGCCGCCACCGCCGGCAAGATCGGCGGCCTGGTGGTCGGCGGCGTCGACCCGGGTGACCTGTCCAACCCCGAGGCTGCCCGGGCCGCGATCGTCGCCGCGTCGTTCGTGGTCTCGCTGGAGCTCCGCTCGTCCGAGGTGACCGAGGCCGCCGACGTGGTGTTCCCGGTCGCGCCGGTCACCGACAAGTCCGGGGTGTTCGTGAACTGGGAGGGCCGCGTGCGGGCCTTCGACCAGGTGCTGCAGGCGCCGTCGTCCCTGCCCGACCTCCGGGTCCTCGCGGGCATCGCCGAGGAGATGGGGATCGAGCTCGACTTCCGCACCGTGGCCCAGGTCCAGGCCGAGCTCCGCGAGCTCGACGCCTGGAACGGTGACCGCGACCCGCTGTCCGCGCTGCGTCCACGATCGGCCGACCCCGGCGGCGGCTACCTGCTGGCCTCGTGGAAGCAGCTCCTCGACGACGGCCGCATGCAGGACGGCGACGACCACCTGCGCGCGACCGCCCGCCGGCCGGTGCTGCTCGCCAGCCCGGCCACGCTCGCGGAGATCGGCGTCGTCCCGGGCGCCATGGTCACGGTCACCGGACCGCGCGGTTCCCTGGAGCTCCTCGCCGGCGAGGCCGACCTCGCCGACGGCACGGTCTGGGCCCCGGCGAGTGCGCCCGGCGGGTCCGTGCGACACCGCGTCGGACCGGCCGGCTGCCGCGTGACGATCACGGGTGGTGCCGCATGATCCCGCTGGCGCTCGACGCCTTCGGCCACGACCCGACGTGGGTCGTGATCCTCAAGGCCGTGCTGATCTTCGTGGTCCTCGTGTTGCTGACCCTGTTCAACATCTGGTGGGAGCGCCGGGTTGTGGCCCGGATGCAGCACCGGATCGGGCCGAACGTGAACGGTCCGTTCGGCCTGCTTCAGAGCCTGGCCGACGGCGTGAAGCTGGCGCTGAAGGAGGACATCATCCCGAAGGCGGCCGACCGGGCGGTCTTCATCCTGGCGCCCATGATCGCGGTGATCCCGGCGTTCATCACCTTCTCGGTGATCCCGTTCGGCCCCACCGTGGAGATCCCGTGGACCGACGTCACGACGCCGCTCCAGCTCACCGACATGCCGGTCGCCGTGCTCTTCGTGATGGCGGTCGCCTCGATCGGCATCTACGGCATCGTGCTCGGCGGCTGGTCGTCCGGGTCGACGTACTCCCTGCTCGGCGGGCTGCGCTCGAGCGCGCAGATGATCTCCTACGAGGTCGCGATGGGCCTGGCTCTCGTCGCGGTCTTCATGTACGCCGGTTCGATGTCGACCAGCGAGATCGTCGATGCGCAGCAGAAGCTCTGGTTCGGGCTGTCGCTGCTGCCGAGCTTCGTGATCTACACGATCGCGATGGTCGGTGAGACCAACCGCGCGCCGTTCGACCTCCCGGAGGCCGAGGGCGAGCTCGTCGGCGGCTTCCACACGGAGTACTCATCGCTGAAGTTCGCGCTGTTCTTCCTGGCCGAGTACATCAACATGGCGACCGTGGCGGCGCTGGCGACCACCATGTTCCTGGGCGGCTGGCGCGCCCCGTGGCCGCTGTCGCTGTGGGAGGACGCCAACACCGGTTACTGGCCCGTGCTCTGGTTCTTCGCGAAGGTGCTGATCTTCATCTTCGTCTTCATCTGGCTTCGCGGCACCTTGCCGCGGCTTCGCTACGACCAGTTCATGCACTTCGGCTGGAAGCGGCTGATCCCGGTCGTGCTGCTCTGGACGGTGCTGGTCGCCGCGATCCGCGCCATGGACAACACCGGCGGGTTCAACCGCACGTGGCTGATCGTGGCCGCGGTGATCCTCGCGGTCCTGCTGGTCGCGACCTTCTTCATCCCGGAGAAGGACGTGGCCCGGGCCGCAGCAGAAGACGAGCCGTTCGACGCGTTCGCGGGTGGCTACCCGGTGCCGCCGATGCTCGAGGGCATCCCGGTGCGAGGCCCCGCAGGTAAGGAGTACTGATGGCGTCCATCAAGGAGACCTACTGGGACCCGGTGGCCGGGTTCGGGGTCACCTTCCGCACCATGTTCCGCAAGGTGGTCACCGAGCAGTACCCCTTCGTCAAGGAGAAGACGGCTCCGCGCTTCCACGGCCGGCACCAGCTCAACCGCTGGCCCGACGGGCTGGAGAAGTGCGTCGGCTGCGAGCTCTGCGCCTGGGCGTGCCCGGCCGATGCGATCTACGTCGAGGGCGCGTCCAACACCGAGGACGAGCGGTTCTCGCCGGGCGAGCGCTACGGCCGCGTGTACCAGATCAACTACCTGCGCTGCATTCTGTGCGGGCTGTGCATCGAGGCGTGCCCCACGCGGGCGCTCACGATGACCAACGAGTACGAGCTGGCCGACGACAACCGCGCCGACCTGATCTACGAGAAGTCCGACCTCCTCGCGCCGCTGCTGCCCGGCATGGAGCAGCCGCCGCACCCGATGCGGCTAGGCGACGACGAGGGCGACTACTACCGCGGCACGCTGTCGTCGACGCGTCGCGACGGAGGTGACCCCGCGTGATCGCATTCTGGATCCTTGCCCCGATCATGGTGGTCTGCGCGCTCGGCATCCTGGTCGCGCGCAAGGCGGTCCACTGCGCGTTGTTGCTGGCGGTCGTGATGATCTCGCTCGCGGTGCTGTACGCCGTGCAGGACGCGCCGTTCCTGTTCGTGGTGCAGATCATCGTCTACACCGGGGCGATCCTGATGCTGTTCCTGTTCGTGGTGATGCTCGTCGGCGTCGACGCGTCCGACTCCCTCGTGGAGACGATTCGCGGCCAGCGGGTCTTCGCGGTCATCGTCGGGCTGGTGTTCGCCACCATGATGACGATCGGCATCGCGCAGGTCTCGATCGGCGCGATCGCCGGGCTCGACAAGGCCAACGCCGAGGGCAACGTGCAGGGGATCGCCCAGATCCTCTTCACCCGCTACGTGTTCGCGTTCGAGGTCACCTCTGCGCTGCTGATCACCGCCGCCCTGGGCGCGATGGTGCTCGCACACCGCGAGCGGCTCACGCCCAAGCTCGGCCAGGCCGACCACGTGGCCCAGCGGATGCGCGACTACGCCGAGAAGGGCACGCACCTGGGTCCGCTGCCTCCTCCCGGCACGTTCGCCCGGCACAACGCGGTGGACACTCCCGCGCTCCTCCCGGACGGGTCGCCGGCTCCGACCTCGGTCTCGCGGGTGCTCGCCGCCCGCGGCACGGTGCGTGCGGCCCCGGCCAGCGACGTCGAGGAGCTGACGAGCTCGATGCATGACGAGCGTCGCGACGATGAGGGGAGCGTCCGATGAGCGCCACCCCCTTCATCATCCTGTCGACCCTGCTGTTCTCGATCGGCGCCGTCGGCGTGCTGGTCCGGCGCAACGCGATCGTGGTCTTCATGTGCGTGGAGCTGATGCTCAACGCCAGCAACCTGGCGCTGATCACCTTCGCCCGCGTCAACGGCAACCTCGACGGCCAGATCGCGGCCTTCTTCGTGATGGTGTTGGCGGCGGCCGAGGTCGTCGTCGGGCTCGCGATCATCATGACCATCTTCCGCACCCGCCGCTCGGCCTCGGTCGACGACGCCAGCCTCCTGAAGTACTGAGGGCCTCCCCGTGACCCCACTCCTGTCCGCGCCGCTGGTGCGCCTCGCCGAGGAAGCCGTCCCGGTCGTGCACCCGACCAATGCGGGCGGCGTCTTCGACCTGCTCTGGGTGGTGATCGCCTTGCCGGCGCTCGGTGCCGTGGTGCTGCTGCTCGGCGGCCGCCGCACCGACAGGTGGGGGCACCTGCTCGGCTGCGCCACCGTCGGAGTCTCTTTCCTGCTCAGCATGGTCCTGTTCTTCTCGCTGGTGCTCCGCGACGAGGCTGACCGCAGCATCGGCCAGCACCTGTGGACCTGGTTCACGGCCGGCAACTACACGGTGCAGCTCGACCTGCTCCTCGACCCCCTTTCGGCGCTGTTCCTGCTGCTGATCACCGGCGTCGGAGGGCTGATCCACGTCTACTCGGTCGGCTACATGGCGCACGACGACCGGCGCCGCCGCTTCTTCGGCTACCTGAACCTGTTCGTGGCCGCGATGCTGACCCTGGTGCTCGCGTCCGACTACGTCGGGGTGTTCCTCGGTTGGGAGGGCGTCGGCCTCGCGTCATACCTCCTGATCGGCTTCTGGCAGCAGAAGACCAGTGCCGCCGTGGCCGCGAAGAAGGCGTTCGTGGTCAACCGCGTCGGCGACATCGGCATGGCGCTCGGCGTCGGCCTGATGTTCGCGACGTTCGGCACCACGTCGTTCGCAGGCATCTCGGCGGTCAGTGGCGAGGCGTCGGAGGCCGCCGTCACCGGCATCGGCTTCCTCCTGCTGCTGGCTGCGTGCGGCAAGTCGGCCCAGTTCCCGCTGCAGTCCTGGCTCCTCGACGCGATGGAGGGCCCGACCCCGGTGTCGGCGCTGATCCATGCCGCGACCATGGTGACCGCCGGCGTCTACCTGATCACTCGCTCCAACTTCCTCTTCGACTACGCGCCCAACGCGCAGACCGGCGTGGTCGTGGTCGGCGTCATCACGCTGCTGATGGGTGCGGTCATTGGCTGCGCGAAGGACGACATCAAGAAGGCCCTCGCCGGTTCGACGATGAGCCAGATCGGCTACATGATCCTCGCCGCCGGGCTCGGGCCGGCCGGGTACGCCTTCGCGATCCTCCACCTGCTCGCGCACGGTGCCTTCAAGGCGAACCTGTTCCTCGGCGCCGGCTCGGTGATGCACGGCATGGACGACGACGTGAACATGCGCCACTACGGCGCCCTGCAGAAGGCGATGCCGGTCACCTTCCTGACGTTCGCGATGGGCTACCTCGCGATCATCGGCTTCCCCGGCTTCTCCGGCTTCTGGTCCAAGGACAAGATCATCGAGGCCGCGTTCGCCCAGAACGGACTGGCCGGCACCTGTGCGCTCGTCGGTGCCGCGATCACCGGCTTCTACATGACCCGGCTGATGCTGCTCACCTTCTTCACTGACAAGCGCTGGGAGAAGGACGTCCACCCGCACGAGTCGCCCAAGGTGATGACGGTTCCGCTGATCGTGCTCGCCGCGCTGTCCGTGCTCGGCGGCCTGCTGCTCCTCGACGACTGGATCGTCGACTGGCTCGCGCCGGTGGTCGGTGAGCCCGGCCCGGAGAACCTGCCGGTGCCGGCGATCTTTGTCAGCCTGCTGGTGGTCGTGGTGGTCGCGATCGGCGTCGCCGCCGCCTGGTTCCTGGTCGGCAAGCGCGAGGTGCCGCGCGAGGCACCGACGACAGTCTCGGTGTTCACCCGGGCCGCGCGCGCCGACCTCTACGGCGACGCGTTCAACGAGGAGTTCCTGATGCGTCCCGGTGACCGGTTCGTCAACGGACTGGTCGGCTTCGACGAGTACGGCGTCGACGGCGCAGCCGAGGGCACCGCCGCCGGGTTCGCCGGGATCGCCGGGAGCCTGCGTCGGCTGCAGAACGGCTACGTCCGCTCCTACGCCCTGTCCCTGCTCGGTGGTGCCGCGCTCGTGGTGCTCGCCCTCCTGGTGGTGAACATCTAGTGCCCTGGTTGACCATCCTGATCGCCGTGCCGCTGGCCGGCGGCGTCCTCGTCGGGCTGGTGCCCACCCGCGCCAACACGACGCTGTCCAAGCAGATCGCGCTCGGTATCTCCCTGCTCACCCTGGTCCTCACGGCCGTGGTCGCCGTCCAGTACGACCCCGGTGGAGGGCCGCAGTTCACCGAGGACGTCGTCTGGATCAAGTTCTTCGGTGCCCACTACGCGCTCGGGCTCGACGGGCTCGGTCTCTCGCTGGTGGTGCTCACCGCGATCCTGACCCCGGTCGTCATGCTCGCGAGCTGGCACGACGGCGACCACGGCCGCTGGGGCGCCAGCGCCTTCTTCGGCTGGATGCTCGCCCTCGAGGGGCTCGCGATCGGCGTCTTTGCGGCGACCGACGTGTTCCTCTTCTACGTGCTCTTCGAGGCGACCCTGATCCCGATCTACTTCCTGGTCGGGGGATGGGGCGGACCGCAGCGGACGCGGGCCGCGGTCAAGTTCCTGGTCTACTCCCTGGCCGGCGGCCTGGTCATGCTCGCCTCGGTGGTCGGGCTCTACGTGGAGAGCGCCAAGGCCGGCCCCCCGTCGTACCTGATCTCGGACCTGGCCCGCCTCGACATCTCGACCTCGACCGGGCGCTGGCTCTTCGTCGGCTTCTTCGTCGCGTTCGCGATCAAGGCGCCGATGTTCCCCGTGCACACCTGGCTGCCCGACACCACGCAGCAGGCAACGCCCGGCACGTCGGTGCTGCTGGTCAGCATCCTGGACAAGATCGGCACATTCGGGATGGTGCGGTTCTGCCTCGGGATCTTCCCGGAGGCCTCGGTGTGGGCGACCCCGGTCGTCGTCGTGCTCGCCGTCGTCAGCATCCTGTACGGCGCGCTCGTGGCCATCGGGCAGAACAACATCTCCCGGCTGATCGCGTTCACGTCCGTGTCGCACTTCGGCTTCATCGTGCTCGGCATCTTCGTGCTCAACAGCCAGGGCCAGAACGGCGCGAACCTCTACATGTTCAACCACGGGCTGTCCACTGCCGCGCTGTTCCTGGTGACCGGATTCCTGATCAAGCGACAGGGCTCCGCCCTGATCAGCGACTACGGCGGCGTGGAGAAGGTGGCGCCCATGCTCGCCGGGTTCTTCCTGCTGGCCGGGCTCTCATCGCTGTCGCTGCCAGGCCTGGCGCCCTTCGTCTCCGAGCTGCTGGTGCTGGTCGGAACCTGGGTCCACTCGCCGGTCGCGGCGTCGTTCGCGGTGCTCGGCATCGTGCTCGCGGCGCTCTACATCCTGCTCATGTACCAGCGCACGATGACCGGACCGGTGCGGCCGCACACGGCGCACATCACCGACCTGGTGCCGCGGGAGATCGCCGCCCTGGCGCCGCTCCTGGTGCTGATCGTGGTGCTCGGTTTCTACCCGAAGCCGTTGCTGTCGGTGCTCAACCCCACGGTCCGCGAAACGCTCAGCCACGTCGGCAAGAGCGACCCTGCCCCGGCGGTCGACGCCGGCGCCGGTGAAGGGAGCAGCAAGTGAGCGTCCCGTTCGTCGTGACCATCGACACCCCGCACATCGAGTACTCGCTGATCGCCCCGCTGCTGATCGTGCTCGGCACGGCCACAGTCGGCGTGCTGGTCGAGGCGCTCGCGCCGCGGCAGCGCCGCTACCTGATCCAGACCGTGCTCGCGCTGCTCGGCCTGCTGGCCGCCGGCGTCTACACGGTGCTGGTGGCCCGCGACCTCGGCATCCTGGGCGGAACCAGCAAGACCGGCAAGGTGGTGGCAGAGGGCGCACTCGCGATCGACGGGCCCGCGCTGTTCCTGTGGGGGCTGGTTATCGTGCTGTCGCTGCTGAGCGTTCTGCTCTTCGCCGAGCGCCGGCTCGAGGGCGGGGTGACCGCGTTCGCCGGCCAGGCCGCCGCCCTGCCCGGCACCGAGGCGGAGCGCCAGGCCTCGACCCAGGGGCTGGAGCACACCGAGGTCTTCCCCCTCATGATGTTCGCGGTCGCCGGGATGATGATGTTCCCGGCCGCCAACGACCTGCTCACGATGTTCGTGGCGCTCGAGGTGCTCTCGCTCCCGCTGTACCTGCTCTGCGGGCTGGCGCGCCGGCGCCGTCTGCTGAGCCAGGAAGCCGCGATGAAGTACTTCCTCCTCGGCGCCTTCAGCTCCGGCTTCTTCATCTACGGCATCGCGCTCGTCTACGGCTACGCCGGCTCGATGGGCTTCGCCGAGATCGCCAACGCGGTCTCCAGCCGCACCGGCGGCCACGTCCTGCTCCTCGGTGGCATGGGCCTGATGGCGGTCGGGCTGCTGTTCAAGGTGAGCGCGGCGCCGTTCCACACCTGGACCCCCGACGTCTACCAGGGCGCACCCACCGCGGTGACCGGCTTCATGGCCGCGTGCACGAAGGTGGCCGCCTTCGGCGCCATGCTCCGGTTGTTCTACGTCGCCTTCGGCGGCGCGCGCTGGGACTGGACGCCGATGTTCTACGTGGTCGCGATCCTGACCATGGCGGTCGGCTCGGTGCTGGCGCTCGCGCAGACCGACATGAAGCGGCTGCTTGCCTACTCCTCGATCGCGCACGCGGGCTTCCTGCTCACCGGCTTCATCGGCGCCCGGTCGCTGAACCTGATCGGCGAGGACGACATCAGCGCCGTCCAGGCCGTGCTGTTCTACCTGGTGACCTACGGCTTCATGACGATGGCGGCGTTCGCAGTCGTCACCGTGGTCCGCGACGCCGGCGGCGAGGCGACCCACCTTTCCCGCTGGGCAGGGCTGGGCCGCACCAGCCCGATCCTCGCCGGCGCGTTCGCGTTCCTTCTGCTCGGCATGGCCGGCATCCCACTCACGAGCGGCTTCACCGGCAAGTGGGCGGTGTTCGCCGCGGCGCTCAGCGTCGGAGCGTGGCCCGTCGTCGTGGTCGGGGTCCTGCTCTCGGCGGTCGCGGCGTTCTTCTACGTGCGCGTGATCGTGGTCATGTTCTTCTCCGAGCCCCTCGGGGAGGGTCCGACGGTCGCGGTGCCGTCGGTGATGACGATGCTGGTGATCGCCGTCGGTACGGCCATGACGCTCGTGCTGGGCGTAGTACCGGGCCCGCTGCTCGACGGTCTCGGCAACGTTGCACAATTCATCAGGTGAGCACACCGTGATCGAGACCCTGGCTCTCCCGGTCCTCGACGAGGGCCTGGCCGAGCGGCTGCACGCCCGGATGGGCGAGGTCGAGCAGGAGCTGCTGCGTCACACCGTAAGTGACGCGGCCTTCGTCACCGACGCGGCACGGCACCTGCTGGACGCCGGCGGCAAGCGGGTGCGCCCGCTGCTGGTGCTGCTCGCGGCCGAGGCGGCCGAGCAGCCCTTGACGGCGGAGGACGACGAGCGGCTGCTGATGGCGGCCTGCGTCGTCGAGCTCACCCACCTCGCGTCCCTCTACCACGACGACGTGATGGACGAGGCCGACCTGCGCCGCGGGGCCGAGTCCGCCAACGCGCGCTGGGACAACCACGTCGCGATCCTGACCGGCGACTTCCTGTTCTCGAAGTCCTCGGAGCTCACCGCCGAGCTCGGTCCCGACGCGCTGCGGATCCAGGCCCGCACGTTCACCGCGCTGGTCGAGGGCCAGATCCTGGAGACGCTCGGCCCGAGTGCCGGCGAGGACCCGCTCGAGCACTACCTGCGGGTGGTCGCGGGCAAGACCGGTGCCCTGATCGCGACCTCGGCGCGCTACGGCGCCCGGTTCGGCGGCGTGCCGCTCGAGGTCGAGGAGGCGCTCACCGCGTACGGCGACAAGGTGGGCGTCGCGTTCCAGCTCTCCGACGACATCCTCGACGTCGCGTCCGAGTCCGAGGAGTCCGGCAAGACACCCGGCACGGACCTGCGCGAGGGGGTGCCGACCCTGCCCGTGCTGTTCGCCCAGCGGTCTGCCGTCCCGGGCGACGCCCGGCTCCTCGAGCTGCTGGCCGCGCCGCTCACCGACGACCCCGACCACGCCGAGGCGCTCGCCCTGCTCCGTGCCCATCCGGCGATGGACGAGGCCCGTGCCTATGTCGCCGGACTCGCCGCCGAGGCGAAGGACCTGCTCAAGGTGCTGCCGGAGGGTCCAGTCCGCGAGGCACTGGACACGTTCGCGGACGTGATCGCGGACCGATCGACCTGAGCGACTGCCGCGCGCGGCTCCCAGCCCGTTACTGTTCGCGACAGGCCGCGCACGCAGACGCGTCCGTCGCGACGAAGGGAATCTCGGCATGTCCGATCAAGGCTCGATGCCCCCGCCGCCCCCGCCGCCCCCGCCCTCAGGAGGCGGCGGCGGCTACGGAGCACCGCCTCCCGGCGGCGGTTACGGTCCACCTCCGCCCGGTGGTGGCTACGGCGCTCCGCAGGGCGCGCCGCCGCCCAACCACCTCGTCTGGGCGATCCTGACCACGCTCTTCTGCTGTCTCCCCTTCGGCATCGTGTCGATCGTCTTCGCCGCGCAGGTCAACAGCAAGTGGGCGGCCGGCGACGTCGCCGGCGCCCACGAGTCCTCGCAGAAGGCGCGGCGATGGGCGATGGTGAGTGCCATCGTCGGCATCGTGGTGATCGGGCTCTACCTCGTCGTCGTCCTCATCGGCGGCCTCGCCAGCAACAGCACCGCATGAGCCTGGTGCAGCACCTCCCGGCGTCACGGCTCCGGCCGCGACGCCGCGAGGTGCTGCCCACGGCGGCGGTGACGGCGGCGGCGGCCGGCGCCGCGACCGTGCTGGCCACCGTGGACCCGAACCAGGCCGGCCATTACCCCGGGTGCCCGTTCCTGCTCGTGTCCGGTCTCTACTGCCCCGGATGCGGGTCGCTGCGTGCAGTCCATGACCTGATGCACGCCGACATCGCCGATGCGCTGGCGCGCAACCCGCTGGCCGTGGTCGCCGTCCCGTTCCTGCTCTGTGCGCTGGGGGCGGCCTGGGCCCGCGCCCTTGGTCGCCGCCCACCGAGCACGACCTCTGTGCCCGCGCCGGTGCTCTGGGGCGTGCTGGTCGTCGTCCTCGCCTTCGGCGTCCTGCGCAACGTGCCCGGTTGGTCCTGGCTCTCCCCGGCCTGACCGACCGGCGTGGCCCCTAGAGCGCGCACGACTCGGCGGTCAGTCGAAGCTGGCGGCGGCGGTGGTGCCGCACAGCGTCGAACGTGAAGATCACCAGCGCCACCCAGACCAGGGCGAACCCCGCCCAGCGCATCGGGGTCATCGCCTCGTGCAGGACGGTCACCCCCAACGCGAACTGCAGGACCGGGGCGAGGTACTGCAGCAGGCCGAGGGTGGTCATCGGCACCCGGATGGCAGCTGCCCCGAAGCACAGCAACGGGAGAGCGGTGACCACGCCTGTCGACGCCAGGAGCAGCACGTGACCGACACCTTCACCGAGGAAGTGCCCACGACCGGTGGTACCGAGCCAGACCAGGAAGCCGAAGGCGAACGGCGCGAGCACGATCGTCTCGAAGGTCAGGCTCTCCACCGCTTCGACGTTGGCCTGCTTCTTGGCCAGCCCGTAGGTGCCGAACGAGAACGCCAGCAGCAGCGCGATCCACGGCGGTCGCCCGTACTCCACCGTGAGGCCGACGACCGCCGCGAATGCGATCGCGATCGCGACCCACTGCGCCGGCCGCAGCCGCTCGCCCAGGATCAGCACGCCCATCAGCACGGTCACCAGCGGGTTGATGAAGTACCCGAGCGATGTCTCGACGACCTTGCCGTGCGTGACACCCCAGATGTAGCCGCCCCAGTTGAGCGTGATCACGACCGAGGCCAGGAGCAGCAGGCTGCGCTTTCGGCGGTCGCGGACGATCGCGACCAGCTGCGGCGTACGACGCAGGGCGACGAGCAGCGCCAGCATCGCGAGCAGCGACCAGCAGATCCGGTGCGCCAGCACCTCGAAGGCGGTCGAGGGCTCGAGCAGCGACCAGTACAGCGGAAAGAGACCCCACATGACGTAGGCCGCGACGCCCAGCAGGAACCCGCGGGTCTGCTCGTCACGGGCCGGTGCAGCGCCCCCGCGGCGCGTGCGTTCGAGACTGTCCGTCACCAGCAGAGCCTATCTCCGGCCACGCCCGAGCCCGTCGCCGAGCCCTAGGATCGGCGTGTGCCGAACTATGGGGACCTGCAGAACGAGATCTACCTCACCGGCCTCTCCGGCGTCGTGCCGTCACTGCCGATGTCGTTCGCCGAGCTCGAGCGGCGTGCCGAGCTCGCCATGCCTCCCGGCACCTGGTCCTACGTCGCCGGTGGCGCGGGCGACGAGCACACGCAGCGCAGCAACCGGACGGCGTTCGACCACTGGGGCCTGGTGCCCCGGATGCTCCGCGCCCAGAACGAGCGCGACCTGTCGGTGGACCTGTTCGGGATCACACTGCCGACTCCGTTGTTCCTGTCGCCGATCGGCGTGATCGGCATCTGCACGCAGGACGGCCACGGCGACCTGGCCACGGCCCGGGCCGCGGCGGCCACCGGGGTGCCGATGGTCGCCTCGACGCTCAGCGAGGACCCGATGGAGCAGGTCGCGGCGGAGTCCGGCGAGACGCCGGGCTTCTTCCAGCTCTACTGCCCCACGGACCCGGAGGTGGCCGCGAGCCTCGTCTCCCGGGCCGAGCAGGCGGGCTATCGCGGCATCGTGGTCACCCTGGACACCTGGGTGACGGGCTGGCGTCCGCGTGACCTGGCCACGTCCAACTTCCCGCAGCTCCGCGGGCACTGCCTGGCCAACTACTTCGCCGACCCGGTGTTCCGCAGCCGCCTGGAGAGTACTCCTGAGGACGATCCGGGGTCGGCGATCCTGGCCTGGGCGATGATGTTCGGCAAGCCGCTGGCCTGGGACGACCTGGCCTGGCTGCGGTCGCTGACCGCCCTGCCGCTCGTGCTCAAGGGCATCTGCCACCCCGACGACGCCCGGCGTGCCGTCGACGCCGGCGCCGACGGCGTCTTCGTCTCCACGCACGGTGGCCGGCAGGCCAACGGCGGCCTGGCCGCGATCGACTGCCTGCCGGACGTGGCGGCGGCCGTGCCCGAGGTCCCGGTGCTGTTCGACTCGGGCGTGCGGTCGGGGTCCGACGTGGTCAAGGCCCTCGCCCTGGGCGCGACGGCGGTGGGGATCGGCCGGCCGTACGCGTACGGCGCCGCGCTGGCCGGCAAGGACGGCATCGTGCACGTGCTCCGCACGATCCTCGCGGAGGCCGACCTGCTGATGGCGGTCGACGGCTACCCCACGCTCGCGGACCTGGGCCCGGAGGCGATCCGGCGCACCTGAGCTGGTCCGCTTCTCCCGGCAGTAGGTTTGCGGCCATGGCCCCGACTCCCTACACCGTCGAGCGGTCGGCCGTCATCGCGGCACCCGCCGACCAGATCTTTTCGCTGCTGGTGGACTTCCACGAGTGGCCCCGCTGGTCACCCTGGGAGGACCTCGACCCCGACATGCAACGCACCTATGGCGGCGCAGAGTCCGGTGTCGGCGCGACGTACGCCTGGTCCGGCAACCGCAAGGCGGGCGCCGGGACGATGGAGATCACCGACCTGGTCACGCCGACCGCGCTGGGTATTCGACTGTCGTTCCGCAAGCCGTTCAAGGCCGAGAACCGGATCGCCTTCGAGCTGCGGCCGGAGGGTGACGGCACCCGCGTCACGTGGCGCCTCACCGGCGACGCCACCGGCGTGACGAAGGTGTTCGCGCGGTTCGGGATGTTCGAGCGCTGGGTCGGCAAGGACTTCGACAAGGGCCTCGCCAGGCTGCGTGCCGAGGTCAGCTGAGCCGGACTGTGGTGGTCACTGAGGTGGGCCGGACCGGATACCACGGTCCCGTGGTATCCGGTCACTTCCCGTGGCTTGCACCCATAGGGAAGAGGCCCGACGCCTAGGGAAGTCCCGCGCCCAGCACCGTCGTACGACGCAGCGCAGGCGAGGCGGCACCGACGCTCCTAGACGACGGTCCAGGTGTCCGAGCCGCTGATCAGCGAGCCGAGGGCCGCGGTCGCGTCGTCCTGACCCTGCGCAGCGGTGGCGATCTGCGCCCGCGCCTGGTCGTCGTACGTCGGGCGCTCCACCTGGCGGAAGATCCCGATCGGAGCCCGGTGGAGCACGCCCGCGTCGGTGAGCCGGGACAGCGCGAACGCCGTGGTCGGGTCGGTGGCGTGGGCGTCGTGGACCATCAGGTCGGACTCGTGCACGTCGGCCACCTCGACGGAGAACACCTGGCCGCTGTCCTTGTCGCGGACCACGCCGTACTGGCCGTCGCTGCCGAACCGGATCGGCTGCCCGTGCTCGAGCGGGATGATCGCGTCGGCCTTGGTGTCCCTGTTCTTGATCGCGTCGAACGCGCCGTCGTTGAAGATCGGGCAGTTCTGGTAGATCTCGACCAGCGCCGTGCCACGGTGGGCCGCGGCCGCGGACAGCACCGAGGTGAGGTGCCGACGGTCGGAGTCGATCGTGCGCGCCACGAAGGTCGCCTCGGCGCCGAGCGCCAGCGACACCGGGTTGAACGGGTAGTCGACCGAGCCCGCCGGCGTCGACTTCGTGACCTTGCCCGGCTCGGAGGTGGGGGAGTACTGGCCCTTGGTCAGCCCGTAGATCCGGTTGTTGAACAGCAGGATCTTCATGTTGACGTTGCGGCGCATCGCGTGGATCAGGTGGTTGCCGCCGATGGAGAGCGCGTCGCCGTCACCGGTGACGACCCACACCGACAGGTCCTCGCGGGCGGTGGCCAGGCCGGTCGCGATCGCGGGCGCCCGGCCGTGGATCGAGTGCATGCCGTAGGTGTCGAGGTAGTACGGGAAGCGCGAGGAGCAGCCGATGCCGGAGACGAACACGACGTTCTCGCGGCGCAGCCCCAGCTCAGGCATGAAGCCCTGCACGGCCGCGAGGACCGCGTAGTCACCGCAACCGGGGCACCAGCGCACCTCCTGGTCGGAGGTGTACTCCTTGCGGGTCTGCGGCTCGTCGTTGGTCGGGACGCCGCGCAGCCCCGGGAACGGCAGCTCGGTGGTGCTCATCGGACACTCTCCTTCTCCGTCGTCTCGACGGGCTCAACCACCGTCTGCACGTCGTCACCGGTGGTCCCGATCAGGTCCGTGATCGCCTCGGCGAGCTCGGCCGCCTTCAGGGGGAGCCCGCGCACGTGGTTGTAGCCGACGACGTCGACGAGATACTTGGCGCGCAGGAGAAGGGACAGCTGGCCCAGGTTCATCTCGGGCACCAGCACCGCGTCGTACCTCTTCAGCACCTCGCCGAGATCCTTGGGGAACGGGTTGAGGTGGCGCACGTGGGTCTGGGCGACCGACAGCCCGGCCTTGCGGACCCGTCGGCAGGCGGCGCCGATCGGCCCGTACGTCGAGCCCCAGCCGAGCACCAGCACCCGTGCCTCGCCGTCGGGGTCGTCGACGTCGAGCGGCGGCAGGCTGTCGGCGATCCGGTCGATCTTGGCCTGCCGGGTGCGCACCATGAAGTCGTGGTTGGCGGGGTCGTAGGAGATGTTGCCGTGGCCGTCGCCCTTCTCCAGGCCACCGATCCGGTGCTCGAGGCCCGGAGTGCCGGGGATCGCCCACGGGCGGGCCAGGGTCTCGCGGTCACGAAGATAGGGCCAGAAGTCCGGGTCGCCCGCGTCCGTGGTGTGGTTTGGTCCGGTCGCGAACGCGGGGTCGATCGTCGGTAGGTCCGCCAGCTCGGGGATCCGCCACGGCTCGGAGCCGTTGGCGAGCATGCCGTCGGAGAGCAGCAGCACGGGGGTGCGGTAGGTGATCGCGATCCGCGCAGCCTCGAGCGCGGCGTCGAAGCAGTCGCCCGGGGACTGCGGCGCGACGATCGGCACCGGTGACTCGCCGTTGCGCCCGAACATCGCCTGCAGCAGGTCGGCCTGCTCGGTCTTGGTCGGCAGCCCGGTGGACGGGCCGCCGCGCTGCACGTCGACGACCAGCAGCGGGAGCTCGATCATCACGCCGAGGCCGATGGTCTCCGACTTGAGCGCGAGACCCGGTCCGGACGTGGTGGTGATCCCGAGCGCACCGCCGAACGATGCGCCCAGCGCCGCGCCGACTCCGGCGATCTCGTCCTCCGCTTGGAAGGTGGTGACGTCGAAGCGCTTGTGCTTGCTGAGCTCGTGAAGGATGTCGGAGGCCGGCGTGATCGGATAGCTGCCCAGGAACAGCGGCAGGCCCGACTGGACGCCGGCCGCGATCAGGCCGTAGGCCAGCGCCAGGTTGCCGGTGATGTTGCGGTAGGTGCCCGCCGGCATCGGGGCCGGCTTGATCTCGTACTGGACCGCGAACGCCTCGGTGGTCTCGCCGAAGTTCCAGCCCGCGCGGAAGGCCGTGATGTTGGCGTCGCGGATGTCCGGCGCCTTGGCGAACCGGCGCTCGAGAAAGCTGACCGTCGACTCGGTCGGGCGCCCGTACATCCAGGACAGCAGGCCGAGGGCGAACATGTTCTTCGCGCGGGCGGCGTCCTTGCGTGAGAGCCCGAACTCCTTCACCGCCGCGACCGTCATCCCGGTCAGGTCGAGGGCCGTCAGCGCGTAGTCGGCGAGGGTGTCGTTCTCGAGGGGGCTTTCGACGTAGCCGGCCTTGGTCAGGTTGCGCGCGGAGAAGTCGTGGCTGTCCACGATGATTGCCGTGCCCGGCTTCATGTCGGCCAGGTTGGCCTTGAGCGCGGCCGGGTTCATCGCCACCAGCACGTCGGGGGCGTCGCCGGGGGTCAGGATGTCGTGGTCGGCGAAGTGCACCTGGAACGAGGAGACGCCCGGGAGCGTGCCCTGGGGTGCGCGGATCTCGGCCGGGAAGTTCGGCAGTGTCGACAGGTCGTTGCCGAACGCTGCCGACTCCTGAGTGAACCGGTCACCGGTCAGCTGCATGCCGTCGCCTGAGTCGCCCGCGAACCGGATGATCACCCGGTCGAGCTGCTGGACCTGCTTGGACACGGTGGAGACGCCTACTTTCCTCACGCGATCACGCCCGCCGATCGGGACGGGCACGGTTGTCCACGATATCCCCGTGGCAAGGCGTGGCGGAGCGCGTCTCCTCCCACGGTCGTCCGATGCGCGGACGACGTGACGCAGCCCACGTCCAGGGCGTCCGCCGAGCGTGGGAACCGGCCAGGCAGGCGCCCTGCACCGTCCGGCGACGCGCCGGATGACGAGATGGTGTGGAGCTCTCGCTTTTAAATGTAGTAGATTACTCGTCAATAGTCAGTAACTCGGGTACTGCCCCCTCGATCACGAAGGAAATCCAGACACATGTCGATCACGTGGAAGACCGCCGCCGTACGCCCCCTCGTGGGTGTGGTTGCCGGACTGGTGGCCCTGACCGGATGTGCCACCGCCGGAGGCGGCAGCAGCAAGTCCGACGAGGTGAGCGTCGTCGGCTTCTCCATCCTGAAGACCGCCAACGAGCAGCTCCTCAAGGACTTCCAGAAGACAGACGCCGGCAAGGGCGTCACCTTCAAGACCTCGTACGGCGCATCGGGTGACCAGAGCCGCGCCGTCATCGCGGGGCTCGACGCCGACGAGGTCCACTTGTCGCTCGAGCCGGACGTCACCAAGCTGGTGGACGAGAAGCTCGTCGCCGACGACTGGAAGTCCGGCCCCAACAAGGGCGTCGTGACCCAGTCGGTCGTGGCGATCGTGGTGCGCAAGGGCAACCCCAAGGGCATCAAGGGTTGGGACGACCTGGTCAAGCCGGGGGTCAAGATCGTCACCCCCAACCCGGGCTCCTCCGGCTCGGCGAAGTGGAACATCCTCGCGGCGTACGGCCACGTGCTCGCTCAGGGTGGCAGCGAGAAGGACGCGCAGGCCTACCTGAGCAAGTTCCTCGGCAACGTCGTCGCCCTCCCGGGCTCCGGCAAGGACGCCACCACGGCGTTCCAGGGTGGGACCGGTGACGTCCTGCTGTCCTACGAGAACGAGGCGATCGAGGCCCGCCAGGCCGGCGCCGACTTCGACTACGTGATCCCGGACCAGACCCTGCTGATCCAGAACACCGGTGCGGTGACCACGGACGCCAGCAAGGCCGCCAAGGACTTCCTCGACTTCCAGCTCAGCAAGCAGGGCCAGACCGACTACGCCAAGCAGGGCTTCCGCCCGCTCGACAAGGCCGTGAAGGTCGACATCCCGGGCGCGAACAACCCGAGCGACCCGTTCCCGACGCCGAAGACGCTCCTGACCATCGACAAGGACTTCGGTGGCTGGGACGAGGCGAACACGAAGTACTTCGACGAGGAGACCGGCATCGTCACCAAGCTGCTGGCGGAGTCCGGCAAGGCCTGAGGCATGAGCACAGCTGAACTCGCCTCGGCTCCGGGTACGACGCGCAGGCGTCGTCGTACCCGGAGCCGCCGGGCTCTCGGAATGGGGTCCGCGCTGGGCCTCGGCATCACCATGATCTGGTTCAGCCTGCTGGTCCTGATCCCGCTGGTCGCGGTGCTGATCGCCGCGGCCGACCTCGGTCTCGCAGGCTTCTGGGACGTGGTCTCCAGTCCGCAGACCGCAGCGGCGCTGCGACTCACCGTGGTCCAGGCGCTCGGCGTCACGTTGCTCAACGTGGTCATGGGCACGGCGCTCGCGTGGGTGCTGGTCCGCGACCACTTCTGGGGCAAGCGGCTCCTCGACGTGGTGATCGACGTGCCGTTCGCGCTCCCCACGATCGTCGCAGGCCTCGTGCTCCTGTCGCTCTACGGGCCGAACTCGCCGCTGGGCGTCAACGTCGCCAACACCCGGGCCGCCGTTTTCCTGGCCTTGGCGTTCGTGACGCTGCCCTTCGTCGTCCGCACCGTTCAGCCGGTGCTCGAGACCCTCGAGCGCGACACCGAGGAGGCCGCCGCGTCGCTCGGCGCGAGCCGGTTCACGACGTTCCGCCGGGTGATCCTGCCGTCCCTGACGCCGGCGATCGCCGCCGGCGCTGCCCTGTCCTTCGCGCGCGGGATCAGCGAGTACGGCTCGCTGGTGCTGCTCTCCGGCAACCTGCCCGGTCGCACCGAGGTGGCGTCCGTGCGCGTCCTGACCTACATCGAGAACGGCAGCAAGGAGGCGGCGGCCGCGGTCGCCGCGATCCTGCTGCTGGTCGCGCTCCTGGTGATCGTGGCCCTCGACGTCCTGCAGAGGAGGCTCGCTCGCCGTGGCGACTAGCTATGCATCCGACCCGGCCCCGGTGCGCTGGGGCCTGCGCATCGTGACCGTGGGTTACGTGTTCCTGCTCGTTGCGTGGCCGACCGCGCTGGTGTTCAAGAACGCGCTCGCCAACGGGTTCGGTGCCATGTTCGAGACGTTCTCCGACCCGGAGATCGCGCACGCCATCTCGCTGACCCTGACGATCACGGTCTGGGCGGTGGCGATCAACCTGGTCTTCGGCCTGACCATCTCGATCCTGCTGGTGCGCTACGACTTCCCTGGCAAGCGGGCGCTGTCCGCGATGCTCGACGTTCCGCTCGCGGTCTCGCCGGTCGTGGTCGGTCTGGCCCTGGTGCTGGTCTACAACGGCCGGGACGGATGGTTCGGCCCGAGCCTGGAGGAGGCCGGCTTCCAGATCATCTTCTCCACCCCCGGCATGATCATGGCGACCGTGTTCGTGGCGCTCCCGCTGATGATCCGCGAGGTGGTGCCGGTGCTAGAGGAGATCGGCGACGACCAGGAGCAGGCCGCCCGGAGCCTCGGCGCCAACGCGGTGCAGGCGTTCCGGCGGATCACGCTGCCCGGCATCAAGTGGGCCGTCGTCTACGGCGTCGTGCTCAGCCTCGCCCGCTCGCTCGGTGAGTTCGGTGCGGTCAAGATCGTCTCCGGCAACATCAGTGGGCAGTCCCAGACGGCCACCCTCTCCGTCGAGGAGACCTACCAGAACTTCCAGCAGCAGGCGTCGTACAGCATCGCCGCCCTGCTCGCCTTCGCCGCGATGGCCTGCCTGGTCGTCGTGGCGATCCTCCGTCCGAAGGAGCAACAAGAATGAGTATCAACGTCTCCGGCGTCACCAAGAAGTTCGGCGACTTCGTCGCGCTGGACGACATCTCAGTCGACCTGCCCACAGGCCAGCTCACCGCGCTGCTCGGGCCCAGCGGTGGCGGCAAGTCCACGCTGCTCCGGATCATCGCCGGCCTTGAGAGCGCCGACGACGGCACCGTCACGATCGAGGGCAACGAGGCCACGCACCTGCCGCCGCAGAAGCGCAACGTGGGCTTCGTCTTCCAGCACTACGCGGCCTTCAAGCACATGAGCGTGGCGAAGAACGTCGCCTTTGGCCTGGAGATCCGCAAGCGCCCGAAGGACGAGGTGAAGCGACGCGTCGACGAGCTGCTGGAGCTGGTGCACCTCAGCCAGTTCGCGCACCGGCTTCCGTCGCAGCTCTCGGGGGGCCAGCGGCAGCGCATGGCGCTCGCGCGCGCCCTCGCGGTGGAGCCGTCCGTGCTGCTCCTCGACGAGCCGTTCGGTGCGCTCGACGCCAAGGTGCGCAAGGAGCTGCGCGACTGGCTGCGCCGGCTGCACGACGAGGTGCACGTCACCACCGTCTTCGTCACGCACGACCAGGAGGAGGCGCTCGAGGTCGCCGACGAGATCGTGGTGATCAACGACGGCAGGATCGAGCAGATCGGCTCGCCGGACCAGCTGTACGACGAGCCCGCAAGCGACTTCGTGATGAGCTTCCTCGGCCCGGTCACGACGCTGGAGAACAAGCTGATCCGTCCGCACGACATCGAGGTGTCGACGCACAGCCGAATCGCGGGTGCGATCGGCGGCACGGTCTCCCGCGTGGTGCGCGTCGGCTTCGAGGTGCGACTCACCGTCAGCGTCGACCGGCCTGGGCACCCGGAGGTCGCGGTGACTGTCACCCGGGCGCACAGCCGCAACCTGAGGATCGAGGAGGGCACCAAGGTGTGGCTCACGCCGACCCACGGCGCGCCCGTCGTACCGGCCATGGAGAGCAGCCTCAGCGAGACCTCGGCCGAGATCGCGGTCTGACTCGTGTGCCCGGGGACGTGCCAGCACGCGTCCCCGGGCACACGACGCGCATCCGACATTGACCGGGTCGGCACTTCGTAAGGCTGCGGCGTGCTGGGGCAGCGCCGGAGGCCATCAACTTGCTGGCGAAGGACGGTGTGTGGACGCCCCTCGACATCAGCGGCCCAGCGCCCTGCCCCCCGAAGGCAGACGGCGGCCTGGCTGAACTGGGCTGCTACTACCTCACGGCCCGGATCACCGGTGGATAGACGCTTTTCGCCCGGCGTACTCTCGAATGTGAGGCTCTCTGCTGGACGGAGGTCGCCGTGGACGTCATCTGGATCGTGCTGGCGGTGATAGCAGCCCTGGCCATCGCGGCCTGGTTCGCGACCGTGCGCGTCGTCAAACAGGTCGAGCGAGGCGTCGTGTTCAGGCTGGGCCGTGCCCAGCCTCGGCTGAGACGTCCAGGCATGACCCTGCTCGTGCCTGCAGTGGACAGGATGACGCGCGTCAACGTTCAGGTGGTGACCATGCCTGTTCCCGCGCAGGACGGCATCACCCGCGACAACGTGACCGTCCGGGTCGACGCCGTCGTCTACTTCAAGGTGATCAACCCGCTAAGGGCTGTGGTCGAGGTGCAGGACTACGGGTTCGCGATCGCCCAGGTTGCGCAGACGTCGCTGCGCTCGATCATCGGGAAGAGTGAGCTCGACGATCTGCTGTCCAACCGGGAGCATCTCAATGAAGGCCTCGAGGTGATGCTCGACAGTCCCGCCGCTGCGTGGGGAATCGAGATCGACCGCGTCGAGATCAAGGATGTGGAGCTGCCGGAGTCCATGAAGCGGTCCATGTCGCGCCAGGCGGAGGCTGAGCGCGAGCGTCGATCCAGGATCATCACGGCTGATGGTGAGTTCCAGGCGTCCCAACGGCTCTCCGAGGCAGCGGCCGCGATGGCCGACACACCCGCGGCGCTCCAGCTGCGACTTCTCCAGACGATGGTCGAGGTGGCGGCCGAGAAGAACTCGACGCTCGTGCTGCCGTTCCCGGTCGAGATGCTGCGGTACTTCGAGGCCGTCGCGACGGGGACGCCGGCCGTACCGCGCAGTCGTGAGTCGACTGCTGAGCAGCACACTGACGGGGCGATCCTGGAGTACCCAGAGGCGAACTGACCTCAGTCGCGAGTCCCGGGACGTGGTCGGGATGGTCGAGGGCCGGAGCTTCGCCAACACCGAGAGCTCCTGCGGTAGCTCCTCTCACTTGATCTACGAACGTCACCGGTCGAAAGCGACAGCTGTGCGGTCACCGGCTCAGCCTCGCTGCATCTCCCAGGCAAGGTCGATGGCCGCGCGCACGGCACGCGGCTCTGCCCGATCGAGATAGGCCTCGACCTTGTGATGGGCCTCCATCCGAGGCGGCACGCCGAAACTGTCCGGGTAGGTCTCGAGCAGGAGCTCGCGCTCGCCCAGAGGGACCCGGATCACCACCGTGTGCCGGTCAGAGGCGCGCACGACCAGGCGGTCATGGACATACCAGGCCGGACGCGACTCGGTTCCCTTGCGCTTGACCTCTGGCAACGACTCCGCATACCGACCAACCTCGTCGAGGGTCACCCGCGAAGCGTAGGCGGCCACGCGCGGCAGTGGGTGATCCGGCGGCCAGCCCAACCGGTCGGGACTTCATGGCGAAGAGGGAGCCGAGAGAGTTGAGAGTTGAACCAAGGTTGCGGTTCTGCGGCGGTTGGACTAGTAGTTAGGCGTCTTTGGAGGCGCCCCGAGACTTACTCACGCAGCCGAGTGGAAGGGCGCCTCCCCCACGTCCGTCGGGAGCAGACAAAGCCAGGCTGTCGTTCAGCCCGGCCATGCCGCGCACGGCCACGGAGGCGAGGGAGACCTTCGACGAGGACGGAGACGCCTACCTCGCCGCCTTCGCCGACCTTGTCGGCGAGCTGGTCTGAACGTCCTCCAGGCTCCAACTACCCTCACGTCGTCGGTGTGAGCACGGCAATCGGGATGGTACGACCTGACTTCTTCCGGTAGCCCTCGAAGAACGGCGCCTGCTCGACCACCGACGCCCAGAGCGCATCCCGTTCCTCACCCTCGGTGTCGTGCACGGAGACCTCGTGCGTCCGGTCACCGATCTCGAGCGTCGCCCGGTCGACCATCCGCAGGTTCCGGAACCATTGTGGGTCGGCCTTCGCGCCACCGGCGCTACCCACGACCAGCCAGCTCCCAGCGCGCTCGAAGTAGGCCATCGGAGTCGTGCGGGGCGTTCCCGTCTTCCTGCCAGGCACGGTGAGAAGGCAGACGGGAAGGCCTCGGACCCGGTTGAAGTGACGGCCTCCCGTGCGACGGTACAGCGCCACGTGCATCGCGTTGCCCTTGCGCATCAAGGTCTTCATCAGCCCGCTCATGGCAATGAACCTTCCCGATTCCACCCCCAGAGGACAACCCCTTCGTCGGGCGTTCGACCCGCCCGTGCTTGCTCTTGCGTCCATGACACGGCCTACGGCGGAGGTCGGAATGGACGCGTGCACCCTGCACGACTTACGGCACTACTTCGCGTCGGGCTTGATCGCCGACGGCTGCGACGTCGTCACCGTGCAGCACGCCTTGGGCCACTCCTCGGCGCCGATCACGTTGAACGTGTACAGCCAGCTATGGCCGAAGGCGGAGGACCGGACGCGGACAGCAGCGGCCCATCTCATGGCGACCACGGCCGATCCTGCGGACTCTGTGCGGACTCCGGCAGGTTTCTGAGCGTGAATCAGCGGTAGTTGGTGAACTGCACCGCGAAGTCGTAGTCCTGCCCCTTGACCAGCGCCTGCACTGCCTGCAGGTCGTCCCGCTTCTTGCTGCTCACCCGGAGCTCGTCGCCCTGGACCTGCACCTTGACCCCCTTGGGACCCTCGTCCCGGATCAGCTTGCCGACCTTCTTCGCGTCCTCGGAGGTGATCCCCTCCTTGAGCGCGACGCTGATCTTCGACTCGCGGCCGGACGGCCGCGGCTCGCCGGCGTCGAGGATCTTCAGCGACTGCTGGCGCCTGATCAGCTTCTCCTTGAACACGTCGAGGACGGCCGTCGCACGATCCTCGGCGTTGGCGGAGATCTCGATCCCCTCGCCGGACCACTTGATCTCGGCGCCAGTGCCCTTGAAGTCGTAGCGCTGGCTGATCTCGCGAGCCGCCTGGCTCAGCGCGTTGTCGACCTCCTGGCGGTCGATCTTGCTCACGATGTCGAACGACGAGTCGGCCATCTGTCTCCCCTTGCGATTCTGTTGCGCGGTGCGCGCTGCGCTATTGTTTCGCCTCGTTGTCGACCGGCCAAGCCGGGTCCGGTGACATCCCAGGCAGGTTGCCCGAGCGGCCAATGGGAGCGGACTGTAAATCCGTCGGCGTATGCCTTCGCAGGTTCGAATCCTGCACCTGCCACCCGGGCCTCACCTGCGGAAACGTGGTGTGAGGCCGTCCTCGTCTCGTCGGGCCGTGTCACGAGATCGGCCGCTTGTGTCACAAATGGGTCCAGGGAAATCGCCGTACAGCACGCGGATCCGGCCATGGCTGAATCCATCCTGGTTCTCGTCGGAGTTGGGTGTCCAAATGGCCATCGCCCATCGGGTCAGGCTCGACAAGGCGCCGCGACGCCGCGCTACTGGAGGGCGGAGGTCAGGCGCATGACCGTGTCGACGTACTTCGCACCGGCCGAGCGCTGGCTCCACTCCTCCAAGGCAAGCGGCCGGCACAGCGCGCGGTTGGCGTCCTCGATCGCCCGCAGGTCGGCGATCGCATCGCCGCCGACGAGCATCACGATGATCTCGTAGTTGAGCGCGAAGCTGCGCAAGTCCATGTTGCTCGAGCCGATCACCGCGACGTCGTCGTCGATGGTGAAGTGCTTGGAGTGCAGAATCGCAGGAGCCGGATAGAGCCAGATCTTGATGCCAGCCTCGAGCAACTCCTTGTAGTACGACGCCTGCGCGTGACCGACCATGAACTGGTCGGACTGCTCGCTGACGAACAGCTCCACGTCGACGCCGCGCTGGGCCGCCGTGGTGACGGCGTTCAGCAGCGATTCGTCGGGCACGAAGTAGGGGCTGGTCAGGGACAGCCGCCGCTGGGCGCCGTAGATGAGGGTGTTGAAGAGACGCAGGTTGTTCTCCGTGGGGTAACCGGGCCCGGAGGGGAGCACCTGCGCGCACACCCCGTCGAGGCTCCTGGCAAGGTGCCTGTCGGCCGGGCCGACGTCCCGCAAGTAGCCCGACTCCTTCTCCCAGTCGACGGCGAAGACGACCTCGAGCGCCTTGACCATCGGGCCTTCGACACACACCATAAGGTCCACCCAGTGCCGGCCGAGCTTGTGGTTCTTGGGCTTGTCGTAGCCGGGCTCGACCAGGTTGAGCGAGCCCATGAAGCCCACCCGGCCGTCGACGACGAGGAGCTTGCGGTGGTTTCGCAGGTCGAGGCGCTGGTACCGGCCGTGCAGCGGCTGTACCGGGAGCATCAAGTGCCACTGCGCCCCCATCGAGGTCAGTCGGGCGATGGTCGCCTTGTAGTCCCGACAGTGCGACG
>Ga0207675_100001104_pt1 | contig 26696 bp, 26 predicted proteins | sample KBSSwiS42_FD_184305 | JGI IMG/M metagenome (GOLD analysis project Ga0207675, IMG submission 184305) | Switchgrass rhizosphere microbial communities from Kellogg Biological Station, Michigan, USA - KBS Switchgrass S4-2 (SPAdes) (version 2) | ecosystem: Host-associated > Plants > Roots >...
GAGATACTCGGCATGGCATCCGTTCTACTCGTCGGCATCCGACGTAAGCTGACCGACGTGCCAATCGCCACGCCGTACGAGGATCTGCTCCGGCTGGTGTTCGACACCGGCACCCCCAAATCGGACCGCACCGGCACTGGAACCCGCAGCCTGTTCGGCCGCCAGATGCGCTACGACCTGACTGCCGGTTTCCCGCTGATCACCACCAAGAAGGTGCACACCAAGTCGGTGATCTACGAACTGCTGTGGTTCCTGCGCGGCGACTCCAACGTGCGGTGGCTGCAGGACCGCGGCGTAACAATCTGGGACGAATGGGCCTCGGAGACAGGCGATCTGGGTCCGGTTTACGGCGTGCAGTGGCGGTCGTGGCCGACGCCGTCGGGCGGCCACATCGACCAGATCAGCGCCGCCCTCGAGCTGTTGAAGTCCGATCCGGACTCGCGACGCAACATCGTCTCGGCGTGGAATGTCGGCGAGATCCCGCAGATGGCTCTGCCGCCGTGCCACGCGTTCTTCCAGTTCTACGTCGCCGACGGGCGGCTGTCCTGTCAGCTGTATCAGCGCAGCGCGGACCTGTTCCTCGGGGTGCCTTTCAACATCGCCAGCTACGCGCTGCTCACCCACATGATGGCTGCGCAGGCCGGTCTCGAGGCCGGGGAGTTGATCTGGACCGGCGGCGACTGCCACATCTACGACAACCACGTCGAGCAGGTCACCGAGCAGCTATCGCGTGCGCCCCGGCCGTACCCGGAACTCGTTCTGGCGCTACGTGATTCGATCTTCGGCTATACCTATGACGACATCGCCATCGTCAATTACGATCCGCATCCGGCGATCAAGGCACCCGTCGCCGTATGACCGTCGGCCTGATCTGGGCCCAGTCCACCTCCGGTGTGATCGGCCGCGACGGCGGTATCCCGTGGCGGCTGCCCGAGGATCAGACGCGGTTCAAGGAACTCACCATGGGGCACACCGTGGTGATGGGCAGGCTGACCTGGGAATCGCTGCCTGCGAAGGTGCGGCCCCTGCCGGGGCGCAGAAATGTCATAGTCACCAGGCAAGCTGACTACATGGCCGACGGTGCAGATGTGGTGACGACGTTAGATGACGCGCTGACAAGCGATGAGAGCTGGGTGATCGGCGGCGGCGAGATCTATGCGCTCGCGCTCCCGATCGCGACGCGATGTGAGATCACCGAGGTGGAGATCGACCTACCACGTCAGGATGCCGATGCGGTGGCGCCGGTGTTGGACGCCACATGGGTCGGCACCACGGGGGACTGGCTTTCCAGTAGTTCCGGGCTGCGTTACCGGTATCTCAGCTACCACCGGGCATGACGACGCTGACGGGCGCGCAGGCGCGCCGTATCGCTGTCGCCGCGCAGGGCTTCGCCGAGCCGAGGCCGCGGGGTTCGGTCACCCGCGCGTACTTGCGCCGGCTGATTTCGCGGATACAGGTGCTGCAGCTGGATTCGGTGTCGGTGGCGGTGCGGGCCCACTATGCGCCGGTGTTCAGCCGGCTCGGGCCCTACGACCGCGACGTGCTCGATCGTGCGGCGTGGAGCCACTCGGCGCGCTCACCGAGGCTGCTCGTCGAATACTGGGCACACGAGGCCGCGCTGATGGCGGTCGACGACTGGCCGTTGTTGCGTTGGCGCATGCGCGAGTACACGCACGGGCGGTGGGGCACCCAAATCGTCAGGAAGAACCCCCGCCTGGCCGACGACGTCGTCGCCGCCGTGAAGGAACTCGGCCCGGCAACCGCCGGACAGATCGAGGCGCATCTCGGTGCGGAACAACGCGGTAGGAAAGGCCCGTGGTGGGACCGCAGCGACACCAAATGGGTGACGGAGGCGTTGTTCGCCGCAGGGGTGCTGACTACGGCGACCCGGGTCGGATTCGCCCGCCACTACGACCTCACCGAGAATGTGTTGCCGGCCGCGGTGGTGGCGCGGGAGGTCGACGACGACGAGGCGCTGCGCGAGCTCACGCTGAGGGCGGCCACGGCGCTGGGCATCGGCACCGAGGCCGACATTCGCGACTACTTCCGGTTGGCCCCTGGGCAGGTCAAGCCCGCGCTCGCGAAGCTCGAAGCCGATGGCGAGCTGGAACGGGTTGAGGTCGACGGCTGGAGCGCGCCGGCGTATCTGCGTGCGGGCCAGATCATCCCGCGACGAGATCGCGGCACGGCGCTACTGTGCCCGTTCGACCCGTTGATCTTCTTCCGGCCGAGAGTGCAGCGGCTATTCGATTTTCACTACCGCATTGAAATCTACGTGCCGGCTCCGAAACGTCAATTCGGTTACTACGTATGGCCTTTCCTGCTCGACGGGAGCCTCGTCGGCCGCGTCGACCTGAAGGCCGAGCGCACTGGTGACGCGCTGCATGTCGTCGGTGCGTTCGCCGAACCGGGTCAGCAGTCGTCGCGCGTAGCAGAGGCCCTCGCCACAGAATTGCGGACGATGGCGTCGTGGCTCGGCTTGAGCATGGTCACCGTGGGAGCGAAGGGCGATTTGGCCAAGGAGCTACGAGCGGCTGTCAAGCGACGGTGACACGCGGGTTCACCGCATCTGCTATTGGCGGTGACGGCGCATCGATGAGGGTCCTGTATAGGTGAATCAGCTTTTCTCGCAAGTGAATTGGCACACATCCGTGCGCCCGTCGCGGAAGAGGTCGGCGCATCCGGTCAGATATTTCATATACCGCGTAGACCGCTGGGGACGTGACCGCGATGGCTTCGTCCGTCTTGGACTCGAGATTGGCCGCCCACGTATCCAGCGTGCGAACATAGTGCAGCCGAAGAGGTTGCACACGTGTGCTAGCACCGCGGCGGTCAGCCTGCGGTATCCGCCGGCGAGGTCACGACCTCTCACCCAGCCGGTGCCACGCGATGGCGGCATCGCGCGAGGCGGTCCAGGCGCGCCAGCGCCGCGGGCAGGTCGTCAGCGAGCGGCAACTCGCCCTCGGCGTCGCAAATCGACAGCAGCCGCCGCACCGGATGGCTGCCGATGATCATCCAGTCCACATCGTTGCGGCTGCAGTGCACGGCAATGTAGTACAGCGCCGTGAAGCCCTTGCCGCCGAAGAAGTCGACGGCACGCAGGTCAAGCATCAGTTGTCTGGAGATGCCGGTATGGCGCTCGACGTAGTGGCCGAGCGCTCGGCCGTTCGTAGCGTCGATGTCGCCCATCACGGCGACGGCGACTCTCGTGGGAGAGAGGCGGCGCACAGAAAATGTGGCCCTGCCGTAGCGTTGCATTTCGTCCGCGAACACAGGATCCGGACGGTATATCCGGACGGGGCCAACGTCGGCCATTGCAGATCCCCCAAGTCATGTTGAGGATGCGGTCGGGGCGCCCCGGACGGCTTCACCGGCGAGGGCCGCAATTAGCGGCGCCGAGGAGGCTGTCCGACGGGCTGGGAACTCAACCTGCGATGAGAGTAGTACGAATTCCGTCGTCCATAGCGAGGGTTCAGAAAACTCTCATATAACGGCTCTACGTGGTTGTTTGGTCGTTTCACCCGTCTTGGAATTGGCACACGCGTCAATGGACGCCCAATCTGCAACGGATTTCGTTGCGACAGGCGCGGCGTGACCTGCGAGGATGCTGCTGGTGCGGGGCTTCGGGCTGAGGTGTGTCACGGCGCGCAGCACCGCATCAGATGGGGTGTGAGATATCGCGTAAGTCATCGGAAATCGGCCGATCGTCGCCCAATTCCGGCACACCCCGCCCGCGCACCTTGTTGACGATGAACACCACCGCGCCGACGCCAAGCCACACGATGCCGCCGATCTTGGCGAGCGAGTCCGCGTTGAACAGCACGTAGCCGATGATGAGGAAGCCCAGCGTCGGCACCACCAGGTGCAGCAGATAGTTCTTCGACTTCTTGCGCCCGATGTAGTACCAGACGACCGAGACATGCAGCAGGCAGAAGGCAAAGAGTGCACCGAAGTTCACCAGCGACGAGATCAACGCGATCTGGCCGACGAAGAACAGCACGAGCACCACGCTGATCGCGCTGACCACGAGGATCGCGGCCATCGGCACCTGACGGGCGCTGACCTTGGACAGGAAACTCGGCAGCTGGCGGTCACGGCTCATCGAGTAAAGCAGCCGGCTGGTCGCCGCCTGGGCGGCCATCGCGTTGGCGAAACCGACGGCGAGCACGTTGACGACGAAGAACGCGTTCATCCACCCAGTGCTCGATGCCGCCTCGACCAACTTGAAGAACGCGTTGCCGACCTCGTCGTCGCTGAACGCCTCGCGACCGCCTGCCAGCAGGCTGGCCAGCCACGTCTGAACGATGAACAGGAACGCCACGATGAACAGCGAGCCGACCATGGCTCGGCCCGCCGGGTTCTTCTTGCCGGTGGACTCCTCGGCGAGCGTCGAGATGCCATCGAAGCCAAGGAAACTCAGTACCGCGATCGACAGCGCCGTGGCAATCAGTGGGGCGCTGACCGTTTCGGGGTTCCAGATCGGCGTGGTGCTCCAGTGGACGTTGGGCAGTGAGTCGCCGTTTATGGCGCGCACCGCGATGACCACGAAGATCACGACGAAGACCAGTTCGATCGCCAGGAACACGCGGTTGGCCATCTTCAGCGAGTCGACGCCGAGCAGATTGATCACGGTGTTGACGACGACGAACACGAGAGCCCACAGCCACCGCGGTGTGCCGGGGAACAGTCCGATCATCGACTCGGCGGCGAACACATACAACAGTGTCGGCACCAACAGGTAGTCCAGCAGGATCGCCCAGCCGGCGAAAAAGCCTGCGCCGGGGTGGATTCCGCGGCCGACGTATGCGAAGACCGATCCCGCGAGAGGGAACGACTTGGCCATCTGCGCGTAGGCCATCGCCGTGAACACCATCGCCACCAAACCGATGAGGTAGACCAGCGGCACCATGCCGGACGCGCTGTTGTAGACGGTGCCGAAGATCGTCCACGGAGCGATCGGCACCATGAAGACCAACCCGTAGACGAGCAGGTCGACGGTCGCCACCGAGCGGTGCAATTCCTGTTTGTAGCCGAAGGATTCGAGGGTGCGCTGGCCGTCCATGAATGTCCTGTCAGGTCGAGGTGGGCTAGATACGGGCTACGGCGTCGTGGCTGGCGAGAAACGCGGCGACGACGGCGCGGAACTCCTCGGGCTTCTCCAGGTGCGAGCAGTGACTGGTGTCGGGGAAGACGTGGCTCTCGGCGCCTGAGATGTGGTCGACGTACGGCTGCCAGGTGGCGGGGGTGGCCTCGTCGAACTCACCGGCGATGACAAGCGTGGGTGCGGTGATCTCGGGCAGTCGGTCGATGATGCTCCAGCCGCGCAGCGTGCCCAGGACATGAAATTCGTTGGGGCCGTTCATGGTGTGGTAGACCGTCGGCTCCGCCTCCGTCTGCGCGATGGTGTCGACGAGGTCCTGTGGCATCGGCACGACTCGGCACAGATGGCGGCGGTAGAACTCGTCGGTCGCCTCCAAGTACTCCGGGTCGGTGACGGTGCCCGCCTCCTCGTGACGGGTCAGCGCGGCTTGGGTGTCCGGCGGCAGCTGCGCCCGCAGCTCGGCGGCGCCGGCCATCCAGAGCTCCATCGATGCCGGCGAGTTGCAGATCGCCACAGACTTCAGGCCGGCGGGCCGCCGGACCGCGATCTCCGCGCTGAGCATGCCGCCCCACGACTGGCCGAGCAGGTGGTATTCGTCGATGCCCAGCGCATCGCGGACGGTGTGGAATTCGTCGACGAACAGCTCTGGTGTCCAGAAGTCCGCGGGGGCGTCGGGCAGGTGGGTGCTGTTCCCGCATCCGATCTGGTCGTAGTGGATGACCGTGCGACCGGTCTCCGCAGCCAGTCCGGCAATGTTGCGCACGTAGTTGTGCGCCATTCCCGGACCGCCGTGCAGGACGAACAGGGGGAGGGCGCCACTGCGCGCATCGTCAGACGCGGTGATCTGCACCCAGGTTTCGTGGCCGCGGAACGGCACCAGCCGGGTCGTAAGAGTCATGGCGATCAGCATGGACCCGTAAAGGTCTCATGACAAGACCATTGAGGGAGAATTAACATTTGCAGATGGCCCACATCGGCGCACCGGCTGGCGCATTGACCCCGCCGGGGCTGCTCCAACAGCAGCTGGACACGCCATCGCGGGTCGATGAGATCACCGACCGGTTGATAACCGCGATCGCGATCGGCGAGTACTTGCCCGGCGCGCGGCTGCCTGTCGAGCGCGATCTCGCGGCGTCGCTGGGGGCGGGCCGCATGACGGTGCGGGCCGCATTGGCGCGGCTCCTCGAGCGGGGCCTCATCGAAACCCGGCGGGGGCGCGGCGGCGGGTCATACGTGCTCGACCAATGGCCGGACTCGTCCACCGATGCGGTGGGCCGCACGCTACGGGCGCGGCTCGACGATCTGCGGGACCGCTGCGACGCGATCTGTCGACTGCAGGGCACTGGCTGCCGCGCCGCGGCGGAGTCCCGCTCCGAACACGACATGTCCGTGCTGCGGGCGAGATTCGACGCGTACCGAACCGCCGAGAGCGGACTGGCGGCGCAGCAAGCAGACAGCCGGTTTCACCTGGCGATCATGGATGCCGCCCACAATGACGTCCTCAAGCAGGTGTTGCTCGACCTCAAGGCGACCGTGAGTATCGGCGCCCCCGCCCACCTGTGGGGTGAGCCATCGACCATGCGCGGCATGGAATTACGCGCGCTGACCGAACACGAGCAGTTGGTGGGAGCGATCGCTGACGGCCGCGGGGACGAAGCGGATCAGCTGGCCCGCCATCACGGTGCGATCGATTTCGAGCTCATCACCACAGCCATGCGCCGCGCCGGCGTGCTCACCGATTGACCGACGTCAGTTCAGCGGAATGTCGTTGTTGCCCTTGGCTTCCTGACACTGATCGGACAGCCGCGCATAGCGGTCACGGATGCGTTGCTCTTGCTGCCGCAGCTCCGTCCGCAGCGGCTCGGGTTCGGACTCGACCAGCTCCGGGATCGAGTAGGCAGTCCAGTACGCGTTCCTTCGTCGGTAGTTGCCGTCGTTCAGCCCGAAGACCTCTTCCAGGATCTTCAGGTCGTGAGGGTAGCTGAAGAAGTAGTAGAAGTGTCACAGGAACAGTAGGTCGCGCGTCGAAGTCCGATCTGGCATCTCGTAAAACCGGTTGAGTGTGCTGACTTCGCCGTGCAACAGCGGATTGTCGGTTTCGGCGTTGGTGCCTGCGATGACCACCGACAGGTCAGTCTTGCGCAGCAGCGCCGAAAACCTTGTTCCCGACGGCGACGCCGCGCTCGGTCATCGGCAGAATGTCGTGATCGATGACATCGAGCAGATGGGGTGCGAGCGTGGAAGCTGCCATCGCGTCACACTAGCGCGACACGCCGGACGCCAAGGCCTCGAAGGCTTCGTCGATGAGTGCGACGAAGTCCGCGTCATCGCTTTCCGCCCAAGCCATCGCCGCGGGCCCGATCGCGCCGAGCGCCGCCGAGGCCTGAACTGTGGCGGCGAGGTCAGGCTCCGGCAGCCCGGCTCTGCGAGCCAGTGCACGGGCCAGCAGGTCGCGAGTTGCGTCCTGCGCGAGCAGGTTTCGAGACCGCAGCGCCGGGTTCCGCAGGATGAGCCGTGTCCGGATGAGCAACTCCTCGCGGTCGGTGGCCAGGATATGCTCGAGTCCGGCGCGAAGCGCTCTGTGTAGCGCGGTCAGCGGTGGCTCCTCCACCGGTCTTGCCGCCACGAGTTCTTCGAGCAGCGGATCGTACTCGTCGTACTCGACCACCTCTTCCTTGCGGGGGAAATACCGAAAGAACGTCATGTGCGACACCCCGGCCGCCGCAGCGATCTCCTCGACTGTCGTTGTGTCATAACCTTTCTCGATGAAGAGCCGCAAAGCGTGCTCTTGGATCGCATGCTTGGTCGCCGCTTTCTTGCGGGCGCGCCAGTCGTCGCCTTCGGTCATGGCGTCAGGACTCCCACCGGCTCACCGAGCGCATTGTCGAGCCATGCGCGAAGTCGGGCCGCATCGGCGCCTCGCCACGCCAGATGCCCGTCGGGGCGGACCAACCGCGCGTCGCGCTCACCGCGCAACGCCACGACATCGCCCAGACGCTCGCGCGCGACGTCCGCCAGCGGTTCGGGCCCGAGCAGCGCCCATTCCGGCCCCAACACGTCGTATAGCCGGACGGACGCACCGTCGAAGCGAGTGCATGTGCGATCAGCGACGCGATCGCCGATGCGAATTCCGGGGAGGAACCGCGACAGTCCGGCCCCTAGCGGGCCGTGCCGGTACGAAACGCGAAGTTGCGATGTCCTTTCCGTGATCAGATTCTGCAGCCAACCCTGATTCATCAGCGGCACGACAATGCGATCTCTCAGCAGCCGCGCGGCGCGTCCCTGACCGACTGCGACCTCGGTAGCACCGCTGGTCGAGTCCAGCACACCTTTGGCGATCGGGCGTCGTTCGGCCTCGTAGGAGTCGAGTAGGCGTTCGCCGGCGCGGCCGGACACGACCAGCGCGAGCTTCCACGCCAGGTTTTCGGCGTCTCCGATGCCGGTGTTCATGCCCTGCCCACCGAATGGGCTCTGGATATGTGCGGCGTCGCCGGCCAGCAGGACGCGAGCGCGACGGTAAGAGTCCGCCAGCCTGCGCTGGATCCGGAACGACGATGTCCACACCACGGAGCGAATCGTTCCGCCCGCCTCGGCGGCCAGCCGCGTACCGAGATAGTCCACGATCGCCGCTGGTGCTGGCTCATCGCCGAAACCCGTTGGTGCGGGCGCCATCACCCGCCACAGGTCGATTCCGGGCAGCGGGAAGACGGCCAGCATCATGTCACCGCGCAGCCACGACGTCGCGCCCCCTCGCTTTAGATCGATGTCGGCATGGACGTCGGCGAGCAGGAAGCGCTCCACGACCGGCACGCCGGGGAAGCCGATCCCCATCGCCTTGCGGACGACGCTGTGCGCGCCGTCGGCGGCCACCACCCAGGAGGCGTCGGCGTCGGATCCGTCGTCGAGGCGCACCCTGACACCGTGGCGTTCCGGTTCGAGTCCGGAAACGCCTCGCCCCCATTCGACGTCACCACCGAGGGCGATCAGGCGGTCGCGGAGGGCGGCCTCGATGTCGGCCTGGGACATGATCAGTCCGCGCGGACCGCCGAGACGGGTCGCCTGCCCGACCGGGAAACTCGCCAATTCACGCCCGTCGACATTGATGGTGACGGTGCGGATCGGCAGGCCGCGATCTGGCAGGTCTCCGAGCGCGCCAAGGCGGTCGAGAACCTCGACGCCGCGCGGTTGCAGCCCAGCGCCCGAGATGTCACCGCAGGCCCTGAGGCCTTGTCGAGCACCCACACGTCGACGCCTGCGGCCTGCAGGCCGCACGCCAACGTGAGACCCGTCGGCCCGGCTCCCACCACGATGACGTCCGTCACGTCGCCTCCAGATTGATGTTAGTTACTAACATGTTATCTGACTAACATCATTGCCGACAAGGGTCACGTTAGGGTGAGCCGTGGCCGAGACCGCGCCGCTACGCGTGCAACTGATCGCCAAGACCGACTTTTTGGCACCGCCCGACGTGCCGTGGAGCACCGACGCCGAGGGCGGTCCGGCGCTGGTGGAATTCGCCGGGCGGGCGTGCTACCAGAGCTGGTCGAAGCCCAACCCGAAGACGGCGACAAACGCTGCATACCTGCGACACATCATCGACGTCGGCCACTTCTCTGTGCTCGAACACGCGTCAGTGTCGTTCTACATCACGGGTATCTCGCGATCGTGCACGCACGAGCTGATCCGTCATCGGCATTTCTCGTATTCGCAGCTGTCACAGCGGTTTGTCCCCGAACACGACTCCGAAGTGGTCGTGCCGCCGGGAATGGAGGACGACCAGGAGCTGCAGGAGATGTTCAAAGCCGCCGCGGACGCCAGCCGGGCGACGTACGCCGAGTTGCTCGCCAGGCTCGAGGCGAAGTTCGCCGACCAGCCCAACGCGGTGCTGCGGCGCAAGCAGGCGCGGCAGGCTGCGCGCGCAGTGCTGCCGAACGCGACCGAGACACGCATCGTCGTGACCGGTAACTACCGCGCATGGCGGCATTTCATCGCGATGCGGGCCAGCGAGCACGCCGACGTCGAGATCCGCCGGCTGGCGATCGAATGCCTGCGGCAACTCATCGACCTGACCCCTCAGGTTTTCTCCGACTTCGAGATCTCCACCCTGGCCGACGGCAGTGAGGTGGCCACCAGTCCGCTGGCGACCGAGGCGTGACAGACCTGGCCGTATATGGCTACGGAACCGTGAGGTTGAGCAGGTAATCTTGGTGCTCGTGAGTACCAGCGGAATCGACGTGACCGCCCGGTTGGGCACCGTGCTGACCGCGATGGTCACTCCGTTCAAGCCCGACGGGTCGCTGGACACCGATTCCGCGGCCCGCCTCGCGACCCATCTCGTGGACTCCGGCTGTGACGGCCTGGTGCTGTTCGGCACCACGGGGGAGTCGCCGACCACCACCGACGACGAGAAGATCGCGCTGCTGCGCGCGGTACTGGAGGCGGTCGGCGACCGGGCGCGGATCGTCGGCGGAGCAGGCAGTTATGACACCGCGCGCAGCGTGCATCTTGCGAAGGCCTGCGCTGCCGAGGGCGCGCACGGCCTGCTGGTGGTGACGCCCTACTATTCGCGCCCGCCGCAGGCGGGGCTGGTGGCGCACTTCGCGGCGGTGGCGGACGCCACCGAGCTACCGGTGATTCTCTACGACATTCCGCCGCGGTCGGTCGTCGCCATCGAGTGGGACACCATCCGCAAGCTGGCCGAGCATCCGAACATCGTGGCCGTCAAGGACGCGAAGGGCGACCTACACGGCGGCGGGCAGATCATCGCCGACACCGGGCTCGCGTACTACTCCGGTGACGACGCGCTCAACCTGCCGTGGCTGGCCATGGGTGCCGTCGGGTTTATCAGCGTCTGGGGGCACCTGGCCGCCGGTCAGCTGCGAGACATGTTGTCCGCTTTCACCTCTGGTGACATCGCGACGGCACGCAAGATCAACGTGACGCTCGGGCCGCTCGCCAACGCCCAGGCGCTTCTCGGTGGCGTCACGCTGGCCAAGGAGGGACTGCGGCTGCAGGGCATCGAGGTGGGCGACCCACGGTTGCCTCAGGTGCCTGCCAGCGCGGAGCAGATCGAGGCGCTGGCCGCCGATATGCGCGCCGCCGCGGTGCTGCGGTAGTGAACGGAGACCTCAAACCGCCGGGGCCGCTGGCCCCGGGGGGTCTGCGGGTGACCGCGCTGGGCGGCATCAGCGAAATCGGCCGCAACATGACGGTTTTCGAGCATCTCGGCCGACTCTTGATCGTCGACTGTGGGGTGCTGTTCCCGGGTCACGACGAGCCCGGCGTCGACCTGATCCTGCCCGATCTGCGTCACGTCGAGGACCGCCTCGACGAGGTGGAGGCATTGGTGCTGACACACGCGCACGAGGACCACATCGGCGCGATACCGTTCCTGCTCAAGCTGCGCGGCGATATCCCGGTGGTCGGCTCGAAGTTCACGCTTGCGCTGGTGGCGGAGAAGTGCCGCGAACATCGGATCAAGCCGGTGTTCATGGAAGTCGCGGCGGGGCAGAAGTCCAAACACGGCGTGTTCGAGTGCCAGTACTTTCACGTCAACCACTCCATTCCCGGATGCCTCGCGATCGCGATCCACACCGGCGCGGGTACGGTGCTGCACACCGGCGACATCAAACTCGATCAGCTGCCGCCGGACGACATGCCGACCGATCTGCCCGGAATGTCGCGGTTGGGCGACGCCGGGGTGGATCTGTTCCTCTGCGACTCAACGAATTCCGAGATCCCAGGGGTGGGGCCCTCGGAAAGCGAGGTCGGCCCGACGCTGCACCGCTTGATCCGCGGCGCCGAGGGACGGGTGATCGTCGCGTGCTTCGCGTCGAATGTCGATCGGGTGCAGCAGATCACCGATGCCGCGGTCGCGCTCGGCAGGCGGGTGTCGTTCGTGGGGAGGTCGATGGTGCGCAACATGGGCATCGCGAGGGAGCTTGGGTACCTACGGGTCGCCGACTCCGACATCCTCGACATCGCCGCCGCCGAGATGATGCCGCCTGAGCGCGTGGTGCTGATCACCACCGGCACCCAGGGCGAACCGATGTCCGCACTGTCGAGGATGTCGCGCGGCGAGCACCGCAGCATCACGCTGACCGCCGGCGATCTGATCATCCTGTCCTCATCGCTGATTCCGGGCAACGAGGAAGCCGTATACGGGGTGATGGATGCGCTTGCCAAGATCGGTGCACGCGTGGTCACCAATCAGCAGGTGCGGGTGCATGTTTCCGGCCATGCGTACTCCGGTGAGCTGTTGTTCCTGTACAACGCGGTGCGCCCGCGCAACGTGATGCCGGTACATGGGACATGGCGGATGCTGCGGGCGAACGGCAAGCTGGCGGAGCGCACCGGCGTAGCGCCGGAGTCGATCATGTTGGCCGAGAACGGCGTCAGCGTCGACCTCGTCGCGGGCAGGGCGACCATCGCGGGCGCGGTGACCACCGGCAAGATGTTCGTCGACGGGTTGATCACCGGCGACGTCGGCGACGCGACCTTGGGCGAACGGCTGATCCTGTCATCGGGTTTCATCGCGGTGACCGTCGTCGTGCACCGAGGTACGGGGCGTCCGGCAGGGGCTGTGCACCTGCACTCGCGTGGGTTCTCGGAAGATCCCAAGGCGCTGGAGCCCGTGGCGCGCAAGGTCGAAGACGAGCTGGAGTTCCTTGCGTCCGAGAATGTGAAGGAGCCGACGCGGATCGCTCAGGCCGTGCGTCGCACCGTCGGCAAGTGGGTGGGCGAGACCTATCGGCGGCAGCCGATGATCGTGCCGACGGTCATCGAGATCTAGACGCTAGACCTTCTCCGCGTACCCAGCCCACTCGAGCTGCGATGCGCCTAGATCACGGCCGCTCGGCCGAATGTAGTTGTGCAAGTAGTAGTCTGGGCCTGCCTGCTCGATCAGACGCCAGCCGTATTCGGCCACGAAGTCCGAAACCTCGTCTGGATTCAGGCCGAATTGCCACACCTGCCGCCGTTGCCGGAACCGCTTGTACAGGATGGCGGCGTCGTACATGTTCGCCCCGTCGATGAAGTCGCGGCGGACGTATGTGAAGACCAGCCGGCTGCCGGTCGCGGCCCCCTGCAGCTCACCGAGCGTGGCCCGGACCGCGTCCTCCGTCAGATACTGGGTCACGCCCTCCCAGATGAAAAATGTGCGGGCATCGGCGCGATAGCCGTGACCGGTCAGCGTGGCGATCAGGTCGTCGCGCTCGAAGTCCAAGGGCACCAGGTGAACCGAGGCGGGTATCGCACCGATCGCGTGCCGCACAGCGGCCCTCTTGCGCTCGATGTTGACGGGGAGGTCGACCTCGAAGACCGGGATGTCAGATTGACGCGCGAGGCGGTACGCCCTGGTGTCCATGCCCGCACCGAGGTCGACGACGGCGCCGACGTTTCCGAGATCTGCGGTCAGCTTGTCATCGATGAAGCGCTTTCGGCACGCGATGAGTGCCCACGAGCCGGGCACCGCCCGCTCACCTGCCGATATCGTCAGGCGACGCAGCAGCGGCCACCGCATCGCGCGCACCATCGCGCGTTGGCTCGCCGGTAGGAAGGACAGCGCGAGATCGTCCTCGACCAACTGGCGCTCCGGCGGCTCGTACTGCTCGATGGCCGCCTGCACCATCGGGCCGAAGGCGGTCTGCGCAGCCGGATTTCGTGCCACGTCAGCGCTTGTTCACGTATCCCGCGTCAACCGGCAGTGTCACGCCGGTGATATAGCGCGCCTCATCCGACACCAGCCAGGCCACCGCTGCGGCAATGTCGTCGGCATCGAGGACCGCAACCGGCATCGCGTTGCCCATGTCCGGCGGTCGTTCCGAACTGGCAAACACGTTGGCCAGCCACTGACGGGTGTGGTCGTTGTCGATCATCGGCGTATTGACGCCGCTGGGATGCACGGAGTTGACGCGAACACTGTGAGGGGCAAGGTGATTGGCGTATGCCCTCATCAATCCCACAACGCCGTGTTTGGCTGCGGTGTAACCGAGTGAGCCGGGATCACCACCGCCGATGCCGACCAGACCGGCCGACGAGCTGATGAGAACTATCGAGCCGCCGTCGCCCTGCTCGATCAGCCGCGGCATTGCCACCTCCACCGTGTTGTGCACACCGGTGAGGTTGACATCGATGACGTCTCGCCAGCCGTCGGCGCCCGACTCCATCGGTGCGATACCGGCGTTGGCGACGACGATGTCGAGACGGCCGAAGTCGTCGAGCCCGGCCTGCAACGCGCTGGCCAGTGAAGCCTGATCGCGAACATCGGCCTCACGGGCCACGATTCGGGCGCCGGTGTCTTCGACGAGCTTGACCGTGGCGGCCAGATCGTCAGCGGTGGCCATCGGATACGGCACCGACGCGATCTGGTCGCAGATGTCCACCGCGATGATCTCCGCGCCGTCAGCCGCCAATCGGACCGCCTCGGCGCGGCCCTGACCTCGGGCGGCGCCGGTGATGAACGCGACTTTGCCTGCGAGCGAAGCCATCTGTGTTCTCACTTCCTCGCGCGAGCGCTCGTCAGGGACGCAGTTGGCCCTTGGCCGGGTCGCCCGCGACGACGGGTTGCAGCATCTTGATGTCCGGAGCGCCGTCGAGAAGCTCCCCGACCGTGCCGAACAGCGTGGCTACCGCCGGCGCCGCGCTGTGCGTCTTGAGTGCGTCCGCGTCGGCCCACTGTTCCACGAACACGAAGGTGCCGTCGGCCTCGTGCAGCGAGTAGAGATCGCAACCCGGTTCGGAGTGCACCGCCTCGATGGCCTGCTTACACGCGTCCCGGACCGCGTCCACCGACTCGGGCTTGGCTTTCATGGTTGCGACAACAGTTACGGGCATGTGCGATGGACTCCTCGCTGAGTAGTACTAACTACTAGTGCTTGACGGTTGCCTAAAGTATGTCGAATCACTTGGTGGAGTGTTTCGGCACCGCCCTTCTCGGGCGTCGTCGGTTCAGGCCGCTGGTGCGGTGCGAACGTCGGTTCCCGCGTCAACCAGGCTGGTTTCACCGGCACACGTAGGGTGCTGGTCAGAGCTGTCCCGTCGGCGGGCATTGGTGGCCCGGCCTCCGTGCTTGGGGGTCCGGGGATCGTGGTGATGCTCATGATTGGCCTGGCCCCAGCGGGCCAGGTTCACCGCGGCGTTGCTGTCGCGATCGGCACAGTATCCGCAGCCGCAGGTGAAGACCCGATCGGCTAGTGTCAGATCGCTGTTGATGGCACCGCAGGACGGGCATAGCTTGCTCGAGGGATACCAGCGATCCGCGATAACGAGTTGGCCGCCGCGCCAGGCCTGTTTGTAGCCCAGTTGGCGGGCGAACTCGGCCCAGCCCGCATCGGAGATGGCGCGGGCGAGGTGATGGTTGGCCAGCATTCCGGTCACGTTCAGGTCTTCGAGGACGAGCCGGTCGTGGGTCTTGACCAGCGCGTTGGAAACCTGGTGCAGGAAATGCCGACGCACATTCGCGACGTGATGGTGGTGACGTCCCAGCTTGGCTACGGCGTCACGATGGTAGCGTGATCCTTTCTGCTTGCGCGACAGCGATTTGGCCAGCCGCCGTTGACGTTTCATCCCGGCCGCCAGCGCCTTGGGCGCATTGGCGATACGGGCGACCTCTTTGCCGTCGTCGTTTGCGACGACGGCAAAAGCCGACAAGCCACGGTCGACGCCGACCCAGCCACCGTGATCGGTGGCGTCGCGAGGCGAGTGCTGCTGGACGGGGTGGAGGTTGGCGGCTTCGGCATTGAGCGAGATCCACCAGCGGCCCGCGTGGTGGCTCACAGTGGCGAACAGGATCTTGGCGCGGTCCTTGGCGAGCATCCGCCGCAGCGGGCGGGTGTCGTCATGCACGCCGATCTGGCCGATGCCGGGCAGGGTGACCGAGCGGGGGCGGTCGTTGTCGCCGACGCGGATTGCTGACGGGCGGCCCTTGGGCCGCTTGTTGCGCAGTCGAAACGACTGCGTCGCACCAGTTTTCTTTTGGAACCTGGGAAAGCCGACCCGCTTGCCTTTGCGCTTGCCGGACCGAGAGTCAGCCCAGGCTGCCAGCGCTCGCCCGCAGTCCACAGCGGCTTCCTCGAATACCTGCTGACACACATAAGAGCGCCAGGGCAGGCCGGTTACCACCACCTCGGCGACGCCATCCGGATCGACAACCATTAGCCGGCCAGCGTCCTCGGTTTTCTTCCATCCGTTGAACACGTTGATGAGATCAAACCCCGTCCATGGCATCGCAACGCTGCTATCGGTTTTCCGCTGGGTGAGAGCGGTTTTCACCGTCGCAAGGCACTGGTTGAACGCAAACCGGGCTGCCCAGGCATGCCGGGCCAGTACATCGTGCTGCTCGACGGTGGGGTTGAGGCAGAACTTAAACGTGGTATGGCGAGACATCACCGGTGAGCATGCCACCACCCTCCGACAACGCCCTGACGTGCGGTGAGGTGGGCTGCACCATAACCGCACGCCGTCGGAGCGTTGCGCTATCGCTCAGCCCATGTCGACCCAAATCGTCATGCCTACCGCCGCCACCGCCAGCGCGGCGAGGAAGACCGTGTCGACGGCGCCCAACCGCGTGTCTCGGTCCTGCCGACCCGGAGCTCCCTGGCGATCAGGAAGAGCGGGAAGGTCACGCTGATCGCGATGGCGAGGCCGCCCACGATGTACGCCCACACGAACCTGACCCCGTGTTTACGGGCCTCGATGACCATCAGGATCGCCGCGGCGAGCAAGAACAGCACGATATCGACCGTCAGCGACCGCGAGGCGGGCGTGACCTTGGAGTCGTTGAAGAAGTCGAACAGGAATCCGCCGGGGTTGTCGAAATAGGCGGCGTTCTGGCTCCAGGTCGCGATCAGTGCGGCTATCGCGATCGCGCCGTAGACGGCGCAGAGCACCTTGCTTGAGGTGGGGAGGGCAATGGGAGGCTGCGATGCGGCCTGGGTCGTCGTCATTTCGGCACCGTAGAGCCCCAAGACCCCCGAATTGAGACGTTTCTGTGACCCGTGTGGCAGATGGTGAATATGGGGCCTATGCGACTAGGCTTGGGGCATGCCCAGTAAGACCGCCGCCCGTTCGAGCAGGTCAAAGGCCGGCTCGCGGGGCGGATCCCGCCCGGCGCCCCGTCGCAAGCCGGCTCGACGTCACAGTCCGTCGGCCATCTCGTCGGCAGGGGCGACCGTCGGTCGCGGTGTCCGCGCCGGGTGGTTGCTGCTGGCCAAGGGCGCCGGGTCCACGGCCCGATCGGTGGGCCGCGCGCGCGATCTCGAGCCCGGCCACCGCCGTGACGGCATCGCCCTCGCGCTGCTTGGTATCGCCGTGGTGATCGCCGCCAGCTCCTGGTTCGACGCTGCGCGTCCCGTCGGCCAGTGGATCGACACGTTTCTTCGCGTGCTGATCGGGTCGGCCGTTGTGCTCGTACCCATCGTGCTCGCGGGGATTGCCGTGGTGCTGATGCGCACGGAACCCGATCCCGAGGCACGGCCGCGGCTCATCCTCGGCGCGACGATGATCACGCTGCCCCTACTAGGGCTGTGGCATCTGTGGGCGGGATCGCCGATTGACCCGGCCGGGCGCAAGCACGCCGCCGGATTCCTCGGCTTCGCCATCGGTGGTCCGCTATCAGATGGGCTGACGGCGTGGATCGCCGCACCGCTGCTGTTCATCGGCGCGCTGTTCGGCCTGTTGCTGGTGACCGGCACGACGATCCGCGAGGTGCCGTCGACCGTGCACCGGATGTTCTCCGCGCGCGCGTTCCACGGTGAGGCGTACGACGACGAGTACGACGAGCCGGGGCGTAACACCGAGGCGCCCGAGGACTTCTCGGACGGCTATTACGACGATCCGTCGGCGTACGGGGGTGACGAGCCGCAGGCGTGGCCAACCGGCACACCGATGGAGAACTACCCGATCGACGACGAGGCTCCCACCGTTCCGGAGCCGACGGCCAAGGCGCGCAAGAAGCCCGCCAAGAAGCAGGCGATGTCATTGGATCGGGTGGTGGACGGCCCGTACACGTTGCCGCCGCTGGAACTGCTGAAGGCGGGCGATCCGCCGAAGCGGCGCACGTCGGCCAACGACCGCATGGCGGAGGCCATCACCGAGGTACTGCAGCAGTTCAAGGTGGACGCCGCGGTGACCGGCTGCACCCGCGGTCCGACCGTCACCCGCTACGAGGTCGAGCTCGGCCCAGGCGTCAAGGTCGAGAAAATCACTGCGCTGCAACGCAATATCGCTTACGCGGTGGCAACTGAGAGCGTGCGGATGCTGGCGCCGATCCCCGGCAAGTCGGCGGTCGGCATCGAGGTGCCCAACGTCGACCGTGAGATGGTGCGGCTGGCTGACGTGCTGACCGACCCGTCGACGCGCGGTGACCATCATCCGTTGGTGATCGCATTGGGCAAAGATATTGAGGGCGAATACATCTCGTGGAATCTTGCGAAGATGCCCCACCTGCTGGTCGCCGGCTCGACGGGCTCGGGTAAGTCAAGCTTCGTCAACTCGATGCTGGTCTCGCTGCTGGCGCGGGCTACTCCCGACGAGGTCAGGATGATCCTGATCGACCCGAAGATGGTGGAACTCACGCCGTACGAAGGCATTCCGCACCTGATCACGCCGATCGTCACGCAGCCGAAGAAGGCAGCAGCGGCGCTGGCGTGGCTCGTCGAGGAGATGGAGCAGCGCTACCAGGACATGCAGGCCAGCCGGGTCCGCCACATCGATGACTTCAACAAGAAGGTGCGCTCGGGTGAGATCGCCACGCCGCTGGGCAGCCAGCGCGAATACCGGCCATACCCGTACGTGGTGGCGATCGTCGACGAGCTCGCCGACCTGATGATGACGGCGCCGCGCGACGTGGAGGACGCGGTCGTACGGATCACCCAGAAGGCGCGCGCCGCGGGCATCCACCTCGTGCTGGCCACCCAACGGCCGTCCGTCGACGTCGTCACCGGCCTCATCAAGACCAACGTGCCGTCCCGGCTGGCGTTCGCTACGTCGTCGCTCACCGACAGCCGCGTGATCCTCGATCAGCAGGGCGCCGAGAAGCTGATCGGCATGGGCGACGGGCTGTTCATCCCAATGGGGGCCAACAAGCCGATTCGGCTGCAGGGCGCCTACGTTTCCGACGACGAGATCCACGCCGTGGTGCAGGCGTGCAAGGACCAGGCGGAGCCCGAATACACCGAGGGCGTCACCAAGGCCAAAACCAACAGCGAGCGCACCGACGTCGACCCGGATATCGGCGACGACATGGACGTCTTCCTGCAGGCCGTGGAGCTGGTGGTGTCCAGTCAGTTCGGCTCCACGTCGATGCTGCAGCGCAAGCTGCGGGTCGGCTTCGCCAAGGCTGGCCGGTTGATGGACCTGATGGAAACCCGCGGCATCGTCGGGCCCAGCGAGGGTTCCAAGGCCCGCGAAGTTCTCGTCAAGCCAGACGAACTCGCGGGCACGCTCGCGTTGATCCGCGGCGGCTCGGACGCCAACGGCGGCGACGAGGACGACGAGGTGGACTAACCGGCACCGAGGCCGATGTCGCCTTGAATGCCCACCCTGACCGGCGGTGGCGGCGGGAGCAGCGGCGGCTGGACCCCGACGCACTGACCGTCGATCACAGCCGTGCAGAGGCTTCCGCTAGGGCAGTCGGTCATCACAATCGGGCCGTTGTCGCATTGCGGTGGATCGGCCTGGGCCGGTGCCGACGCGATCAGATTCGTCGCAGCCACACAAACGGCGGCTGCGTAGACGACAACCCGACGCCGCACGTTTGTCACGGTACGCCGTAGCGCGTCGACTGCGTTCGGATGTTGCCGAGGAACCCAACGCCTGCCGCATCAGTACCTACGATCGCGGTGTGCCAGGGAGGATGGCGTTTCGACACGCGCGGTCTGCGCTGTCGCGGGAGTTCGCCGCGATCCGCAAACACGAACCCGACCTTGACGCTGGGCACATCACTATCTTCAGCATCCAATTGCTGCTCGGTCTGGTCGGGGTCCTCGCCATCGGCGTGCTGCCATTAATCGTCGTTCGCAGCAGCGCCGAGACCGATTCAGTGCTGGTCCCACTGGCGGGTTCATTCGCGCTGACCGCGATCTGTACCGCCGTCGTCGCCTGGCTGACGGCCAACGTGCTATCGAGCTTGATCGTGATGGTGCTTTACCGCACGAGCCCGCGGGCAGCGTCTCAGCTCGTGGTCAGGACCATGGTCGAATCCTTCTACCGGATCGAAGACCTCACCGGGCGCATCGCGCTGCTCGCCGTTGTGGCGGGGTTGTTGTCGCTGGCGTTCGGACTGCCGAATCGGCAAGGTGAGGATCACGCCAACAGCGTGCTCGACGACCTGCTTACCGCCCAGCTGGCCTGTCTGTTGGTGGCGCTGTCGATCGCGTTCGTCGTCGAATCCATCCGTTGTGCCGCCGACATCGTCGATGATCAATCACTGTTGCTCGCCTGGCCGTGGGCATTGCTCATCGCCTCGTTGGGCTGGACATTGGCCACGGTGATCGGCCCCTTCGAGACGACCCGGATGCTCGCGATCCTGCTGAACGACTGGCTACCACCCATGGTTTACGGCATGCCGCGGCAGCAGCTCATCGACGAACTGTTGCCCTCCTCGGCGCGGTGGTGGGTCGCCTTGGGCCCGCTGCCGTTAATCGTCGGGCTCTGGGCCTATCTGGCATGGCGGCAGAACGGCCTCGTCCACATGAGGAAGTTCTTTGCCGACGACGAGAGCGACCACTGAGCCGCAGTACGACCTTGTCGCCCCGTCATGACCGACCATCGGCCCAGCCGACGGCACTCGGGATCGAGCCCTGCTCGACCGCCCGCGCGAACTGCGCGTGGTCTCGTTCATTCTGGTCGGCGTACTCCGTCGCGAATGCCACGAACGCCTGTTCGACTCTGGCGCTGGTACCGAGGTAGTCGTCGATGGCGGCGGCATCACCACTGCGCGCGTGTGCGCGGGCCAGCACTCGCCCGCATGCCGCGGCAAACTTCGCCAATCGGTCGGCGATGGTGTCCCCCTTCGGGATGACCTTACCGTCGCGCAACTGACGGACATAGAAATCGTGCCCGTCATTGGTTGTCCACCCCACGAACATATCTGTGGCGCTCTGAATCATCCGCTGCCCGTTGATGACTCGCTGACCGTGGTTATCGTAGGGACTGGCGCCGAGGAACCGCTCGTACACCGAAGGAACCGCCTGCTTGATCTGCAGGAAAAAGGGGTCGCCAGTGCGTCGCTCAACCAGCAACACCAGGTACACCCGCATACCCACGCTGCCGACACCAACAATCTGGCGAACCATGTCCGCGATGTCGAAGCGCGTCAAGAAGCTCCACAGGGGGTCTGACACGGATCCCCGATACGCGGCCACGATCGCTTCGGGGTCGGTATCGCCCACTCCCGCCACGTGAGTGCGAAACGGTGGATCCTCGATGATTGTCCGGCGGCCATCGACCACCTGGGTCAATTTCGTCGACGCCCCACGGCTGGTGCGCCTGTGAGCCCTGCGTTCGATCCAGCTTCCGACTTCGTCGGCGTCGTACGGCGCTAGATAGCCGATCAGGTCATCGACATCGACCCGGTCGTACCAGATGTCGATCTCGGGCATCCTCGCGTACTCGCGGAGCTTCCCGGCGTATCCGCGGTATGCCGACGAAACTGATTCTCGCGCAGCGGCTTCCGACAGCCCATTATCTCGGGCCAGGACCACCAGCGAGGCGGCGAGTCGCTTTACGTCCCATTCGAACGGCCCCGGAAGGGTTTCGTCGAAGTCACGCAGGTCGAAAGACAGGTTCCGTTCAGGTGTGCGCCACAACCCGAAGTTGAGTACGTGCGCGTCACCGCACAATTGGACGTTGATTCCGGTGTTCGGTGTCGACGCAAGATCCGCTGCCATCACCGCAGCGGCGCCGCGGAAGTACGTCCACGGGGACGCCGCCATCCGCCCGTGCCGGATCGGTACCAGATCCTGTGCGCGAGTTTCGCTTTGCGCGAGGATGGTTGCCAATGCGTCGTGCCCGCGGTGAGCGGGATCCCAGTCGGCCAGGGCGCGGCGCGGCACGATCTTGCGCGCGGAACGGCCCTCGCCGCCGCGCTCGGGCCAGTGTGTTGTGTCGCGGTCATCGATGAATCGACTGCCCGGCCCCAGTGGCATCGCCGGAAGCTACCACACCAAAAGGGGCCTCAGAGCGTCAACAGCATTCGGGTATTGCCGAGGATGTTGGGCTTGACGTAGGACAGATCGAGGAACTCCGCGACACCGGTGTCGTAGGAGCGGCACATCTCCTCGTAGACCTCCGCGGTGACGGGCGTGCCCTCGATCTCCTCGAAGCCGTGCCGGGAAAAGAACTCGACCTCGAAGGTGAGCACGAAGATCCGCTCGAGGTGCAGGTTCCTGGCCACATCCAGCAGTCGGTCCACGATCGCGTGGCCAACTCCTTTGCCCCTCACATTCGGGTGAACCGCGATGGTGCGGATCTCGCCGAGGTCAGACCACAACACGTGCAGCGCGCCACAGCCGATCAGCTCGCCGTCGAGTTCGGCGATCCAGAACTCCTGCACCGCCTCGTAGAGCGTCACCAGGTTCTTTTCCAGCAAGATCTTGCCGGAGTAGATGTCGACGAGCGCCTTCATGGCCGGAATGTCGGACGTGCGGGCGCGCCGGACGACAACCCCGTCGGACGTTCCACTCACACGTGCGAGGGTATCGGTTTGGGCAACCGCTATTCTGTTGCGGTGTCGGGGCAGCCAGATATCGATCCGGTGGTTCCGCGCGCCCGGGTGGCGAACATCGCGAACGTGCTCACCGGTGTGCGTCTGGTGTTGGTGCCCGTGTTCCTCGCCATGCTGTTCGTTGGTGACGGCCATGAAACTTTTTGGCGGATAGCCGCATTCGTCGTCTTCGCGGTCGCGGTGATCACTGACCGGTTCGACGGCGCGCTGGCGCGCAGCTACGGGATGGTGACCGAGTTCGGCAAGCTGGCCGACCCGATCGCCGACAAGGCCCTCATCGGGGCGGCGCTGATCGGGTTGTCGATGCTTGGTGACCTGCCCTGGTGGGTGACGGTCGTGATCATGGTTCGTGAGGTCGGCATCACCGCGTTGCGATTCGCGGTGCTGCGCCGCGGTGTCATCCCGGCAAGTCGCGGAGGCAAGCTGAAGACCCTCGTCCAGGCCGTCGCGATCGGTCTGTTCGTGTTGCCGCTCTCGGGAGCATGGCTGACCGGCGCGTGGGTGGTGATGTGGGCAGCCGTGGTGCTGACGGTGCTCACCGGCGTGGACTACGTCGTCTCAGCGGTCAGGGATTCGCGTGGACGACCCGCTGGTCACTGAGGACGCACGCGCACTCATCGCGGACCTGACGGTGCGCAGGCAGAGTGTCGCCACCGCCGAGTCGCTGACCGCGGGCCTGCTGGCCGCCACACTTGCCGGGGTGGCCGGCGCCAGTGTGGTGCTGCGTGGCGGCCTGGTCACCTACATCGAGGACACCAAGATCGCGCTGGCCGGCGTGGCCCCTCAGTTGCTCGATGCGGTCGGGCCTGTCGCAGCTCCCACAGCGCGCGCCATGGCCGTCGGTGCCAGGCAGCGCTGCGCCTCGACCTGGGGCGTTGGGCTGACCGGGGTGGCAGGCCCCGAGCCGCACGGCGGCCATCCAGTGGGCACGGTGTTCCTCGGTCTCGCCGGGCCCATCGACACCGAGGTCGTCGAGCTCTCGTTGTCAGGGTCGCGCTGGGACATCCGGTTCGCGGCGGTGCGTGAGGCCATTGCGAGGCTGCGCGCGCTCGTCGAGCGACAGTAATTAAGCCATCCGGGAACCAACCCGCCTGCGCTCAGCGTTGCTCTGATAACCAAGCCCAGCGAGGGAGGAGAGCACGATGACGGCATTGCTGCGCGAGGTGATCGGCGACGTGCTTCGTCGTGCCCGCACCGAGCAGGGCCGCACCCTGCGTGAGGTGTCCGATACGGCCCGGGTCAGCCTCGGCTACCTGTCGGAGGTGGAACGCGGCCGCAAGGAGGCGTCCAGCGAACTCCTGAGCGCCATCTGCGGCGCCCTGGACCTCCCGCTGTCTCGCGTGCTCTCCGACGCGGGCGAGGATATGGCGCAAGCGGAACTCGCCGCGCTCGCACGTGCCAGCGCGGCCAACATCGACGCCACGACGAAGGTCGTCATCCCGCAGGTCGTCTCGCTGGCGGTGGCCTGAGCCCAGCCCGCGGCCCGATCTTGGAAAACACCCGCAGGGGTGTGGTGATCTGCGCGAAACCGATAAGTTGGCACCAGTGCAATTCAACGACACGAAGGCGGAATGAACCGATGGCCAATCCGTTCGTCAAGGCGTGGAAGTACCTGATGGCGCTGTTCAGCTCGAAGGTCGACGAGTACGCCGATCCGAAGGTGCAGATTCAGCAGGCCATCGAGGAGGCCCAGCGCCAGCACCAGGCGTTGACGCAGCAGGCGGCCCAGGTGATCGGCAACCAACGCCAGCTCGAGATGCGGCTGAACCGCCAGCTTGCGGACATCGAGAAGTTGCAGGTCAACGTGCGCCAGGCGCTCACACTTGCCGATCAGGCCACCGCGGCGGGAGATGCCGCGAAGGCCACCGAGTACAACAACGCCGCCGAGGCGTTCGCCGCACAGCTGGTCACCGGCGAGCAGAGCGTCGAGGATCTCAAGGGCCTGCACGACCAGGCCCTGCAGGCCGCTGGTCAGGCCAAGAAGGCCGTCGAGCAGAACGCGATGGTGTTGCAGCAGAGGATCGCCGAGCGCACCAAGCTGCTGTCCCAGCTCGAGCAGGCCAAGATGCAGGAGCAGGTGAGTGCCTCGCTGCGGTCGATGAGTGAGATCGCCGCACCGGGCAACACGCCGAGCCTCGATGAGGTGCGTGACAAGATCGAGCGTCGCTACGCCAACGCAATGGGTGCCGCTGAGCTCGCGCAGAATTCGGTGCAGGGCCGGATGATGGAGGTGCAGCAGGCCAGCGTGCAGATGGCGGGCCATTCCCGGCTGGAGCAGATCCGCGCGTCCATGCGTGGTGAGCAGTTGCCCGCGGGTGGCACCCCCGCCGTCGCACCGGCCACGCCGGCGACCAACCAGCAGGCGACGCCGGAAAATCCGCTGTCGCAATAACATTCGTAAGGCATGGCAGTGAATTCGAACGCGGGTCGACCTGAGGCTTGGCGCACGCTGGTGCAGCGTGGCGTGGACACGGCCGCCGAGTGGTCGGATGTGCTGGCCGAAAAGCTCAATGCGGCAGCCGATCCGCGCGCCAAGCTGGTGCGCAAACGGCGATGGGCGCTGCGGCTCGGCCTGTTCTTCGCGGTGTCGAGCGTGTTCTGGGTCGGAGTGACGGGCCTGCTGGCGTCGTGGAGCACCCCGGTGTGGGCGCTGTTCATCCCGGCGCCGATCGCGGTCGGCGCGGCGTTTCTCGCGACACTGGCTTTCCTGCGGTACCGCTGGCTTCGGGGGGAACCGCTGCCGCCGCCACGGCGCGCCGGCCGGCGATTGCCGCCGTGGGGGTCGGCGGCCCGCCAGCCGATGGCCGCCCTCGCCGCGTCCGAGCGAGGGTTGTTCTCCCTGCTCGGGGTGATGGAGCGCGGTCGCATGCTGCCCGCCGACGAACTGCGTGAGCTGACCGCGGCGGCCAACCAGACTTCCGCCACCATGTCGGCCACCGCCAATGAAGTGGTGTCGATGGAGCGTGCGATCAGTTCGGCGCCGCAGTCACGTTCGCACCTGGCGCCCACGATCACCGCGTTCACCACCCAACTCGACCACGGTGCCCGTCAGTACAACGAGATGGTCACCGCGGCAGCCCAATTGGTGTCAGCGGCCAACACCGGCTCGATGTCCAGCTCGCCGATGTCGCAGCAGCGCTACCGCGACGAACTGGTCAACGCCACCGACCGGCTGATGGGCTGGGCGCAGGCGTTCGACGAACTCGGCCACCTGCGCAGGGCCTAGACGTCGTGCGAGCTGGACGGTCCTGACCGGGGGCCGTATTTCTTGATGTAAGCGTCGTGAATGTGCGCGTTTTTCTTGCGTTTCTGCTCGTCGGCCAGGGCCGGATCCAGACCGTGTTTGCGCAGCATGTGGCGGCGCCACACCTTGTTCAGCGCGTGCGAGAAGAACACGAACGGAATCAGGATCGGCAGCGTCATGGACAGATGCACGTCGAGCGCGGCCGGAATGAACCAGAACGGCACCATTATCAGAAATGCCGGGATGAAGACCCGGACCATCATCCGGATGGTCGCGCCCTTGCCTGCGAGATCATCGCGGACCCAGTCGCGCATCGAATCGGGCAGCCGACCCCCGTAGCAGTAGCCGATGTACTGCAACAGGTTCGGTTTGGTGGGCGCGTTCATGCTGGTCAGCGTACCGCCTGACTAGTGGCCGTCCGCAGTCAGTCCGCAGCAGCGGGCCGCCGCTTCGCAAGCGCGGTGCTCGCCGCCAACCGAGCCCGGTCATCGGCATCCGGCCACAGTCCGGCATAGACGTCGAGGGTCATGCTCGCCGTACCGTGCCACATCGCTGCCGACCGTGCGGCCGCGGGGCACGCGGAAGCGTCGCCGGCGTTCCCCCGGCGCCCGCCCGGCACATGCCAA
>Ga0207675_100001105_pt1 | contig 26693 bp, 23 predicted proteins | sample KBSSwiS42_FD_184305 | JGI IMG/M metagenome (GOLD analysis project Ga0207675, IMG submission 184305) | Switchgrass rhizosphere microbial communities from Kellogg Biological Station, Michigan, USA - KBS Switchgrass S4-2 (SPAdes) (version 2) | ecosystem: Host-associated > Plants > Roots >...
GCTCATGGTGTGTCGAGCCGGCAGCGGCGAAGCTCCTGCGCATCCGGTAGTTCTGTACAAGATGCTCGGCTGGAGCATGCTGGACCTTGATGACCACCATTAGCCCCTCCCTCCGATCCACCGCCGCGTACCTTCTGGGCTCCGCGACGATTTAGGGGCTATTGCGTTCCCATGGGCACCATAAGTGCTCAAGGGAAGTTCAGCAACCCACGTGGTACAGGGTATGCTCGGCGCATGTCTCACATTCCGGGACAGGCCGACCATCGATCGGCGGCGGACGTCTACAGCGCCCGCTGCCCTTCCCGGGCCGCCCTCGCCCTCATCGCCGACAAATGGGCCGTGCTGGTCGCCGGGTGCCTCGTCGACGGGCCCAAGCGGCATTCGTGGCTGCGCCACCAGATCGGGGGCATCTCGGGCAAGATGCTCACCCGGACCCTGCGCGAGCTGGAGCGGGCCGGCCTGGTCGAGCGGCGCATCTTCCCCGAGGTGCCGCCCCGGGTCGAGTACTCGCTGTCTCCCCTCGGCTCCAGCCTGCGCGAGCCGGTCGCGGCCATCACCGAGTGGGCCAAGGCCAACGGCGACCCGGTGGTCGAGGCCCGCACCCGTAACGGGAGGCCGGTGGAGCGGGCCGGGTAGGGCCCGGCCGGACCGCGCCGTCGCCTAGGGGTGGCGACGCCCATCCCGCAGCATCTCCACGGTCTGGGCGACCCGGCGACGCCGGGTCGCGTCCCGCCTGGCCTCGGCCACCCACTCGGCGTACTCGCGCTGGTGGGTGAAGGAGAGGCCGTCGAAGGCGGCCCGGGCCTCGGCGTCGGCGGCCAGGGCGGCGGCCAGGTCGGGCGGCGGGTCGACGGTGCGGGGCTGGTCGTCGGCCTCCAGCTCGATCACCACGCTGTCACCGGCCGCGACCCCGGCGGCCTCGCGCAGGGCCCGGTTGACCGGCAGGTAGGAGCGGCCGCCGTACACCGCGACGGTGCTGCGGAACGGCTGGCCGTTGATAGTGCCCCTGACCGGGGCCCTGGCCTTGCCGAAGGTGGCCGGGACGTCCAGCGGGACCTCGAAGAACACGCCGCCGCCCTCGGCCTCCAGGACGGTCTCGAAGCGGTGGGTGGACATGACCGGATCGTAAACCCTCCCAACCTCCCCGACGCGGCAGGATCCGTGTTGTACCCTTCCGCCAGCCCACAACACCTATCCACAGGTGGTGCACATGCGGCGAATCGCCGTCGCCAACCAGAAAGGCGGCGTTGGGAAGACGACCACGGTGGTCAACCTCGGCGCCGCACTGGCCGAGCAGGGCCGGCGCGTGCTCGTGATCGACCTGGACCCGCAGGCCAACGCGAGCACCTGGCTCGGTACCGTCGACGCCCGCGCCCTCTACGAGGTCTTCGAGAACGGGGCACCGCTGGAGAAGGCCGTCCGCGCGACCGGCGTCGACAACCTCGACCTGGTGCCGTCGTCGTCCTGGATGACGCGGGCCGAGCGCAACGCCACCACCCAGGCCGGGGCCGAGATGATCCTGCGCCAGGCGGTCGACGAGCTCCCCGGTGACCAGTGGGACTACATCCTGATGGACTGCCCGCCCGCCCTCGGCCTGCTCTGCTACTCGGCCCTGGCCGCCTGCAACGAGGTGCTCATCCCGGTCCAGACCCGGGTGATGCCGCTGGCCGGCCTGGTCGCCCTCAACCAGACGATCGACACCGTCAAGCTCCGCCTCAACCGCCGCCTACGGCTGTCGGCCGTCCTGGCCTCGCAGGTCGACAGGCGCACGGCCCTGTCGCGGGAGATCGTCGAGAGCCTGCGCGAGCGGTTCGGGGACGTGGTCATGGAGACCATGATCCGCGAGAGTGTCCGGGTCGCCGAGGCGCCAGGGCACCGGCTCCCCGTCACCATCTACGCCCCTGACAGCTCCGTGGCGCACGACTACCGGGCGGCCGCGGCGGAGTTCGAAGCAAGGAGTGCCGCGGATGGCGAGAGCCAAGCGGATGGGCGCCTACAACGCGCTCGATGACCTGCTGCCCGGGCCGGCCTGGGGGAACCCGGACGGGCCCCCCGGTGAACCGGGGCCGGCCTGGGACCTGAGCGCGGCCGAGCCGGCGCTCCCACCCAGGCGGCCGAGGCTGCAGCCGGTTCCCGACCCGCCCCGGTCCCGGCGCCGCTCGCGCGGCGGGCCCAACGCCCTGGACGAGCTGCTCCCCGGCCCGGGGGGCGCCGACGGGCTCGACGACCTGCTACCAGGGCCGACGGCGCCGCCGCCCCGGAGGGCCGGGCTGGCGCCGCGGGGCCGGAGCGCCGGCGGGCGGCACCTGGGGGTCTGGAACCCGCTCGACGGGCCACCGTCGGCCGCGCCCCAGCAGGCGCCGGCGCCGGTCCCGGTCAGGGCCCGGGTGAGCTTCCGGCTGCCGGCCGACCTGGTCGAGACGGCCAGGGACGCGGTGGCGCATCTGGCCGGCACGGCCGACCGGACGACGCTGACGGCCCTCGTTGAGCGCGCTCTGCGGGTCGAGCTGGCCCGGCTGGCCATCACCCACAACCACGGCCAGCCGTTCGCGCCGCGCGATCCCTGACCGGACCCGGCGACCAGCCCGCCGCCCGGTTACCGGGGCGTTAGGCCCGGTTGCGACGCTGCGGCGGTGTCCCGCCGTCCCGTTCTCCCGCTCGCCGCCCTGCTGGCCGGCGTCGTCCTGCTCGCCTCGGCCTGCTCCCTCCCCGATCTGCCCGGCCGCGGGCCGTCCGGCGGTCCGCCGTCGCCCCCGCCGACCCGGGCGGCCCCGGCGGCCCCCCGCAAGCCTGGCCCCACCTGGGCGACCGGCGCCCCCGTGCGGGTGGTGATGAACGACCGCTTCCGCTACCGCCCAAACGCGATCGTGGTCTGGGCCGGCCGCCGGGTCACCTTCGCCGTCACCAACGCCGGCAAGATCCCGCACGAGTTCACCCTTGGCGACCGCGCCACCCAGCTCGACCACGAGCATCAGATGCAGCTCATGCCGGCGATGGGCGGCCACGTCCACACCCACGGCGCCGCCGGCGGCGGCACCCTCACCGTCCCTCCAGGCGAGACCCGGCGCCTCACCTGGACCTTCGACGAGCCCGGGCTGGTCCTCTACGGCTGCCACGTGCTCGGCCACTGGGCGGCCGGCATGAAGGGCACCATCGTGGTGCTCGCCCCCGACCGCCCCCCGCCCCGCTGAGCCGCCTACAGGTACTGGCCGGAGGGGTCGCCGGGCTGGCCGGGGCGGCCCGGGATGGCCCGGCGGCGCATCTCCTCGAGCTGGTTGCGGGCCGTCATCTGCTGGGCGAACAGGGTGGCCTGGATGCCGTGGAAGAGGCCCTCGAGCCAGCCCACGAGCTGGGCCTGGGCGACCCGGAGCTCGGCCTCGCTGGGGATCTCGTCGCCGACAAACGGCTGGGCGACCCGGCTCAGCTCCTTGGCCAGGTCGGGCGAGAGGCTGTCGGACAGCTCGCGTACGGAGATGTCGTAGATGTCGCGCATCCGGTCCCGGCCGGCCTCGTCCAGGGGGGCGTGGCGGACCTCCTCGAGGAGCTGGCGGACCATGGCCCCGATGCGCATCACCTTGGCCGGGCTGGCGATCGACTCGGTCGACGGTTGTTCTGACGGCTCGCCGACGACCACCTCGCCAGGGACGGGCGGTCCGGCCGGCTGCTGCGGCTGCTCGGTCATGGCGGCATCTTCGCGCAGCCCGGCCACGGTCGCCACTTGCCGACACCGCCGGCTGAGCCGGACGGTACATCTCCAGGCGGAGGCGACGGGTCGGCCGCCAGGGGGACGCGGGCCGCCCTCGGGAGCGGTACGGTGCGGCAATGCGTGTCCCGGACGCCAGCTGGCAACGGCTGCGCGCCGCCGGCCCCCTGGTCCTCGACGGGCTGCTGGCGGTGGCGACGGCCGCCGCCGGCGTGACCCTGCTGGCCACGGTGCTCCCGTTCGACCCGGGGTCGCCGAGATCGCTGGCCGCCTACCTGCTGGTGCTCGCCCACACCCTGCCGATCGCGGTGCGGCGGCGCTGGCCCCTGGGCGTGCTGGCCGTCGGCCTGGCCACCGGGGCTGGGGTCGCCGCGCTGGGGCTGAACCTGGTCGTGCTGACGTTCGCCCTGCTGATCTACGTCTACACCGTGGCCGCCCGCTGCCCGCGGCGCGTCTCGGTGGCCGCCCTGGCCGCCACCGAGGCCCTGCTCGCCCTGGTCTGGCTGGCCAGGCCGCGGGCGATCGGCGACGGCGGGAGCATGGTCCTCGACGGCCTGATCATGGCCGCCGCCTGGTGGCTCGGCGACGGGACCCGGCGGCGCCAGGAGGCGGTCGTCACCGCCCAGCACCGGGCGGCCGAGCTGGAGCGGGCCCGCGAGGAGCTGGCCCGCCGGGCGGTCACCGAGGAGCGGCTGCGGATCGCCCGGGAGCTGCACGACGTGGTCGCCCACAGCATGAGCATCATCGCCGTGCAGTCCGGGGTCGGGGTCCACGTGCTCGACAGCCGGCCCGAGGAGGCCCGCAAGGCGCTGGTGGCCGTCGAGGCGACCAGCCGCCAGGCCCTGGTCGAGATGCGGCGGCTGCTCGGCGTGCTCCGCCAGGAGGCCGAGACCCGGGGCAGCCTGGCCCCGGCGCCCGGCCTGGCCGAGGTGGAGGCCCTGGCCGCCGAGGTGGCCAGGGCCGGGGTGCGGGTCGAGGTCCGGATCGAGGGGACGCCGTCCGAGCTGCCGGCCGGTCTCGACCTGTCGGCCTACCGGATTGTCCAGGAGGCGCTGACCAACGTCGTCCGCCACGCCGGGCCGGCCACCGCCCGGGTCGCGGTCCGCCACGCCCCCGGCCGGGTCGCCGTCGAGGTGGTCGACGACGGCCGCGGGGCCGTCCCCGGCGACCAGGGGCACGGCGGCCACGGCATCGCCGGCATGCGCGAGCGGGCCGCCCTCTACGGCGGCACCCTGGAGGCGGGTCCCCTGCCCGGCGGCGGCTTCCGGGTGACGGCCAGCCTGCCAATCGAGGAGGTACAGCAGTGATCCGGCCGGAGGGGCCCGGGGAACCCCGAGGGGGTGCCCCGCTGAATCGGGAGGGGCCCGGGGAACCCCGGGAGGGTGCCCCGGCGATCAGGGTGGTGATCGCGGACGACCAGACGCTGGTCAGGGCCGGGTTCCGGGTCCTGGTCGAGTCGGCGCCCGACCTGGAGGTCGTCGGCGAGGCCGGGGACGGCGTCGAGGCGGTCGAGCAGGCCCGGCGTGAGCTGCCCGACGTGGTCCTCATGGACATCCGCATGCCGCGGATGGACGGGCTGGAGGCGACCCGCCGGATCGTCGCCCTCGACCAGGCCGGCGGCGTCCGCGTCCTGGTCCTCACCACCTTCGACCTGGACGAGTACGTCTACCAGGCGCTGCGGGCCGGGGCGAGCGGCTTCCTGCTGAAGGACACGCCCCCGGCCGACCTGCTGGCCGCCATCCGGGTGGTCGCGGCCGGCGACGCCCTGCTCGCGCCCAGCGTCACCAGGCGGCTGATCGCCGAGTTCGCCCGCCGGCCCGAGCCGAGCCCGGTCACCCCGGCCGCGCTGGCCTCCCTCACCGACCGGGAGCGGGAGGTGCTGACCCTGGTGGCCAGGGGCCTGTCCAACGCCGAGATCGCCGAGCTGCTGGTGGTCAGCGCGGCCACCGCCAAGACCCACGTGAGCCGGGTCCTGGCCAAGCTCCAGGCCCGCGACCGGGCTCAGCTGGTGATGCTGGCCTACGAGACCGGCCTGGTCACCCCCGGCCCGGGTGCGCCTCCGGGCTGACGGGCGGCCCCGTCTCCGCCTCCAGGCCGACCTCAAGGAGCGGCCGCCAGGCTGACGACCGCCGCCGTCGCGGCCCGTAGCGTCGTCGGTGTCACCGGCTCAGGGAGGAGACACGCCATGGCGGCGATCAGCGTGCAGGGGCTCACCAAGCGCTTCGGCGACGTGCTCGCCGTCGACCAGCTCAACTTCGAGATCGACCAGGGGACGGTGGCCGGCTTCCTCGGCCCCAACGGCGCCGGCAAGACGACCACCCTGCGGATGCTCCTCGGCCTGGTCGCCCCGACCGCGGGCACGGCCACCGTCGCCGGCCGGCCCTACCGGGAGCTGCCCGACCCGGCCCGCCGGGTCGGGGCCGTCCTGGAGGCGAGCGGGTTCCATCCCGGCCGCTCGGCCCGCGACCACCTCCGGGTCCTGGCCGTGGCCGCCGGGATCGACCCGGGCCGGGCCGACCAGGCGCTCGAGCTGACCGGGCTGGCCGCCGCCGGGCGCCGCCGGGTCGGCGGCTTCTCGCTCGGCATGCGCCAGCGGCTCGGGCTGGCCGGCGCCCTGCTCGGCGACCCCGAGGTCCTGATCCTCGACGAGCCGGCCAACGGCCTCGACCCCGAGGGCGTGCACTGGCTGCGCGGCCTGGTCCGGGGCCTGGCCGACCTGACCGCCGGGGCCGACCGGGCGGTGCGGGTCCGGACCCCGCAACCCGAGGCGCTGCGCGACCTCCTGGTCGCCAGCGGCGCCCGGGTCGCCCTCGACGGCCCCGGCCAGCTGACGGTCACCGGGGCCACCACCGAGCAGGTCGGCCAGGCGGCCGCGGCCGGCGGCGTCGTGCTCCACGAGATGCGCTTCGAACGCTCCAACCTCGAGGACGTCTTCCTCGAGCTCACCGGCGGGAAAGGAGAACGGCCATGACCCGGCTCGTCCACTCGGAGCTGCTGAAGCTCCGCACCACCCGCACCGCCCGCGTCCTGCTGACCCTGGCCGCCGCCGGCACCGCGGCCCTGGTCGCCATCGTGCTCCTGCTCGCCGGCCGGCCCGGCCAGCCGGCCCTCGGCCCCGACGCCCTGCGCCTGCTGGTCCTGGTCCCGGCCCAGCCGCTGACCCTTGCCGCCCTCGTCCTCGGCGTCCTCGGCATGGCCGGGGAGCTGCGCCACGGCACCGCCACCTCGACCTTCCTGGTCACCCCGAAGCGGGGCCGGGTGGTGGCGGCCAAGCTGGCCGCCGCCGCCGTCACCGGCCTGGCCATGGCCGCGGCGTCCTCGGCGGCGGTGCTCGCCGTCGGCCTGCCCTGGCTGCGGGCCAAGGGGATCGACGTCGCCATCGCCGACGCCGGGGTGGCCGCCCGGGTGGCCGGGCTGGCGGTCGCGGTCGCGCTGTACGCCGTGCTCGGGACCGGGCTCGGGGCGTTGCTGCGCAACCAGGTCGCGGCCGTGGTCGTCGGCCTGCTGTGGTGGACCCAGGGCGTCGAGCGGGTCCTGACCGGGATCCTGCACCAGCCGGGGCTGGAGCGCTGGCTGCCCAAGGGCGCCGCCTCGGCCCTGACCGCACCGGGCGTCGGCACCCTGCCGATGTGGGCCGGCGCCCTGGTGTTCGCCGCCTACGGCCTGGGCCTGGCCCTCCTCGGCGGCCGCCTGGTGGCCCGCCGCGACCTGACCTGAGGCAGGCGCCAGCGGCCTGGGCGGGCGTGTCGGCCCGGGGCCGGCAGGCGGGCGCGGAACAGGTACAGCAGCCCCAGGAGGGGTGCCAGCAGCACCCCGGCGGTCGGTGGCTGGGTGGTGGTCACCGGCAGCTGGGTGGTCGTGGTCGCCCCGGCGGTGGTGGTCGGGGCGAGCGCGGCCGTTGTGGTGGTGGTGGTCGCCTCGAGGGTGGTCGTGGTCGGCGCGGCCGTGGTGGTCGTGGGCTCGACCGTGGTCGTCGGGGCGACCGAGCTGACCGGGGCCGGCGGGGGCTCGGTGGTTGTCGGCGCAAGGGAGGGCGCTGGCGGGGCCGGGGTGGCTGGCGGGCCGGTCGGCCTGGGGATGGTGGCCGGGATGGTCGCCCGAGGGGCCGCCTCCGTTGTCGGAGCCTGGGCGGCCAGGGCGATCGGGGACTCGCCGGGAGATGGCTCCTGGGGCACGGTGCTGGTGGACGACGACCCGGGGCCGGCGCTGGAGGAGACCACCGACGGTGGGTCGGCAGGGGGCGGCGGGCTGGTGGTCTCGGCCGGGAGCTGCTGGACGGCCGAGGGGGCCAGGGGCGCCTTGGGGACCAGCGCCGCCGACGCGACCAGGGCGGCCAGCACGGCGAACGTCAGCCCGAAGGCGACCAGCATGAGGCGCCAGGGCAGTCGGTGTTCGGCCAGATGGCGGGGGGTACGTGATGGCATGACTCGTCCTCGGCTCCGGATTCTACGGATTGACCGATCCAATGGGAAATCGCCATCGGTCATCATGGAGTGGGGAGGACAGGCACCCGAGGAGGCGAGGGCGTGGGCGACCGGGACGGCGGACTGCTGGCGGTCCGGGGAGCGCGGCTGGTCGACGTCGAGGCCGGGAAGGTCCTCGAGGGAGCGGGGCTGCTGGTCAGGGGCGAGCGGATCGAGCGGCTGCTCGGCCCCGGCCAGCCGCCGCCCGAGGGCGCCGAGGTTCTCGACCTGGCCGGGCACACCCTGCTCCCGGGGCTGATCGACTGCCACACCCACCTGGTGGGCGAGCTCCAGGGGTCCGGGATCCCGGCGGTCGACCGCAGCGCCGCCCAGGAGGCCCTGAGCGGGGTCGGCAACGCGCGGGCCACGGTGCTGGCCGGGTTCACGACCGTGCGGGACGTCGGCACCTTCCGGGCGTTCGTGGACGTGGCCCTGCGCGACGCGATCCGCGACGGCACCGTGACCGGGCCGCGGATGGCGGTGGCGGGGGCGTATGTGACCGTGCCCGGCGGCGGCGGGTCGGTCACCGGCCTGGCCCCCGACATCGAGCTGCCCCTCGACCTCCGCTTCGGGGAGGCGGCCTCCCCGGAGGAGGTCAGGCGGCGGGTCCGGGCGATCCTGTACGGCGGGGCCGACTTCATCAAGGTGATCGCCACCGGGGCCGTGCTCGCCCTCGGGACCCGGCCCGGCGCCCCCGAGCTGTCCGAGGCCGAGCTGGCCGCAGCGGTCGAGGAGGCCGCCGCCCAGGGCACCCATGTGGCCGCCCACGCCCACGGCACCCAGGGCATCGTCAACGCCGCCAGGGCCGGGGTCCGCTCGATCGAGCACGGCTCGCTGCTGGACGACGAGGCGGCCGGCCTGCTGGCCGAGCGCGGCACCTACCTGGTCGCCGACATCTACAACGGCGACTACATCGCCTCCGAGGGGGCGCGGCAGGGCTGGCCGGCCGAGACGCTGGCCAAGAACGAGGCCACCACCCAGGCCCAGCGCGACGGCTTCGCCAAGGCGGTCAAGGCCGGGGTGAAGATCGCCTACGGCACCGACAGCGGCGTCTACCCGCACGGCTGGAACGCCAGGCAGCTGCCGTACATGGCCCGCCACGGGATGACCACGATGGGCGCCATCCAGTCGGCGACGGTGGTCGCGGCCGAGCTGCTCGGCTGGCGGGACCGGGTCGGGGCGCTGGCCCCGGGCCGCCTGGCCGACGTGATCGCCGTGCCCGGCAACCCCCTGGACGACCTCGGGCTGCTGGCCGAGGTCCCCTTCGTCATGCTGGGCGGCCGGGTGCTCAAGTGGGCGGGCCGGGACCCGCGTGCCCCGCTGTCGGGCACAGGGCCATACTTTCCGGCGTGACCTCTGCCACCACCTCCAGCCTCGTCGGCCGGGCCGATGAGCTGAGCCGCCTGCTCGGCCTGCTCGACCGGGCCGAGCGCGGGCGCCCGGCGGTCGGGCTGATCGCCGGGGATGCCGGGGTGGGCAAGACCCGGCTGCTGGACGAGCTGGCCACCCGGGCCGGCGGGGCCGGCGTCCGGGTGCTCGTCGGCGGCTGCATGGAGGTCGGCGACGTCGGCCTCCCGTATGTCCCCTTCGTCGACGCCTTCCGCGACCTCGGCACCCGCCCGGGCGAGGCCGAGGTGGCCGCCCCGCTGGCCGCGGCCCTGCCGAGCCTGGGCCGGCTCCTGCCCGAGCTGGCCACCGAGTCCCGGCCGGTCCCCCCACCCGGGGACGGCTTCGAGCGGGTCCAGCTGTTCGACGGGGTGCTGTCGCTGCTGGCCCGCCTCTCCGAGCTGGCCCCGCTGCTGCTGGTCATCGAGGACCTGCACTGGGCCGACCGCTCCACCCGCGACCTGCTGGCGTTCCTGGTCCGGACCCTGCGGGGCGGCCGGGTGGCCCTGGTCGCCAGCTACCGCTCCGACGAGCTCCACCGCCGCCACCCGCTGCGCCCCCTGCTGGCCGAGCTGGTCCGCCTTCCCGACCTGGAGCGCATCGAGCTGGCCCCCTTCGGCCGGGCCGAGCTGGCCGAGCACCTCCAGGCGGTCGCCGGCCAGCCGGTCCCCCCGGCGGTGGTCGACCGCATCCTGGCCCGTTCCGAGGGCAACGCGTTCTTCGCCGAGGAGCTGGTCGCGGCCGGGGCCATCCGGGCCGACATCGCCCTGCCCGACGCCCTCGCCGACGTGCTCCTTGGCCGCATCGAGGCCCTGTCCGAGCTGGCCCAGGACGTCCTCAAGGTGGCCGCCGTGGCCGGTCGCCGGGTCGGGCACCAGCTGCTGGTGGCGGCCTCGGGGCAGCCCGAGGACGAGGTCGAGCGGGGCCTGCGTGACGCCATCGCCGGGCAGGTGCTGGTGGCCAGCGCGGCCACCGAGAGCTACCGGTTCCGCCACGCCCTACTCCAGGAGGCGGTCTACGGCGACCTGCTCCCGGGCGAGCGGACCCGCCTCCACGCCACCTACGCCCGCCTGCTGGCCGCCGGCGACCCCGACGGCGACGACCCCTCGGCCTCGGCGGCCTCGGCGGCCGAGCTGGCCTGGCACTGCCTGGCCAGCCACGACCTCCCCGGCGGGCTGGCCGCGCTGGTCAGGGCGGCCAGCCACGCCGCCAGCGTGTTCGCCCCCAGCGAGGTCTACCGGCACCTGACCCAGGCCCTGGAGCTGTGGCCCCGGGTGCCCGACGCCGCCGCCGTCGCCGGCGTCGACCGGTTCGAGGTGCTGGTCCGGGCGGCGGAGGCGGCCAGCCACTCGGGTGAGTTCCGGCAGGCCGTGGGCCTGGCCAGGGAGGCTGTGGAGACGGTCGACGAGGAGAAGGAGCCGCTGCGGGCGGCCGAGACCTACGAGCGGCTGAGCGGCTACGTGCTCGACGCCGAGCTGGAGCTGGAGCGGGTCGAGGAGCAGATGCTGGCCGCCGCCCGGCGGGCGGTCGAGCTGGTGCCCGAGCAGCCGCCGACCCCACTGCGGGCACGGGTGGCCGCCGGCCTGGCCCGCTCCCTGCTGGTGACGCGCGACTTCGAGGGGGCCAGGCGCTGGGGCGAGGAGGCGCTGACCGTGGCCAGGGCCGCCGGCAGCATCAGTGACGAGGCCATGGCGCTGGTCGTCCTGTCGTTCCTGGAGCTTCGCTTCGGCGACGTGGAGACGGCCCGCCAGCTGCTACGGGTTGCCGACGAGGCGGCCGCCGCCGCCGGCAACCGGCCGCTGGAGCTGGAGGCCCGCCACGCCCTCGGGTTGTTCGAGCTCGACCTCGGCAACCTGGCCGCGGCCTGCACCGCCCTGGACCAGGCGACCGAGCTGGCCGAGCGCAGCGGCCTGGCCTGGAGCGGCTATGGGATCGACAGCCGGGTGCTGCGCTGCATCGCCCACTACGCGGCCGGGAGCTGGGACGAGGCCGAGCGCGTGGCCGCCGCGGCCGACGAGCGCCGGCCGGCGGTGTCGGCGGCCGCCCTCTACGTCGAGGTCGGGCGGGGCCGCGCCGCCGCCGCCGAGCGGCTGGCCCGCCTCGCCCCCTACCGCGCCGCCGACCCGTACGTCGCCTACCTGGCCGGCGGCTGCGAGGCCGACCTGGTCCGCTGGCGGGGCGAGCTGGAGCGCTCCAGCGAGCTCGCCCGCGAGACCCTTTCGACCCAGGAGGAGGCCGGCGCCCCGTGGGTGCTGAGCGCGATCTGGCCGGCCGCCCTGGCCCTGGCCGCCGAGGGCGACCTGGCCGAGCGGGCCAGGGCGGCCGGCGACCAGGCGGCGGTCAAGGAGCACCAGGCGATCGGCGAGGACCTGCTGGAGCGGGCCCGGGCGGCGCTCCAGCGGGCCAGGGACAAGGGGCGCCAGGTCGGCCCCGAGGCGGTGGCCTGGCTGGCCAGGGCCGAAGCCGAGTGGACCCGGGTCGAGGGCCGGTCCGACCCGGCCGGCTGGGCGGCCGCGGCCGACGCCTTCGGCTACGGCTACCTGTACGAGGAGGCCAGGTGCCGCTGGCGCCTGGCCGAGGCGCTGCTGGGCGACGGCCGCCGTCTGGAGGCGGCCGAGGCGGCCAGGGCGGCCCACGAGATCGCCGAGCGGCTGGGTGCCAGACCGCTCCTGGCCGAGCTGGAGGCCCTCGGCCGCCGGGGCCGGCTCGACCTCGGCGTCGAGCCGCCCGGCCAGCCCGGCGCCGCCGCACCCGGCCTCACCCCCCGCGAGCTGGAGGTGCTCCGCCTGGTGGCCGCCGGCCGCTCCAACGGCCAGATCGCCGAGACGCTGTTCATCAGCCGCAAGACGGCCAGCGTCCACGTCTCCAACATCCTGGCCAAGCTGGGCGTGCACACCAGAACCGAGGCGGCCGCCGCAGCGCACCGCCTCGGTCTGGACGATCTCCCCGCCTAGGTGGCCGTGACCGTCACCTGCCGGGTGGTGCTTGCCGCCTTGCCCCAGCCGTCGGTGACGGTGAGGGTCACCGTCCAGGTGCCGGCCGACGGGAAGGTGTGCGACAGGGCCGACGAGGTGCTGGTGGCGGTGCCGTCACCGAAGTTCCACAGGTAGGTGAAGGTGTCGCCGGTGTTGGGGTCGGCCGACCCGACGCCGCTGAGGTTGCAGACCAGCCCGGTGCAGGCCGGCGGGTTGATCACCGGCGTCGGGGCCGCGTTGCCCGCCGGCTCGGTGATGGTCACCGTCCGGGTGGTGGTCCCGGTCAGGCCGTACTCGTCGCGCACGGTCAGCGTCACCGTGTAGGTGCTGGCGCTGGTGTAGGTGTGGGTCGGCACCGAGCCCGAGCCGGTGCGGCCGTTGCCGAAGCTCCAGGAGTAGGTGAGCGTCGGCGCGTTCTCGTCGGTCGACCCGCGGCCGTCGAAGGCGCAGACGTTCTGGCTGCAGGAGACCGTGAAGCTGGCCGTCGGGGCGACGTTGCCGGCCGGGGCCGACACGGTCACGTTCACGTCCCGGGGCACCGGCTGCACCTGGCCGTAGGCGTCGACGGCCCGCGTCCGCACCTTGTAGGCGCCCGACGGGATCACCGGCGTGGTGTAGGAGTAGTTCGACCCTGGGGTGCCCGGGCTGTTGAGGAAGGCCGAGCGCCAGCTCTCGGTGGTGCTGGTGAAGGTGCCGCTGGAGCTCATGTACTGGCCGGCGCTGTTGACCACCGCGACCTGGACCGAGCCCATGGCGTTGTCGTCCTCGGCCCGGCCGCTGACGAAGATCCGCGCCTCGGTGAAGGCCGTGCCCTCGGTCGGGGAGGCCAGGGTGTCGCTCAGCCACGGGTCGAGGTCGCCCGGGTAGACCAGGTACCTCGCCGTGGCCCCAGAGGTCGAGGTGTCCTGCTGGCCGGCGGTGTCGACCGCGAACGCGGTCACCGCGAACTCACCCTTGGTCGGCAGGTTCACCCCCAGCGTCCAGGTCGTGCTGGTCGCGTTGGGCGAGGCCAGCGTGGCCGGGATGGTGGCGAAGGCCGCCGCCATGGTGCCGTTGGGCTGCACGTAGCGGCCGGTGTCCTGGTCCTCGAGGGCGACCCGGACGCTGGCCACGCCGATGTCGTCGGTGGCCGTGCCGGCCAGGTCGAGGTGCAGCACCTCGATGCTGGAGTCGGTGCCGGTGAAGTTGAGCAGCCCGTTGGGGAAGTTGTCCCCGGCCACCTGGGCGTTGACGGTCAGGCGGCCCTGGTTGGTCGACGAGGTGGTCAGGCCGATCTCGTCGGTGGCCCGGACGCTGAACGAGTACTGGCCCGGGGTGAGGTTGAACGGCGTCTGGTAGGTCCAGTTGTAGCTGGTGTTGTTGATGTTGGCCGGGGAGATGCGGTACCAGCCGGCGATCACGTCGGTGCCCCAGGTGCCGTCGGAGGCGAGCTGCTCCCTGGTGGTGTTGTTGCGCAGGGAGATCTCGACGTTGACCAGGTCGTCGGTGTCGTTGGCGGTGCCGCTGAAGGTGAGGCGGCCGCCGGGGGTCACCGTGTAGGCGGGGGCCGCGGTGGGCGGGGTCATCGGCGCCGGCGAGTTGATCGCCACCGTCGGGGCGACCCCGGTCGAGGTGATCAGCCAGTCGCGGGTGGCGCTGCGCAGGTCCGACTGGCCGTTGTTGTCGATCGCCGTGGCCGACATGCGCCACTCGCCCTCATGCGGCAGGGTGACCTCGTACTGCCAGGTGGCCGAGGTCGCGCCGACCACGTCGGGGGTGCCCCGGAAGGTGTTGAAGCTGGACGAGACCGACCCGTCCTCCTGGAGGTACTGGTTGTTGTCGTCGCGGAACCAGTAGGTCAGGGCGTTGACGCCCTTGTCGTCGTTGGCCGTGCCCGTGGCGATGAAGGTGGTGCTGGTCAGCACGCTCCCGCCCGGCCCGTTGATGCTGGTGGTCGGGGTCTGGTCGTCGATGCTGAAGGACTCGAACTTCTTGATCGCCTTGGTGGCGTCGCTGCCCCCGGTGACGGCGAAGGTCTTGGCCATCACCTGGAGCTCGCGGTTGCCGGTGATGGTGACCGGCAGGGACCAGGCCGTCGAGGTCGCGTTGGCGGAGGCCAGCGAGGCGTAGACGTTGTTGACGCCGCCCCAGGTGACCAGGTCGTCCTGGAGGTACTGCTTGGTGTTGCGGTCCTGGATCTCGACCTGGACCCGGCGGACCCGGCCGGGCGCGGTGGCCTGGCCGTCGATCACGAACTGGACGCCGGAGGCGACCACGCGGCCCTCGAGCGGGTTGACGACGGTGGTGTCGATCGGCGAGGGGGCCGGGTTGGAGTTGAAGTCGTAGAAGGCGACCCGGCCGGTGTTCTTGCCGCCCTGGTACATGCCGTCGCCGCCGACGAACAGGCCGCGGGCGGTGGCCTCCATGGCCTTGTTGCCCTCGAAGGAGTTCGAGCCCGGGTTCCACTCCAGCGCCTTGCCGTCGGCCGGGTTGAGGGCGCCGATGTGGTCGCGGCGGACCACCGCGTCGCCGAGGCCGTAGCCGGCCAGGCCCTGCCCGGTGCCGTAGCCGACGTTGTCGAGGCCGGGCCAGGGGTCGGGGGCGGTGGGCGACTCCTCGAAGCCGAAGTGCCCGCCGACGTAGACGGCCCGCTCGGTGATGGCCACCGAGTAGACGCTGTCGAAGTGGCGCGAGACCCACAGCGGCTGGACGTTGTCGCTCCCGGCCACCGGGAAGGCGACGGCGGTGTCGTTGATCGGCGGGCGGTCGCCGCCGGAGCCGCTGGTGACCACGAAGTACTGGTCGTTGGGGGCGATGTCGCCCCCGTAGGCGCGCTGGATGCCCCCGACGAACTGGAGGTTGTCGTCCCACAGGCGGGTGCGCCAGGGCAGCAGCTGGTTGGTCTGGGTGCTGATCAGGCCGACGCCGTAGCGGTCCTGGTCGGCGATCTTGCGGCCGGTGTGGACGACGAGGAGCTTGGTGTCGTCATGGGTGAGCTTGAGCTGCTGGACGGTGAGCATGCCGTTGACGCCGATGCCGCCGGACATGTTGTTGACGAAGCCGGGCACCACCGCGCCGGTGGCGCCGTTGACGGCCACAAGACCCACCCGGGCGGTGCCGTTCACGGTCTGGAAGTTGCCGCCGACATAGAGCGTCGAGTTGGTGGCGGCCAGGGCGGTGGCCTGGGCGCTGGCGTTGGCCGTGAAGCCGGCCACCGGGGCGCCGGTGGTGAGGTTGAGCGAGGCGATCTTGCGCTTGGTGACGCCGTTGACGGTGTTGAAGGAGCCGGCGACGTACAGCTTGGTGCCGTCGGGCGAGGACTCGACGGCGCTGACCCCGCCCCCGCCGAAGGTCGGCCGGAACGCGGTGTCGATCAGCCCGGTGCTCCAGTTGTAGGAGGCCAGGAACCGCTGGTTGACCACCGCGGTGTTGCCGGTGGTGTTCTGCAGCGAGGAGAAGGTGCCGGCGATGAAGACGCGCTGGCCGACGACCTCGATGTCCCAGATCTCGCCGGTGCTGATCCGGGGCGTGTTGGTCCGGGGCGTGCTCGGCACCAGGCCGGTGTGGCCCGGGACCGGCTGGGCCGCGTCCGCAGGTGGCGCCGCCACCAGGCCGACGGCGAGGGTCGCGAGGACGATCGCGATCGCGGCGACGATGGCAAGCGGTCGGGTGCTGCGGAGGGTGGCGCTTGGCACGTGGTCTCCCGGGGTGGATGGGCGATATTGCTGGACGTCCATCGGATGCTAAGGAGCCTGTCCCACCCGGGAACCATGCATCGTGCGTAGCGGGGGTCAGGCATCGGCGGGGAAGCGACTCGCCCTGCCCGCTTATCTCCTCCTTATCCGGATACTTGCAGGCTCAACAAGGTTTGGGCCGTTCGCGCCGCCGCGACTGGGAGGGCCGATGATCTCCAGAGCTCTGTCCGCACGCCGCCTGCTCGTCCTGCTCCTGCTGGCGATGGTCGCCCTGCTCCCGGCGACGGCCGGGGCGGCCACCTTCCCCGACACCATCCGGCTGCCCGACGGCTGGCAGCCCGAGGGGATCGCCGCGGGCCGGGGTACCTCGCTGTACGTCGGGTCGATCCCGACCGGGGCGGTCTGGAAGGGCGACGCCAGGACCGGCCGGGGCGACGTGCTGGTCGAGGGCCAGCCCGGCCGCGCCGCCATCGGCATCAAGGTCGACCGGCGCAACCGGCTGTTCGTGGCCGGCGGTCCCACCGGGATGGCGTTCGTCTACGACGCCCGGACCGGCGAGGACCTGGCCAGCTACCGGCTCACCCCCGAGGGCACCGCCGCCACCTTCGTCAACGACGTGGTCGTGACCGGCAAGGGCGCCTTCTTCACCGACTCGCTGAACCAGCAGCTCTACGTCGTGCCGTTCGGCCGCGGCGGCCGGCTGCCCGGCCAGGACAAGGTCCGGGTCCTGCCCCTGACCGGCGACCTCGTCTATGTCGCCGGGTTCAACCTCAACGGCATCGCCGCCGACCGCGGCGGCCGGGCGCTGCTGGCCGTGCAGTCCAACACCGGCCTGCTGTTCCGGATCAACCCCCGCACCGGCGTGACCCGCCAGGTCGACCTGGGCGGGTCCAGCCTGACCAACGGCGACGGCCTGCTGCTGACCGGGCGGGTGCTGTTCGTGGTCCGGAACCAGATGAACCAGATCGACGTGGTCAAGCTCAACCGGTCGCTCGACCGGGGCAGGGTGGTGGCCACGCTCACCGACCCGGACTTCGACGTCCCGACCACCATCGCCTTCCAGGCCGGGCGCCTGTACGCGGTCAACGCCCGCTTCGGCACCACCGACCCGCAGCCGGCCCGCTACGACATCGTCCGCGTGGGCTGACCCGGGGGGCCGGCGGGCGGCGCCCCTGAGCCGGTGGGAATCGGGGACGGCCCAGGTGGATTCTCCGACGGTGAGGCGAACCACGAGCCTCGGCCGGCAAAGGAGCGAACCACGTGACCGTCACCAGGCTGGAGGTCCGACAACCGGCCCCCGGGCCGGGGCGGCCCCAACGTCCTCAGCGGCCCCGGCAGGCCCAGCGGCCGCAGCAGTCCCAGCGGCCACGGCAGTCCCGGCCGCCCGAGCAGGCCCCCGAGGCCGCGGGACCACCGGTGGCGCCGGCCAGACCGCTCAGCCGCACGGCCCGGCGGGCGGCCGCCGAGGACGCCAAGCTGCTGGCCGCGATCCGGGTGCTGCTGTCCAACCCGTCGGTGTTCCCGCGGGTCTTCTACCTGGTCTTCGGGTTCGCGGCCATCACCTCGCTGGGGGTGGCCCTGGCCGGGCTGGTGCCGCTGCCGTACGGGTTCCACTACGCCGTCATCCCGGCCTTCGCCATCATGGTCCTGCTCGGCATCCGCTACCCGGCCTGGGGCAAGCGGGCCCTGATCGGCCTGCTGGCCGGCATGATCGCCACCGGCGTCTACGATCTCCTGCGGATCGGCCTGATGTTCGCCGGGCTCTGGGGCGACCCCATCCCCAGCATCGGCCGCCTCGCCCTCAACGACCCCAACACCCAGTGGTACTGGGGCTACGTCTGGCGGTTCATCGGCAACGGCGGCGGCATGGGCGTGGCCTTCGCCATGCTGCCCTGGCGGGGGGTCAAGCTCGGCATCGCCTACGGCACCGCCGTCTGCCTGGGCCTGGTCGCCCTCCTGTACTTCTTCCCCGTGGCCCAGCTGCACTTCTTCGCCCTGACGCCGCCGACCGCGGCCGGCGGGATGGCCGGCCACTGGGTCTACGGGGCCGTCCTCGGGTGGCTCACCGCCCGCTGGCTGCCACCGGTGGGCCGCCGCCGGCGCCCGGCCCGGGACCGTCGCGACCGTGACGATGACCGGGCCGGCCCCCGCCAGCGCGAGGCCACCGTGCTGGTCGCCGTGCCCGACCAGCCGGTGGGCGGCCACGGCGCCATCGCCGCCGGCCCCGACCTGACCCTGCCCGGCGGCCGGCTGTCCTCGGACGAGCTGTACACGGTCAAGTGCTCCCTCCAGCAGCCGCCACGGGCCCACGGGTTCGCCTCCGACCACTGGACACTGCGCCGGGTGGCCATGGTGGTGGAGCGGGCCACCGGCGTCCGCGGCTGGCAGCCGGCCGAGCTGCTCGGCCTGCTCGAGGCCCTCGACCTCGACCTGCACCTACGCGAGCAGCGCGAGCAGCGCGACCAGCCGCGCCAGCAGGGCGCCCGCCGGGGCGCCCGGACCACCCTGGTCTCCTAGCCGGGGCGCCGCCGTAGGATGGGCGGCATGGAGGCTGGCGGGGACGCGCTCACCGCGGCCGGCCTGGCCGGGCTGGCCGGCACCAGCGAGTCCGAGATCGGCCGGATGGTGGACCTCGGTGTCCTGGTCCCGAGGGACGGGCCGGCCCCGTTCCTGGCCCGCGACCTGCACAAGCTCCGCCTGGCCATGGCCTGCGAGCGGGCCGGGCTGCCGATGGACGGGATCGCCGCGGCCATCCGGGCGGGCCGTCTGTCGTTCGCGTTCCTGGAGGCCTCGCCCTACCACCGCTGGGCGGTGCCGTCGGACCGGACCTACCGGCAGGTGAGCGCCGAGACCGGGATCCCCCTCGACGACCTGCGGGGGATGCTGGAGTCGATGGGGTTCGCCTCGACCTCGCCGGACGAGACGATGCGCGAGGACGAGCTCGAGGTCGTCCCGGTGGTGCGCCTCGGCATCTCCAGCGGGCTCCTCGACCCGGCCTGGATGGCCAGGGTGGGCCGGGCCTACACCGAAGGGCTGCGGCTGGCCGCCCAGGTCGAGAACGAGGCCTACCGGGCCCGGTTCGAGGAGCCGGTGCTGCGGGCCGGGCTTGGCCAGCGCCGGGCGATGGAGCTGGCCTCGGAGCTGGCCGCCGAGTTCCTGCCGCTGGTCGACCGGGCCGTCATGGGCATCTACCGCCGCCAGCAGGAGCTGGTCTGGACCGAGCACCAGGTGCTGAACGTCGAGGCCGCCCTCGAGGAGGCCGGCGCTGTCGTCCGGCCGGAGCGGGTGCCGGCGATGTGCTTCCTCGACCTGGCCGGCTACACCCGGCTCACCGAGGAGCGGGGCGACCAGGCGGCCGCCGAGCTCGCCGGCGACCTGGCCGTGCTGGTCGAGCGCTCGTCGCGGGCGCACGGGGGCACCCCGGTGAAATGGCTCGGCGACGGCGTCATGCTCTATTTCCGCGAGCCGGCCGGGGCCGTCGAGGCCGCCCTCGGCATGGTCGGCGAGGTGCCCGAGGCCGGGCTTCCCCCGGCGCATGTGGGCGTCGCCGCCGGCCCGGTGGTCGTCCAGGGCGGCGACTACTTCGGCCGCACGGTCAACCTGGCCTCCCGGGTCGCCGCCCGCGCCGACGCCGGCCAGGTCCTGGTCACCGCCACGGTGGCCGAGGCGGCCTCCCCCGGCGGCGTCGTCTACGCCGACCTGGGCGACCTTCAGCTCAAGGGCTTCGCCGCCCCGGTCCGGGTGCTGGAGGCCAGGCGGGCCTGACGCTCAGCCGCAGACCGGCTTGAGGTGGGGATACGGGTTGACCGGGCCGCCGCCGATGTGGACCTCGAAGTGGACGTGGGGGGCGGTGTACCGGGCGTTGCCGGTCTGGCCGTTGTAGGCGATCAGCTGGCCGGCCCGGACCCGGGCGCCGGTGGAGACGGCGTAGCCGGAGAGGTGGGCGTAGAAGTACTCGACCCCGTTGTCGCCCTGGAGGTACAGCTGGATGCCGCCGTTGGTGCTGCTCGACTCCCGGCTGACCACGCCGTTGACGAAGGCGAAGACCCGCGCCCCGTGGGGGGCCATCACGTCGGTGCCCTGGTGGCGACGGCCGCCGGAGCGGGCCGCGCCCCAGCTGTCGACGTAGGAGTAGGGGCGCTCCAGGATGCAGGCCTTCCCCGAGGCGCTGACGCCGCCCCCGCCACCGCCGCCGCTGGGAGGCGGGGTCGGGGCGACCTTGGTGGCCGCCTTGCGGCGCTGCTCCAGCCGGACCAGGCGCGCCTCCAGGGCCTTGGCCTCCTCCAGGCCGGCCGCCAGCTTGGCCACCGACGCCCGGGCCTGGTCGCGCAGGGCCGTGGCCCGCTCCTGGCCCCGGGTGACCCGGCCGAGCACCGAGCGGTAGGCGTCCCCGGTCACCTGGGCGTCCTCGATCAGCTCGGCGTTGCGCGACACCAGCACGGTGGCCATCTCGACCCGGCCGGGGACGAGCGACGGGTCGCGGTCGAGCAGGGCGTCGGCGATGGCCAGGCCGCCCGAGCGGTACATGGCCGCGGCCTGGCCGGCCAGGGCCGCCCTGGCCCCGCGGTGCTGGCGGTCGGCCGCCTCGAGCTGGCCCTTGTCGTAGTCGAGCTGGTCGGTGGCCCGGGCCAGGGCGGCCTCGGCGGCCTGGAGCTCGGCGGTGGCCTCCTGGAGCTCGGCCTTGAGGGCGCGCTGGCGGCGGCGGGCGTCGTCGAGCGGCGCCGCCTGCAGCTCCGGAACGCCGGCCAGCAGCAGCCCAAGCAGAGCAAGGCCGAAGACGATTCGGCGCATGTGATGCAACGTCCTTCCGTTGGGGGGAACGGATGGCGGTCTGCGACGATATTGGGGGGAGCGACAGCGTATCTCCGCCCTGCCGCTTAGGCCAAATCGGCCGGTCCTGCGCGGTGCCTCAGCCGTCGTGGAAGGCGGCCAGGCGCTCGGCCTCGTCCTCCAGCTCGCGGCGGGCCGCCCTCGCCAGGGGCTCGAACGGCTCCAGCCGCACCTCGCCCCGCTCGTGGCGCCAGGTCCCGGCCACCGCCCCGTCGACCAGGAAGGTCGGGAACGAGTGGGGGGCCCTGGTGTGGAAGATGCGGCCGCGGTGCCGCTCGGGCAGGAGCTGGGTCCGGCGGGCGTGGACCAGCAGGTTGGCGTCCCAGGTGGACAGGAAGCGGGGCGGGGCCGGGGTGCCCGGGTCGGGCAGGGGGGCGTCCGGCAGGTCGAACAGCTCCCCGCCCCGCTCGTCGCGGAACCGGCGCGTCCCGACCCGCTCCAGCACCGGCCGCAGCGGGGTCAGGGGCAGCCCGGCCCAGGCACCCAGGTCGGCCAGGGACGCCGGCCCGAACCCGGCCAGGTAGCGGCGGACCAGGTGCTCGAGGGCCTCGCCGGGATCGACATGCCACGGGCCGAGCCAGTCGCCGGCCAGTCCGTACAGGTCGGCCCGGCGCCGCTCCCAGGTGCCCGACGGCGGGACCCTGACCAGGTCGACCCAGAGCCCGACCCCGGTCCAGACCGCCTTGGGGTAGCCGTTGTCGGCGAGCAGCCGGGCCAGCTCGGCCTGACGGGCCGGGCCGGCGGCCAGCCGCTCCCGGACCAGGGCGGCGGCCGCCTCGACGTCGACGCCGTCCAGCTCGCGGCGCACCGCCCGGGCCCACCACTCGCGGCGGGCGTCCCGGATGGCCTCGGTGAAGGGCGGGTAGTCGGCGGCCGAGACGATGTGGATGGTGACCCGCAGCAGGGTCGCCTGGACCGCCGTCCGGTCCTCGAGCGCCCTGGTGAGGTCGTCGCGGCGGAAGTCGCGCAGGCGCGACCAGAGGCCGACATAGGGCGAGGGGGCGTACTGGGCCTGGAGCCCGGCGACCTGTTCGAGGGCCTCGGGGAGCGGGAGGGCCGAGCGCTCGAGGAGGAGCTGGCGGGCCAGCAGGGCCCGGTTGAGCTCGCGGGTCTCCAGCACGCGCTCGGTCACGGGCGGCAGTCTATCCGGGGCCTCCGGCCTGGCCGAAGGTGTCGAACCCGAGCTTGACGGCCAGGCCGAGGCCGAGCAGGGCGATCCCCACCCGCAGCCGGTCCCCGGGCAGCCGGCGGACCAGGCCGGGCCCGATCCCGCCGCCGACGAGGAACCCCGCCGCCAGCGGCGCCGCCGCCGCCCAGCGGACCGGGCCGAACAGCACGAACCCGGCCGCGGCGACCAGGTTGGCCAGCCCGAGCGCGACGTTGCGGACGGCCACCAGCCGGGCCAGCGGCTCGGCCACCGACACCGTCAGCAGGGCCAGCAGCACCACCCCGGCCGCGGCCCCGAAGTAGCCGCCGTACACCCCGATCCCGAACACCCCGGCCAGCAGGGCCGGGCTGCGCTCGTCGAGCATCCCCCCGGCCAGCCGGGTGATGCCCGGCTGCAGCAGCAGCACCAGCGAGGCGGCGCCGATCAGCACCGGCACCAGCAGCTCGAACACCTCCGCCGGGGTGGACAGCAGCAGCGCCGCCCCGGTCGCCCCCCCGGCGACCGTGACCATGGCCAGCCGGCGCAGCCGGCCCGCCTGCCCGGCCAGTTCCTGCCGGGAGAAGCTGGCCGCGCTGACCGTGTACGACACCAGCGCCACCGTGTTGGTGACGTTCGCGGTCAGCGGGGGCAGCCCCACCGCCAGCAGCGCCGGATACGACACCAGCGACGCCAGCCCGGCGACCGAGCCGGCGATCCCGGCCAGGACCCCGGCAACCAGAAGAAACCCCACCTCAGCGCCACCCACCAGCGCGATTCTAGGCGACGGCGCGGTGGTCGCGAGACCTGAGGTAGGGCTGTGGACAACCCGGCGCATCCACTTCCGCGGCTGGGTTAGCCTCCCCCACCGGGGGACCTGGGACCGGACCGGGTGGGTGAGGGCCGCGCTGACACCGCCGGCGGCTACGGGACGCGTGAGCGAGCGGCGGGGCGGGGGGCGGTGTCGGCGCGGCACTGGTTCCGGCCGCCGGCCTTGGCGGCGTACAGGGCCCGGTCGGCCCGGCCGATCAGCTCGTCTTCGTCCTGGCGCCCGTCCCAGTCGGCGACCCCGATCGAGCAGGTGCCCTCGGGCTGGGCGGTCCGGAGCCGCTCGGCGATCTCCATGGCGTTGCCGAGCTGGCAGTCGGGCAGCAGGACGGCGAACTCCTCCCCGCCGTAGCGGGCCAGCAGGTCGGTCTTGCGCAGGCGGCCCTCCCAGGCGGCGGACGCCGCCTTGAGCAGCCGGTCCCCGGCCTGGTGGCCGTGCTCGTCGTTGTAGGCCTTGAAGTGGTCGAGGTCGAGCAGGGCGACGCACACCGCCTGGCCGGAGCGGGCCGCCCTGGCCAGCTCGCGCGGCAGCTCCTCGTCCCAGGCCCGCCGGTTGGCCACCCCGGTGAGGCTGTCGGTGCGGGCCAGCCGGTCGACCTCCCGGTAGAGGGCGCCGACCTGGGCCAGCAGCCACAGCAGGGCCCCGAGCAGGACGCTGGCGGCGACACCCATGGCCAGCACCAGCGACGCCGGGATGGTGCGCTCGGTCAGGACCGCGTTGCCCTGGAGGGGGGCGTAGCGCAGCAGGAAGTTGTGGCCGCCGAGGGTGAACTTCTTCTCGCGGACGTAGGGGCCGGCGGCCCGGAACCCGCGCGGGTAGCTGGCTACCAGGCTGTCCCCGCCGACGTCCTCGTCGTGCAGCTCGACCCCGGTGAACGGCGGCGCCGTCGTCATCGCCGCGTCGAGGAAGTCGCTGACCCGGAACTGCCCGGTCGCCCAGCCGACGAACTGCTTGCGTCGCTGGGCGACGCTGGCGTCGGAGCCGAGCTCCTCTCCTCCGTAGACCGGCACGAACAGCTCGAAGGCGACCGGCCGCCGGTCCGCCGGCAGGTCGATGTCGCCGGGAAGGGTGGTCTGGTTGCTCATCGTCGTCTCGCCGGTGTCGCGGGCACGCTCGAGGGTGGCCCGGATGCTGGGCATGGCACGGGCGTCGGTCCCAAGGGAGGAGCTGGACGGGATCCGCGGGTAGCTGAGGGTGGTGACGTAGTACACCGGCCGCCGGCCCGGCGGCCTGATGGCGAAGGTCGGCTCGCCGTCGGCACGGTTCCGGGCCACGAACTCGTCCGCCTGGTCGTCGGTGACCACCGTGCGCCACCCGATGGCCTGGAGCCCCGGGTAGCGGTCCGTGAGGTCGAGGCTGCGGGCGAAGGCGTTGAACTCCGCCCGGCTCACCGCGTTCGAGGCCAGCCACAGGGAACGGGCCGCCTGCAGGGCGCTCTCGTAGTTGGCCAGGGCGCCGCTGATGGTGACCGTCCGCGCGGTCGCCGTGCGGTCCAGGCGCTCGTCGCGCTGGTGGTCCACGGTGGACTTCCAGCCCTGCGCGAGCAGCGCCGATCCCACCACCCCGACCAGCACCACGGCCACGGCCGCGCCCCGGACCGCGGCCGACCAGCGATCGGCCCGGTCGCGCCGGAGCGCCCGCCTGTCAACGCGGATCGCGGTCATGGGTAACGTATCGACCAGACCCGCACCCGGCTCAAGCACCCGAGAGGCGGAGCCGCTAGCGCGCCGCCTCGTGGTCGCGCAGGTGGTCCTTGACCTTGGAGACCAGGTCGGCGGGGTCGAACGGCTTGGTCACCCAGTCGTCGGCCCCGGCGGTGTAGGCCATGCTCCGGTCGGCGTCCATCGACTTGGCGGTCAGCATGATCACCGGGATCTGGGCGTCCGGCCGCTGGTCCCGCAGCCGGGAGCAGACCTCGTAGCCATCCATGCGCGGCATCATCGTGTCCAGCAGGATCAGGCTGGGCCGGACGTCGAGGGCCATGTCGAGGGCGTCCTGGCCGTCGGTGGCCACGACCACCTCGAAGCCCTCAAGGCGCAGGTTGAGGGCCACGAAACGGACGATGTCGCGGTCGTCGTCGGCGATCAGGACCAGGTTGCCCATACAAGGACAGGCGTTCGACCGGTCCCTACCGATACGGGTCGGTTTCCAGGGCCCGGTCGACCCGCCCCCGGAACCGCGACGACGGCTCGACCGTGGCACCCAGGTCGCGCACCCGCTCGGCCAGCCGCCGGTCCGAGGTCACCACCTGGATGCCGCCCGGGTCGGGGTCGGCGGCGACCATGGCCACGATCTCGTGGTCGGCCGCGTCGCGGCCCCGCCGGGAGGCGAAGGCGACCTCGACCGAACCGTGGCGCCCCGGCTCCAGGTCGGGCGGCCGCCGGTCGAACACCACGGTCACGTCCTCCCCGGTGGCCGCGGCGAACCGGTCCAGCTCCCCGACCAGCCGGTGCACGGCGCCGTCCCGGTCGTTCCACCAGCGGTCGGGCCGCGACCCGATCAGGTTCATCCCGTCGACCAGCGCCCGCCGCCGGCCTCCTGTGCCGCCCGTCACCTCCGGCCCGTGCCCCATGTCACTGCCCGTCCCACTGGATTGCTGTTGGCTTGCCTTCTGGCCCGCTTCTACCACGAGGCCACCGAGGAAAGGGAGCCACCTGTGCCAGCTGTGGACGAGACCTACTCCTACTGCTCGCTCCCGCCGGTCGCGCCGCGGGAGCTCCCCGCGGGGATGGACCCGGCGCGGGTCGAGGCGATCCTGGTCAACGAGTCCAAGTGGGTGAACCACACCGTCCTGCACTACTACTTCTTCGACCGGGAGACCGACGGCGAGCACGTGTTCAGTGCCGACGGGACCAGCCAGTGGCGGCCCTGGACGACCGACAAGGCCCACCAGGACGTCGTCCGCAACGCCTTCGACCACTGGAAGGCCCAGGGCATCGGGCTGGAGTTCGTGGAGGTGACCTCCAGGGACGAGGCCGAGATCCGGGTCGGGTTCATGGAGGGCGACGGCGCCTGGTCGTACCTGGGCCGCCAGATCCTCGACCGGGGGGTCAACGAGCGGACCATGAACTTCGGCTGGGACCTGCTCCGGGCGCCCCGGGAGGCCGACACCGCCCTGCACGAGATCGGCCACACCCTGGGGCTGCCCCACGAGCACCAGAACCCCAACGCCGGCATCGTCTGGGACGAGGAGAAGGTCTACACCACCCTCGGCGGCCCGCCCAACAACTGGTCCCGGGACACGACCCAGTGGAACATCCTGCGCAAGATCGAGCCGGACACCGTGCAGGGCTCCAACTGGGACCCCGACTCGATCATGGAGTACCCGTTCCCGGCCGGCCTCATCCTCCAGCCGGAGCGGTACCGGACCCAGCCGCTGCGGCCGGGCGGCGGGCTGTCGGCCCGCGACCTGTCCTGGGTCAGGGCCTTCTACCCGGCCGAGGAGGAGCACGAGCTGCCCGAGCTGCTCCCGTTCCAGTCCCGCGAGCTGGCCATCCTGGCCGGCCAGCAACGCGACTTCGTGCTCCGCCCGACCGCCACCCGCCAGTACACCCTGCAGACCTTCGGGGCCTCGGACACCGTCATGGTGCTGTTCGAGCGGGCCGATGGGCAGCTGCGCTACCAGGCCGGCGACGACGACAGCGGCGAGGACCGCAACGCCACCCTTCAGCCCCAGCTCTTCCAGGGCC
>Ga0207675_100001107_pt1 | contig 26669 bp, 26 predicted proteins | sample KBSSwiS42_FD_184305 | JGI IMG/M metagenome (GOLD analysis project Ga0207675, IMG submission 184305) | Switchgrass rhizosphere microbial communities from Kellogg Biological Station, Michigan, USA - KBS Switchgrass S4-2 (SPAdes) (version 2) | ecosystem: Host-associated > Plants > Roots >...
GTCTCGACGTTGGCGCCGATGCCGTTGAACAACAGCAAGGTGCGCGTGGCCGCCGGACTGCCGCCGAGCGCGTAGCGGACGCGCTGCGCGCCCAGGGTCGCGGTGCCGAAGCGCAGGGCGCGCCCGGCACCGCCCGGCGCGGGCTCAGGCACGCGCGACCACGTAGTGGCCCGGCGCCGCGTCGAGCGACGGATGGCGGCTCGAGCCGGCGCGCCGCGGTGCGCGCTTCAGGGCGTCCGAGCGCGTGGCCAGCCACGCGCTCAGATGCGGCCACCAGCTGCCTTCGTGCCGGGTGGCGCCCTGCTCGAACGCCTGCGGCGTGGCATGGTCTGCCGCATGGGTCGCGTACGACGCCTTGCGTCCGCCCGGCGGGTTGACGATCGATTGCACGTGGCCGCTGGCGTTGAGCACGAACTCGCTGTTGCCGCCCAGCAGGTGGCGCGTCTGGTAGCAGCCTTCCCACGGCGTGATGTGGTCGGTGCGTCCGGCCAGGATGTAGCTGTCGCAGCGCACGGCGCCGAGATCGAGCGCGTGACCGCCCAGCGCGATGGCGCCGGGCCGCGTGAACGCATTGGACTCCAGCAGGGCGAGGAAGTCGCTGTGCAGGCGCGCGGGCAGTCGCGTGGTGTCGGAGTTCCAGTACAGCACGTCGAACGCCGGTGGCGCCTGACCCATCAGGTAGTTGTTGACCCAGTAGTTCCAGATCAGGTCGTTCGGGCGCAGCCACGCGAACACCTTGGCCAGGTCCTTGCCTTCCAGCACACCGCGTGCGCCGCTGAGCGAGCGCGCCAGCTCGAGCGTCTCGAGGTTGGCAAACAGACCCATCGAGCTGTCGGCAATGCCCTCGATGTCGAGCACCGACACCAGCAGCGTCAGGCTGCGCGCCCAATCCTTGCCTTCGGCGGCCAGGTAAGCCAGCAGCGCCGCCGACGTGATGCCACCCGAGCAGGCGCCGAGCACATGCAGCTGCGGCGTCCGCGCGATCTCGCGCGCAGCGCGCAGCGCGCGTTCGAGCGCGAGCACGTAGGCCTGCAGCCCCCAGTCCGATTCGCTGTCGCGCGGATTGAACCAGCTGACCACGAACACCGTGAAGCCCTGCTGCACGAGGTACTCGACCAGGCTGCGGCCGGGCGCGAGGTCCCACACGTAGTACTTGTTGATCTGCGGTGGCACGATGAACAGCGGCGTGCCGTGCACCTGCGGCGTCTGCGGCTTGTACTGCAGCAGCTCGAGCTCGGCACTGCGGTACACCACGTCGCCCGGCGTCGTCGCCAGGTTGTGGCCGACCTTGAACTTCGAGGTGTCGACCATCGCCGGCAGCCCGCCGTTGCGGCGCCAGTCGTCGACCAGGTGCAGCACGCCGTCGACCAGGTTGCGACCGCCCGATTCGATGGTGCGCTTCAGCGCCGCCGGGTTGCCGAGCAACGTGTTGGTCGGTGCCAGCGTGTCGGCCGCGATGCCGAGCACCATGCGTGCGCGCGCCGCGTCGCGCGGCGACAAACCCAGCTCGCCGGCCAGGCGATGCGTCTCGTGCGCCAACGCGAGATGGCCTTGCATGAGGCGCCGGTACAGCGCGTTGTCGCGCCAGGTCGAGTCGTCGAAGCGGTGGTCGTTGGACGCCGGCGCCACGCTCGAGCGGCCGCGCGCCACGTTCACCAGCTCGGCGCCGGCGCGGCGCAGGCCACCGGCGAGCTTGCCGGGCTGCCTGGCGGTGGCAGCGGCAAACGCCTTCAGCGAATCACTGATGCGCGGGCCCTGGCGCCCCGCACCTTCGATCACCAGGCCCGGCGTGACGGCAGGCGCCGCCTTGGCGCTCGCCTTGCGCGCGGGTTTCGGCGCGCCGGCCGCCTTGCGGGGCGACGCCTTGCGGGCGCCACTGGCGCCGCGCTTGCTGGAGGGGGTCTTCATGCCACCACCATCGCGAGCGTGTCGGCCACCATCACCGGCTTGTCGGGATGGTCGACCTGGTAGGCGGTGTTGCGGCTGCGCACCAGGAAGCGCCCGGTGCCCTTGGTCTCGACCTCGGCCAGTTCGACGCGGATCGCGATCGCCGCACCGCTGGGCACCGGCGCGAGGAAGCGCACGCGCTCGAAACCGTAGTTCAGCACGTTGACCGCGTCGGATGGGTACACGCCGAGCTCGAACTGTGCCGCTGGAATCAGTGCCAGCGTCAGCAGCCCGTGCGCGATGGTGCCGCCGAGCGGGCTGTCGCGCTGCGCGCGCTCGACATCGACGTGGATCCACTGGTGGTCGCCGGTGCAGCCGGCGAACTGATCGATGCGCGCCTGGTCGAGCACGATCGGCTTGGAGACGCCGAAGTCGTGGCCCACGCGCTCCTGCAGCGTGGCCACACGGTAGTCGGACAGTGTGGACATCGAAAACTCCTGAGCGATGCCGGATCACGGACGGACCGCGCCCGATCACGGCCGTGCGGATCCGGCTCAGCGATGCGCTGCGGATGCGCCGACGGCGCGGCGGCGAAGGTGTCGCCGCCGCGTCGAGACGTTCAGCGTCAGCGCACGCCGGCGCCGGCCAGCGAATCGGCGGTCCACTCGCGGTCGGGCAGCGGCTTGGTGTGCTTCAGGCCGCCGGTCTCGGCGATGAAGCCGGTCAGCGAGTACACGCCCGAGACCAGGTCGTAGTGGCCGAACATGTCGGTGTACGGCGCCGGCAGGTCGTAGCTCGGCGCCATGTAGGCGAAGCCGGTGCGGTACAGCTGGCCGCGCGCGTCGTACTCGTCGCTCGCCAGCGCGGCCCACGAATCCTCGTCGAGGTAGAAGGTGCGCTTGCTGTAGACGTGGCGCTTGCCTTCGCGCAGCGTGGCCTCGACCACCCACACGCGGTGCAGTTCCCAGCGCACGAGGTCGGGGTTCAGGTGGTTGGGCTTCAGCAGGTCGTCCTGCTTGGCCTGGTACACCGCCGCGTAGTCGTTGTACGGCACGACCATCTCCTTCTTGCCGACCAGCTTGAAGTCGAAGCGATCCATCGAGCCGTTGAAGATGAAGGTGTCGTCGAACGTGGTCGCGCCCGCGGTGCCGGGGTTCGGCGTGTCGTGCGCGAGGTCGGGCGCCACCTTGACGCGACGCTGACCCGGCAGGTAGGTCCACGCGCGGCGGTCCTTGCTGCCGATGTCGAGCGGGTCCACCAGCATCAGCGCCTCGCCGGCGCGGCGGGCCGGGCCGGTGTAGGTGAGCTTGATGCGCCAGTAGGTGTCGCTCGACGCCTTGCTCGGATCCCAGAACGGGAATTCCTGGTTGCTCAGGCCTTCGGTGGCCAGCGCCGTGCGGCCGCTGGCATCGACGTTGAGGTTGCGGTACTTGGCCTCGTAGGACTGGCCGTTGAAGCGCACCAGGTGGTTCCACATCGCTTCATAGCCGGTCTTCGGAATCGGGAACGGGAAGCCCGCCTGCGCGCCTTCGATCGAGCGGCCGTCGTTCAGCGTATTGGCCTTCACCGCGTTCTTCGCGGTGTTGTCGGCCAGCCACTTCGGGAACGCGACGCTGCGGTGCGTCGGGTACACGTCGACGCGGAAGCTCGGGTACTTCTGCAGCAGCGCCTTGGTGCCCTCGGTGAGCTGCGCGGCGTATTGCGCCGCATTCTTGCCGTCGATGACGACGCGCGGCTTCTCGCCTGCGAACGGGTTCGGGCGAATGCCGTCGCCGGCCTTGAAGCCCGCCGGCGCGCTGGTGAGGCCGCCGCTGTACGCGGGGATCGTGCCGTCCTTGTTGGCGGCGACTTCGGCGCCGACGGCGGTGAGCGTGCTGCCCAGTGCCTTGACCTCGTCGGCGCTGATCGCGGCGAATGCCGCGCCGCTGCAGGCGAGCGTGGCCGCTGCGGCCAGGCGCGTGAACGTCTTGTGCATGATGTCTCCAGTGAAGGGTGAGTTCAGAAGGTGGTTCTGAACGTGAGGCTGACGAAGCCACGGTCGCGCAGGAACGTGGTCAGCCCGTTGGTCGAGGTGACCGCGGTGCCGTTGTCCTTGTAGCGGCCGACGAAGTCGATGTACTTGAGGTCGATGCGGTATTTCTGCTGCACGTCGGCCGATACGCCGACCGTGTAGTTGCCGAGGCCCTCGTTGCCACCGAACACAGTGGCTGCATTGCCGGCCACGCCCACCGCGTAGGTGAGCGGGGCCGACAGGTCGACGCCCGGGAACACCTGATACCAGGTGGGCGTGAAGGCGAATGCGATGCCGGCGTAGTCCTTGGTCGTGCAGCCGTCCCACTTGTCCTTGGCCGGCGCGGTGGCGGTGGCGTTGCACGGCGCGAAGCCGATCGCGTTGAACAGGTTGGCGCCGCTGCGCACCTTGTCCCAGCGCGACCACTGCACTTCGGCGGCCCAGGTGGCGCTGTCGAACAGCGGCGTCTTGGGCACCGTGCCGAGCACGTTGACCAGCGCGTGCCAGGTGTCGCCACGGGGGCCCTTGGTATCGCCCGCGCCGGGCAGTCCCGGCGCGATGCCGAGCACCTGCGAATTCAGCGGGGTGTTGCGACGCTGCGAGACCTCGGTGCCGACGCTGACGCCGCCGATGTTCTTGGCCAGGCTGAGGCCGAACAGCTCGACGTGGTCGGCATAGATCAGGTTGTAGACGCTGGTGCCGGCGCCGACCTGCGTCAGCAGCGTCTGCGGCAGCTTGTCGGCGAAGTTGCGGTAGTACGCGCCCGCCGTGCCGTCGAGCCACTGCGGGCTCCAGCGCGCCGACAGGCCGAACTCGCCGGTGTTGCCCGGCTCGGACGCCCCGCCGCGCGTGGCAAAGCCCAATCCGGGCGACAGGAACTGGCGATCGGGACCGTTGAACACGAAGTCCACCGGGCCGAGGTAGGTGCCGCCTTCCGGGTAACGCGACGACTCCCATTCGAGCATCGCGTACGCGGCCAGCGACAGCGTGTCGGTGACTTGCGCCTGCACCGACAGCTGGTTCAGCGGGCGGAACAGTTCCTTGGCTTCGGTGCCGGGGGTGGCGAAGCCCTTCTGCAGATCGAGCGGCGCCTGCGCATACGACACGCTGTGCAGGTTGCCGCCGAGGAACAGCGACTCGCCCCAATACAGCGTGTGGCGTCCCAGCTTCACGTTGACGGGCACGTCGCCGAGGTCGATGCCGCCGAACACGAAGGCGTCCATCAGCTCGCCGCTCGGGCCGGCATACAGCCGCTTGGTGGTGCTGCTGTACTGGTGATTGATGTAGCTCGGAATGTTGACCAGCGGCGGGTTCGGGTTCGAGCGGCTGGTGCCGCTGTAGGCGCCGTCGTACCACGCGGTGCCGCTCAGGCGACCGCCATAGCGCTTCATGTAGACGATGTCGAGTTCGCTCAGCAGGTCCAGGCGCTTGGCGACCAAGTCGCCGTTGTTGAAGCTGTAGTCGCCCTCGTCCGACAGCGCCGAGTTGCCGATCTTGTTGTCGCGGCCTTCCACGCGTGCGGCCAGGTTGGCGCGCACGGTGTTGTCCCAGCGCACGGCCAGGTCCGGATTGCCGGTGTCGATTTCGAACGCCTGCGCGGCGCTGCCGCACACCACCCACAGCGCGGCCGCCGCGACGCCGGTGCGGGCGAATGCGAAGCCCGGGCGGGCATGGGAAATGAGAGAGAGATGGCTCACGAGGTCTCCACGATGGTTGAAGCGGGTGCCCGTGCGGTCGCACCCGCCGCAGGGTTCAGTGGCCGGCAGTGTCCGCACGGGCCTGCCACTGGCCCCCCCTCTCGGCAGGGGGGCGCAAGGGGGGCCGCAGGCACGCCGCGGCCGGGCCGCGCGGTCCCTCAGGCGGCTGCGCCGATTAACTGCTTGGTTAAACTCGCCGCATGCCGACCCGCCGCCCTGCCGCTGCCGCGCGCGATCCGCAGCACACGCGCGCGCGCATCCTGGCCGCGGCCAAGGCCGAGTTCGCGCGCGGCGGACTGGGCGGCGCGCGTGTCGACCGCATCGCGGCGCTGGCGGGCGCCAACAAGCGGATGCTGTACTACTACTACGACAACAAGGACGGCCTGTTCCGCGCCGTGCTCGAGGCCGCCTACGAGCACATCCGTGAATCTGAAAAGGCGCTGCACCTCGACACGGTCGATCCACCCGAGGCGATCCGCCGGCTGGTGGCATTCACCTGGGACTACTACCTCGAGCACCCGGAGTTCCTGAGCCTGCTCAACAGCGCCAACCTGCATCGCGCCGAGCACCTGAAGCAGTCGACCAAGGTGCGGCGCATGCACTCGCCGTTCGTCGCGATGATCCGCGAAATCCTGGTGCGCGGCGTGCGCGCCGGCGTGTTCCGCGATGGCGTCGACGCGGTGCAGCTGTACATCTCGATCGCCGCGCTGGCCTATTTCTACCTCGGCAACAACTACACGCTGTCGGCGATCTTCGGACGCGACCTGAAAGCGAAAAAGGCGCGCGACGAGCGGCTCGCGCACATGACGGAGCTGGTGCTCGGCTATCTGCGAAAGGCCTGACGATGCATCCCGCACGATTCGACAGCGTCGAGCACCTCGAAGAGGTGATGACCGCGCCATCGCCGGCGCTGGTCGATGCGCTGCGCGGCGTGCCCGGCGATCTGCTGGTGCTGGGTGTCGGCGGCAAGATGGGCCCGACGCTGGCGCGCCTGGCCAGGCGCGCGGCGCCGACCAAGCGCGTGATCGGCGTGGCGCGCTTCTCCGAGCCCGGACTCCGGCAGTCGCTGCAGCGCCACGGCATCGAGTGCATCGCCGCCGACCTGCTGGCACGCGAGCAGCTGGCCGCATTGCCCGACGCGCCCAACGTGGTGTTCATGGCCGGGCGCAAGTTCGGCTCCACCGGCAGCGAGTGGCTCACGTGGGCGATGAACGCGCACGTGCCGGCGCTGGTGGCCGAGCGCTACGCGCGCTCGCGCATCGTCGCGTTCTCGACCGCGTGCGTCTACCCGTTCGTCGACGTGCACGGCGCCGGCGCTCCCGAGTCGAGCGCGCTGACGCCGCCGCCCGGCGAATACGCCAACTCGTGCGTGGCGCGCGAGCGCATGTTCCAGCACTTCTCGCACGCGTTCGGCACGCCGGGGCGGCTGATCCGGCTGTCTTACGCGATCGACATGCGCTATGGCGTGCTGCACGACCTGGCGCGCAAGCTGATCGAGCGCCAGCCGATCGATCTCACGATGGGCCACGCCAACATCATCTGGCAGGGCGACGCCAACGACTGGGCGCTGCGCGCGCTGGCGCACTGCACCGCGCCCACCAGCGGCCTCAACGTGAGCGGTCCGCCGCAGCGCATCCGCGACCTCGCGCAGGCGCTGGCGCAGCGCCTGGGCGTGCAACCGCTGTTCACGGGCAGCGAAGCGACCACGGCGTGGCTGGTGGACATCGCCGAGGCGCAGCGCCTGTTCGGTGCGCCTGCGGTACCGTTGGCAGCGATGCTCGACTGGAGCGCCGACTGGGTGTCGCGCGGCCTGTCGAGCCTGAACAAGCCCACCCACTACGAAGCGCGCGACGGCCGGTACTGATGGACCACCTTCGATGCGGCCCGGCGGCCGCCTCGCCCCGGAGCCACGAAGGAGCTCCTTCGGAGCCTCGGGGGCAACCCCAGCGCATCGGCAGAGCCGGATCCGCGGTGTTGGCTCGCAGAGCGCGGCCTGCTCGCGTCTTCGTCAGTGCGCCGCGCAGCGGTTTCTGACATGCACTGGCGCGAGATCCCTGCCGACGCGCTCGCGGTGTTGCGCCGCGGCGCGGTGATGCCGGCGCACCTGCTGGCGCTCGATGCGAATCGGCGGCTCGACCGCCGGCGCCAGCGCGCGCTGACGCGCTACTACCTCGACGCCGGCTCGGGCGGCCTCGCCGTGGGCGTGCACTCGACGCAGTTCGCGGTCCGCGACGTCGGCCTGTACGAGCCGGTGCTCGAGCTGGCCGCGCAGACCGCCGCCGAATGGACGCCGCTCGACGGCCGGCGCCCGCTGGTCCTGATCGCCGGCCTGGCGGGCCGCACCGCGCAGGCGACGCGCGAAGCGCAGAGCGCGCGCCGGCTCGGCTACCACGCCGGGCTGCTGAGCCTCGCGGCGCTCAAGGGCGAATCGGAAGACGCGCTGATCGCGCACTGCGAGGCGGTGGCCGCCGAACTGCCGCTGGTGGGCTTCTACCTGCAGCCGGCAGTCGGCGGCATCGAGCTGCCGACGCGCTTCTGGCGGCGCTTCGCGGCGATCGACAACGTGGTCGCGATCAAGATGGCGCCGTTCAACCGCTATCGCACGCTCGACGTGATCCGCGGCGTCGTCGAAGCCGAGGCCGAGCGGCGCATCACGCTGTACACCGGCAACGACGATCATATCGTGCTCGACCTGCTGACGCCGTTCGTCATGCGCCGCGGCGATGCCGAGGTCACCGTGCGCATCGAAGGCGGCTTGCTCGGGCACTGGAGCGTGTGGACGCGCCGCGCGGTCGAGCTGCTGCAGCGCATCCACGCGGCACGCGCGCACGGCCCCATCGACGACGCGCTGCTCGCGCTCGACTCTCAAGTCACCGACTGCAACAGCGCGCTGTTCGACGTGGCGCACCAGTTCCACGGCTGCATCGCCGGCTGCCACGAGGTGCTGCGCCGCCAGGGCCTGTTCGAAGGCATCTGGTGCCTCGACCCGGCCGAAGGCTTGAGCCCCGGCCAGGCCGAAGAGATCACGCGCGTGCACGCCGCCTACCCTGCGCTGCACGACGACGCGTTCGTGCGCGAGCACCTCGCGCGCTGGATGGCGTGAACGCGGCGGCGCGCGCGGCCGCTCAGTGCACCGCCTGAGGCGCCGCGCCGGGCGTGCCCGCCACCACCGACTGAACGCGCGCGGGCGCGGCTGACGGCGCGCGCGGCGTGAACGCCGCTTCGCCGGCAGCCAGCAGCTCGCCGTTGCGCTGCGCCTCGGCGAGCTCGGCGCGCACCTGGGCGCGCGTCTTGCCGGCCAAGGTGGCCTGAGGGGCGCGCGTCGCATCGTGCGCCTGCGGCGTCGGGCCCGCTTCGCCCGCCGCGAGCAGCTCGCCGTCGCGCCGCGCGGCATCGAACTCGGCCCGCACGTCGGCGCGCGTGCGCGGCTGCGTCATCGGCTGCGCGTCGCGCGGGCCCGCTTCGCCGTGCATCAACGTGCCGTCGCGCACCGCCTGCGCGAGTTCCTGGCGCACCTCGTCGCGGCTCTTGGCCTGCGCGTGCGCGCCGGCACAGAAGACGCCCACGCACAGGGCGAGCACGCCGGATGCGAGTGGGCTGAGTTTGGAGGTCATGGCATGTCCTTTCGGTGGCTGCGCCCCGAACGCCGGGCCGCGTGCCCTGCATGACAGGCCGGGCGGCGGCGCGATTCCGTAGCGACCCTGGCGTGCCCAGGGTCGCGGAATACGCGGCGCGCCGCGCCGGTACTGCTGCAACGAGTGCCCTCCACCGCTGACACGAAGGAAGTCCCATGCCACCGATCACCCGACGGCTCATCGCCGCCCTCTGTGCCACCGCCGTGCTGCCGGCCATCGCCGCCGGCGATGCCGAGGCGGGCCGCGCGCTGTATCAGGCGCGTTGTGCGGCGTGCCACTCGCTGGACTACAACGGCGTCGGTCCCGCGCACCGCGGTGTGTTCGGGCGTGCCGCCGCGCAGGCGCCCGGCTTCGCCTACTCACCGGCGCTGAAGGCAGCGCGCTGGGTGTGGAGCGAGGACACGCTGGACCACTGGTTGGCCGACCCCGAAAAGGTGGCCCCGGGGCAGCGCATGGGCGTCAACGTGCCCGACCCGCAGGAGCGCGCCGACCTCATCGCGTACCTCAAGCGCAACGCAGCCGCCCATTGACACGCCGCCGATGGAATGAATCGCGCGCTGCCCCGGTATGGCGAGGTGGGGGCCGTGCGCGGCCACCGCCGTTCAACTTCACCGGGAGCCCGAGCATGGATCGTCGTCACTTCCTGAACCTCGCCGCCGTCGGCGGCGGTGCCGTCTTCGCGTCCGCGCTGGCGGGCTGCGCCGCACCGGCGCAGCGCGGCGCCGCGAGCGCCGCGGGTGACTACAACGACTTCTACTTCGTGCAGCTGTCCGACACGCACTGGGGCTACGAAGGGCCGGCCAACCCCGATGCGCGCGTGACGCTGCGCAAGGCGGTGGCCACCGTCAACGCGCTGCCGACGCCGCCCGAGTTCATCGTCTTCACCGGCGACCTCACGCACACCACCGACGACCCCGCCGAGCGGCGCCGCCGCCTCGCCGAGTTCAAGGCCATCGTCGCCGACCTGCAGGTGAAAACGGTGCGCTTCATGCCGGGCGAGCATGACGCGTCGCTCGACCGCGGCGCCGCGTTCAAGGAGCTGTTCGGCGACACCTTCTACACGTTCGACCACAAGGGCGTGCACTTCATCGCGCTCGACAACGTGTCGGACCCGGGCGCCAAGATCGGCGACGAGCAGCTCGCGTGGCTGAAGGCCGATCTCGACAGGCTCGACAGCAAGGCACCGATCGTGGTGCTGACGCACCGGCCGCTGTTCGACCTGGCGCCCAAGTGGGACTGGGCCACGCGCGACGGGGCACAGGCGCTCGCGCTGCTGATGCCTCACGAGAACGTCACGGTGTTCTACGGCCACATCCACCAGGAGCATCACCAGAGCACCGGCCACATCGCGCACCACTCGGCCAAGTCGCTGATCTTCCCGCTGCCGGCGCCGGGCTCGCAGCCGAACCGCACGCCATTGCCGTGGGACGCCGGCGCGCCGTACAAGGGACTGGGCTTTCGCGAGGTCGAGGCCGAGGACGCCGGCAAGCGCTACAGCGTCACCGAGTTCCCGGTGGTGCGCGCATGAGCCAGAGGGTGTCACGGCGCAGCGTGCTGCACGGCGCGTTGCTCGGAGCCGGCGCGCTGCTGCTGCGCGCCGGCGCGGCGCAGCCGAACGCGCCGCGCGTCATCGAGCTGGTGGCGCGGCGCTTCGTCTACCAGCCCGCCGAGATCGAATTGAAGGTCGGCGAGCGCGTGGTGATCGCGATCCGGTCGCTCGACTTCGTGCACGGCATGAACATTCCCGACCTGAATCAGCGGCTCGACCTGGTGCCGGGCAAGGTGGTCCAGCTCGAGCTGCAGCCCCAGGCAGCCGGCGAGATCGAATTCGTCTGCGACAACTTCTGCGGCGACGGCCACGAAACGATGCATGGCCGTTTCGTCGTGCGCGCCTGAGGCATAGGATGCGCGCGTGAGCAGTCGCCGGACATTCGAGACCCTCGTGCTGCCGCACCTGGACGCGGCCTACAACCTGGCGCGCTGGCTGCTGCGCGACGAGCGCAGCGCCGAGGACGTGGTGCAGGAGGCGTCGCTGCGCGCGTTCCGCTACATCGGCTCGCTGCGCGGCGACGACGCGCGCGCGTGGCTGCTCGGCATCGTGCGCAACACCTGCTTCACGTTGCTGGAGCGCCAGCGCAACGGGCCCGACCTGGTGGAGTTCGACGACGCCGAATTCGAGGCTGCGCTCGGCGCCGACCACGGTGGCGGCGCCGATCCCGCCGCTCAGCTCGAGCAGCGCCGACTGCGCACGCAGATCGACGCCGCGATCCGCGCGCTGTCGCCGCCGCTGCGCGAAGTGATCGTGCTGCGCGAGTTCGAGGACCTCGACTACGCGCAGATCGCGCAGATCGTCGCGGTGCCGGTGGGCACCGTGATGTCGCGCCTGTCGCGCGCGCGCGAGAAGATGCGCAGCGTGCTCTCGCAATCGAATCCGGGGGCCCTCCGATGAGCACCGAAGACGACGACCTGAGCGCGCTGATCCGCCGGCACGCCACGCGCCATGCGGCGCCCGACGGGCTGCGCGCCGGCATCCGCACACAGGTGGCGCTGGAAGACGCGCGCCGTGCGCCGCTGCCCGCATCACAAGCAGCCGGCGCACCGCCGCGCCGCTGGTTCGTGTTCGGCTGGGGCACCGCCTCGGCCAGCTTCGCGCTCGGCGTGCTGTGCACGGCGCTGCTGATCCCGCTGGCGCCGCGCGTCGATGTCGCCGGGCCGGTGGACGCCGAGCTGGTGGCCGACCACGTGCGCGCGCTGCGCGCCGGTCCGCTGGCCGAGGTGATGTCGAGCGACCGCCACACGGTGAAGCCGTGGTTCCAGGGCCGGCTCGACTACGCGCCGCCGGTGTTCGACCTCGCCGGCGAGGGTTATCCGCTGGTCGGCGGCCGCATCGAGCAGGTGCGCGGTGCGGCGGTGGCGACGCTCGCCTACACGCACAACCGCCACGTCGTCGACCTGTTCGTCTGGCCGAGCGCGGAGCAGCGCGCGCCGCAACGGCTGCTGCAGCGCGGCTTCAATGTCGTGCACTGGGCCGATGGCTCGATGCAGTACTGGGCGGTGTCCGACATGGACCGCGAAGAGATCGAGTCGTTCACGCGCCTGTGGCGCCAACGCGCCGCCGCGCAGTAGCGAACCGCCCCAGCGCGCTCGCGCGAGCCGCCCCGCGGCGGCTCGGCGTTGGACGCGCCCCGCTGCGGCCGGGTGCTCTCCAGGGTTTCCACATTGACAGCAAAATCGGTGCTGCCCATAGTTAACCACCCAGTTAACTCCAACGACTTCGAAGGAAGCCCCCATGCATGCACGCATCGCCCTGAAGTCCCTGCTGGCCGCCGCCCTGGCGCTGGCCGGCGCGGCTCACGCGCAGAACTGGAAGCCGACGCGGCCGATCAACCTGATCGTGCCGTGGGCCGCCGGCGGCTCCACCGATCAGGTGACGCGCGTCACCGCGGCCGAGCTCGAGAAGGCGCTCGGCCAGACGATCGTGGTGGTCAACCAGCCCGGTGCGTCGGGCTCGATCGGCAGCAAGAGCGCGTGGGATGCGCCCAAGGACGGCTACACCTGGACCGCCGGCGCGGCGCAGGACCTCGGCACCTACGAGACGCTGGGCACGCTGAAGGCGCGCATCACCGACTGGCACCTGTTCCTCAACGTCGCCAACATCCAGGTGATCGGCGTCAACCCGAAGACCCCGTACAACAGCGCGAAGGACCTGCTCGACGCGATGAAGGCCAAGCCCGGGCAGATCAGCGTGGCCACCGCCGGGGTCACGTCGGCCGGCCACAACGCGATGGAGCTGATCAGCAAGGTCACCGGCGTCAAGTACCGCCACGTCACCTACGACGGCGGCAACCCCGCGGTGGTGGCCACGGTGGCCGGCGAGGCCGATGTGACGACGCAGCTGGCGGTCGAACAGGCCGACATGATCCGCGGCAAGCGGCTCAAGCCTCTGGCCACCGTGAGCGACAAGGCGCTCGAGCTCGAGGGCTACGGCATGATCCCGCCGCTGGCAGAGACGCTGCCCGGCTTCACCGCACCGGCCAACTACTTCGGCATCTTCATCCCCAAGGGCGTGCCCGACGATGTGGTGAAGACGCTCGAGAAGATCTGGGCCGAGCAGATCGTCAAGAGCGACGCGCTGAAGAAGTACGCCGCCAGCCGCGGGGCCTTGTTCGCGCCGCAGTTCGGCGAAGCGGCGCAGAAGGCCGTGTTCCCGGCGGTGCAGGCCAACGCGTGGCTGCTGTTCGATGGTGGCAAGGCCAAGGTATCGCCCGACACCGTCGGCATTCCGAGACCATGAGCCACCCCCGATGCGGCCTGGCGGCCGCTCCCCCCTCCAGGGGGCAACGCCAGCGGACCGGCGAAGCCGGATCCGCGGCGTTCGCTGGGGGATGCGACGCTGGGGCGTCGCAATCGATTTTCGCTCGGGACCACTGAGAGTGTCCGCGCAACAGCCGACCGACATGCCGCCGCTCGAGCATGCGCCGCCCACCGCGCGCAGCGAGTTCTTCGGTGCCTGCGCGTGGCTCGCGCTCGGCGTGGCCATCGTCATCGGTTCTTGGACGATGGACCGGCTCGAGCAGCAGAACATCAACCCGTACACGGCACCGGGGCTGCTGCCGGGCCTGCTCGGGCTGGCGATGATCGTGCTGGGCGGTGCGCTGGCGCATCGCAGCTGGCGCCGCGGCGCATTGCGCGAAGCCGCACCGCCGCTCACGCTCGACCGGCGCGACGAGCGGCGCCGCATCTGGGTGGTGATGGCACTGTGCGTCGGCTACGGCGCGGTGCTGATCGGCCATGGCCTGCCGTTCTGGCTCGCCTCGACGATCTACGTGACCGCGTCGATCCTGATCGTGCGCCGCCTGAGCCGCGACCCCGAGCAGCGCCGCTTGTCGGCCAAGGCGGCCGTGCAGGCGATCGTCATCGGCGTCGCGGCATCGCTCATCACGCAATGGGTGTTCCAGGATCTGTTCCTGGTGCGCCTGCCCTGACGCCGTTTCTGAGGGGCGCACGATGCAAGGCCTGGTCGACCTCGGCAACGCGTACCTCAGCTTCCTCAACCCGATGACGCTGGCCTACGGGCTGGGCGGCGCCTTCGTCGGCATCGTGATGGGCATCCTGCCCGGGCTGTCGGCCACGCTGGCGATCGCGCTGCTGACCACGCTGACGATCAAGCTGCAGGCCAACGACGCGATCCTGGTGCTGATCTGCTCGTACGTCGGGGCGCTGTACGGCGGCTCGCGCACCGCGATCCTGCTCAACATCCCGGGCACCGCGGCCAACGCCGCGTCGTGCGCCGACGGCTATGCGCTGGCCAAGCGCGGCGAAGCCGGGCGCGCGATCGGCATCGCGACCTCCGGCGCGTTCGTCAGCACGCTGTTCGGCGTGCTGTGCCTGGCCGCGTTCACGCCGCTGCTGGCCGAAGTGGCGCTGTCGTTCGGTGCCTTCGAGTTTTTCTGGCTCGCGCTGTTCGGCGTGGTGATCTCCGGGAGCATCGTCGGCGACGATCCGCTGAAGGGCTGGCTGATGGGCATGCTGGGCCTGTTCGTCGCGCAGGTCGGCCAGGAAGGCCTGTACGCGTACGACCGCTTCACGCTCGGCTGGGACGAACTGTCCGGCGGCATCGCGCTGATCCCGGCGCTGGTGGGCGCGTTCGGCCTGGCCGAGGTGCTGACCACCCTGGCCGACCCGATCGAACGCAAGATCGTCGAGCTGCGCGACTCGGTGCTGCCGCGCTTTCGCGAGATCGTGCAGTACTGGCGCACGGTGCTGCGCTCCGGCGTGATCGGCGTCTTCACGGGCCTGTTGCCCGGCGTCGGCGAGGACGCCGGCGCGTGGATGTCGTACGCCGCCGCCAAGGCGGTGAGCAAGGAGAAGGAGCAGTTCGGCAAGGGTTCGATCGACGGCCTGATGGCCGCCGAAACCGGCGACATGTCGTCGATCCCCGGCCACATCATCCCGTGCCTGGCACTCGGCATTCCGGGCTCGGCGCCATCGGCGGTGCTGATGGCCGCGATGATCATCCACGGCATCCAGCCCGGGCCAATGCTGATGATCCAGCATCCGCACTTCGTCTACGAAGTGGTGGCGATGACGACGCTGGCGTCGATCACCATCCTGCTGTTCGGCCTGTTCGGCGTGCGGCCGCTGCTGCACGTGCTGCGCGTGCCGCGCGCGGTGCTGATGCCGATCGTGTTCCTGCTGTGCGTGGTGGGCGCGTTTGCGACGGCCTCGCGCCTGTTCGACGTCTACGCGATGCTGGCGGTCGGCGTCGGCGCGTTCTTCCTGCGTCGCCACGGCTACGAGATGGCGCCCTTCGTGCTGGGGCTGGTGCTCGGCCCGCTGCTCGACAAGAGCCTGCGCCGCGGGCTGGTGCTGTCCGACGGCAGCCTGGTGCCGTTCGTGACGCGGCCGATCTGCGTCGCGTTCGGGCTGGTCACGCTGTTCACCATCCTGCTGTACGTGCCGTCTTTCAAGGCGCTGGTGCAGCGCGCGCGCGGCGCTGCCGGCAGCGGCCTGCGCGCGCTGTTCGCGCGCCGCGGTTGAGCGCCGAGGTTTCGATGCAGTTCGCGCTCTGCAACGAGGTGCTGCGGCCCTTGACGTTTTCGCAGCAGTGCGAGGTGGCCGCGCAGCTCGGCTACGACGCCCTCGAGGTCGCGCCGTTCACGCTGGCCGACGATCCGCGCACGATCAGCGAGGCGCAGGCGCGCGGATGCCGCCGCATCGCCGAGGACGCGGGCGTCGCGATCAGCGGGCTGCATTGGCTGTTGGTGGCACCATCCGGGCTGTCGATCACCAGCGCCGACGCTGCGCTGCACGAGCGCACCATCGACGCGATGGAGCGGCTGGTCGAGTTGTGCGCGGCCATGGGTGGTCGCTACCTCGTGCACGGCTCGCCGCAGCAGCGCGCGTTGCCGGCCGGCGAGCCGCGCGGCGCGGCCCGCGCGCGGGCGCTCGAGTGCTTCGCGCGCGCCGCGCGGCGCGCCGAGGCTTGCGGCGTCACCTATTGCATCGAGCCGCTGGCGCCGCGCGAGACGGACTTCATCAACACCGTCGCCGAGGCTGTGGCGCTGGTCGACGAGATCGGCTCGCCCGCGCTGCGCACGATGATCGACTGCAGCGCGGCTGGCCAGGCCGAAAGCGAAGCGGTCGACGCGCTGATGGCGCGCTGGATGCCCAGCGGGCACATCGCCCACGTGCAGGTCAACGATCCCAACCGGCGCGGCCCAGGCCAGGGTGCGCTGCCGTTCGCGCCGATCGTGGCCACGCTGCTGCGCATGCAGGCTGCCGGCCACTATCGCGGCATCGTCGCGGTGGAGCCGTTCGACTACGTGCCCGACGGCATCGGCTCGGCGGCGCACTCGATCGGTTACTTGAAAGGCCTGGTCGAGGCGATCGGGGCAGCGCGATGAGCGACGCGCCGCGCTTCCATGTGCGCGAGCTCGCGCTGCACGAGCGGCCGGTGACGCTGCGGCTGCCGTTTCGCTTCGGCGTCGTCACGCTGACCGAGTGCCCGCAGGCGTTCGCGCACGCGCGCATCGAGCTGCCCGACGGCCGCTCGTCGTGGGGCGGCGCCGCCGAGCTGATGGCACCCAAGTGGTTCGACAAGAACCTGAGCCTGAGCAACGACGACAACTTCGCGCAGTTGCGCGACGTGCTGGAGCTGGCGCGCGCGGCGTACCTCGCCGACCCGAGCGCCGACAGCGCGTTCGGCCACTTCGCGCGCCACCACGACGCGCACCAGGCCGCCTGCGCGCAGCGCGGCCACAACCCGCTGCTGGCGAGCTACGGCCCGGCGTTGCTCGACCGCGCGCTGCTCGACGCGCTGTGCCGCGCGCTGGGCGCCTCGTTCTACGCGGCGCTGCGCAGCAACCGCGTGGGTCTGGGCACGCGCCATCCTCAGTTCGCCGGCTTCGCGTGGGACGGGTTCTTGTCGGCGCTGGCGCCCGCCCCGTCGATCGCCGCGCGCCACACCGTGGGCCTGGTCGATGCCATCACGGCGGCCGACCTGACGCAGCCGGTCAACGACGGCCTGCCCGAGACGCTCGAGCAGGTGATCGCGCGCTACGGGCACCGGCACTTCAAACTCAAGGTGGGCGGCCGCATCGACGACGACGTGGCACGCCTGACGCGCATCGCCGCGGTGCTCGACCGCAGCGCCGAGCCGTACTTCGCGTCGCTCGACGGCAACGAGCAGTACGACGGCATCGAAGGCGTCGCCGAGCTGCTGGCGCGCATGCGCGCGACGCCGGCGCTGGCGCGGCTGTGGGCGGCGATCGGCTTCGTCGAGCAGCCGATCACGCGCCAGCATGCGCTGGAGGTCGACGTGCGGCCGCTGGCGCGCTCCAAGCCGCTGATCATCGACGAATCCGACGGCACGCTCGATGCCTTCGTGCAGGCGAGCGCGCGCGGCTACAGCGGCATCTCGAGCAAGACGTGCAAGGGCCTGTACAAGTCGCTGCTGAATGCGGCGCGTTGCGCGCAATGGAACGCGCAGGAGCGCGCGCCGCGCTACTTCATGTCGGGCGAAGACCTGACGACGCAAGCCGGCCTGGCGGTGCAGCAGGATCTCGCGCTGGTCAACCTGCTCGGCATCGCGCACGTCGAGCGCAACGGCCACCACTACGTCGACGGCATGGCGGCACTGCCGCGCGCCGAGCAGCAGGCCTTCCTGCGCGCGCACGCCGACCTGTACGAGCACAGCCACGGCGCGACGCGGCTGCGCATCCGCGACGGGCGCCTGGCGATCGGCTCGCTCGACTGCACCGGCTACGCGAGCGCAGCGCAGCCCGACTGGTCGGCGCTGCCGCCGCTGCGCGCACCCGTCGCCGCACCCCGTTGACTTCGGAGCATCCCGCATGGCCACACGACGACTCGGCATCATCATGAACGGCGTCACCGGACGCATGGGCATGAACCAGCACCTGATCCGCTCGATCGCCGCGATCCGCGATGGCGGCGGCGTCGCCCTCTCCAACGGCGATCGGGTGATGCCCGACCCGATTCTGATCGGCCGCAACGCCGAGAAGATCGAGGCCCTCGCCAAGGCACACGGCGTGGCGCGCTGGAGCACCGACCTCGCCAAGGCGCTCACCGACCGCGACGACACGGTGTTCTTCGACGCCGCGACGACGCAGATGCGCCCCGCCCTGCTGACGCAGGCGATCGAAGCGGGCAAGCACGTGTATTGCGAGAAGCCGGTGGCCACCCACCTCGACGCCGCGCTGGCCCTGGTGCGCAAGGCCAATACCAAAGGCATCAAGCACGGCGTGGTGCAGGACAAGCTGTTCCTGCCCGGCCTGATGAAGCTGAAGATGCTGGTCGACTCGGGCTTCTTCGGCCGCCTGCTGTCGGTGCGCGGCGAATTCGGCTACTGGGTGTTCGAGGGCGACCTGCAACCGGCGCAGCGCCCGTCGTGGAACTACCGCGCCGAGGATGGCGGCGGCATCATCCTCGACATGCTGTGCCACTGGCGCTACGTGCTCGACAACCTGTTCGGCGACGTGCAATCGGTGTCGTGCCTCGGTGCGACGCACATTGCGCAGCGCATCGACGAGCAAGGCAAGACCTACCAAGCCACCGCCGACGATGCGGCCTATGCGACCTTCGAACTCGCCGCGCGCGGTGGCGAGCGCGTGATCGCGCAGATCAACAGCTCCTGGACCACGCGCGTGCGCCGTGACGACCTGGTCACGTTCCACGTCGATGGCACGCACGGCTCGGCCGTGGCCGGCTTGCACGATTGCCGCACGCAGTCGCGCGTCAACACCCCCAAGCCGGTGTGGAACCCCGACGTCAAGCAGCCGCTGGACTTCTTCGCGCACTGGCAGCCGGTGCCCGAGTACACGGCGTTCGACAACGGTTTCAAGGTGCAGTGGGAAGCCTTCATCCGCCATGTCGTAGAAGACGCGCCGTTCAAGTGGAACCTGCTCGAAGGCGCCAAGGGCGTGCAACTCGTGGAGTGCGCGCTGAAGAGCTGGAAGGAGCGGCGGTGGGTGGACGTGCCGGCGTTGGCGGTGTGATGGCTCTACCTCTCGCAACATGGGAGTGGCGCGCTGGGCGCTGCCCGCTGGCGGCTCCTGCTGTGGCGGTCGGCCTTGCAGGCCGACTGCGCTGCGCTTCTCGCAGCGCGCTCGCGCGGCGAAACTCGCTTCACTCCCTTCGGTCGTTGCGCTCGGACAATCGCCGCGAGTCAGAGGTGGATGCGCGCGCGTGGCGCGCGCCGAGCGCGCTGCTGCGATGCTCGCCGCCCCACAAGTCGCCCCCACCGGGCACCGCCCACCGCGCTGTACCGTTCGTGGTGTGCACCGACGCATGCCACGGCAGTGCCGGCAAAGCCGGGGGCGGGTGTGCGTCGGCAGCGACATTGTGCGGCGCTGAGGAGCGCAGGATCGAGGCGGGCGCGCGCGCAGCGCGCGCTTCAACATCTGACTCGCGCCGATTGTCCGAGCGCAGCGAACGCAGTGAGCGCAGCGAGTTTCGGCGCGCCGCCTCGAGCCGAGCACCGGAAGGAATCCGCCGCGTAGCGGAGGACGCCGCACACGAGCGCCGACGCATACCCGCCCACGGCTTTGCCTCGCTCCACGTCTCGAACGGAGCACCCCAATGACGACCACGACGATTCGCCTGCCAACCACCAAAGGCACACTGGAAACATTCCAGCTCTCCGCGCCACGCGACTTCCCGAAGCGGCCCAGCCAATCTTTCAATCGCATCGCCTACTCCGCTGCGCACGTGGTGGCCGACCCGCGCGCCGACGTCGACCCGTGGCTCGATTGCGCGATCGACTGGGACGCCACCATCGCGTATCGACAGCATCTGTGGCGCTTGGGCCTGGGTGTGGCCGAGGCGATGGACACCGCGCAGCGCGGCATGGGGCTCGACTGGCCGACGTCGCTGGAGCTGATCCGTCGCTCGCTCGATGCGGCACGCGACACGCCCGGGGCATTGATCGCATCGGGCGCTGGCACCGATCATCTGGCCCCGAACGCGGCCACTTCGGTGGACGACGTGGTGCGCGCATACGAAGAGCAGGTGGGCGCGATCGAGCAGCTCGGCGGGCGCATCATCCTGATGGCCAGCCGCGCGCTGGCGCGCGTCGCGCGCTCGGCGGCCGACTACGAGCGCGTGTACGACCGCATCCTGTCGCAGGTGCGCGAGCCGGTGATCATCCACTGGCTGGGCGACATGTTCGACCCGGCGCTGGCCGGCTACTGGGGCAGCGCCGACCCGATGGCGGCGATGGAGGTGGCGCTCGGCGTCATCAACGCGAACGCGGCCAAGGTCGACGGCGTCAAGATCTCGCTGCTCGACAAGGACAAGGAGATCGCGATGCGCCGGCAACTGAAGCCCGGGGTGCGCATGTACACCGGCGACGACTTCAACTACGCCGAGCTGATCGCCGGTGACGCGGTGGGCCACAGCGACGCGCTGCTCGGCATCTTCGATGCGATCGCGCCGGCGGCCTCGGCGGCGCTGGCGGCGCTGGCTTCCGGCGACCGCGCGCGCTTCGACGCGATCCTCGAGCCGACCGTGCCGCTGTCGCGCCACATCTTCAAGGCGCCGACGCGCTTCTACAAGACCGGCGTCGTCTTCATGGCCTACCTCAACGGCTTGCAGGATCACTTCGTGATGGTGGGCGGCCAGCACAGCGCGCGCTCGTTGCGGCACCTGGCCGAGCTGTTCCGGCTGGCCGACCGCGCAGGCCTGCTCGGCGACCCGCCGCTCGCGGCGGCGCGCATGCGCCCGTTGCTAGCCCTGCACGGAGTCGAAGGCTGACGCGGCCACGGCACCGATGCGCGACTTCTCGCAGAACCACGAGTGGCTGTCGATCAACACCGCGACGCTGCGCAAGCAGTGGCGACTCGATCGCATCGTCGACGCGTGCGCGCAGCGCGGCATCCGCGCGATCGCGCCGTGGCGCGACCAGGTGGCCGCGGTCGGCCTGCAGCCGCTCGCGCAGCGCTTGCGCGATCACGGCATCGTCTTGTCGGGCTACTGCCGCGGCGGGTTCTTTCCGGCCGCCGATGCCGCCGGCCTGCGGGCCGCGCTCGACGACAACCGACGCGCCATCGACGAGGCGTGCACGCTCGGCGCGCCGTGCCTGGTGCTGGTGGTCGGTTCGCTGCCCGGCGCGCTCGACGGCAAGCCGCTGCACCGTGACATCGCGCGTGCCCGCGCCGAGGTGCGCGATGGCATCGCCGCGACCCTCGAGGTGGCGCGCCGGGCGAACCTGCCGCTGGCGATCGAGCCGCTGCATCCGATGCAGGCGGCCGAGCGCGCGTGCATCAACACGCTGGAGCAGGCGCTCGACCTGTGCGACGAGCTCGACCCCGCGCGCAGCGGCGCGCTTGGCGTCGCGGTCGATCTCTATCACGTGTGGTGGGACCCCAAGCTCGCGCAACAGATCGCGCGCGCCGGGCGCGCGCGGCTGCTGGCGTTTCACGTGTGCGACTGGCTGACGCCGACACGCGACCTGCTCAACGACCGCGGCATGATGGGCGACGGCGTGATCGAGATCCACAAGGCGCGCGGCTGGGTGGAGGACGCCGGCTACGCAGGCTTCTCCGAAGTGGAGATCTTTTCCGAGCACTGGTGGAGCCGCCCCGGCGACGAGGTGCTCGACACCTGCATCGCGCGCCATCGCAGCGTGGTGTAGCGAGGCGCGCGCACTCAGCGCGCGCTTAGGTGCGACTCAGCGCGCCGGTGGCGCGGGCAGCGCCGACGAGTGGTGGTCCGCGATCAGCCATCGGCCATCTACCCGGCGATAGGTGAAGCTGTAGCGCGCCGGCAGGTTGTACTGCTGCCCTTGCGCCTCGCCCGCGAACGCATAGGTGCCGGAGTTGATCGCGGTGTCGCCATAGACGCGCACCAACTGCTGGCCAACGGTCACCTTGGGGGGCGGGTTGGCGGTGCAGACGCGCTCGAAGTACTGCTGCACACCGGCGCGGCCCGAGATGATCGCCGGTGCGAAGGTGCCCCACAGCACGGCGTCGCTCTGGTACAGCGCCGCCGCGCCCACCGCGTTGCAGCTGTTGAAGGCCTCGCTCCAGGCCTGCAACGCCGCTCCCGCCTCGCGCTGCGCCGCCTCGGGCGACGGCACGCTCTGGCACCCGGCCAGCATCGCGATCAGCCAGACTCCCCAGCTTCGAGTTGCCATGTCGATCTCCTGATCTACACCTCTTCAACGATCCACGCCTCAACTCGATTGCCCCGCCACCCGCGCACGCAGGATCACCTGCCCTCTGCCGCGGTCGAAGCGCGACGGCACCAACGCATTGGACAGCGCACGGATCTCGAAGCGCAGGGTACCGCCAAAGGCCTGGCTTTTGTCGCCCAGATACGGGGCCGGCAGCCGCAACGCGACGAAGCGCTCCTCGTCGAGCTGCGGCGTGCGCGGCGACGAGGCATGCTTCTGCGCCACCTCGACCTCCGACGCCGCACGCAGCGTCGCCACCGAGCGCTGGTCGACCGTGATTGCCGCGTACCGCTGCGGCACCGCGCCCGCCAGATCGACCTCGCGCAACGAGAAGCCGCAGGGGTAGGCGGTCGGCCCGCTCACCCAGCCGGTGCAGCGCCCGCCGATCTCCAGCCCGGTGAGCGCACGCAACGTCCCGCGCAATTGCGCCTCGCCGGCCAGCGGGCCGCTCGCGCTGCCGACATGCCACGCGCCGGCGGCCAGATCGATCGCCACCGTGCCCCAGGCCTCGCCGTCGGGGACCCTGAAGACGTGCATCAGCACGACATCGGGCCCTGTGTGCACCTGCGCGTGCGTGGCGGCGCCACCGGCGACCAGCGACGCGCACAGCGTCGCCCGCCTGCTCCACCGTTGCCATGTCATCGTCGTTTCCCCCTGTCGGACACGACGCAGCCAGGCTAGGCGCGAACCGGCGCACTGTCATCCGCAAGCCGGATGACCGCCCGCGTTCAGGTGGCGAGCAGCGCGGCGCTGACGCGCTCGAAGTGATGATCGGTGTCGCCGAAGCTCGATTCGATCAGCGTCAGTCGCTTGAACAGATGCGACACCATCATCTCGTCGGTGATGCCCATGCCGCCGTGCAGTTGAATCGCCTGTTGGCCAACGAAGCGCGCCTGCTGCCCGATGTAGGCCTTGGCAGCCGACACCGCGTGCGAGCGCTCGGCGGCATCGCTCGAGTCGGCCTTGGCGGCGGCCAGCAGCGCCATCGAGGCGGCCTGCTCGGTGGCCACCACCATGTCGGCCATGCGGTGCTGCAGCGCCTGAAAGTTGCCGATCGCCACACCGAACTGCTGGCGCGTCTTCAGGTACTCGAGCGTCGCGTCGTTCAGCGCGCGCATCACGCCGAGCGCTTCGCCGCACAGCGCGGCCGCGCCGCGGTCGAGCGCGTGCTCGATCACGGCTGCGGCCTCTGCGCCGGCCAGGCATTGCGCGGCGGGCACGCGCACGTCGTTCAAGTGGACATCGGCCGCGCGCTGCCCGTCGTGGTTGCGGTAGCTGCGCAGCTCGATGCCGCGCGCGGCCGCATCGACGACGAACAGCGCCAGCCCCGCGCGCGCATCGACCTCGCCCGCGCTGCGCGCCGACACCACCAGCGCATCGGCCTGTGGCGCGCCCACCACCACCGCCTTGTGGCCGGTCAGTCGCCAGCCGTCGCCGACACGCTGCGCCGCCGTGGCCACGCGCGTGCGCGCATGGCGCACCCCCGGCTCGGCGTGCGCGAACGCGAGGCGCGTGCGCCCCTGCGCCACCGCGGGCAGCCAGCGCTCGCGTTGTGCCGGCGTGCCGGCCTCAGCGATGAGCAGCGCCGCCAGCACGGTGGGCAGGTACGGCTCGAGCACCAGCTTGGCACCGAGACAGCCCATCACGCCGGCCATGTCGACGCTGTTGCCGCCGAGGCCACCGTGCGCCTCGGGCAGCGGCAGCGCGAGCAGCCCCATCTCGGCAAAGGTGTGCCACGTGGCGTCGTCGCGCGGCTCGGCGGCCTGCAGGCGCTCGCGGCGCTGCGCGAACGTGTGGTGCTTGTCGAGCCAGCGCGTCAGGCTCTCGTGCAGCGCGCGCTGCTCGTCGCTGTATTCGAAGTTCACTGCGGCCTCCCGCTCACAGGCCAAGCAGCTGCTTGGCGATGATGTTGCGCTGCACCTCGTTGCTGCCGCCGTAGATCGTGGCCTTGCGAAAGTTGAGGTACTGGCCGGTGGCAGCCGCACCGGCGCCGTCCAGCAAGTCACTCAGCGGCGTGCCCTCGTGATCGGGTGCCAGCAACTCGGGCAGATGCGGCGCCGCATACGGCCCGAGCGCGAGCATGTGCAGCTCGGTCAGCGTCTGTCGGATCTCGGAGCCTTTGAGCTTCAACACCGACGCCTCCGGGCCGGGCGCGCTGCGCCTGGTCGACATCACCTTCAGCACCGTGACTTCGAGTGCCATCAGCTCGAGCTGCACTTGCGCGAGGCGGTCGCGAAAGCGCGCGTGTTCGATCAGCGGCCGGCCGTCGTCGCCCGGGGCCTGGCGCGCCACGCACAGCAGCGCCTGGAACTTGGCCTTCGACGCGCCGAGCGACGCCGCGCCGGTGCGCTCGTGGCCGAGCAGGAACTTGGCGCACGTCCAGCCCTGGTTCTCCTCGCCGATGCGCTGCTCGAGCGGCACGCGCACGTTGTCGAAGAACACTTCGTTGACCTCGTGCTCGCCGTCGATCAGCTCGATCTTGCGCACCGTGATGCCGGGCGACTTCATGTCGATCAGCAGGAAGCTGATGCCCTCCTGCTTGCGCGCATCGGGGTCGGTGCGCACCAGGCAGAAGATCCAGTCGGCGTGGTGCGCCAGAGTGGTCCAGGTCTTCTGGCCATTGACGACGTAGTGGTCGCCGTCGCGCACGGCGCGCGTGCGCAACGACGCCAGGTCGGAGCCTGCACCAGGCTCCGAATACCCTTGGCACCACCAGTCGGTGCCGTCGGCGATGCGAGGCAGAAAGCGCCGCTGCTGCTCGGGGGTGCCGAAGCGCATGATCACCGGCGCCACCATCTTCAGCCCGAAGCTGATCTGCCCCGGCGCACCGCCGGCGAAACACTCCTCGTCGAACACGTGGCGCTGCAGCGCGCTCCAGCCCGGGCCGCCGTGCTCCGCCGGCCAGCTCGGCGCGCCCCAGCCGCGCGCATGCAGGATGCGTTGCCAGCGCAGGTAGTCGTCGCGCGACAGGCGCTGCGCGTGCACCACTTTTCGACGGATGTCGGCGGGCAGCTGGTCGGCGACGAAGCGGCGCACCTCGTCACGAAACGCCAAGTCTTCGGCGCTGAAGGTCAGGTCCATCGAGGCTCCCTGGTTCTGCGATGCGTAACGCCCATCGGGCTCGCCGGACCATCCTTGTCGCGGCGCGACGCACTGTCAATGGCGGTTGCCCCGCGTGCCCGAGGCGACAGCTCAGTCGTCGACGAAGCCGCCCTTGTAGAAGCTCCAGGCGGTGCCGTCGTGCAGATAGAAGCTGCCGTCGGCGCAGAAGTCCTTGCCCGGGAAGAACTCGCGCACGGCGCGCGGCAGCAGCCGTGCCAGCTGCTCGTCGCTGAGCAGCTCGAACTGCTCGGGCGTGATCGCGCGGCCGACGCGCAAGCGCAGTTCGTGTGTCATGCGTCCGTCATCCGGGGTCTTGATGGTGTCGCCGATGTGATTGTGGCGGCTGCACGCGCTGGCTAGCATGGCCCACACGATTCGAATCCAGCGCACAGCCCGCTTCGCACACACCCACCAGGAGGTCGCATGGACTTCTCGCATTCACCCAAAGTGGTCGATCTGCAGAAACGCGTGATGGCTTTCGTCCAGGAGAACGTGATCCCGGGCGAAAAGACCTTCAAGGACGAGATGGCCGCGTTCCGCGCCGCGGGCAACCCGTGGCAGCACACGCAGACGATGGAGACGCTGAAGGAGAAGGCCAAGGCCGCCGGGCTGTGGAACATGTTCCTGCCCGAGTCGAAGCACGGCTTCGGTCTGACCAACCTCGAGTACGCACCGCTGTGCGAGATCATGGGCCGCTACCCGCTGACCGCCGAGGCGATGAACTGCTCGGCGCCCGACACCGGCAACATGGAGGTGCTCGAGCGCTACGGCACCGACGAGCACAAGCAGCGTTGGTTGAAGCCGCTGCTCGAGGGCAAGATCCGCTCGGCCTTCGCGATGACCGAGCCGGCGGTGGCCTCGTCCGATGCCACGCAGATCGAGTGCCGCATCGAGCGCGACGGCGATCACTACGTGATCAACGGCCGCAAATGGTGGACCTCGGGCGCGCCCGACCCGCGCTGCGAGATCCTGATCCTGATGGGCAAGACCGATCCCGAGGCCGCGACGTATCGGCAGCAGTCGATGATCCTGGTGCCCAAGAACACGCCGGGCGTCAAGGTGGAGCGCGCGCTGAGCGTGTTCGGCTACGACCACGCGCCGCACGGCCACGCCGAGGTCACGTTCACCAACGTGCGCGTGCCGGC
>Ga0207675_100001108_pt1 | contig 26655 bp, 25 predicted proteins | sample KBSSwiS42_FD_184305 | JGI IMG/M metagenome (GOLD analysis project Ga0207675, IMG submission 184305) | Switchgrass rhizosphere microbial communities from Kellogg Biological Station, Michigan, USA - KBS Switchgrass S4-2 (SPAdes) (version 2) | ecosystem: Host-associated > Plants > Roots >...
AGAGTTCATGGACCTTTGCGACAACCTGAATCTCGACGCCATCCTCGAGCCGCTCAAGGCGTGACCATGCCCGACAAGACCGTCCAGCTCGACCGCAAGGTGCCGGAGTTCTCGTTGCCCGCCACAGGCGGGGCCACGTGGAAGAGGTCGGCTGCGGTGGGTCGCAAGCTGGTCGTGTACTTCTATCCCAAGGACAACACGTCGGGCTGCACCAGCGAAGGCATCGAGTTCCGCGACTTGTACCCGAAATTCCGCAAGGCGGACACGGACATTGTCGGGGTGTCGCCAGACACGCTCGCGTCGCATGACAGGTTCAAGGCGAAATACGAGTTTCCGTTCGAGCTGCTCGCCGATGTCGATCGCAAGGTCTGCGGGCTCTTCGACGTGATCCGCGAGAAGAGCATGTACGGCCGGAAATTCATGGGTGTGGAGCGCAGCACATTTCTGCTCGACGAGAATGGCGTCTTGCGCCGTGAATGGCGCAAGGTAAAGGTCGCGGGACACGCCGCGGCCGTCCTCGACGCCGCCCGCGAACTCTGACCATCGTGCCGCCGTCGCGGCGCCTCCGGAGCCAGACATTGCCGCCGAAGAAGAAGCCGTCCGCGCAGCGCCGCATATTCGTCCTCGACACCAACGTGCTCATGCACGACCCGTCGTCGATTTTCCGCTTCGAGGAGCACGACGTCTTCATCCCGATGATCGTTCTCGAGGAACTCGATGCCGGCAAGCGCGGCATGTCCGAGGGCGCGCGCAACGTCCGGCAGGTTGCGCGATTTCTTGACGAGCTGATGGCGAACGCCACCAAGCAGGAGATCGATCGCGGTATCGAGCTGCCTCCCTCGAAGTACACCAACGGCGGCGACAAGCGTCCGCCATCCGGACGGCTGTTTTTTCAGACGCGCCAGCTCGCCACCGGCCTGCCTGACAACCTGCCCGGGCACGGCGGGGACAACGCCATACTCGCCTACACGCTTGCGCTGCGGCGGGAGCAGCCCAAGGCGCGGGTGACACTCGTCTCGAAGGACATCAACCTGCGGATCAAGTCGGCGATCCTCGGTGTGCACGCCGAGGACTATTACAGCGACAAGACGATCGAGGACGCCGATCTGCTCTACACCGGCGTCGAGGAGCTGCCGGCGAACTTCTGGGACCGCACCGGCAAGAGTCTCGAGTCCTGGCACGAGCAGGGACGGACGTACTATCGCGTGCGCGGCAAGGTTACCGCCCGCTGGGCAGCGAACCAGTTCGTGCACCAGCCGGGTGAACATGGCCTCGAGGCGGTCGTGCGTCGTATCGAGGGCGAGACCGCAGTGCTCGAGGTGGTTCGCGACTATCGGAGCGAGCGCCACGGCATCTGGGGCATCAGTGCGCGCAACCGCGAGCAGAACTTCGCGCTGAACCTGCTGCTCGACCCCGAGATCGACTTTGTGACCATCCTTGGCCCCGCCGGCACGGGCAAGACGCTGCTCACGCTCGCCGCTGGTCTCGCGCAGACCCTCGAGACAAATCGGTTCAACGAGATCATCATGACGCGGGTCACCATCCCGCTGGGCGAGGACATCGGATTCCTGCCAGGCACGGAAGAGGAAAAGATGGAGCCCTGGATGGGTGCGCTGATGGACAACCTCGAGGTCCTGACGCAGAGCCAGGAAGGCGGCAGCTGGGGCCGTGCTGCGACCAACGATCTGCTCCGAAACCGCATCAAGATTCGTTCGCTCAACTTCATGCGGGGGAGGACCTTCCTCAACCGCTACATCATCCTCGACGAAGCGCAGAACCTGACACCCAAGCAGATGAAGGCGCTGATTACGCGGGCGGGCCCGGGGACCAAGCTGGTGTGCCTGGGCAATATCGCGCAGATCGACAGCCCTTACCTGTCGGAAACCACTTCCGGGCTGACCTACGTCGTCAACCGCTTCCGCGGCTGGCAGTATTACGGTCATGTGACCTTGAAGCGCGGCGAGCGCTCGCGCCTCGCCGACTACGCGTCGGAAACACTCTGACACGCGGAACCCCGCATCCGCGACCGGGTCCAAACTGCGATGTACCGCCGCTCCGTACGCCACTGGATCGCCCTGCTACCGGGTCTGCTGGCCTGGGCGGGCCTGGTGCTCCCGGTTCCAGTTGCCGCGCAGCACACACCGGCGCAGGAACAGCTCCCCGAGATGGGCACCGCGGGCGGCTCAGCGCTCAGCCTGGAGGACGAGTACCGCCTCGGACGCATGGTGATGCGGGGGCTGCGCGAATCCGGCCACGTCGTGGACGATCCTGAGATCGGCGAGTACCTCCAATCCGTGGGACTCCGGCTGTCGAGCCTCGCCCAGGACGGCAACCGGTCCTTCAACTTCTTCCTGGTCAAGGACCCGGCGATCAACGCCTTTGCGCTCCCAGGCGGGTTCATCGGCATCCATTCCGGCCTGCTGATGGAAACCGCCAATGAAAGCGAGCTCGCCGGCGTGCTTGCTCACGAGATCGCGCACGTCACCCAGCGGCACATTGCGCGGCGACTCGAAAGCCAGTCACGCACCAACCTCGTATCCGCCGCCGCGATGCTGGCGGCCATCCTGCTCGGCAGCGTGGCCGGCGGCAACGCATCGATGGGCGCGGTATCGGCCGTGCAGGGTCTCACGGCCCAGCAGCAGATAAACTTCACGCGCGAAAACGAATACGAGGCCGACCGGGTCGGGATCGGGACCCTCGCCGCGGCGGGTTTCGACCCAAACGCGATGCCAGCGTTCTTCGACACCATGGGCCGACGTACCCAGCTCGGTCCGAACGGCATGCCTGAGCTGCTACGCACGCACCCGGTGACCAGCGCCCGCATCGCTGAGTCCAAGGGTCGCGCCAGCCAATACCCGCCCGTAGACGTGAGCGAGAGCTTGACCTACTCGCTGATGAAGGAGCGAGTGCGGGTGCTCACGACCCCGGCGGGTTTAGATCCGCGCGAATACTACGAATCTACGATCGAGAACGAACCGGATGCCTCGATCGCGCAGATCTACGGTCGCGCGCTCGCGCAGGTAATGGCGGGTGACCCCGCCTCCGCGATACCCGCCCTCGAGAAACTACGCGCAAACCGCACTGACGTTCTTCAGTTCCACACGGCGCTCGGCCAGGCACAACTCGCCGCCGGCGACGTGCGCGGCGCACTCGCCACGCTCGAGAAGGCCCGCGAGCTCGCTCCGCGCAACGTGCCGGTGACGATGCGCTATGCCGAGGCGTTGATGCGTTCGAGCCGGCCCAAGCGCGCCCACGAGGTCCTGCTCGACCTCTTCAACAACGTGCCGCCGACGCAGGACCAGATCCGGCAGACCGCGATGGCCGCCAACGCGGCGGGCGACGTCTCCGACGCGTATTCCTACATGGCCGAGTACCACCTGATGTCGGCGGATCTCCCGCTGGCGATGAATCAGCTCGAGCTTGCGCTGTCGGTGCCCAATATCACCGAGGTGCAGCGGCGCAGGTATTCGGCCCGTCTGGACGAGCTCCGCGAAGCACTGCCGAAGGAGCGCGCGCGGCTTGCTAAACCCGACGAGGGCGGCGATTCGAGCCGTCGGTCGAACCTCGTCGGCGCCGCTTGGTAGAATCGCGACCCGACCTTCCGCTTCTGTTTCGGAGAGCCCTGATGCAACCACCGGCCGCCGGCCGTTGTCTGCCGGCGCTGATTGTATGCGGAGCGCTTGCGCTCGCCGGCTGCGCCACAACGGGCGAGCGGACCGAGTCGGACCCGATCGAAGGGTTCAACCGCGGCGTGTACAAGTTCAACGACGCGCTCGATCGCGGCGTGCTCAAGCCGACGGCCAAGGCGTACGTCAAGTGGACCCCCGACTGGTTTCGCACGGGTGTGGGCAACTTCTTCATGAACCTGAAGGGGCCCGGCACCATCGTCAACCAGCTTCTGCAGGGCAAGTTCCGCGAGGCGGGCCAGGACACCGGGCGGTTCCTGCTCAACACCACCTTCGGGCTCGCCGGCGTCATCGATGTCGCCTCGATGAACGAGCTGCCGCAACACGACGAGGATCTTGGACAGACCCTCGGCAAGTGGGGCGTGCCACCCGGGCCCTATCTCATGCTTCCCTTCCTGGGACCTGCCACGGCGCGGGACGGGCCGTCGAGGATCGCCGACACCTTTCTCGAGCCGCTCTACTGGTACGACACCGGCAACGCACGCTGGGTCTCGCTTGGCCTTAGCATTCTCGACGACCGCGCACGCCTGCTCCCGCTCGACGACACTCTCGCGAAAACCTACGACCCGTACGCATTCATCCGCGACGCGTACCTGCAGCGCCGCCAGTACCTTGTCTACGACGGCGAGCCACCGGAGGAGCCGCTCGAGGAGTTCGAGGATCTGGAAGACGACACGGGCGGGGGCGCCTCCGAGCCGCCCACGGAGCTGGATGCGCCCGCTGGATCCGAGCCATCGACTGAGCCGGACCCATCGGTGGAGCCCGAACCCCAACCTGAGGCTGACGCCTCGGGCGGATGAATCACGGATCGCCGCCGCTCACTCAGCAGATCCTCGAGCTCCGAGATCCGCGCGATGGCCCGCATCTGGGCCGGAACTCCCGTGTAGCGCAGGGTCGCGCCCCGCCGCAGCGCACTCGAGAGCCATTCGATGAGCACGGCAAGACCCGCGCTGTCACCCGAGCTCAGGCCGGAGAGATCGATCTCGCAGTCCGTCGCATCCCCAAGCAGTGCGAGACCGCGCGCCAGCGCCGCAGGCGCATTGTCGAAATCCAGGTCGCCACGCACCGTCAGGCGGCCGGGCGCAGCCGAGTCGATCGAGCAATTGCTCATCCGCCGGTCGTCGTCGCGGGCTTGCCCGGCGCGTCGGCGTCCGGCGTGGGCGTTGCATTCTGCGCCTCGAGCCGCTGGATCACCGAATCGAGTCCCTTCTGTGCGACCTCAGCACCGATGTCGTTGCGGTAGTTCTTTACGTACGAGATGCCCTCGATCGTGACGTCCCACGCCTTCCAGCCCGACGGGGTCTTTCGCAGGCTGTAGTTGACCGGCACCTGCGTGCCGTTGCTGCGGCGCACCAGAGAGCGTACGGTTGCCGACGACGCGTTGGGATCGCCCTTGAAGGGCAGGATCTTCATCCGGTCCGCGGTGAACTCGAGCAAGGCCTCGCCGTAGTTGCGCATCAACGATTGGTAGAAGGCATCGACGAAACGCTTGCGCTGCGCGGGGGTCGCCTGCCGCCAGTGCTTGCCGAGCACGAGCTGGCCGGCGTAGTCGGTGTCGAAGTGCGGCAGCAGGTGCTGGTCGACGATCTTCCGCAGCGCGGCGGGATCGTTGCGCAGCGCCTCGCGGTTCTTCTCGAGCTCATCGAGCAGCGCCTGGGAGACGCCTTCCATCAGCTCCTGCGGGCCGGTGGCGTTTGCAGGCGTTGCAGCGGGCACCGGATCGGCGGAATGGGCGGGCATGACCGCCACCAGTCCGGCCACCATGAGCATCGAAAGGATCAGGGTACGCATCCGTGTTCACTCCTGCGGGGAAGGTTCGGTCGCCTTTCCCTTGTCGGCCTGGCTGAAGAGGTACTTGCTGATCAGGTTCTCGAGCACGATCGCGTCCTGGACGAACTCGACCCGCGATCCGTCGTGGAGGAATTCCTCCGCGCCGCCGGGCGTGATCCCGATGTACTGACCGCCGAGAAGACCGGCGGTGAAGATACTGGCGTCGCTGTCCTCGGGGATGCGGTCGTACCGCCCGTCGATCCTGAGGGTGACCACCGCCTTCAGCGCATCCATGTCGAAACCGATACTCTCGACGCGGCCGACCGTTACGCCCGACATCGAGACGGGCGCGCCTGTCTTGAGACCGCCGATGTTCTCGAACTGCGCGTTGACACGGTAGCTGCCGCTCGTGCCGAGCGAGAACTCACGGTTGGTGATCTGGGTGACGAGAAACAGTATGGCTGCGAAGCCGAGCAGCACGAAGAGACCCGTGGACAGATCGATGGTACGTGATGGGCGCATGTTCGGTTCGGACCTCAGAGCATGATGGCCGTCAGGATGTAGTCCAGGATAAGCGTCAGCACGGCGGAGATGACCACGGTGCGCGTCGTGGCGCGGCCGACGCCCTCGGCCGTGGGCTCGGCATTGTAGCCTTCGTAAACGGCAACAAGACTACAGGCCACACCGAAGACGGCACCCTTGATAAGACCCTCTGTCACGTCGCCGAGTTCAACCGCGCCACGCATCTGCGACCAGAACGAGCCCTGGTCGACACCGAGGAACTGGACGCCGACCAGCTGCACACCGAAGAGTCCCACCGCGATGAACACCGCGGTCAGGAGTGGTACTGAGATCGCACCACCGAGAAATCGCGGCAGCACCACGCGGCGCATCGGGTCGACCGCCATGATCTCCATCGCGGAGAGCTGATCCGTCGCCCGCATGAGGCCGATCTCGGACGCGAGCGAGGTTCCTGCACGCCCCGCGAACAGCAGCGCAGTAACCACCGGCCCCAGCTCTCGGAGCAGTGCGAGCGCCGCGCCGGTGCCGAGCGAATCCTCGGAGCCGAAGCGCTGCAGCAGATCGTAGCCCTGCAGGCCAAGCACCATGCCGACGAACAGGCCGCTGGTCATGATGATCACGAGCGACAACGCACCGGCGTTGTAGACCTGCTCGACGACCAGTCGGAATCGCAGCAATCCTGCCGGTGTCAACGCCAACAGATGCAGCAGGAAACGGGTCGTGGCACCCACCGTCCGCACGAAACTCTGTGCGCTGGCGAGCAGCTCGGCTCCGAGCCCGGTCAAGACACCGCTCCGCCGAGCAGTTGTTCGTGGTAGTCGGGCGCCGGATAGTGAAACGGCACGGGCCCATCCGCGTGCCCGCCGATAAACTGGCGCACGATCTCCGACGAGCTGCTCTCGAGCTCTTTCCGCTTGCCGCTCGCGACCACCTGCCCGTCCGAGAGGATGTAGCTTGTATCCGCGATCTGCGAAATTTCGCGCACGTCGTGCGTGACGACGATGCTGCTGATGCTGAGGGCGTCGTTGAGCTGCCGTATCAGCCGCAAGACCACGCCCATCGAGATCGGGTCGAGCCCGGCGAAGGGCTCGTCGTAGATCAGGATGTCGGGATCCATCGCTATGGCGCGCGCGAGCGCAACGCGGCGCCCCATGCCGCCCGAGAGCTGTTGCGGGTATAGCTCGGCCGCGCCGCGGAGGCCCACCGCGTGCAATTTCATGAGCACGACGTTGCGTATCAGATGCTCGGGCAGCCGCGTGTGCTCACGCAGCGGGAACGCGACGTTCTCGAACACGTCGAGATCGGTGAGCAACGCGCCATTCTGAAACAGCATGCCCATGCGTCGGCGCAGCGCATACAGCGCGCGCCTGTCGAGGCTGCCGACGTCGCGGCCGTCGACGATCACCTGCCCGGCATCCGCGAAAACCTGCCCGGTCACGAGACGCAGCAGCGTGGTCTTGCCCGTGCCGCTCGGGCCCATGATCGCCGTTACCTCGCCACGGCGGATCGCGATGTCGAGTCCGCGGAAGATCGGCTTGCCGTCGACCGCGTAGTGGACGTCGACGAGGCGGGCGACGGAATCATCGCCCGCACCGGACGGCTCCGCCGCCGCGGAGTGCGTCGCGCTCATCACTTCGGTCGCGCGCGGACTCAGGCGGCCTCGAGCGAGGCCGTGTACTTGCCGCGCCGGGCGAGGCCGTTCAGACGTGCCCGGTGCAGGAACGCTTTCTGCCCGGCGCCCAGATTCTCGGCTCGTCCGCCCCAGGCTTTGAGCGCGCTTTCCTGCAGCGCCCGACCGTAGCTGAAGGTGAGCGCCCACGGCAGGCCCGACACCTGGTTCATCAGACTCAGGTGCTCGGTGGCCTCCGCTTCGCTCTGCCCGCCGGACAGGAAGGCGATGCCCGGCACTGCTGGCGGGACGTGACGCTTGAGACACCGGAGCGTAGCTTCGGCGACCTCGGCCGCCGACGCGCGCTTGGTGGCTTTCTTACCCGAGATCACCATGTTGGGCTTCAGCACCATGCCTTCGAGAAGGATGCGGTGTTCAAAGAGCTGACCGAACACGGTATCGAGTACGGCATCGGTCACGTCCTCGCACCGCGCCAGCGTGTGGTCGCCGTCCATCAGGACTTCGGGTTCGACGATCGGGGCAATGTTCGCTTCCTGGCACAGTGCCGCGTAGCGGGCGAGCGCGTGCGCATTGGCGTCGATGGCGAAACGCGTCGGTACCCCTGCACCGATGTCTATCACGGCACGCCACTTCGCGAAACGTGCACCGAGCTTGTAATACTCCGCGAGCCGCTCGCGCAGCCCGTCGAGACCCTCCGTGATCGTCTCGCCGGGGAAGCCTGCAAGCGGCTTGGCGCCCGCGTCAACCTTGATGCCGGGCACGATGCCCTGCTTCGCGAGCAGCTCCGCGAACGGCACGCCAGCGCGGGTCTTCTGCCGCAGCGTCTCGTCGTACATGATGACGCCGCTGATGTGCTCGGCGATCCCAGGTGCCGTGAACAGCATTTCGCGGTACGCGCGGCGGTTCTCCTCGGTGTTCTCCGCCTTGATGACGTCGAACCGCTTCTTGATGGTGCCGGTCGACTCGTCGGCGGCGAGGATGCCCCGGCCGGGCGCGACCATCGCCCGGGCGTTGGCTTCGAGCTCGCTTCGATTCATGTTGCTCCTCCAGCTCGTGGCATCGGCGCTGGCCGATACCGGTGCGATTCGGGGGCGAAATTCTAACAGGTCCGCCCGGCGGCCCCAGGCGGCGCCGTGGCGCGGCTTTTGCGGCCCGCCTCGATCAGGACTAAAATAGTACCAATTGAGGGTTCCGCCATGTTCCGCATCAGCAAGCTCACGGATTACGGCACGGTCGTACTAGCCTGCCTGGCCGCCTCCCCGGACCGCAGGCAAACCGCGACGGCGGTGGCCGAGCGCACACGGCTCGGCTTGCCGACGGTCAGCAAGCTCTTGAAGAACCTGCACCGGGCCGGTCTCGTGACCTCGGCGCGCGGCGCTTACGGTGGTTACCAGCTCGCGCGCCCGGCGACGCGCATCAGCGCCGCCGCGATCATCGACGCCATCGAGGGCCCGGTCGCGATCACGGAGTGCAGTGGCAGTCACAGCACCTGCGATATTGAAGGCGTCTGTCGCACGGGCAGTGCATGGCAGCGGATCAACGGTTCGATCCGCCGCGCGCTCGACGACATAAGCCTGGCGCAGCTCGCCGGCCAGGAGGCGCTCGCCCAGTGGCGTCCGGAGATGCCGTCGCTTCGCCCCGGCGGTGCGGCACGCTCGGTGAGTCGGGTCTGAGGGCCGCACATGTCCAGTAAGCCACAGGATCTCGACGCGCTCGTCGGTCAGAAATACCGGCATGGCTTCGTCACGGACATCGAGTCCGACACGGTTCCGCCGGGGCTCGACGAGTCGGTGATCCGGCTCGTTTCACAGAAGAAGGGCGAACCGCAGTTCATGTTGGATTGGCGGCTCAAGGCCTACCGGCACTGGCTCACCATGCAGGAGCCGGAGTGGGCACACCTGCGTATCGCGGACATCGACTATCAGGCCATTTCCTACTATTCGGCGCCGCGTGCGCGCGGCGACGGACCGAAGACCCTGGCGGATGTCGACCCGAAACTGCTCGCCACCTACGAGAAGCTCGGTGTGCCTCTGCACGAGCGTGCGCGCCTCGCGGGCGTCGCCGTGGACGCGGTGTTCGACAGTGTCTCGGTCGCGACCACCTTCCGCGAGCGACTCGCGAAGGCGGGCGTCCTGTTCTGCTCGTTCTCCGAGGCAGTGCGTGAGCATCCCGAGATCGTCGAGCGTTATCTGGGGTCGGTGGTGCCCTATACGGACAATTTCTTCGCGACCTTGAATTCCGCCGTCTTTACCGATGGGTCGTTCGTCTACGTGCCGCCGGGGGTGCGCTGTCCGATGGAGCTCTCGACCTATTTCCGGATCAACGCGGCCAACACCGGGCAGTTCGAGCGGACGCTGATCGTCGCCGACGAAGGCAGCCACGTGAGCTACCTGGAGGGTTGTACGGCGCCGATGCGCGACGAGAACCAACTGCATGCCGCCGTCGTCGAGCTCGTGGCGCTCACCGGCGCGACGATCAAGTATTCGACGGTGCAGAACTGGTATCCCGGCGACGAGCAGGGCCGGGGCGGGATCTACAACTTCGTAACCAAGCGCGGCGAGTGTCGCGGCGACGACTCGCGCATCAGCTGGACACAGGTCGAGACCGGCTCGGCGATCACCTGGAAATACCCGGGCTGTGTGCTGACCGGTGCGAACACGGTCGGCGAGTTCTACTCGGTCGCGCTCGCGAACCACTATCAGCAGGCCGACACCGGCACGAAGATGATCCACATCGGTCGCGGCAGCCGCAGCACCATCGTGTCGAAGGGCATCTCCGCTGGCCACGGCAGCAACTCGTATCGCGGGCTGGTGAAGATCCTGCCGTCGGCGGACGGGGCGCGGAACTACACGCAGTGCGACTCGCTCCTGATGGGCGATCGCTGCAGCGCCAACACCTTCCCGTACATGGAGATCCGCAACCCGAGCGCGATCGTCGAGCACGAGGCAACGACCTCAAAGATCGCCGACGACCAGCTCTTCTACTGCCGCAGCCGCGGAATCTCGCAGGAGGACGCGGTGAACCTGATCGTCAACGGGTTCTGCAAGGCGGTGTTCAAGGAGCTGCCGATGGAGTTCGCGGTCGAAGCGCAGAACCTGCTTTCCGTCAGCCTCGAAGGCGCGGTGGGTTGAGGCACAGGAAGCGACGCATGCTCAGCATCAGGAACCTGCACGTACAAGTCGGCGCCCGGAAGATCCTCAAGGGGCTCGATCTCGAGGTAAGCACCGGGCAGATGCACGCCATCATGGGACCGAACGGCTCCGGGAAGAGCACGCTTGCGGGCGTACTCGCCGGACGAGACGGTTACGAGGTCACGCAGGGCAGCGTCCTTTACCAGGGACAGGATTTGCTGGCCATGAGCCCGGAAGATCGCGCCCGCGCGGGTGTCTTCCTGGCCTTCCAGTACCCGGTCGAGATTCCAGGCGTCAACAATGCCTATCTGCTCAAGGCCGCGCTCAACGCGATACGCAAGCAACGCGGCGAGCCGGAGCTCGATGCCTTCGAGTTCCTGGGGCTGGTACGCCAGAAGTTGCAGCTGATGCAGATGGACGAGAGTCTCCTCAACCGCAGCGTCAACGAAGGTTTCTCCGGCGGAGAGAAAAAGCGGAACGAGATCCTGCAGATGGCCGTGCTCGCGCCAACGCTCGCGGTGTTGGACGAGACCGATTCGGGTCTCGACATCGATGCGCTCCGGGTCGTGGCCGACGGGGTCAACACGATGCGAGATCCTGCGCGCTCGATCGTGCTGGTCACGCATTACCAGAGGCTGCTCACGTACGTGGTGCCCGACGTGGTCCACGTGCTGCTCGAGGGGCGCATCCTGCGCTCAGGAGACGCCGGACTTGCACTGGCGCTGGAGGAGCGTGGCTACGACTGGGTCCGCCGCGAGGCTCGCGTGGCATGAACGCCCGCAGCGGAGCCGATCCCGTGGAGCGCTGGCGCGAGGCGCTCGAACGCGCGACGCCGAACGACGGCACGTTCTCCTCGCAGCGCGCGGAGGCCTTCGCGCGATTTGCACGAGAGGGGTTTCCCGGGGCCCGCGACGAGGAGTGGAAGTACACGAGCCTGAGGCGTCTCGCCGTCCGCGACTTCGCGCCGGCCGACCGCGAGACCGCGCTCGCCGCAACGCTGCTCCCAGCCCCGCCGTTCGGCCCGCACCGTGCGGTGCTGGTAAATGGCTACCTGCACACGGCAGGGTCCACGCTCGACACCTGCCCGGTCGGGCTGCGGGTTCGATCGCTGGCGCGAACCGCAGGTGAAGCCGACGCCTCGACGTGGCTGCGTATCCCGGCGGGTGGCGGCACCGCTCGATTCGCGGCATTGAATGCCGCGTTCTGCGGTGACGCACTCCTCATCGAGGCGGATCGGCCCGTGACAACCGACGCCGTGCTGCACCTGCAGATCGATGCCCTGGGCGATGAAGCCACCATGAGTCACCCGCGCGTGCTGGTGCGGCTGGCAGCCGGCGCCGGGCTCAGGCTCGTCGTGCACTACCGCGGCGACGATCGCGCGGAGCGCTTCGTCAATGCGGTCATCGACGTGGATGCCGGCGAGCGCTCGGAGCTGCAGATCTACCGGCTGCAGGAGCAGGGCGCCAAGAGCTTCCAGATCGAGCGGATCGAGGCAGCGCTCGCGCGCGAGGCGCGCCTCGTGGTTCGCGACGCCAGTCTCGGCGGCTCGCTCGCGAGGCTGGACCTGCGCGCACGCCTGGCAGGCAGCGGTGCGTCCGCGGAGCTCACCGGGCTCTTTCTCGCCGACGGCGCGCGTCATCTCGACACGCAGCCGCGCGTCGAGCACGCGGCCGGCGGCACGGCCAGCGTGCAGGACTATCGCGGCATCGCCGCGGGCCGCGGTCGCGGCGTAATCAACAGCAAGGTCGTGGTCAACGAAGGCGCGCAGAAGTCGGTTTCCAGGCAGACCAGCCGCAACCTGCTGCTCTCACCGGGCGCCGAGATCGACACCAAGCCTGAGCTCGAGATCCGTGCCGACGACGTGCAGTGCAACCACGGCGCAACGACCGGTCAGCTCGATCCGGCCGCCCTCTTCTACCTGCGCTCGCGCGGTCTGGACGAGCGCGCCGCCCGCAGCGCACTGACACGGGCATTTGCGGGCGCGGTGTTCTCGCGAATGGACCTCGAACCGTTTGCGAACGCCGTGCACGCGGAGTTCGATGCGCGGCTCGACCGACTGCTGGCGGAGGTCGCGTGAACGCCATGACTCATCCGGCTGCACCGGGGCGCAGCGCGGCACCCCTCGATGTCGCCCGGGTGCGGCGCGACTTCCCGATACTCGCGCGCCTGGTGAACGGCCAGCCGCTCGCCTACCTCGACAATGCTGCTTCCAGCCAGCATCCGCAGGTGGTGATCGACGCGATCTCACGGTATTACGAGACTTCGCACGCCAATGTACACCGCGGCGTGCACGCACTGAGCCAGGAGGCAACCGACCTGTTCGAGGGTGCGCGCCGACGCGTCCAGCACTTCATCAACGCGCGCTCGCCGCGGGAGATCGTCTTCGTCCGGGGCACGACCGAGGCGATCAACCTGGTCGCGCAGTCCTGGGGGCGAAGCAGGTTGCAGCCGGGTGACGAGATCATTGTGTCTCACCTCGAGCACCACGCAAACATCGTGCCCTGGCAGCTGCTCTGCGAGCAGACCGGCGCGCGATTGCGGGTGATACCGATGACGCGCGCTGGCGAGCTCGACTTCGACGCCTATCTCGGGCTGTTGTCCGGACAGACGCGGCTCCTCGCGCTGGCTCACGTGTCAAATGCGCTCGGCACCATCGTGCCTGTCGACCGCTACATCGCCGAGGCACGCCGCCGCGGCGTGACGATCCTGCTCGACGGCGCCCAGGCCGTGCCGCACATGAAGGTCGATGTGCAGGCACTCGACTGCGACTTCTATTGCTTCTCGTCGCACAAGATGTGTGGCCCGACCGGGATCGGTGTGCTCTACGGACGCGAGGCGCTCCTCACGGCGATGCCACCCTGGCAGGGCGGCGGCGACATGATCCTTGCGGTGAGCTTCGAACGCACCATCTACAACGAGGTTCCGCACAAGTTCGAAGCCGGCACGCCGCACATTGCCGGGGCGGTCGGACTGGCGGCAGCGGTGGATTACCTGGAAACGCTCGGGCTCGATCGCATTGCAGCCGCCGAGCATGAGCTGCTCACGCACGCAAACGAGCGCATCCGGAAAATTCCGGGGCTCACCCTGGTCGGAACGGCTGCCGAAAAGTGTGCCGTCGTGTCTTTCACGCTCGATGGCGTGCATCCGCACGATATCGGCACGATCCTGGATCACCAGGGTATCGCGATCCGCACCGGTCACCATTGCGCGATGCCGGTCATGGAGTTCTTCGGAGTGCCGGCGACCGCGCGGGCCTCCTTCTCGTTCTACAACACACACGACGAAGTCGAGCGGCTCGCTGCCGCCGTGCAGCTCGCCCGCGGGATGTTCGCCTGATGGACCTCAAGGACCTGTACCGCGACGTGATCGTCGACCACAACCGCCATCCGCGGAACTTCCGCGCGATGCCGGATGCGGACCGGCACGCGGAGGGTTTCAACCCGCTGTGCGGTGACCGATTGACGCTTTACGTCAGGCTCGAGGGCGACACGATCAGGGACGTCTCGTTCGAGGGGAGCGGTTGCGCCATCTCGGTTGCCTCGGCGTCGCTCCTGACCGAGAGCGTCAAGGGTCGCCCGATCGCCGAGGCTGAGCGCCTGTTCGCGACGATGCACCAGTTGCTCACGAGCCCTGATGCGTCGATCGATCCGGTCCCGCTCGGCAAGCTCGGCGCCTTGTCCGGCGTGCGCGAGTTCCCGGCACGGGTCAAGTGCGCGAGCCTCTGCTGGCACACGCTCGACGCGGCGCTGCATTCGCAGGCCGAGCCTGTGTGTACCGAGGGCAACCCGGCGGAGTGGCCATGAGCCGCTTCGACAATGAGCCTTTCACGCTGTCGCGCGACGTGGACGCGGTCATCGTACCCGCCGGCATCAACGTCAAGCTGCGCACCGGGCAGAGCGGATTCATAACACAAGCGCTCGGAGGCAGCTTCACGGTCTACGTTGAGGGCAACCTGTTCCGCGTCGCGGGCAAGGACGCGGACGCGCTCGGCAAGGAGCTCGCCGCGGTGCCGGAGCTCCCGCCCGACGCCAGCGATGCGGACGTGCGCGAGCTCGCCTGGCAGCAGATGAAGACCTGCTACGACCCCGAGATCCCGATCAACATCGTGGACCTGGGGCTCGTCTATTCCTGCGAGGTGCGTTCCGAGCCGGACGGGCGCGTGATCTCGATCGAGATGACTCTCACCGCACCCGGCTGCGGCATGGGCGAAGTGCTGGTCCAGGATATCCGCGAAAAGGTCGAGCTCATCCCGACGGTGAAGCGCGCCGACGTGGAGCTGGTGTTCGATCCGCCGTGGAACCAGACCATGATGACGGAAGCGGCGCGACTGCAGACGGGCATGATGTGACCGACCGGTCACCCGTCGACAGCGGCGCCGACTCCAGGCCGTGGATCCCGGTCGCCCCGGCGGTATCCATCCTTGCCGGTGACTATGCAAGCGTCGAGGTCGACGGCCGCTTCGTCGCGGTCTTCAACGTCGACGGCGAGTTCCTCGCGGTGGAGGACGTCTGCACGCACGACGGCGAGGGTCTCGCCGGTGGCGAGCTCGATGGCGACGTCGTGGTGTGCCCGCGGCACGGATCGCGGTTCTGCCTTCGGACGGGAGAGGCGCTGACACCGCCCGCCTACGAGCCCGTGCGCACCTATGCGACGCGAGTCACCGACGGCATGGTCGAGGTGCAGGCCGCGTGAAACGCCTGATCCTCGTGCGGCATGCGAAGTCGGACTGGTCGCTGCCCGGCCAGGAGGACTGGGACCGCCCGCTGAATACGCGCGGCCAGCGGGATGCGCCCGAGATGGCACGACGGCTCCGGTCGCGACGCCTCAAACCCGACCGTATCCTTTCGAGCCCGGCCGTGCGCGCATTGACCACCGCCACCATCATGACCCGAGAGCTGCGTGTCGCTCCGTCGCTGCTCACTGCCGAAGAGCGGCTGTACCTGGCGGCGCCCGCCGACCTGCTCCAGGTTCTGCGCGAGCTCGGCGGTGCATCGCGGCAGCTCATGGTGGTGGGTCACAATCCGGGCATCACCGAGTTCGCCAACCGCCTGTCGGCCGACGACACGATCGACAATATGCCGACCTGCGCCGTGTTCACGGCGCGCTTCGAGATTACCGCCTGGGACCGCCTCGACTGGGGCTGTGGCCAGGACGCCGAGTTCGACTACCCGCGCAAGCCCACCTGAAGTTCGGGCTCATTCAGCCGCGGCCGGTGACCGGGATCGACGCACCGGTGACGGCGGAGGCCGCGTCGGAGGCCAGAAACAGGATCACCTCGGCAATCGCAGCGGGCGACACCCAGCGCGAGAAGTCGGCGTTTGGCATATCGGCGCGATTGCGCGGCGTGTCGATCGTGCCGGGAAGAATCGCATTCACGGTCACGCCACGGTCCTTGAGCTCGTCCGCGAGGCTCTCGGTGAGACGCTGCACTCCTGCCTTCGATGCCGTATACGCGCCCATGCCGGTCCGGCCCTTTGCTGCGGCGCCAGCGCCGATGTTGATGATCCGCCCCCGACCGCTCTCGAGCAGCGCCGGCAGCGCCGCCTTGCAACTCACCACGGCGGTGCGCAGATTCATTGCGAACATCTCGTCCCAGGTGGCGACCCCGCCCTCGAGCAGCGTCTCGTAACGAAACCCGCCAGCGACGTTGACGAGCACGTCGATACCGCCGAAGCGCATCGCGGCCGCGGCCATCGCCTTGCGCGTCGCCTCCACGTCGGCGAGATCGACGGCGCGTATCAACAGGTGGCTCTGTCCGAACTCGGCTTCGAGCACGGGCGGAATCGCCGGCGCCACGTCCAGCAGCGCGACTTTTGCCCCTGCGCGCGCGAACGCGCGGGCCACCGTGGATCCGAGCTGGCCGAACGCGCCTGTCACGACGCTCCTGCGATCCTGCATGGTCAGCACTCCGGAACGTTGACGGCCAGGCCTCCCTGGCTCGTTTCCTTGTAGATGACCGACATGTCGTGTCCGGTCTGCCGCATCGTCGCGATGACCTGGTCGAGCGAGACCTTGTGCGTGCCATCGCCACACGCCGCAAGCCGCGCCGCATTGATCGCCTTCATCGCGCCCATGGCGTTGCGCTCGATACAGGGGATCTGCACCAACCCGGCGATCGGGTCGCAAGTGAGCCCGAGGTTGTGTTCCATGCCGATCTCGGCGGCGTTCTCGATCTGCTCGGGCGTGCCGTTCATCGCAGCGACCAGGCCCGCGGCCGCCATCGAGCAGGCGACGCCGACCTCGCCCTGGCAACCCATCTCCGCGCCGGAGATCGAGGCGTTGCGCTTGTACAGCATCCCCATCGCACCCGCGACGAGCAGGAAGCGCAGCACGCCCTCATCGCTCGCGCCGGGCTCGAAGCGGCGGTAGTAGGCGATCACCGCCGGGACGATCCCGGCCGCGCCGTTGGTGGGCGCGGTCACGACCCGGCCGCCTGCCGCGTTCTCCTCGTTGACTGCGAGCGCAAAGGCGTTGACCCAGTCCATCACGTGAAGGGGCTGCGACCCGGACGCCTCGACCAGCATGCGATGCAGGCGCGCCGCGCGCCGCCGCACCTTGAGCACGCCCGGCAGCAAGCCGGTGCCTTTGAGGCCGCGCTCGATGCAATCGTTCATCGCCGACGATATGCCGAGCAGTGCCGTGCGCGTCTCCGCCTCGGGCCGAAACGCGGCTTCGTTAGCCAGCATCACCTCGTACATCTCGAGACCGTGCTCGCGGCAGATCCGCAGCAGATCGGCGCCGGACTCGAACGCGTAGCGAACGCGGACACCCTTGCCGGCGTCGGGCTCGCGCCCGAACTCGGCGGCGCGCACGACAAAACCGCCGCCCGTCGAATAGAACTCGTCGCGATGCAGGACCTCGCCCCCGGCATCGAGCGCGGTGAAGCGCATCCCGTTCGGATGCAGAGGCAGGGTCTGGTCGCGGTGAAAGAGCAGATCGAGCGGCTCGTCGAACGCGATCGCGTGGCGCCCCGCAAGGGGCAGGCGGCCGCTGCCCCGGATCTGCTCCAGCGTGGGCTCGATCATCGCCGGATCGACCGTGTGCGGCCGGTAACCCGCCAGACCGAGCAGCACCGCACGATCGGTGCAGTGCCCTTTCCCGGTGAGCGCGAGCGACCCGTACAGCTGCGCGCCGACGCGAGCTGTCCTCTCGAGCAGACCGAGCCGTGCCAGGTCCTCGACAAACGTACAGGCCGCGTTCATCGGTCCCATGGTGTGCGAGCTCGATGGGCCGACACCGATCTTGAAGATATCGAGAACGCTCAGGTCCATGCGCGTCGGCGCCTACTCCATCGCGAGCAGCGAGGCGTTGCCGCCGACTGCCGAGGTGTTGATCGTCAGCGTGCGCTCGTGTGCGAAGCGGTGCAGGTAATGCGGCCCGCCGGCCTTGGGTCCCGTTCCCGAGAGGCCGCTGCCGCCAAAGGGCTGCACGCCCACCACCGCGCCGATCATGTTGCGGTTCACATACACGTTGCCCGCGTTCACGCGCGCAGCGACCCGGCGCGCGGTGCTGTCGATCCGCGTGTGGATACCAAAGGTGAGTCCATAGCCCGTGGCGTTGATGGCGTCGACGAGCGCCTCGAGCCGGTCGGATCGGTAACGCAGCACATGGATGATCGGGCCGAAGACTTCGCGATCGAGTCGGCCGATGGAGTCGATCTCAACCGCGAGCGGTGCAAGAAAGTGCCCGTCGCCGGTATCGGGCCCGAGCTGGCAGCGATGCTGCCACCGCGCTCCATGCGTGATTCGGCCGGCGTGGCCGTCCAGCGTGCGCAGCGCGTCCGCATCGATCACCGGGCCTACATCCGTGCGCAGCCACGCCGGATCGCCCACCTGCAACTCGTCCATCGCGCCTGCGAGCAACCGCAGCACCTTCTCGGCGATCTCCTCCTGCAGGCACAGGATCCTGAGTGCCGAGCATCGCTGACCCGCGCTGTTGAAGCCCGACTGGACGGCATCGAGCACGACCTGTTCGGGAAGGGCGGAACTGTCGACGATCATCGCGTTCTGCCCGCCGGTCTCCGCAATCAGCACCGGGATTGGTCCGTCGCGGCCGGCGAGCGTGCGATGTATCGCGTAGGCGGTTTCCGTTGAGCCGGTGAATGCCACACCGGCCACCCGCGGGTCCGCCACGGCTCGCGCGCCGACCTCGAGGCCGTCGCCCGGCAAGAACTGCAGCACGGGACCCGGCACGCCGCTCGCGTGCAGCATCCGCACCGCCGCGGCCGCGATCAACGGCGTCTGCTCCGCCGGCTTGGCGATCACAGCGTTGCCCGCGGCCAGCGCGGCTGCGACCTGGCCGGTGAAGATCGCGAGCGGGAAGTTCCATGGGCTGATGCAGACGAATACACCGCGTCCGTGCAGCGACAGCTCGTTGCTCTCACCGGTCGGGCCGGGCAGACGCAGCGGCGCGCCGAACTCGGCGCGTGCGCGCGCAGCGTAGTAACGCAGGAAATCGACCGCTTCGCGTACTTCGGCAATGCCGTCCGGGATGCTCTTGCCCGCCTCGCGCACGGCGAGCTCGATCAGCGCCGGCATCTGCGCCTCGAAGACATCGGCCGCAGCCTCGAGTGCCCGAGCGCGATCCCCGGCTGGCGTCATCGACCAGTCCGCGGCGGCCGCCGAGGCGCTTCGCAACGCCTCGTCCACCAGCGCGGCGCCGGCCACGGCAACGGTGCCGACGACGTCGGATCGCCGTGCGGGATTGGTAACGGGCGAGGCACGGCCATCGCGCTCGCGGCCGTCGACGATCGGTGATGCCTGATGCGCACCACGCGCGGCAGCCGTCATGTCGCGAGCTAGCACCGCCACGACCGCACCGTCCGCGAGGTTGAGTCCGCGCGAATTGACGCGCTCCTGACCGAACAGCCGCCGCGGTGACGGGATCCGCGCGTGGGCTACGCCCGGCAGCGCGTCGACCTCATCGACAGGGTCCGCAGCGATCACGTCGGCGGGGAGCCGCTCGTCGAGTATGCGGTTGACGAAGGACGTGTTGGCGCCGTTCTCGAGCAGCCGGCGTACGAGGTACGGCAGCAGATCCTCATGCTCGCCCACCGGGGCATAAACACGACACGGCCGATCAAGCCCTTCGCGTCCCACAACCTGCGCGTAAAGCTCCTCGCCCATGCCGTGCAGCCGCTGGAACTCGAAGCTGCGATTGAGCTGGCGGCCGAGCTGCGCGACGTAGGCCACGGTGTGCGCGTTGTGCGTTGCGAACTGCGGGTTGATCCACTCACCGGCGCGCAGCAGCCGGCCGGCGAGCGCGAGATACGCGACATCGGTGTTGCATTTGCGCGTATAGACCGGGTAAGCGTCGAAGCCACGCTCCTGCGCGCGCTTGATCTCGCTGTCCCAGTAGGCGCCCTTGACCAGCCGCACGTTGAGCCGACGGCGCGTCCCCGCGGCGAGCGACCCCAGCCAGTCGATCACGGCCGCACCGCGCTTCTGATATGCCTGGACGGCGAGACCGAAGCCGTGCCAGCCGTTCAACTCCGGCGCGCGGCAAACGGCCTCGACCAGCTCGAGAGACAGCTCGAGCCGCTCGCTCTCCTCCGCATCCACGGTGAGGGCCACACCCGCGTCGCGAGCCGCGCGGCCGAGCTCGATCAGCCGCGGGCCGAGCTCATCAAGCACGCTACCGCGATTGCTGCGCTCGTAGCGTGGGTGCAGTGCGGACAGCTTGACCGAGATGCTGGCGGCCGCCTCCACGGCAGTGCCATCCGGGATCGCGTGTCCCACGGTCTCGATCGCCGCGCGGTAGGCCGCAAGGTAGCGCTCGGCGTCCGGCGCGGTGAGCGCCGCCTCGCCCAGCATGTCGAAGGAGTACCGGTAGCGCGCGTTCTCGCCCCTGAGCGATCGCTCGAGCGCCTCGTCGATGGTCCGGCCCATCACGAACTGGTGACCCATGATGCGCATTGCCTGGCGCATCGCACCACGCACCATGGGCTCACCCATCCGGGTGACGAGCCGCGAGACGAAGCCACTGGGTGCGCCGCGCTCGGAGTCGTCAAGCGACACCATCCGTCCGGTCAGCAACAGGCCCCAGGTCGATGCGTTGACGAACAGCGACTCGCTGTCGCCCAGGTGACTCTCCCAGTCGCCGGCGCGGATCTTGTCGGCGATCAGCCGGTCCGCGGTGTCGTCGTCCGGGATGCGAAGCAGCGCCTCCGCCAGGCACATGAGGATTACGCCTTCCTGCGAGGACAGGTCGTACTTGCGCAGAAACGCGTCGAGGCCGGACTTCGCGGCACGTTCGCGGCGCACCGACTCGACGAGCCGCGCTGCCGACGCCCGCACCTTGGCCTGATCCGCAGCCGACAGCCGGGCCTCGTCGGCCAGACGCCGAACGATGGTCTCCTCGTTGCCGAGAAACTCCGAGTTGATGCGCCGGCCGACCTCGGTGTCGAGGTCGACCGCGTCGCGATACAGGAAGCGCGGCTCGGGCCGCGCATCCGCAGGCGCTCTCATGGTGGTGAGCTTACTTGGTTTCGTAGATCAATCCGACGGTGGTGAGAGTATCGGTCTTCTCCACGCCCGGGCGTACATCGGTGTTGTGCCGGACCTGGTAAGCGAGCCGCAGGCCGAGCGAGCCCGTAATGGTCACCTCGAGGCCGAGATCGTTCTGCATGTAGGTGTTGTCGGAGTTGCTCTCGACCAGAAACCGGTCGACGATCTTGGTTGTATCGGTGAGCTGGTGCTGGAAGCCCATGTCGCCACGCAAGATGACGCCATCCTCCGATTCGCCGGTCTCGCGTACCTCGGCAAAGCGATAACCGGGGCCGGCCTGGACCCAGAACTTGGTGCGTTCGGTGTCGATGATCTTGTACCCCAGACCGGTCGAGAGCGACGCCTGGTAGTCGAATGCACTGAACCGGTCGTCCTCATAACGCCCCGCGCCGAACCAGTACGCACGGTCCGTGAAGGCATAGTCGGACTGACCGCGAACCTCCCACCGCTCCGCTGTGGTTACCGAACCGTCGCTGCCGTAGTTACCGGCCAGCCCCAGGGTGTGTGTCCATTTGTCGCGCGTGTTCTTGACCTCGAGCGCGGCGTTTGCCGCCTCGTTCTCGCTGTTGCCGCTGGCGAGCGAAGCACCGAGCTCGCCCTTGCCCTTCCAATCCGCCAGCGCGTTACCCGACACGCCGCAGAGGGCGATGAGACAGACGCCGATCCATTTCTTTCCATGCATCACGAACCTCCTGTATCCCCTTGATTCCGGCTTGTTTTAGGGGGACGGGAGTATAGCCAGTTCGCAGCGTGGTCAGGCGTCGGCTGGGCTGCGGTGGTCCGGCGCGCGCATTGCCAGACCGCCACGCGACGCTGAGAATCTGCGGCCCACGGAGGCCCCTATGCCGGAGACGCCGCAGACACTGATCGCGACCGTTGAAAATTTTGCGACGGCCGTCGTCGAGACGTCGAACCGCGTGCCTGTCCTGGTCGATTTCTGGGCGCCCTGGTGCGCGCCCTGCCGCGCGCTCGTGCCCCTGCTCGATCGCATTGCTCAGGAGTATGCGGGGCGGCTCCTGCTCGCCAAGCTCAACGTCGACGAGGAGCAGGAGGTGGCGGCGCACTTTGGCATCCGAAGCATCCCGACGGTGCTGCTCATCCATCACGGCCAGGTTGTCGATCAGTTCACTGGCGTCCAGCCCGAGACCACGATCCGCGCGATGATCGAGAGATACGTAGTCGGCGTGGGGCCGGCATCGGACGCCAGGGACCCGATCCTGGAGGCGCACGCACTGGCCCGGGCCGGCGATCACAACGGCGCCGTCCGAACCGTCGAGGCCGCGCTGGTCGATCGACCGGAGGAGCCCGTATTACTCGCGGCACTCGCCGGCCTGCAACTCCTGGCCCGCGATGCCGCTGGGGCCTCCGCCTCCATCAACCGGCTCGTCGCCCGGGATCCACAGTTTCCGACGCTCGCGACCCTCCGGGCACGGCTCGGGTTCCTCGAAACCGCCGTTGCAGGACCCGACGCGGCCAGCGCCCGCGCGGCACTTGCAGCCGAGCCGGGCAATTCTGCGGCCCGGCACGCACTGGCCGCCCATCATGCCGCCGACGGCGATTACGGCGCGGCGCTCGAGGAATGGCTCACGCTCATGCAGCGCGATCGGATGTATGGCGACGACGTGGCGCGTCGCAGCATGCTCGCGGTGTTCGAACTGCTCGGCAGCGAAGATGAGCGCGTTGCCCCATTTCGGCGCAGGATGGCATCACTGTTGCATTGAACGGACATCGCCGGCGCGCTGTGCCTCGGCGACCACAGAGCCCGGGCGCGGATTCGTGATTTCCGATCTTGCCGATGTCGGACGCCCGCAGTATAAGTCGCGCGAATTGCGTACCTCGTACGCGCAGGCGATGCGATGAGCGAGAAGCCCGAATCCGAAGAGTTCGAAGACGAGGACGACGATCCCGTCCAGGGCGACGAGGAGTCGCTCGACGTCGATCGGCTCATGCAGGACCTCGACAAGCGCAAGCGCGGCGCGCCGCGCGGGTCGGAGCCGGCGTGGCGCAAGCTAGAGCGGCTGCTCGAACAGAAACGCACGTCGGAGCTGTTGAGCGACTTCGACGATTACGACATCGGCGACGGTACGCGGCCGGGTCGCGCGCACAAGTAGAAACTAGCGGAAGTCGCGTGAGGGCGCGACCAGGTCGCCGAGCCAGCTCGACAGATCGGTAATCCGGTGCACGATGACGTGCATCACTTCGCCTTCGAGCTGCAGCTCGCCCGTCACCCCCATCAGACGCGAACCGACCAGCGCGCGCCGCTGCCGTTCCGCGATCTGTCGCCACACGATGAGATTGATGTACCCCGTCTCGTCTTCGAGCGTGACGAAGGTGACCCCGCTGGCGGTACCGGGGCGCTGGCGCGTGACCACGAGCCCGGCCGTACGCACTCGCGAGCCGCTGGGATGCCCGCGCAGCCGCGCTGCGCTCAGCACCGAGCGCGCCTCGAGCCGCGGACGCAGCAGCTCGAGCGGATGACGACGCAGGCTCAAGCCCACGTGCCGGTAATCCGCCACGATGTCCTGACCCTCTCGTGGCGCGCGCAGCAGCGGTATGCCCTCGGCGATCTGGGGCTCGTCGATCAGCGGTAATGGCGCTTCCACTCCCGCGACCTGCCAGGCCGCCCGATGGCGATGCCCCGCCAACCGCGTGAGCGCGCCCGCGGCGGCGAGACAGCCGAGCTCGCGCCGGTCGAGCCGTGCCCGCAGAGCAAGTGACTGCACGCTGTCGAAGCCGGTGGTACGCCGCGCCTCGACCAGCCGGAGCGCCGCCGCCTCCGGGAAGCCCTTCACCAGACGCAGACCGAGCCGCAACGCGAGTGCCCCGCTCTCGTTGGGCTCGAGCGTGCAGTCCCAGTCGCTCGCATCGACGTCGACCGGGCGCACTTCGACGCCGTGACGGCGCGCATCCTGCACGAGCTGCGAAGGCGCATAGAACCCCATCGGCTGGCTGTTGATGAGCGCCGCCACGAAGGCCGCCGGCTCGTGACGCTTGAGCCAGGCCGAGACGTACACGAGCAGCGCGAAACTCGCGGCGTGGGAATTGTGAACGACGAAGTTGTTGGCCACGAAGTTGTGATCGCCTTCGATTTGCAGATCGTATGTCGGCTGGGACCCGAGAGCGTCGATCGCCACGATCTTGTCCCAATAGATATCCGAGCCTGAAAGGCATGAAAGATCGCGGGAGCGCAGAACCGTCGCCAAGCGCTCGATCACAAAGCGGCGGAAGCCACCCTTGCCTCCGTTGGCCCGCGCCTGGATCTCCCGCATGCTGAGACCGGCCGTTTGCCCGATCTCATGCCACGTCAAACCCGACGCATCGCGTTCCCGGCGAATGATTGAACGGACTTCGAGCGGAATGATGTCGCGCGACATTCGGCCGTTTCTGCGTGCCGCCAACGCCTTGGATTGACGACGTTTGGTGGGGTCCAGAAAGCGGCGCCCGATGTAGCGCCAGAACCGACGCAACGGCTCTTCACCCGTCACCGTAACGACGAAGTGTTCGAGTTTCCGTCCTTTGTAGGGACGCTCGCGACGATAGAGACGCGCGATGATCCCCAATCGCAGAAGCAGGTACTGCACCTCTGAGCCGAGGCGACGCGAAGCGGTGTCGTACGATGCGTGCCCTTTCATCGAAAAGCCGCCGTCTCCCTCCCACAGCCGTGCGAGGAGCAGCGCGATGTGCCCGCCGCACAACTCGAAGACTTCCGGTGGTAGATGCTTTTCGCGGGCATTGCATCCCCAGATCCCCAGCGACCGCGCCCAAGTCACGGCTCCAACCGGCTGATCGCGCTCGCGCCGGACGACGCGCACCGAAAAGCAGTTCCTGTGGCGTTCGATGACCGCCCGGGTGTTCGGGAAGCGCTCCACTGCCCTTACGAAATCATCGCGGTGCCATGAAGCGGTCGTGTAGAAATAGAACGTATTGGGATGGCACAGATTGCCCTCGGCGATCAGATCGGCAAGGACGAGGATCTGATGGCGCGGCCATCGGCGACGACCAGAGACCGGAATGGAGCGCACCGCTGCGACGCGGTCGCCAACCCGCAGTTTTCCGAGTTGGCGCCAGCCATCCATCGTCATGAACGGATGCTCTCCCGTTGCAGTGATCGTATGACCAAGCGCCGTACGCAACCGCCATACGGGCTTCACGCCGCTCGGAACCACGGCGAGCACCTTGCGCTTTCGCAAGCGCAGCTGGTCGTCGCATGCGAGCGTATTTTCCAGACGAGCGCGACCTGAGATGATCTCGTCAATGGTCGGCCAACGCCCGGTATCCACGTCTACCACCCGTGTCTCGCCGACGACACATTCCGGAAAACCGTATTCGCCGAAGCCCAGGATCTGCCGGAAGATCTGTCGCGCGAACTCCTCCGCATAACCTCGCTCGCGCATCCCGCGGATGAGCCGCTCCTCGAACGGACCGAGTCCGCCTTTGCGTTTCCAGGCCGCCATTGCCCGGCGCAAACGGTCCGCCTCGCCGGGCGTGAAGCCCGCTGCGACGACGGCGAGTTGCATCACCTGCTCTTGGAAGATCGGCACGCCGAGCGTCCGCTTGAGGACACCCTCGACCTCGGGGCTCGGGTAGGTCACCGGCTCCTCGCCGCTCCTTCGGCGCAGGTACGGGTGCACCATGTCGCCCTGGATCGGACCGGGCCGGACGATCGCCACCTCGATCACGAGGTCGTAATAGCGCTCGGGTCTCAAGCGCGGCAGCATCGCCATCTGCGCGCGCGACTCGATCTGGAACACACCCATCGTGTCGCCGTGACAGACCATCTCGTAGACCTCCGGGTCCTCGGCCGGCACGGTGGCGAGCGTCCAGCGCGTGCCGCGATGCCGCTCGATGAGATCGAAGCTGCGCCGGATGGCCGACAGCATCCCGAGACCCAGCACGTCCACCTTGAGCAGCCCGAGCGCGTCGAGATCGTCCTTGTCCCACTGGATGACCGTGCGGTCCTCCATCGCCGCGTTCTCGATCGGCACCAGCTCGGCGAGCGGTCCGCGCGAGATCACAAACCCGCCGACGTGCTGCGACAGATGCCGCGGGAAGCCGAGCAGCGCGCGTGCGAGCGCCAGCACCCGTGCGAGCACCGGGCTCGCCGGATCGAGCCCGGCCTCGCGCACGCGATCGGCCTCGATGGCGGACCCGTCCCACCACTGCATCGATCGCGCCAGCGCCTCGACCTGCAGCGCATCGAGGCCAAGGGCCTTGGCCATGTCCCGCAACGCGCTGCGCGGCCGGTAGCAGATCACGGTAGCAGTGAGCGCGGCGCGGTCGCGACCATACTTCGCGTAGATGTACTGGATCACCTCCTCGCGCCGCTCGTGCTCGAAGTCAACGTCAATATCGGGCGGCTCGTTGCGCTCGCGCGAAATGAACCGTTCGAAGAGCAGTGACATCCGGCCGGG
>Ga0207675_100001111_pt1 | contig 26632 bp, 20 predicted proteins | sample KBSSwiS42_FD_184305 | JGI IMG/M metagenome (GOLD analysis project Ga0207675, IMG submission 184305) | Switchgrass rhizosphere microbial communities from Kellogg Biological Station, Michigan, USA - KBS Switchgrass S4-2 (SPAdes) (version 2) | ecosystem: Host-associated > Plants > Roots >...
CCCATCCCACGCCGCCAGCAGCGCCTCGCGCGGCAGTCGCTGCGGCATCTCGAACTCGTCGTCGCGGTTGCGCGTCGGTTTCTCGCCGTCGGTCGTGAGGAAGTCGGTGTAGCGCGAGCGCAGGTTGCCGGCGACGTGCTTCAGGATGATGGCGATGCTGTTCGCCTCGCCGTCGACCAGTGTGTAGAGGTTGTCGTCGGACACCTGCGCCAGCGCGCGATCGGCCACCGACTTGTGGTAGCGGAACGTGAACTCCAGATCGCGGATGTAGGCCGCTCGTACGTCGTCCATCACGTTCACCAACTCACGATTCCTGATTCACGAGATTACCCGAGCAGCTGCTTGGCGATGGTCTGGAGCTGCAGGTTCGACGTGCCCTCGTAGATCTGGCCGATCTTCGCGTCGCGATACAGCTTCTCGACCGGGTAGTCCTTGACGAAGCCGTAGCCGCCGTAGAGGTTCACCGCCAGCGAGGCGACGCGCTCGGCGACCTCCGACGAGAAAATCTTGCACATCGCCGCCTCGGTGAGGAACGGCCGCTTCTGGTCGCGCAGGCGCGCCGCGTTGTAGACCAGCAGCCGTGCCGCCTCGAGCTCGGTGGCCGCCCGCGCCAGCTGGTGCTGCACCGCCTGGAACTCGGCGATCGGCTTGCCGAACTGCTTGCGCTCGCGGGTGTAGGCGATCGCGTGATCGAGCGCGCCCTGCGCCAGGCCGATCATCTGCGCGCCGATGCCGATCCGTCCTTCGTTGAGCGTTTCGATCGCGACCTTGTAGCCCTTGCCGACCTCGCCGAGGACGTTGCCGCGCGGCACGCGGCAGCCGTCGAACAGCAGCTCGCAGGTGCTGCTGGCGCGGATCCCCAGCTTGTCTTCCTTCTTGCCGACGGTGAACCCGGGGAAGCCGCGCTCGACCAGGAACGCGGTGATGCCGCGGTAGCCCTCCTTCGGGTTGACGTTGGCGAAGACGATGAAGAGGTTCGCTTCGTTGCCGTTGGTGATCCACAGCTTGCGGCCGCTGATCGCCCAGTCGCCGCCCTGCTCGGTCGCCCGCGCCGCCATCGCGAACGCGTCGCTGCCGGAGCCGGCCTCCGACAGCGCGTAGGCGCCGATCGTGTCCGACGCCATCTTTGGCAGGTAGCGCTGCTTGATCTCGTCGCTGCCCCAGCGCAGGAGGGCGTTGATCACGAGCGTGTTCTGCACGTCGACCAGCACGCCAATCGACGGATCGACGCGCGAGATCGCTTCCACCGCGAGCACCGAATGAAAGAAGCTGGCGCCGCTGCCGCCGTAGCTCTCGGGGATCTCGATGCCCATGACGCCGAGATCGAACAGCTTGCCGACGAGCGACGGCGACAGCTTGGCCTGCTCGTCCATTTCGCGCACCAGCGGCCGAATCTCCCGGTCGGAGAACTCGTACACGCTGTCGCGGAACAGCCGTTCGTCTTCGGACAGGGTCGTCAGCGCCTGCGGCGCGATCTCGGTATGCTGCGTCGTCACGGGTTGTCTCCAGCGCGATGTTATCATCGGCAACCGCAGCGGCTGCAGGCACCGCAAAAGCGTCTAAGATTAGGTATGGCTAGTCGGATGCGCACGGTCACGACCGCCGGAGCCGCCCTGCTGCTGGTCCTGGGAATCTCCGGCCACGATCCACAGGCACAGGCGCAGGGACAGTCCCAGCCACAGCGAGGCCAGGCGCCTCCGCAGCCGGCCGCACAGCAACCGGCCGGTCAGCAGCCGCCGGCGCAGCAGCCGGCTGCAGACGCGCAACAGCCGCCGCCGCCGCCAACCTTCCGCACCGGCATCAACTTCGTCCGCGTCGACGTCATCATCTCCGACAACAAGGGCAACGCCGTCGCCGACCTCACGCAGAACGACTTCGAGGTTGCCGAGGACGGCAAGCCGCAGAAGATTGAAACCTTCAAGTTCGTCAAGCTCGACGGCGGCGTCTCGGAGTCGATCAAGGAAGCGCCGCGGCCGATCCGCAACGACTACGACGAAGAGATGGAAGCCTCGCGCGACGACGTGCGGCTGTTCGCGATTTTCCTCGACGACTATCACGTCCGCCGCGGCGCCAGCCTGTCGGTCCGAAACCCGTTGTCCACCTTCATCGAGACCAACCTCGGCCCCTCGGGCATGATCGGCGTGATGTACCCGCTCGAGTCGACCGCGTCGGTGCGGATGACGCGCAACCACTCGGCGGTGATGCGCGGGCTGCAGCAGTTCCGCGGCCGCAAGTACGACTACGAGCCGCGGAACCAGTACGAGGAAACCTACGCCCACTACCCGGCCGAGATCGTCGAGAAGATTCGCAACCAGGTGTCGCTGTCGGCGCTGAAGGCGCTCATCATCCACATGGGGTCGCTGAAGGAAGGGCGCAAGTCGGTCATCCTGGTCAGCGAGGGCTACACCAGCATCCTGCCGCCGCAGATGCGCAACGCCGACGCGACGATGCCCGGCTCGGGCAACCCGGCCTACGGCAACCCGCTCGCCGGTCAGAACGACCCGAACGAGGACCGCGCGTCGTGGCTCGCCGGCATGGACATGGATTCCGACCTGCGCGAGGTGTATGACGCGGCAAATCGCAACAACGTCGCGATCTACGCCGTCGACCCGCGCGGCCTGCCCGGCTTCGAGTTCGACATCAACGAAGGCATCGGGCTGCAGGCCGATCAGAAGTACCTCAACTCGACGATGGACACGCTGCGGCTGCTTTCCGAGCAGACCGACGGCCGCGCGATCGTGAACCGCAACGATCTGGCGGCGGGCATGAAGCAGATCACGCGCGACTCGAGCGCCTACTATCTGATCGGCTACAACTCGGCTGACGCGCCGACCGACGGCAAGTTCCACAGCATCCGCGTCCGCGTCAAGCGGCCGGGCGTACAGGTGCGCGCGCGCAAGGGGTACTGGGCGTTCACGCGCGAAGACGCGGCGCGGGCGATGGCGCCGCCGAAGCCGCCGCCGCCCAAGCCGGTGGAGAACGCGATTGCCGCGGCCGTGGCGCGCCCGTCCGGCGCCAGCGTCGTCCGCACCTGGATTGGCACCTCGCGGGGCGAGAACGGCAAGACGAAAGTGACCTTCGTCTGGGAGCCGCTGCCGAAGATGCCTGGCGACCGGCCGCGCGAAGAGCCGGCGCGTGTCGCGCTCACAGCCGTCGCGCCCGACGGCTCGCCGTACTTCAGGGGGCGCGTGCCGGCGACGCTCGTAGGGACTACGGCCTCCGCCGCCAGCACACCCGCTGCGGGCGCGGCGGCAGCCACCGCTGGAGCGGCCGCAAAAGTCACGCCTCAGCGGGTGACCTTCGACGTTGCCCCGGGCAAGATGCAGCTGCGCTTCTCGGTCGAGGGCGCCGACGCGCAGGTGCTCGACAGCGAAACGCGCGAAATCACCGTGCCCGATCTCACGGGCGCGCAGCCGCTGATGGGGACGCCGGCGGTCTATCGCGCCCGCACCGCGCGCGAGTTCCAGCAGCTGCGCACGGCGACCGACGTCGTGCCGCTCGCCGGCCGAGAGTTCAACCGCATCGAGCACCTGCTGATCCGGGTACCGACCTATGGGCCCGGCGGTACCACGCCGCCGCTCAAAGCTCGCATCCTCAACCGCGCCGGCCAGGCGATGAACGATCTGCAGGTCGAGCCGTCGCCGGTGGCAGGGGAGCAGCAGGTCGATCTGCCGCTTGCCGCGCTGCCGCCGGGCGAGTACGTCGTCGAGATCAGGGTCGGCGATCAGGACGGGGACGCGAAGGAGCTGTTCGCGTTCCGCGTGACCGGCTGATGTGCCGCGGCCGCGCGGCGCTGGCGGCGCTGGTCGCGTCGGCGATCTGCAGCGCGTCGTCCGCCGCCGGCCAGCCGGGCGCCCCGGCGCGCCCGCAGCCCACCACCTCGCGCCTCTTCACCATCGATGTCAGCGCCGCGGATGCCCGCGGCCGCATCGTCGACGACCTGAAGCCCGGCGACTTCGAGCTCCGCGCCGAGGGCGCCGTGATTCCGCTCGCATCCGTGCGCCTCGTCCGCGCCGGCGCGTCGACGGCTGACGCGGGCGCTCCGATTGAGTCTGCAGCCGACGAACGGCAGGCGGCGCAGCAGGACGATGCCCGGCTGTTCGCGATCTTCCTCGACGACTATCACGTCGACGCCACTCGCACCGCTCACGTCCGCGAGGCGCTGCTGCAGTTCGTCGAGCACGAGTTGACGCCGCGCGACCTCGTGGTGGTGATGAAGCCGCTCGATTCGCTGTTTGCGATTCGCCTGACGCGCGATCGCGCGGCGGCGCGGCAGGCGATCGACGCCTTCGACGGCCGCAAGGGCAACTACGAAGCGCGCAACGCCTACGAGCGCGACTACATCGCCGGCACGCCGGCGCGAATCGACGCCGTCCGCAGCCAGGTGGCGTGGTCGGCGCTCAACGCGCTCGCCGTGCACATGGGCAGCCTGGCCGATCGCCGCAAGGCGCTGCTGGTCGTCACCGAAGGAATCGGCCAGGTCGAGCGGCGCCGCGGCCAGGAGTTCCTGCCGACGCTCGACACCGTGATCCGGTCGGCGAACCGCGCCAACGTCGCGGTGTATCCCTTCGACCCTGGCGGCAATGACGATGCGGGGCGTGAGGGACTGCGACGGCTGGCGGAAGAAACCGACGGCGCGTCGATTGACGCCGACCCTGCCGCCGGATTGAAGCGCGCGGCGGCCGATTCCAACCTGTACTACCTCCTCTCGTTCAGCGGCACGCATCCCGACGATGGACGGTTCCGCGCCCTCGAAGCGAGGGTGACGCGGCCCGGTATCCACCTGCGCGCGCCGAAGGGCTATTGGGCGGCGCCGCCCGACGAAGCGCTCCGCGCGGCGGTGCTGGCGAGGAGCAGCGAGCCGAAGAAGACCACGCCCCCCGAGCCGGCGCCGCACGTCAGCACGCTGATCCGCCCGTGGTTCGGCGTTTCGCGCGGGCCCGGCGGCGCCTCGCGCGTGACATTTGTCTGGGAGCCGGCCGCGCGCGTGCCCGGCGATCGCACGCGAAGGCAGGTGTCGCGTCTGGTGTTGACGGCGCGCGCATCCGACGGCACGGTGCTGTTCGACGGACCGGTGGCGCCGACCGGCGCCGGGACGATCGACGAACCGGGCGCGACCTCGTCGCGCGCGGTGTTCGACACGGCGCCGGGGCGCCTGCGCCTGCGAATGTCGATCCAGGATGCGGCGTCGCAGCAGCTCGATCAGGACGTGCGTGAGCTGTCGGTGCGCGACCTGCGCGGGGAGGTGGCGGTCGGCTCGCTGCAGGTGCTGCGGGCGCGCAACGCGCGCGAGTTCCGCGCGCTCGACGTCGAGGCGGCGGTGCCGGTGGCGTCGCGCGAGTTCAGCCGCATCGAGCGGCTGTTGATTCGCTTCCAGGCGTACGGCCCGCCGGGCGCGGCGCCGGCGGTGTCGGCGCGGCTGCTCGGCCGCGCCGGTCAGGTGTTGCGCACGCTCGACGTCACGGCGGGCCCGGCGTCGGGAGAGAAGGCGATCGATCTGCCGCTGGCCGCGCTGGCGTCGGGCGAGTACGCGATCGAGGTGATCGCCGCGAGCGGCGGCGCCGAGGCGAAGGATCGCGTCGCCTTCAGGGTGACGTCGTAGCGCTGCGCGCCAGCGCGTCGCCTGCGGCCGGGTTCACTCCTGCTGCCCACCCGGGCGCTGGTCGACCTGGTAATAGTGCACCTGGCCTTCCTTGCTCCGCGGCGTCATCGCCATGCGGATGCTCTTGCCGGTGTTGGGGCAGCTGGTGGCGCGGTGCCAGCGCTCTTCGTTGGCATTGATCACGTCGCCCAGTTCGCCGCGCACCACCCCGACGCCGGAGATCAGCGCGCAGACGTTGCCGTAGACGTTGACCCAGAGCTCCACCATGTTGGCGTGCCAGTGCCCCCAGTTGGTGGCGGGCGGCAGCTCGGTGAGGTTCATGCCGATGTTCAGGTTGGACGAGGTATGGCCGTCGTAGAGGAAGCGCTCGCCGGTGCGCGGCGAATCGCCGTACGAGGCGACATCGAAGAACGGGACGTTGAACGAGTCGTAGCCGCCGGTCGAGGTGATCTTGGTCTTGATGTAGGTGTAGCCGGGGATGGGCGTCGGCGTTTCGCTCTCCGGATATGACGGCACCTGCCCGGCGGGCGTGTTGCGGTAGTACACGACCGGCTCGGCGCCGGCCGTCTCCATGCAGTAGGACAGCCGCGGTGCGACGTTGAACGCCCACCCTTTCGACAGGACCCTGGGTTCCTGGCCGTCGATCGTCATCTTCACCGCGCCGCTGTAGACCCAGCCGAAGACGCGGTCGTCCGCGTAGAACAGGCACTTGGCCTTGTCGCCTGGCGCCATCTGCACGTAGCGGCCGTCGAAGTCGCGCGTCAGCACTACTTTCTCTTCCCAGCGCGCCTGTCCCTTGTGCGACTTGAGAATGTCGGCGATATGCCAGATCGGCTTGTTGACGCCGGCATAGGGCGTTTCCGGCGTCTTCTGTGCCGCCCAGACCACGCGTTCAGGACCGTTCTCGCCGCCAGCCTGGGACCACCAGTTCGCCTGCGGGCCACGGGCGGCCGCCGCTGCCGGGGCGGCGGGCGTGGAGGTCTGGGCCAGAGCGGGCGCCGCCGCGAAAACGATCGCCAGCGCGATCCATGTATGGAGTGATCTCACGGGAGCCTCCTGTCGGTATGTGGATTAACTTCGATTCACGCCTCGGAGACAGGTGTCGCTACTCGGATGCCGTCGTTTCGCGCGGATCGTGAACGATCACGCCGGCGATGTCCAATCTCGTGCCCTCATGCTTCACCTCGCGTCGAAAGGTCGCGAGGAACGCGCGGGACACCCGCATCGATTCGAAGAAGTCCAGACCGCTCCCTTGACTGAGCGTTCGCAGCTGCTCGAGGTCCACAGCATCCGGATCACCGGGAAGCTCGACCACCGCAAGCAGGCCGCCGGGGCGCAGGACGTCGGCGATCGAGGCCAGGCAGGCCTTCGGGTCGGAGACTTCGCCGAGCACGGCCACGAGGAAGACGACGTCGAATGCGCCCGACCGAAAGGGCAGCGCCACCGCATTCGCACGAGTGCAGCCGGCGTTTCGGACGCCGGCCCGGCGGAGGCGGCCTCGGGCCTTCGCGAGCATTTCACCCTGGATGTCGACGAGCTCGAGTCGCCCGTCGGGAATGGCTCGAGCCACATCGATGCTGAAGAAGCCCGGTCCCGGCCCCACCTCGAGGACACGGGACGTCCGCGTGAGATGAAGGTGGCGCACCAGCTTCTCGGGCGACAAGATGATCCGTCGCAGCGGCAAGAGCAGCATGACGGCGAGCTGGTGCGGGTAGATGCCGCGGCCGCTGAACCGGCGCCAGACCTCTTTCCAGCTGGCAACGTTCATACAGATCCTGCCGGCCGGCGAAGAGGGCGCCGTTCTGGCCGTCGCCCGGTCACAATTCCGGCGCGATGGCGGCAGCCGCTTCCGAAGAAGAAAAGAGCAGGACGCGCGCGTCAAACGCGCCGCGCTCACGCCGTCGTCGCATCCCTCAATTCGCGGAACCGCGCCGCAAAGAGTTCCTCCGGTACCGGAGTTGGATTCCACGGCAGCGGCTGCTCGGGCGCGGAATCATCGAGGTACCTCGGAACGATATGAACGTGGAGGTGGGGCACGATGTTGCCGAGCAGCTGGTAGTTCAGATGACAGGGCTTGAACACGCGTTCGACGCCCCGTCCGACGTCCTGGATGTCCGCCCAGTAGTCGGCGAGCTCCTCCGGCGCAAGGTCGGTCATGGCCGCGACGTGCCGGCGCCGGAACACCACGGCGACATGGCCGTCGGCTATCGCGCGCTGTTCGAGAATCGCTTCGCTGACGCGGCCGCTGTGGAACGACCGCCCGGACAAATCGGCGCAAAACGGACACCCGACACCCTGCTTGCGCGATTCCCAATCCTGAGGCCACGTGCGTGTCATGTCATTGCCTGCCATTTGGAGGCTGCGTGTGGATTACGAACAACCGCACGAGCCGGCCGTTTCCGCCGTCTCGAGCCCATCGACCGGATAGCCATCGTACCGCCAGCAATCGAGGCCGCCGATCAACTCCTTGACGCGGAATCCGAGCTTGAGCATGTTCAGCGCGCCTTTTGTCGAGCCGTTGCAACGGATCCCATCACAGTAGGTCACGATCAGGGCTCCTTTATCGAGGTGGGCCGTCGTGGCGTTGCTCATCGTTCGATGCGGGATATTGATCGCGCCGGGAATATGGCTTTTCCCGTAGGCTTCCGGGGATCGTGTGTCGACGAGCAGAATCTTGTCTCCTCGCGCCAGAGCCTCGTTCAGGTCCCAGGGATCGATTTCGTATTCGAGCTTCGCTTGGTAAAACCGGATTTGATCGTCCATATGTGACGCCTGTCAGAAGCGGTGATCGTTGACAGCATCTACCAGACACCAGGGATCAGGCGCTTCGTTCGCGCCGAGTAGGCCGCATATTCGTTGCCGAAGCCCTCTCGCATCATCCTCTCCTCTGCGCCCAGACGAAGCGTGAGGAGGATCGTGAACGCGATCAGGTTCGCCGGGCCCGCCACCCAATTCGGGATGACGAGTGCCTGGCCGATGGAATACAGCAAGAGCGCCGTATACATCGGGTGCCGGATCCGTCGATACACGCCTTGCGTAATGAGCTGATGCTGTTCCCGTACCTCCAAACTGAGCGACCAGTTCGTGCCAAGGTCAGCGTGCGAGCGGTAGAAGAGCCAGAGGCCGATGATCAGGCACGCCACGCCGCCGACGAGCGGGCCGCTTCGCAGAACGTACTCAGCGAACGAGAACGCCGGCGACACCACCCAGATCAGAGGGACGATGAATCCGACCCAGGCGAGGACCAGGAGCCCGGTCTCCAGCCGCGTTTTGTGGCTCGCGGCGACCTTGACTGTTCGACTCCGGCGGCCGTGCGGCGCGCGAATCGCGACCATCACCAGCGTCGCTGCAACCACCAGCGCCTTCGCGATCCATGGATTCATGAGGTCAGCCAGGGTGTCCTGCCGAAGCGCGCGTGATCCGTGCAGAAATCTCGGGGGTGGCCCGAAGCGTCTGGAGCACGACACAGTATCGCTCGGTCAGCTTGAGCAGTGTCGCTGTCTGTTCTTCGGACGCGTCCGTGTCGACTTCGAATCGCAAGCGTATCGTCACGAACCCGACCGGCGCGTCCTTCGACACTCCAAGCGTCCCGCGGAAATCCAGATCGCCCTCCGCCAGGACCTTCGCAGCTCGGAGATCGATGCCGATGGAAGTGGCGACCGCCCGAAGCGTCACGCCGGCACAGGCGACCAGGGCTTCCAGGAGCATGTCGCCGGAGCACGCCGCGGTCCCGTCACCACCTGTTGCGGGATGAAGTCCGGCTTCGACCAACGCCTTCCCGGTTTCGACCTTGCACGACAAACCTGACGCGCGCCCTTCTGCGCGCAAGGTGATCACAGCCGACGCCGGATCGTTCCGATACTTCTGCTTGAGCGGCTCCTGAACCGCTTTCAATTGCGTTCCGTCCACCAGGGTCTCCTTTTGCGGCCGTCTGGCTCACGGCCGGCGCTGAGCCGCGGGCCGCGGTGACATGATCGCACAGCACGGTGGGCCCGACGGTCTGGTGCGTGTCAGGCCGCCGGCTGCGGAGCAACCGTGAGTTCAGCGAGACGCCGCAGCGGCCCGCCGTGTGGCCCGTTCACTCAGCAGGGCTTCACGCTCGAAGAAGTTCCCATGGTAGACGCCGGCTCCCGTGACGAAACCCCAGATTGCCGCCACCAGGTACGCGGGGATGAACGCCGGACCCCATCGCTCGTATTGCCGAACATGAACCCGTTCATGCGCGCGCGTGAGCGAAAGTGCTTCGGCGTCGCGTCCCAACACCACGTGGCCGAATGTGATGGCCGAGGCGCCACCGGCGATCGGAATGCAATGCCGCAACACCCGCGCTATCAATGAGCCATGGACTTCCAGGACGCCGTCCACTATCTGGAAACCTCCCTGACGGAACACGACGCTCGGCAGAAAGAGGAGCCCAATGAGGCTGTTTGGTGAGGCCCAGATGTAACGACTCAGGGACATTCTGATCCTCGACGACCCGCCCTCACATCAATGAGTCGGCCAGGCTCTTCATGTCGGGTACGACAATGTCCGGTTGATGTGGCGTGATCCCGAACGGCCGCATTCGACGGTTGATGTAAGCGGTGTACATACCAGCGGATTTCGCGCCGATGCAATCGAATGGGTGGTTGGCGACGAACAGCACTTCGTCCATCTTCACGCCCAGGAGTTCCGCGGCCTTCGTATACGTCGCGACGTGGGGCTTGAAGGAATTGGCAACCGCAACCGAGATGACGGCATCGAGGGCAATCTGATGGAACGGCCTGGCGGCCTCGAGCATGTCCGGATCGCCATTGGAAAGCACGGCGACCTTGTACCGGGTGTTCAATCTGGCAAGCGCGGCCGGCACGTCGGCGAAGGGCTCGAGGCGTTCGATCTGCGCCACCAGGTAGCGGACCTCGTCCATCGTGTGTGGAATACCGGCGCGCTCGAGCGTGTAAGCGACGGCGCGGTGCCCGATTTCCCGGTACGGCGTGTGCTCTCTCTGCAGCAGCGCATCGATCATCGAGTTCTCGAAGTGCGTGCGGCGCCACCAGGTAACGAACGCATCGGCGCGGCCGTTCCACCCCTTGGATTTCAAGTACGGAGCGACAACGTCCGTCAGGCCCGTCTGCATGTCCACGAGCGTGCCGTATTGGTCAAACAGGCAGACCTTGACGTGCGCTCTCAGTGCTTCCGGTGTCAGCTCGCCCATACTCGGCCCTGCGACGGCGTTTTGTGAATCGATGGGGTGGGGGCCGACACGCGTGTCAGCGAGGCGCGGCGTCAGCCACGCCGGGTCGTCACGCGTACATCCCGCGCATGCGCGTCACGGTCGCGACGCGGCTGATGGCGACGATGTAGGCGGCCGTGCGCATGTCGACCTTGTAGCGCAGCGACGTCTGCAGCACGGCGGCGAACGCCTCGCACATCTTCGCCTCGAGACGCTCGTTCACTTCCTTCTCGCTCCAGAAGTAACCGTAGCGGTCCTGCACCCACTCGAAATACGACGTCGTCACGCCGGAGCTGTTGGCGAGAATGTCGGGCACGATAAAGACGCCACGCTCCGACAGGTGCTTGGTGGCATCGGGCGTCGTCGGGCCATTGGCGCCTTCGACGATCACCTTGGCCTTGATCTGCGGAGCGTTGTCGATGGTGATCTGGTTCTCGAGCGCCGCCGGGATCAGGATGTCGACATCCGCCTTGAAGATGTCCGCGCCCTTCAGCGGCTCGCCGCCCTGAAAGCCGTCGACCGTCTTGTGCTGGCCGACCCACTCGATCAGCTTGGCGATGTCCAGTCCCTTGGCGTTGTAGACGCCGCCCTTCCAGTCGGTGACGCCGACGATGGTGGCCCCTTCCTTCGCCAGCAGATCAGCCGAGATCGAGCCGACGTTGCCGAACCCCTGCACCGCGACCGTGGCCCCCTTGATCGCGAAGCCGACGTGCTTCGCCGACTCGCGCGCCGCGATCATCACGCCGCGGCCGGTCGCTTCGCGACGGCCGAGCGAGCCGCCCAGTTCCACCGGCTTGCCGGTGACCACCGACGTCGTCGTGTGGCCGACGTGCATCGAGTAGGTGTCCATCACCCACGCCATCACCTGCTCGTTGGTGTTGACGTCCGGCGCCGGCACATCCTTCTCGGGCCCGATCGCATCGACGATCTCGGCGACGTAGCGGCGGGTGAGCGCCTCGATCTCGCGCTTCGACATCCTGGTCGGATCGCACACCACGCCGCCCTTGCCGCCGCCAAAGGGAATGTGCGCCACCGCGCACTTCCACGTCATCCACGCGGCCAGCGCGGTCACCTCGTCGAGCGTGACGCCGGGGTGATAGCGGATGCCGCCCTTGGCCGGTCCGAGCGTGATGTTGTACTGGACGCGGTAGCCGGTGAAGACTTCGATCTCGCCGTTGTCCATCTGGACCGGGCACGAGACGATGATCTGCCGCTTCGGGGAGGTGAGGATTTTCCAGATGCCGGGTTCGAGGTTGAGGATCCGCGCCGCTCCGTCGAACTCCTGGAGCATCGCGTTGAAGATCGAGCCGGTAGTCGCCGCCATGACGCTCCTAGTCCGGCCCGATCACCCGAGCGGCCGGACGGTCCTAGTCGAAACGGGCCAGCCTACTGTGGCCCGTATCGACTAGTCAAGGAGGGGTCGAAGCGAAATAGCTGACCCGACTACGGTTGCGCGATCGTCACGTCGTCGAACACCGCGGTGGTGGCGGCCGCGGTGTTGTGACTCGTCGCGGCCACGCCTATCCATAGCGACTGGTTCATCGCGACGGTGATCGTGCCGACCTCGCTGAAGGTGACGCCGTCGGTCGACCAGGAGCCGGTGAACAGGTTGCCGGTGCGTTTGAGCCGCACCCAGCCCGGCGCGGCGCCGGTCGCGGCCCCCGCGGTCACCGAGATCCCGCCGGTCGTACCGCGGGACTGCATCGCGACGCCCTTGAGCGGCGTGGCCACCAGGTCGACGTGCTTCGAGTTGGCGAGCGCGGTCTCGCGGATCATCACGCCCGCCTTCGCCCACTGGTTGGTATTGGTGAGGCTGCTCACGCGCGCGGTGATCGTGCAATCGCCGGCGCACGCCTGATACGCGTACTCGAACTGATCGGCGTTGTTCCAGATGTCGGTGCCGATCCCTTTCAGCGTCACCTGCCGGTTGTCCCAGCTGGCGCTGCCACCCGAGGCGCCGATGCTCGCGGCGGTCCACTCCGCCACCGGCGCGATCGACACCGAGGAGAACGCGGCATTGGCCAGCGTGCCGTCGGCGTGGCTGGTCAGCGCGAGGCCGACCGACGGCTGCCCGATGACGGTGGAGAAGGTGTCCTCGCCGAGGAGCGTCCACGGATCCGAGGTGTTCTTCCGGTAGTAGGCGCGGATCTTCTCCGTCGGAGACGTCGGCTGCGTCACCAGCTTCAACCAGATCGGCGCCGTCACCAGCGGGCCCTGCGTGCTGACGCTGACGCCGCCGTTGGTGAGCCGGCGCTGGAACACCACGCCCTTTCCCGGCGTCACGAAGATCGCCGCGTGCGGCGCGGTCGCGCTGGTGCCGGCGCGAACCATCAGCCCCGCCTTGGTCCAGGCGTTCACGTTCTGCACGCTGTCGACCCGCGCGGTGGCGACAATTGCCGCCTCGCCCTGCATCTGGTAGGTGAAGCGGAATTCGTCCGCGGCATTCCAGATGTCGGCGCCGCTCGCGCTCATCGTGAAGACGTTGTTCGCGAAGGTCGTGCTGCCGCTCTTCGCGACCGCGCCAACGTCGGTCTGCTGCCACGGGTACGGCACGTTGCCCGGCTGCGCCGCAATCGTCACGTGCGCGCTCGACCCCGTGCCGATCGCGGAGTGGTCGGCATGCTGTGCGAACACCTTGATGATCGCCTGCGTGGACGGCGGGCCCGGATTCTGCCAGACGGTCGAGTCGTCGCGCGAGGTCGGCACGCCGGGCTGCGACGAGGCGCCGCAGTTGCGGCAGATGTAGCCCCAGGTCGCACCGTTGTCGGTTGAAACGACGACCGACCACTCGTACAGCGCCATCGACGGGTCGTCGATATGGAACTTGACCGTGTACGGCGCGCCGCCGGGAATCGTGGCGCCGTCGGCCGGCGAAATGAGGGTCATCTTCGGGCCGACTTCCGTGGGCGTCGGCGCGGGGTTGCCGACCGTTACCGTCACCGTGTCCGACGTCTGATGCCCGTGTCCGTCGTCGACCGTGACGGTGAAGACGTTTGCGCCCTCCGACAAGCCGCCGGCGCACAGCGACGGCCAGCGTGCCAGTTCGTGGCCGGCCGCATCGCGCCAGCTCCACGTCAGCATGTCCTGGTCGTTGTCCACCGCGCCCGCGGTGAGTACCGTCTCGGTGGTGCCGCTGCCGTGCTGCTGATCGGCGCCGGCGTCCACCGACGCAGGCGAGTTCGTGCTGGCCTCGGCGTTGAGCAGGACGACGCCCCACGAGGCGATGAGATCGGTCGCGCCATCGCCGTTCAAGTCGTTCGTCGCGAGCGTCCGCACCTGGTTCTTGAATATGTCGTCGTCGGGATCGTTCTGATTGCCGAGCGAGAACGACGACGCCGGGCCGAAGCGGTGGTCGGCGCGGCCGGGCAGAATGGTGAGGCTGTCCCAGGTCTTCCAGAAGGTGCCGCACCAGTCGTCGTTGGTGATCGAGGACCGGTTGGCGGTGGCGATGTCGAGCAGGCCGTCGCGCGTGAAATCGCCGACCACCACCTGCCACGCGCCGCGGGGCACGTCGTAGGTGGGCCCGGCGGTGAAGGTGCCGTCGCCGGTACCGAAGAGGAGCTCGGCGCGGCCGCCGTCGAACCAGAAGTCGCCGTCGCCGCCGCTCGAGGTCGCGACCACCAAATCCAGCTTGCCGTCGCCGTTGACGTCCGCCGTGGTCACGTCGTTCGCGCTCCCGGACAGCGGCACCTCCGCGCCGGCAAACTGCATCGCCCCTTGATTGAGCAGGACCGTGACGCTATGCGCGTAGTGGTTCGCGACCACGATGTCGCGTTTCCCGTCGCCGTTCACGTCGGCGACGATGCCGTCGTGCGGCGAAGGGCCGGTCGGCGGCGTGATCGCCGGCCCGAACGTGAAGTCGCCGTTGCCGGGATACACCGCCACCGTGATCCCTTCGGCGCCCACGACCAGATCGCGCTTGGTATCGCCATCGAGGTCGGCGACGAGCGCGAAGGTGACGTCAGTGGTGGCCGCGACCGGACGCGGCGCGCCGAACGTGCCGTCGCCGTTGCCGGGCAGGATCGCCGGGTTCGCGTTGCCGACGTCCGCGACCACCAGGTCGGTGCGGCGGTCGCCGTTGAAGTCGCCGACGGCGAGCACGTGCCCGATGTAATCCGTGACGGTGCGGCCGGTGAAGTTGCCGGCGCCGTTGCCAATCAACACCATCACGTGGCCGCCGCCGCCGCGGCTCGGAAGATCCTCGCTGCCCGCCAAATCGGTGAGCCCGTCTCCGTTGAAATCTGCCGGAAAGACGTTCTGGAAGATCGTGAAGCGGCGGAGGCTGATGGTCGGGGACGAGCCGCTCTGAGCGGCCAGCTCAGGTCCAAGCCCGGCCATTACCAACGCGGCGAGCAGAGACAGAACTAGATTACGACAGCACAACCGTTTCATGATTTGCGGATCTCCGAGGAAATTGGGCGCAGCTGGGGGCTGCGCTCAACTTGGATGCGGATGTCATGCCGGGTCCTACTTCTCGATCCGCACGTCATCAATAATCGCCGTCGTCTCCACGCCTGGTTTGTGACTGCTGACAGCGAGGCCGATGCGGGCGAAGTGGTTCATCGGCATCGACGCGGCGCAGCAGAGCACGCGCCACAAAAGCCCCCCGTTGGTGCTGTAGCTGGCGTCGAAGTGCGTCGGGCCGCTGCCCGACGCGCTCTCGCTGCGGATGATCCGCAGCAGGATCGGCGCAGCGCCGGCGCGCAGCTCAGCCGAGGCGCTCGTGCCGCCGGGCGACGCGCGGTACTGGAACGCGATTCCCTTCGACGGCGTCACGACCAGGTCGGCGTGGCGCGAGTCGGCCGCCAGGTTCTCGCGAATCATCACGCCCGCCTTCGCCCACGGGTCGGTGTTGCCGACAACGCGCACGCGCGCGGACATCATCCGGAAGTCGCCAATCGGCATCTCGACGAAGAAGAAGCCGTCGCTCGTGCCCCAGATGTCGGTGCCCGATGCCTTCACGGTGTACGTGGTGCCATCGAAGGCGACGCTGCCGGTGGCGGCGCCGATTGCGCGGCCGGTGAGCTGCGGCAGCGCGGAGGTCCACACACCCTGGAACTGCGCCTTGGCGATCGTGCCGTCGGCGTGGCTGGTGACGGCGAGGCCCACGCTCACCGTTGATGGCCAGTCGGCGACCGCCTGCTGCCCGAGCATCGTCCAGGTGTCGGTCGGGTTCTTCCGGTAGAACGCCTTGACGACGCCGTTCATGCGGATCATGCGGAGCCAGAGCGGTGCAACCATCGCGGGCCCCGCCGTGGTGAGCGACGTGCCGCCCGGCGTCGTGCGCCGCTGCAACGCGATGCCCTTCGAGGGCGTGGCGAAGATCGAGACGTGCGGCGAGGCCGCGTCGGTCGCGGTCCGGCGCACCATCAGCCCCGCTTTCGTCCAGGGGTTGACCGGATCGATCGAGGTGACTCGCGTCAGGACCTCGAAGTCGCCGGTGAGCGTCCGCCACGCGTAGTGGAATTCATCGGCGGCGTTCCAGATGTCGGCGCCGCTGCCGAAGAGCGTCAGCCCCTCGCCGTTGTAGACGAACCCGTCGTGCGTCGTGTGTCCCGCGGCCGACACCGCTCCGACATCCGACGCGGTCCAGCCATAGGCGAGCGTCCCGCCGCCGCCCGCCGAGCCGCGGATGATGAAGCGGTCCGACGTCGTGCCGTTCGAGCGTCCGGTCGTATCGGTAAAGTCGACCGAGATATGCGCGGTCTCGCTGATCGGTCCGGGACTGTTCCACACGCAGGAGGTCGCCGTCGCCGGGAGGTTGGTGCATTCGGTGATGACGGTCGGCGGCGACGTTTCCATCCACGACTGCAGGTTGATCTTCGTGATCGGATGGCTGCCGGGCGTGACGCGCCAGCGAATCGTGTACGGCTGGCCGGCGGTGACGACCTCGCCCTGCAGCGGCGCGTCGAAGGTGGCGACTGGCGGCGTGTAGGGCGCCGGCGCGCCGCCGAAGTCGACCGTCACCGAGCTCGTCGCGGTGTGGCCGTGGCCGTCGTTCACCGTCACGGTGAAGGTGTGGACGCCGAGCGTGTCCGGGCTGAAGCAGGGATTCGGCACCGGATCGATGAACTGCCCGCCGCTCTCGGTCCACGAGAAGGTGAGCATGTCCTGGTCGACGTCGTTCGCGGACGCATTGAGCTGGATGCGATGCGTATCGGGGTCGGGCTGCGACGAGCTGGCGGTGACGCTGGGCCCCCAGTTGGGATCGGGCGGGTTGTTTACGACTACCGCGCCCCACGAGGTGATGATGTCGGTTCGCCCGTCGCCGGTCAGGTCGGCGCCGGCCAGCGAAAACACGCTGTTGCGAAAGCGACCGTCGTTCGTGGACCGTTGATCGCCGAGGGAGAACGACGAGGGCGCGGCAAAGGTGCCGTCACCGTTGCCGGGGAGAATCGTCACCGTGTCCCACAGCGATCCGCAGCTGTCTTCGATGACGGTGGCCGAGCGGTTCGCGGTCGCCAGATCGATCATTCCGTCGCGGTTGAAGTCGCCGCCGATCAATTTCCAGGTGCCGGGAGGCGTTTGATACTTCACCGGCGGCGCGTAGCCGCTGGCAGTTGCGATTAGCACCTGGACGGCGCCGTCGACGTAGACCCGGCCGTCGTCGGCGTCGCGCGACGTTGCGGCGACGAGATCGACGCGTCCGTCCAGGTTGAGATCCGCGGCGGCGACCGCGTTCACTTGGGCATCGAGCGGAATGTCGGTGGCGGAGAACAGGAAGCCGGTCTGGTGCCGGAACAGCGTGATCGAGTGCGCGTCGTGGTTGGCGACGACGATGTCGAGGTCGACGTCGCCGTCGATGTCGACGCTGATGCCGGCCAGCGACGGGCCGCTGGTTGGTAGAAAGGCGACGCTCGGCCCAAACGTGCCGTCGCCGTTGCCGCGAAAGATTTCGACGCCGATGTCCTGGTCGGCGTTGCCGATCGCCAGGTCGTACTTCCCGTCCTGGTCGTAGTCGGCGGTGATTGCGAAAGGCGCGTAGAACCCGCCGTCTGTGGTGATCGGGATGGCCGTGCCGAACGTGCCGTCGCCTCTGCCGGGCAGCAGCTGCACGCCAGGGTCCGCCATGATCACCAGGTCGAGGAATCCGTCGGCGTTGTAGTCGCCGACCGTCAGTGGCCCGCCACGCCAGGCCGAACGAATCGGCGTGCCGAACCGGCCGTTGCCAAGGCCGAGCGCAGCGATGATCGCGGTGCCGGGGAGCGACCATGGATCGCTGGCGACCGCGTCGACTTTCCCGTCGTTGTTCAAGTCGCCGATCAGCACCGCGCCGTTGAGCGCGTTGTTTCGCAGCAGGCCGATGGTTGGTGGCGGCGGAGCGGTCTGCGCGTCCACCCGCGGTTCGGGCAGCGCCATCACGGACAGCGCGATCATGGACAACAGCGCGGTGCACAGCCGGACTCGTCGCGTCATTCACATCTCCCGGCGGCGGAATTGGCAACCGCTATGCCGGAGATAAAGAGAACGGAAAGGGCGAGAGTCGAGAGGCAGGCGGCGGGAATCGTCTCCGATCGGATACGGCGGCCGCCGCCAAACGGATATCCAGGCACCTCAAGCACGAACGAGCGAGATAGCGGCTTTCGTGCCCGGCCGGCGCGGCCGATTCAGGCGATCCCGGCGGGTATAATGCCCTTTGTATGAAAACGGTTGCGGCAACCGGTAAAGAACGGTGGCAGCACGACACCCTGGAGCCGGCGCTCAAGAAGTCGCCCGAGCGCGCCGCCAGCTTCACCACCATTTCCGGCCGGCCGATCGAGCGCCTCTACACGCCCGAGGATCTCGACGGCATCGACTACGACCGCGACATCAACAACCCGGGCGCCTTCCCCTACACGCGCGGCATCCATCCCACGGGATACCGCGGCAAGCTGTGGACGATGCGGCAGTTTGCCGGCTTCGGCACGCCCGAGGAAACCAATGCGCGCTACAAGGCGCTCCTGAACGCGGGCGGCACCGGGCTCAGCGTCGCCTTCGACCTGCCGACGCTGATGGGGCGCGATCCCGACCACGAGCTGTCGCTCGGCGAAACCGGCAAATGCGGCGTCAACGTCACCTCGCTGGCCGACATGGAGACGCTCTTCGACGGCATCCGCCTCGGCGAGATCACCACGTCGATGACGATCAACTCGCCGGCGGCGATCGTCTTCGCGATGTACCTGGTAGTGGCCGAGAAGCAGGGCGCCGACTGGCGCCGCATCTCCGGCACGATTCAGAACGACATCCTCAAGGAGTTCATCGCCCAGAAGGAGTACATCTTCCCGCCGCGGCCGTCGATGCGGCTGATCACCGACATCTTCGCGTTCTGCGCCAAGGAAGCGCCGAAGTGGAACACCATCTCGGTGAGCGGCTACCACATCCGCGAAGCGGGCGCGACGGCGCTGCAGGAACTGGCGTTCACGCTGCGCGACGGGCTGGAGTACGTGCAGTGGGGCGTCGATGCCGGGCTCGACGTCGACGCCTTCGTGCCGCAGATCTCCTTCTTCTTCAACGCGCACAGCGACTTCTTCGAGGAGATCGCCAAGTATCGTGCCGCGCGCAAGCTCTGGGCGGAGGCGATGCGCGACCGCTTCGGCGCGAAGAACGAACGCTCCTGGAAGCTGCGCTTCCACAGTCAGACCGCGGGCGTGTCGCTCACCGCGCAGCAGCCGTATAACAACGTCGTCCGAACCGCGCTGCAGGCGTTGTCGGCGGTGCTCGGCGGCACCAACTCGCTGCACACCAACTCGCTCGACGAGGCGCTGGCGCTGCCAACCGAGGAAGCGGCGACGCTGGCGCTGCGGACGCAGCAGATCATCGCCCACGAAAGCGGCGTCGCCAACCTGGTCGATCCGCTGGGCGGCTCGTATTTCGTCGAGCGGCTGACGAAGGAGATGGAGGACGGCGCGCTCGCCTACTTCGACGCCATCGACCAGATGGGCGGCATGGTCGAGGCGATCGAGCGCGGCTTCCCGCAGAAGGAGATCGCCGAGAGCTCGTATCGCTTCCAGCAGGCGTTCGAGCGCAAAGAGAAAATCATGGTCGGCGTCAACGCGTTCGTGCAGGAGAACGAGCCGCCGATCGAGATTCTCTACATCGACGAGTCGGCGGCGGAGAAGCAGATCGCCAAGCTCGCCGAGCTGCGGCGGACGCGCGACAACGACGCGGTCGGGCGCGCGCTCGATCGGCTGCGGGCCGCGGCCCGCACCACCGGCAACCTGATGCCGCCGATTCTCGAGGCGGTGCGCACCTACGCCACCATCGGCGAGATGTGCGATGCGCTGCGCGAGGTGTGGGGCGAGTACGAGGAAGTGCCGGTGATTTAGGTGATGCGCAAGCTACGAGTCGTGATAGCCAAGCCCGGCCTCGACGGGCACGATCGCGGCGCGAAGGTGATTGCCCGCGCGCTGCGCGACGCCGGCATGGAGGTGATCTACACCGGCCTGCGCCAGACGCCCGAGATGATCGCCTCGGCCGCGCTGCAGGAAGACGCGGACGTCATCGGCCTGTCGATTCTTTCCGGCGCGCACAATCACATCGCGCCGCGGCTGATGGAGCTGCTCAAGGCGCGCGGGCTCGACGATGTGCTGGTCGTGATTGGCGGGATCATCCCGGACGTCGATATCCCCAGGCTGAAGGAGATCGGGGTCAAAGGCATCTTTCTGCCCGGGACGCCGATGCAGGAGATCATCGATTTCATTCAGCAAAATGCGCGAGTTCGGGTGTAAACCGCACCCCTACTGACGAGCTTCGTTTCAACCGATAAGACGAACGTGCCGCATACCCTGCTTCTCGCCGACGACAGCGTGACCATTCAGCGCGTCATCGAGCTGACCTTTGCCGACGAGGATGTCAACGTCGTCGCGGTCAGCGATGGCGACCAGGCCATCCAGCGCATTGAATCGGCGCCGCCGGACATCGTCCTGGCCGACATCGGCATGCCGGGGAAGAACGGGTACGAGGTGGCGCAGCACATCCGTCAGTCGCCGCGCCTCGCGCACATCCCCGTCGTGCTGCTCACTGGCGCGTTCGAGCCGGTCGACCAGGCGCGCGCCGCGGAAGCGGGATGCGACGGCGTCCTCGCGAAGCCGTTCGAGCCGCAGCTGGTGATTGGCCGCGTGAAAGAGCTGCTGGCGAAATCGCACGGCAAGTCGGATGCTGCAGCCGCCGCGCCCGCCGCGCCGCGTGCCGAACCGGCGCGAGGCGGCTGGCCGCCGCCGGCACCGGAGCCGCCGAAGCCCGCAGCTGCGGAGTCGCAGGAGGCTGCGGCCTTCGATCTCCACGACTACTTCGATCGCCTCGACGCGGCGTTCTCGAGCGGCGCGCCCGCGGCGCAACCGCCGGCCGCCGCGCCGGCGTCCGCGCCATCCGACCTCGATTGGTTCAGCGCGCAGGCTTCATCGGAGCCGGCCGGCGAGCCGTGGGACTTCGCGCCGCCGCAGGAAACGCAGGCGACCTACGCATCGCCGCCGCCCGCGCAGGCATTCCCGGCGTTCGAGCCGCACGAGGCCATGCCGCCGGCGCCTGCTGCAGAGGAGCCGGTGCCGTTCTCGTTTGCCGGCGACGTACCGCCGATCGCGCCGCCTGCGCCAGCCGACGTGCCGCCGCCGCACGCAATGGCCGACACCGACACGACCCTGGCTTCGATGCCGCCGTCGACAGCCGGCATGCCGGTCGTGCCGCAGGCAGCGCCAATGCAGGCGCCGGCATCGGGTGCGTCGGCGTCGCTGCCGCCGCTCGCCGATGCCTTTGCCGCGCTGCTCGTGGCGGAAGAGAACGAGCCGGCGGCGGACGCGAGCATGCTGTGGCAGGCGGGCGCCGCGCCCGCGGCGCCGATCGACGATGCGGTGATCGAAGCGGCGGTGCGCCGCGTGCTCGAACGCCTCACCGATCAGGTCGTCCGCGAAACGGTCGGCGACATCGTGTCCCGCGTCGCCGAGCAGTTGGTGCGCCAGGAGATCGAGCGCATCAAAGCGCAGCTGCGCTGACAATTCACCACCTGACGCGATTCTGTGTACGATCCGTGGATGCCTGTGTCGCATCCGCCGCTGACCAGCCTCGATCCGGCTCGCCTGCGGCTGCCCGAAAAACCGGCGCTCGAGGGGCTCGAAGCCAGGTGGGTTCCACGCTGGGAAGAATTGGGCGTCTACCGCTTCGATCGGTCGCGGCCGCGCACCGAGGTCTACGCCATCGATACGCCGCCGCCGACGGTCAGCGGCTCGCTCCACGTCGGGCACGTCTTCTCGTTCACCCACACCGACCTGGTCGCGCGCTTCCACCGCATGCGCGGCAAGGCGGTGTTCTATCCGATGGGATGGGACGACAACGGCCTGCCGACCGAGCGCCGGGTGCAGAACTATTACGGCGTCCGCTGCGATCCGTCGCTGCCGTACAACGCATCGTTCGCGCCGCCGCCTGAGCCGCCGAAGCCGCCGATTTCGATCTCGCGTCCGAACTTCATCGCGCTCTGCGCCCAGCTCACCGCCGAGGACGAGAAGGCGTTCGAGCATTTGTGGAAGACGCTCGGGCTGTCGGTCGACTGGTCGATGACCTACGCGACCATCGACAAGCGCGCGCAGCGCGTGTCGCAAATCGCGTTTCTCCGCCTGCTCGACCGCGGCCTCGCCTACCAGGTCGAAGCGCCGACGCTGTGGGACATCGATTTCAAGACCGCGGTGGCGCAGGCGGAGCTCGAAGATCGCGACGTGGCGGCCGCGTATCACCGCGTGAAGTTCGGGCTCGCGGATCCGGCCGGCGCAGGGCGCGGCTTCGGCCACGCCGCCGTCGAGATCGAAACCACGCGCCCCGAGCTCATCCCCGCCTGCGTCGCGCTGGTCGCGCACCCGGACGACGAGCGCTACAAGCCGCTGTTCGGCACCGAAGTGGTCACGCCGCTCTTCGGCGTGCGCGTGCCGGTGAAGGCGCACACCCTCGCCGACCCCGAGAAGGGGAGCGGCATCGCGATGATCTGCACCTTCGGCGACGTCACCGACGTCACCTGGTGGCGCGAGCTGAACCTGCCGGTGCGCGCCGTGATTCAAGCCGACGGCACGCTGCGCGACGTCTCCTGGGGCGCGCCCGGCTGGGAATCGATCGATGCCGATCGCGCACAAGCACAGTACGCCCCGCTCAAGGGTCTCTCCGCCGCCAAGGCGCGCACGAAGATCGTCGAGGAGCTGCGCGCCAGCGGCGATCTGGTCGGCGAGCCGCGGCCAATTACCCACGCGGTGAAGTTCTACGAGAAAGGCGACCGGCCGCTCGAGATCGTCACCAGCCGCCAGTGGTTCATCAAGGCGATCGAGTTCCGCGAGCCGCTGCTCGCCCGCGGCCGCGAGCTGCGGTGGCACCCCGACTTCATGCGGACCCGCTACGAGAACTGGACGCTCGGCCTGAACGGCGACTGGTGCGTCAGCCGCCAGCGCTTCTTCGGCGTGCCGTTTCCGGTCTGGTATCCGTTGAGCGATCTCGGCCGCGTCGATTACGACCGGCCGATGACGCCCCGGCCGGAGCAGCTGCCGATCGATCCGTCGAGCGACGTCCCCGAGGGCTACACCGCGGCGCAGCGCGGCGCGCCGGGCGGGTTCGTCGGCGATCCCGACGTCATGGACACCTGGGCGACGTCGTCGCTCACACCGCAGATCGTCTGCGGCTGGCCCGACGACCCGGAGCTGTTCCGCAACACGTTCCCGATGGACCTGCGGCCGCAGTCGCACGAGATCATCCGCACGTGGCTCTTCGATTCGGTGCTGCGGGCGCATCTCGAGCACGATTCGCTCCCGTGGACCAACGCCGCGATCTCCGGCTGGGTGCTCGATCCGGACCGCAAGAAGATGTCGAAGTCCAAGGGCAATGTCATCACGCCGATGGCGCTGCTCGAGGAGCACGGCTCCGACGGCGTCCGCTACTGGGCGGCGAGCGGGCGGCCGGGCACCGACACCGCCTTCGACCCCAGCCAGATGAAGGTGGGGCGCCGGCTCGCGATCAAGATCCTCAACGCCTCGAAGTTCGCGCTGTCGTCGGCCCAGCCGCAGGGCGCCATCACCGCGCCGGTCGATCGGGCGATGCTGCGCAACCTGGCCGCGCTGGTCACCGACGCGACGCGCGAGTTCGAGGAGTACGACTACGCGCGCGTGCTGCAGCGGACGGAGAGCTTCTTCTGGCGCTTCTGCGACGACTACCTCGAGCTGGTCAAGGGGCGCCGCTACGGCGAGCAGGGCGCTGCCGCGGCCGGCTCGGCCAACGCCGCGCTCACCGCGGCGCTGTCGGTGCTGCTGCGGCTGTTCGCGCCGTTCCTGCCGTTCGTCACCGAGGAAGTGTGGTCGTGGTGGCGCGACGGCTCGATCCACCAGGCGCGGTGGCCGACCGCCGCGGAGCTGGAGTCGCTGATTGCCGACAACGCCGCCGAGACCCGCCAGGCCGACCAGAGTGCGTATCAGTGGGCGACCGAGGTGCTCTTCGAAGTGCGCAAGCAGCGATCGGAAGCGAAGCAGCCGCTCAAGGTGCCGATCTCGAAGGTGACGGTGAAGGCGGAGCCCGGCGCGGCCGCGCTGATGCCGATTGTCGACGCCGACCTCAAGGCGGCGCTGCGCGTGCTCGCGTTCGAGACCACGGTCGGCGAGCCGCGAGAGATCGTCGTGACCGGCTACGAGCCGGTCGGCCAGCCCTGAGACTTGGAGCTAGATCCCGCGTTCTACCGCGACATCGTCCGGCGCGCGCTCGACGAAGATGTGCGCACCGGCGACATCACCACCGAGGCGACGGTCGCGCCCGACCTGCAGGCGCGCGGCGTCTTCCTCGTCAAGGCCAACTGCATCGTCGCCGGTCTCGAGGTGGCGTTCGAGACGTTCAGGCTGATCGAGCCGTCGACGCGGGTCGAGGCGAAGAAGCGCGACGGCGACGCCTGCGCGGCCCGCGAGGAGATCGCCACCGTGTTCGCGTCGGCGCGCACGCTGCTGGTCGGCGAGCGAACCGCGCTCAATTTTCTGCAGCGCCTCTCCGGCATCGCCACCCGCGCCCGCCGGTTCGTCGACGCCGCCGGCGGCCGCATCACCATCCTCGACACGCGCAAGACGACGCCGACGCTGCGGGTGCTCGAGAAGTACGCGGTGCGCGCCGGCGGGGCGACCAACCATCGGACCGGCCTGTACGACGCGATCCTGATCAAGGACAATCACATTCGCCTCGCCGGCGGCGTCGTCGCCGCGGTGGCGCGGGCGCGCGTGCATCGCCCCGGCATGCCGGTGGAGATCGAAGCCGAGACGCTGGCGCAGGTGGACGAGGCGCTGGCCGCCGGCGCCGACATGATCCTCGTCGATAACATGCCGACCGCGGCGATCCGCGAGGCGGTGGCGCGTGCAGGCGGCCGCGCGAAGATCGAGATCTCCGGCGGCGTCACCCTGGAACGCATCCCGGAGCTGGCCGGCACCGGCGCCGACTTCGTCTCGGCCGGCGCGCTCACCCATTCGGCGCCCGCCGTCGACATCAGCTTTGAAATCGAACCGCTTTGACGCCGTCCGGCGGTTCGCTGCCGTCGGCTCGACCAATGACGTCGCGGCGGCGCTGCCGGTCGGCTCGGTGGTCGTGGCGGATCAGCAGACGGCCGGACGCGGGCGGCGCGGGCACACGTGGTTCTCGCCGCCGCGCGCCGGCCTGTACGTCTCGGTCGTCCTCGCGCCGGCCGCCGCCCGCGTCGATCCGCCGCGCGCGACGATGCTGCTGACGCTGGCCGCGGGGGTGGCGATTGCGGAAGGCATCGAGGCCGCCTCCGGTCTGGCCACCGCGTTGAAGTGGCCGAATGATGTCGTGGCCGGCGGGCGGAAGCTGGCCGGCATTCTCGCCGAGGGCCGCGGCGACCTCGTCGTGCTCGGCTACGGCATCAACGTGATGGCGGCCGCGTTTCCCCCGGAGCTTCGCGACCGCGCGACCTCGCTGGAGTCGGAGGTCGGACGCGAGGTGGATCGCGATCTCGTGCTCGACGAAACGCTCGCCGCGCTCTCGCGCCGCTATGACGATCTCGTCGACGGACGGTTCGATGCTATCCTCGACGCCTGGCGTGCCCGCGCGCCGCGCGCGGTTGGCGCAAAGGTGAGCTGGATCGCGCAAGGCGTCGCGCGATCGGGCGTCACCTGCGGCATCGACGATCACGGCGCGCTGCTCGTCCGCGTGGACGACGGCGTCGAGCGGATCATTTCCGGGGAAATCCAGTGGCTGTGAGCTCTGCGCGATGCTGCTAGCCATCGACGTCGGCAATACCAATATCGTCCTCGGTGTCTTCGACGGCCCGAAGCTCGTTCAGAGCTGGAGGCTGCAGACGCTGCGCGAGCGTACGTCCGACGAGCTGGGGCTGCTGGTCGACGGCCTGTTCGCCAACCGGCAGATCGATCGGCAGCGGATTCGCGGCGTCATCCTCGGCTCGGTCGTGCCGCCGTTGACCGGCACGATCCGCCAGATGCTCGAGCGCTACTTCGGCGTCAAGGCGATGGTGATCGAGCCGGAGCTCGATACCGGCATGCCGATTCTGTACAAGAACCCGGCGGAGGTCGGCGCCGACCGCATCGTCAATGCGGTCGCCGCCTACGAGAAGTTCGGTGGCTCGGCCACCGGCACGCCGCGGCCGATGATTGTCGTCGACTTCGGCACCGCGACGACGCTCGACGCGGTGAGCGCGAAGGGCGAGTACCTCGGCGGCGCAATCTGTCCAGGCGTGCAGATTTCGGCCGATGCGCTCTTTCAGCGCGCGGCGCGGCTGCCGCGCATCGACGTTCGCAAGCCCGCAACCGTGATCGGCCAGACGACGGTCGGGGCGATGGAGTCGGGGTTGTTCTACGGCTACGTCGGCA